>Ga0172375_10005661_pt1 | contig 17909 bp, 16 predicted proteins | sample LakKiv1m_FD_114537 | JGI IMG/M metagenome (GOLD analysis project Ga0172375, IMG submission 114537) | Freshwater microbial communities from Kabuno Bay, South-Kivu, Congo - kab_092012_11.1m | ecosystem: Environmental > Aquatic > Freshwater > Lake | place: Democratic Republic of the Congo...
CACGATGAAAAAATCTTCAGCGGAGGCCTATCATATTGGCCCGCAGGGTATTGCAACTCCTAAATCCTAAATTCCAACTCCTCCTTCGGGGGCGCATTCAACAAAGTTGAATCGCACCCGTTTGCGCCCCCCCAATGAACTCCTCCTTGTCGCGACGGGGCGCGTGGTATATGATGCTGGCGATTCAACCATCGGGGTGCCGGACGGCGGAGTCCGGTTGAGAGCAGACCCGTTGAACCTGATCCGGATCATGCCGGCGCGAGGGAATGGAACTGTCGCGTATTGGAGAGCGGAACCGGGGCGGGTTCCGCTTTTGCTTTTTCGGGAGACGAGATGGATGATTGGAATGCGGACGAGAGCGAGGGGCGGCGTCTGGTGGCGGCGCTGACGATCGCGGGCAGCGACAGCGGTGGTAACGCGGGCGTGCAGGCCGACCTGCGCGCGTTCCACGTGTTCGGCATACACGGCTGCACGGTCTTCGCGGCGCTGACGGCCCAGAACCCGTTCGGCGTGAGCGCGGTCGTTACGCCGGATGCGGCGTTCGTGGCGGCGCAGTTGGACGCGGTGTTCGACGCCTACGACATCGGCGCGCTCAAGACCGGCATGCTGGCCACCCCGGCGATCATCGAAACCGTGGCCGACCGGCTCGTCGGTCTGGGCCGCGTTCCGAAGGTGATCGATCCCGTGATGGTGGCCACGAGCGGGGCAAAACTTCTTCAGGACGACGCGATCGACATGCTCAAGAGCCGTCTGCTGCCGCTGGCCGCGCTGATCACGCCCAACCTGTCCGAGGCGGAGGCGCTGACCGGGCGTTCCGTGTCCACCGTCGAGGAAATGGCGGACGCGGCGCGCGGACTGTACGAGACGTACGGGTGCGCGGCGCTGGTCAAGGGCGGACACGGCACGGGCGCGTGCGCGGACGACGTGCTGTTCGACGGCGAGTCGCTCTGGCGCCTGAGCACACCGCGCGTCGAAAACCCTCTCTCCACGCACGGCACGGGGTGTTCGCTGAGCGCGGCCATCGCGGCGTCGCTGGCCTGCGGCCACACGCTCGAGGAGGCTGTGACGGCGGGCAAGGCTTACATCTACGAGGCGATTCGGACGGCGGTCGCGGTGGGCGAGCGGGCGGCGGTGCTGGGCACGCCGAAGCGGCTTCCCGTCGAGTGCGTGACCGTGGCGCCGATGCGCGCCTGAGCGGCGCGGCAAGGATTTTGAGGAGCGAGACATGACACAACTGCAAGCAGCGATTCAGGGAACGATCACGGACGCCATGCGCCGCGTGGCGGAAGACGAGAAGGTGGACGCGGAGCGGGTGCGCGAGGCGGTCGCGAGCGGGCGGGCGGTGATTCCGCTCAACCCGGCGCACGCGAACGCGCGGCCGGTCGGCGTGGGACGGCTCTTTTCGACCAAGGTCAACGCGAACCTCGGGCGCTCGACGACGCGTTCGGGCAAAGGCGACGAGCTGGAAAAGCTCCGCATCGCGCTGGCGGCGGGCGCGGATTTCGTGATGGACCTGAGCGTGGGAGCCGACTTGCGCACGATCCGCCAAGGCATGCTCGACGCGTCGCCGGTGCCGCTCGGCACCGTGCCGGTCTACGAGACGATTTCGCGCCTTGAGGGCGACGTGCCGGTGATGGATCCGGATTTGCTCTTGCAGGTGATCCGCGAGCAGGCGGAGCAGGGCGTGGACTTCATGACGCTGCACGCGGGCTTGTTGCACCGGCACGTAGACATCGCGATGAAACGCATCATGGGCATCGTCAGCCGCGGCGGGGCGATCATGGCCGAGTGGATGAAGAAGAACGACGCCGAGAATCCGCTCTACGCGCGCTGGGACGAGGTGATGGACATTCTCGCGAAGCACGACGTCACGGTCTCGCTCGGCGACGGGCTGCGGCCCGGCTGCCTAGCGGACGCGAGCGACGCGGCGCAGTTCGGCGAGCTGGATGTGCTGGGCGAGCTGGTGCGGCGCTGCCGCGCGCGCGGCGTGCAGGTGATGGTCGAGGGGCCGGGACACGTGCCGTTCGACCAGATCCGGATGAACATGGAGCGTCAGCAGGAGGTGTGCGACGGCGCGCCGTTCTACGTGCTGGGACCGGTGGTCACGGACATCGCGCCGGGCTACGACCACATCACGTCGTGCATTGGCGCGACGGCGGCGGCGACCTACGGTGCCTCGCTGCTCTGTTACGTGACGCCCGCCGAGCACCTCGGGCTGCCCGACGGCGACGAGGTTCACCAGGGAATGATCGCGTACCGCATCGCGGCGCACGCGGGCGACGTGGCCCGCGGCCTGCCCGGCGCCCGCGACCGCGACGACGCCATGTCGCGCGCCCGCGTTGCGTTCGACTGGGAGGCGCAGTTCGCTTGCGCACTCGATCCGGCGAAGGCTCGCGCACGCTGGCTCAAGACCCGCATGTGCCAAGGCGAGCACACCGACGACCACTGCTCGATGTGCGGCAAGGAGTTCTGCGCCGTCCGCACTTCCAAGCGCATCCGCGGGACGTGATGCGGTGTTTTTCAAAGCAGTTGGCTTAAGAATGTGCGTGCCGGGACAACGGTTGGCGTTCGCCGGGCGAAACAGTCCTTTTTTACGAAGGGCTCGTCGATCACGACTTGGAACGCGTGTTCGGCTCCCAGTTGCCGCTGCATGTGGTCGAGCGCAGGGGAAAGGGCGGTGTCCGACTTCTTGACTTCTGCTAAGAACCAAGGCTTCTGGTCCTTTGTGACAAGAAAATCGATCTCTCGTTTCTGCTTGTCACGGACATAGAACAGTTCGAATCGTCCCAAGCCCATATCAGACCAGCCCTCGACAGCCTTGAGAAGATGGCAGCCCACGAGGGTCTCCGCGCGCTGCCCCTCGTCATCGATGGAAGACCAATCCCGCAGGAACCATTTTGGCGCTTTGCGTATGGCTGCCGTCACGGAGCGATGCCAGGGCTTCACGAGGAACCCGCGGTGAAGTGCGGAAAGCACGCCGGTCCACGTGCGAACCGTGTTCTCGCTCACGCGGACCTCTTTGGCGAGTGTCGTAAACACGATCTGCTGGCCGGAACGCGCGTCAAGCAGCGTCGAAAGCGCGATTAACTGATCGATCTCGCCGATCCGCGTCAATTCTCTTACGTCTTCGCGAAGCAATTGCGCGTTGCGCAGCGTCTGCCAACGACGCGAGAAGCGGATGTCGCGTCGGGTAAAAGGTTCCGGAAAGCCGCCATAATTCCAGAGCGCCGTCCACTCGGCATCGTCGAGCGGGCTGGGGGGGGTGATCGGTGTGCTTCGGGGGGAGACCGACGAGAGTTCGGCCACGCTGAGCGGGTGCATGCGGTAAAGAAAATACCGTCCCATGAGGCTGTCGCCGCCGCGCTTGTAAACATCAAGGCGTGATGAGCCGGTGACGATGATGCGGAGTCCATCGCCGTAAACGTCAAAAAAGCCCTTCAGAAATGTCTTCCACCGCGCGTAACGGTGTATCTCGTCGAACGCCAAAACGTCGCCGACTGCCTGCAAGTGGTCCAACCCTGCAACTCGTGCGACAGCGGCCGGGCCTTTCAGAATCGTCTCACGCGCGTCTTGGTCGTCCCAGTTGAGATAAAGAGGCGCAAGTTCGCGGCAGACGGAGGTCTTGCCCACTTGCCGCGGACCAGACAGGAAGGCCATTTGACGGTTCTCGGAGAAGTGAACCTTTAGTAGTTCCGCGTAAAGCCGGGGATATCGCTTCATGTCGACCATTATGCAGATGACTGCGGAATGGTCAATACCATTCTGCAATACACTGCGGAATGGTTGCTATCGGAACGCGTTACCGCGCCGAGGCGAGCAGCTCGCGCGCGTGGCTTTCGACGACGCTCGTGAGGCCCTTGCCACCGAGCATGCGGGCGATCTCGTCGACGCGCGCGTCGACGTCTAAGCGATCAATCCGCATCTTGGTGCGCCCTTTGACGACTTCCTTCGAGACCACGTAGTGGTGTTCGCCGTAGACGGCGGACTGCGGCAGATGGGTGATGGAGATCACTTGGTGCGTCCGGGCGACGCGGCGCAGCTTCTGGCCGACGGCGCGGCCGACCTCGCCGCCGATGTTGGCGTCGATCTCGTCGAAGACCAGCACGGGGATGCTGTCGTGGTCGGCGAGCACGGCCTTGACGGCGAGCATGACGCGCGCGATTTCGCCGCTGGAGGCGATGGCCTTGAGCGGGCGCATCGGCTCGCCGGGGTTGGGCGCGAAGCCGAACGAAACGGCGTCGGCGCCGCTCGGGCCGGGGGCGACGGAGGTGGGGTCGACGGCGAATCCGGACTTGAGGAAACCGAGGTCGTGCAGTTCGGAGGTGATCGCGCGGGCGAGTTTGCCGGCGGCTTGGGCGCGGCTCTTGGTAAGGCGGGCGGCCTTTTCGGCGAGTACGGCTTGGGCGGCGGCGATCTCGGCGGTGAGGCGCTCGATCTGTTCGGTGCGCGAGGCGAGGTCGCGCAGGCGCGTCTCGCTCGTTTCGAGGACGGCGAGAATCTCCGCGACGGTGCGGCCGTATTTGCGCTTGAGGCGTTGGACGAGCGCCATGCGCGTTTCGAGCTGCTGGAGGCGCTCGGGGTCGGCGTCGATGCGGCTCAGGTCGTCGTTGATGGCACGGCCGAGTTCCTGAAGCTGGACGGCGGCGCTCTGGACGTCGTTGCGCCAGTCGGCGGCGGCGGGGTGGATGCGGGCCAGTTCGGCGAGTTGGGCCTGGACGTTGGCGAGCAAGTCGAAGGCGGAAGCCTCGCCGTCGGTGAGCGCGTTGGCGACGGCTCCGCCGAGGGCTAGGATCTGCTCGGCGTTGGCGGCTTGGGCGTGGCGCTGGACGAGATCGTCCTCGTCGGCGTCGGTGAGCGCGGCTTGCGAGATTTCATCGACGATGAACTGGAGGCGGTCGCACTCGGTTGCGACGTCGGTGGCGTCGCCCTGAAGGTCGCGCAGACGGGCTTCGAGGGTTTTGAGCGTCTGCCAGGTCTCCACGTAGGCGGCGAGAGATGGGGCGCAGTGACCGTAGGCGTCGAGCACGTCGCGTTGGAAGTCGGCGTCGAGAAGCGATTGGTGGTTGTAGGGGCCGTGAATGTCAACAAGTTGGGTCCCGAGGCGGCGCAGGGTCTGGATGGTGGCGGAGGCGTCGTTGACGAGGCAGCGGCCCGCGCCGGTCATGGAGATCGAACGGCGGACCAGAAGCTGGCCGTCCTCGCAGGCGGGAAGTCCGCAGGCGTCGAGCGTGGCGTCGATGGGCGCGGGATCGGCGAGCAGAAAAGCGGCTTCGACCCAAGCGTCGGACGCGCCCTCGCGGATCGCGGACTTGTCGGCGCGTCCGCCGAGCACGAGGTCGAGCGCGCCCATCAGCACTGACTTGCCCGCGCCGGTTTCGCCGGTGATGATGTTCAGGCCGGGGCCGAAGTCGACGGCGGCCTCTTCGACGATGGCGAGATTGCGGACTGACAGGTGGGTGAGCATGGGCGGCAGTGGCAGTTGGCAGTGGGGGTCAGGCGGGGGGCGGTTGGGCGGCGGCGTCGGTGATGCCGTGGTGCTTGAGGTAGGCGTCGGCGACGTCGTTGCCCATGTAGCGGCGGAGGGTCTTGGGGCTGGCCTTGAGCAGGTCGACGACGATCAGGCCGTCGACGACCGAACTGAAGTCGGGGTCGACGTTGAAGGAGAGCAGGCGTCCGCCGAGCTTGAGGTACTGGCGGAGGAGCACGGGGATGTCCTTGCCGTCGGGCTCGATTTCGGCGACGTAACCGGCCACTTGGTCGATGTCGTTCAGGTACTCCGTGTACTCCCGGAGGCACCACTCGGCGTGGCGCGGCGGTTTGGGCGGGAACTTGGGCTTGACGAGGAACGCGATGTCGTCGGCCATGCTGGTCTGGCGCATGGAGGCGAGGATCATGCAGCGCGAGGCCTCGCGGTACTCGTTGGTGATGCTGACAGGACCGAAGAGGATGCGGTAGTGGGGGTTGTTGGCGATGAACGTGGAGATGCCCTTCCACAGGAGAAAGAGGGATGCGTAGGCCTTTTGGTACTCCACGCGGATGAAGGACCGGCCCATCTCGATGGCGGGCGAGATTTTCTCTATGAGCCGCTCGTCGAACTTGAAGAGCGTGCGCGTATAGAGACTGCGGACGCCGTGTTCGGAGACGATCCGGTCGGTGAGTCCGAGACGGTAAGAGCCGACGATCTCCTGTCGCGGTTTGTTCCACATGAAGAGGTGGTAGTAATAGGGGTCGAAGTCGTCGAGGTCGATCTCGTTGCCGGTGCCCTCTCCCACGGCGCGGAAGGTGGCTTCGCGCAGGCGGCCGATTTCGCGCAGGCAGGAGGGGATCTGATCGGCTGCGCCGATGTAGACCTCGAAGTCGCTGGCGACCACGAGGCGGCATTCGGGGGGCAGGCGGGCGATCTCCTTAGCCAGAATGTCGGACGGGATCGGAGAGACGATGGGGTCGGGCGGCATCATCGGCGGATGGAACGAGATGAAGCGGCGCGTACGGTGAGTCTCGCGCTCGGCGAGCAGGTACGAGCGGAAGCGCATGTACCGGATGAGCTGAACGTCGTCGTTCGAGAAGGGTTCCAGCGACTTGGGCGTGAGCGGCGAACCGATGCGGACGGCGATGGTCCGGCCTTTTTTGTTGGCGAGCTGACGAGGCAGGAGCGAGGTTCGGAGGCGGGGATGAATGAGACCGACCAGACAAAAGAAGGCACTGTTGCGGCCGGGGAAGAACAGCGGCAGGACCGTGGCGTTCGTCTTGCGCACGAGGGCGGCGATGCTGGCGCTCCAGGCGGGATCGCGGACGCGGAAATTGTGGCGGTCGAAGCTCGAGACCTCGCCGGAGGGGAAGACGATGAGCACGTGGCCGTCCTTGAGCCAAGTCAGGCTGTCCTTGATGGGCCGCATGTTGACCTTGGCCGAATTTTTGGAGCCGAACGGGTCGACGAAGAAAAAGTCGTCGCGCATTTCTGGAATGGCGTGGAGCAGGTAGTTGGCCATGGCCTTGACGTCGGGTCTGACGCGCCTCAGCAGGGCGAGGAGGATGATTCCCTCGATGCCGCCGAACGGATGGTTGGAGACGACGACCACGGGGCCCTCCTTGGGCAGGTGGTCGAGTTCCTCTTCCGAGAAGCCGATGCGGACGCCGAGGCTCTGGAGCACGCGGTCACAGAAGGGAATGTCCTTCGGCATCTTCCACGTGCGCGCGTAGACGTCATCCAGCGCGAGAAGGCCGGTCAGGCTTTCGATCGGACGTTTGAACAGTCGCAACAGGCCGCGCAAAACCTGCGTGCGGACTTTGTGGACGGGCAGTTCGAAAATGCGCGGTGCCTCGGTTGTGTCAGGTCCCATGAGTCTCCTCGTGTTGGGGCGGTTGGCGGGCGAGGGCCAGCACGAAAGCGAAGGGTACCCCGATGCCTCGCACGAGCAGCGGATGCCAGACGGCGGCGAGGGCGAAGGCGGCGAGGGCGCCCGCCGCGCCGAGACGGTTCGCCTTGACGGCGGCGGCGAGGGCGGTGGCCAGCAGGGCGAGAAAGGCGAACAGTCCGGGTAGGCCGCACGACGCAGCCAGCACGAGGTAGAGATTTTGAATGTCCGGTTCGGCGGGGCCCGTCGCGGTCGGAACCTGGCCGTAGTAGGACCCCGCCTGCTTCTGGTAATTGCCGGGGCCCACGCCGAGCCAGGGGCGCGTCAGGATCATGCTCACGGCCGCCTGCCATTCGGGATAGCGCCGGGTCGCGTGCCCGTCGCCGTCGTAGAGGGCGACCGACTCGTAGTGGCACAGGTCGTTTTCACGCGGCAGGTACGGCAGGGCCAGCCCCTGCCACAGCACCAGCGCCGCCGCGACGGGAATGAACCAGCGCGCGCCGCGAAGGGCAGCCATGGCTGCAATCGCCCCGACCACCGCCCAGTACGAGGCCCCGGACAGGTTCAGCGCCAGACCCGCCAGCAGCAGCAGTGCGCAGCCGAACCGGGCGAATCCGCCGCGCGCGGCGCCCATGGCGCCTGCGAAACACAGCGGCAGCGCCAGCGCCAAAAAACCGCCCAGCACGTTGCGGTTGCCGAACGTCCCGCCCACCAGCAGGGGGCTCTGCCAGCCGCCCAGTACGTTGACGATGATGTCGAGCGCCTTTTTTTCGGTGAAGAGGCCGAGACACGCGTTCTTCGCGTGCGAGAAGTATTGCATCGCGGCCAGCGCCAGCACCGCCGCCGTCACCACGCCCAGCGCGGCGAACACGGTCGCGCGCGTGACGGTGCTGCCACGGCCGGGCTGGGGGTCAGCCTCGCCGTTCAGGAACGCGGCGAACACCATTGCGCTGACGACGAAATATTCGACGATCTGCACGAGTTCCTTGAACGCTTCCGCCCGGTCCGCCGCCGCGAAGACCGCCGCGCCCGCGCAACAGGTGAAGAGAATGTGGGTCCAGTGCGGTCGCGCCGCCCGGAGCGCGCGCCAGTCGCGTCGTAGCAGAATGCTCAGGCCCCACAATCCGGTCGTGACGGCCAGCAGCAGGTCGGCGGGACCGAGGCGCGGACGCTGGATAAGCGTCCACTGCGTGGGTGCTGCGCACAGCGTCAACAGGACGCCCCATCGGAAAGCTGTGTGGAGCGCGTTCTGGAACCGCGGGGACGTCATGGGCGCGTTCCCGTCGCTTCGATGTCGACCGGCACGAAGCGTTTGTCGGCGCTGAGGAGAACTTGGTCGAGACAGACGCCGTCTTCGCGGTTGTGGAAGACCAGCGTGTGTTTGCCTTTTGCGAGTCGGATCGGCACGGCGGTGCGCGAGACCGGGTACTTCACCCAGTGCCATGCTTTATAGGTGGCATCTTCGCCGAAAAGGAAGGTTGGCTGGTCGTCGAAGCCGATGTTGAAGGAGTTGCTGCACTCGCCCTCCCACCAAACGCGGCACCAGAGCGTGAAGAGTCCGTCCGCCGGGACTTCGACCTCGAACGTGGCCTTACCCTCGTTGCGCTTGGGCGGATTGCCCGCGCCCTCGGGGATTTCGAGATAGGCGTGCGAGGCACCCGGGATGCCGTTGGTCACGCAGACGACAGGGGCTTCGAGGCCCGTGGCGCTCTCGGCTTCAAAGCAAACCCGGCATCCGGCCGCGGCTGCGTCGCGCATCAAACAAAGACTGAGGAACCATGCAGTCAAAAAAAACTTCATGCCCTCATTATACGGTTTCCGGGGTATGACGGCAATACGGTCCGGACAGGAAAAGGAGAGATAGCCGCAACATGGGCTTCATCGGATTGGGCATCCAGGCGCGCGGCCTGCTGGCGAATTTCTTGGGTCAGGAGACGAACGTGCTGGCGATCTGCGACGTCGACACGACCCGCCGCAACGACGCCGTCAAGCGCGTGGACGACTACTACGCCTCGCATTCCGAAAAGGGCAAGCCCGGCGTCTGCAAGGGCTACAGCGACTTCCGCGAAGTGCTTGCGCGCCCGGACATCGACGCGGTCTGCGTGGCCACCCCCGACCACTGGCACGCGATCATCACGATCGCGGCGATGAAGGCGGGCAAGGACGTCTACTGCGAGAAACCGCTGACCTACAATATCCAGGAAGCACTCGCCGTCATGGCGACGGCCAAGCGCACGCACCGCATCCTGCAAACCGGCGCGATGCAGCGCTCGAGCTTCGAGTTTCTGTCTGCGGCCGAGCTGGTCCGCAACGGCTGCATCGGCAAGATCACGCGCGTCGACTGCAACTTCGGCGGGCCGTCTCGTCCGCACGTCGATCCCAAGGAAGACATCCCGATGGAGCCGGGACTCGACTGGAACATGTGGTGCGGCGGCGCGCCGCTCGTGAAGTACAACGACAAGCTTTCGCCGCGCGGCGTCCACAATTTCTTCCCGATGGTCTGGCGCATGGACGACCTCTTCGGCGCGGGCTACTGCGGCGACTGGGGCGCGCACCACCTCGACATCGCCCAGTGGGGGCTCGGTATGGACGACAGCGGTCCCGTGAAGGTCATTCGGTCCGTGCCGTCTGAGGCCGACAAGGCGAACGCCGAACTCGGCGGCCGCGCCCAGTCGGGCGTGGTGCTCGAATTCGCGGACGGCGTGAAGCTCACCCACAACCCCTTCTCGACCTTCGGGACCGTCTTCTACGGCACCGACGGCGTGGTCTCCGTGAACCGCGGCAAGTTCGAGATGACGCACGGCAACGAGCTGGTCTCGCGTTTCACGAAGAAGGAGGACGGCGGTTCGCTGGAGGGCGCCGTGGTCAAGGCCCGCAAGGCTTTCCTTACCGAGAGCACCTACAAGACCAAGCTGTATAAGACGAAGGGCGGCCATCCGGCCGACTTCCTGTCTAGCGTGCGGTCGCGCCAGCGTGCCTGCTCGAACGAGGACGTCGGCGGACGCGCGGCCATCCTGTGCCACCTCTGCAACATGTCGTACGTCCACGACGCCGGTTTCGACTGGGACCCGAAGCACAACCGTTTCGCCCACAACACCGGCGATCCCAAGTGGCTCTGTCGCGCGTATCGCGGCGGCTGGACGATCTAAGGACTGTCATGACAACGACCGTCAGACGGGTTGCGCGGCTGGCCGGGGCGCTCGTGGCCGCCGCGCAGGTCGCGTCCGCGTCCGAGGAGATCGGACGCGAGACGCTCGACCGCTGGTCCGCGCCCTACCGGGGCTGGACGTACTATCCCGACCACGTGATTCCGGCCGAGCCGAAGATCGCGGGGCACGAGACGTTCCACAACGCGGACGTGCCGTGCGTCTACCAGTTGCCGGACAAGCCGGACGTCTGGTACATGAGCTTCATCGCGTTCGACGGCAAGGGCTACAACTCCTTCGTGGCCGAGAGCGCCGATCTGGTGCGTTGGGGCGTCGCCGTCAGCGACGACGGGCTCGTTTGGCGGCGCGCGAAGGAGACGCCGATTCTGGCCGTTCAGGACGCCGACTGCGTGGACTGGGAAAAGGACTGCGTCTACCAGCCGTGGCTGGTCGAACACTTGGGCCGATTCTTCGACTTCTACAACGCGGCCTGCGGCGGCACGGAGCAGACCGGCGTTGCCTTTTCGACGGATCTGCTGAACTGGATGCGCTACCCCGCCAATCCCGTGGTGCCCGTGCGGGCAGGCGGCTACGACGAGAAGTTCGCGTCGGACCCCAAGGTGTTCCGGGACGGCGACCACTGGACGATGTTCTACTTCGGCGTGGGACGAGGGGGCGCACACGTCATGGTCGCCTTCTCGCGCGACCTCGTGCATTGGACGGCTCATCCCGAGCCGCTCTACAAGGCCGGCGGCCATCCCGGCGGATTGGACAAGCAGTACGCACACAAGATATCGCTCGTGCGCAATCCGAAGAACGACACGTTCTATCTGTACTACTGCGCCTGCGGCAACAAGGGGCGGGGCATCGGGCTCCTCACGAGCAAGCCGCTGCCGTGAAGCTTGCGCTCCGTGCGCGTGGCAAGGGAGCGGAAGATTTGCGCCAGTGCGGCATCACAGGATTGCCGTGCGCGTTCTGTTACTGCTGGCTTCATACTCGATTTGTTGGCCGCAGAACGTCTCGATGTCTATCGGCAGGATGGCGTCCCACCGGTTACGGCGCTTGCCCGTTATCTTTGGAACATGGCCTTGTGCGAGGCGCTCTATTCCCCCTTGCAAATTGTCGAGGTCGCCCTTCGGAATGCGATTCACAAGGCGTTGACCCGGCGCGAAGGAAGCGAAACATGGTATGACACGATCTCCCGGCTACCGTCTTGGCAAGCGGAACAAGTGCGGGAGGTTCGGGACAAGTTGAAAGCGGAGAATAAGCCGGAGACTCCTGGCCGGGTGGTGGCTGAACTGCATTTCGGCTTCTGGACAGGTTTCTTCAACGGTGTCCACGCCCGTACGGGAATCGGATATGCGTTGACTCATCAGGTGCTTGCGAATGCACACCGCCGCCAGCAGGACATGAAAGCGTTGGATGCCCGGTTGACCCGCGTTCGCAATCTCCGCAACCGGGTGTTCCATCATGAGCGCATCATCCATTGGTCCGATCTCGACAAGCAACATGCGGGCATGCTGGAGTTGGTCGGTTGGATATGCCCGGAACTGTACGAGATGACTGTCGCACTGGATCGCTTTGCGCGCGTGAGAGAGGCCGGAGTCGGTCTCTGGATCGAGAAGCTGCGCAGACACTGGCCTGATCCATCGCGTGTTCCCGCTGCTGCGACGCCGACACCCGGCATTGCTTGTGTTGGGGGAGACTGTGCGGTGAACAACGTCGAAACGCCTTTCGGCAAACGCTGGGGCGGCGCATCCTTTGATTTGGGCGACAGCCATCTGGACGACCTGCTCTCCGGCCTTACGCTTGCGCTGGACGTTCGGAACGAGTACGTCGTTTATTTGAGCAGGCGTGGCCGTGGGCGCGAGGCCGCCTCACGGGCGCGTTTGTGCTGGATCTGCGGCGCGATCCGCGCGTGGGCAAAGCGCTGATGTTCTTCCATGGGTCGGATTTCCCCGAAGAAGACCCGCGCGGCGGCTTCGACAATTTCGCGAGCATCGGTCTCGCGTGGAGCGACGACCTGAAATCGTGGACGTGGCCGAAGGGATCATAGGAAAACGTCGGTCGGCGCAACGCGGGGTTGTCCAAGTTGCCAATGGCGTGGCGTTACCTGCCCGGCAGGCGGCAATAAAAGAGTGTCGGCGTTGACAGTTTAATACTGCACTAGTACTATTTCCACATGCCGCGAAAAATCAGAGAATTGATTCATGATTTGATGAAAGCCGGTTTCGTGGACCGCGGAGGGAGGGGAAGCCATCGAAATTTTACACATGCGAGGGGTATCAGGATTACGCTCAGTGGAAATCCCTCGCACGACGCAAAGCACTATCAGGAGCGGGATGTGGAAACGGCCCTTCGGGAGGTGACGAAATGAAGGCAAGCGATCAATACCTCAAATTGGTTGAATGGTCGGAAGCGGACCGGTGTTACGTCGGTTCTTGCCCCGGTTTGATGTTGGGCGGCATTCACGGCGACGATGAAATGAAGGTTTACCGTGAACTTTGTCAAGCTGTGAACGAGTGGATCGCCATTTGTCGGAAAGATGGAGTCCCGCTTCCGCCGGGCACGACTGGCAAGGCCTACTCGGGAAAATTTGTCGTTCGGGTCGGCAAGGAGTTGCACAAGAAACTCGCTGTCGAGGCGCTTCGGTATGGCGAAAGTCTCAATTCGTACTGTGTCGGGTTGCTCCGCGAGCGGCCGGAGAGTTATGGCACAAAAAATCGTTTTGTTTCTGATCGCGTGCCTGTAAAAAAGAGTTCTCGCAAAAAGATGAAGGCGAAGTGAAACGTTCGGTCGTGATTGTGGCCATGGCGGTGACGGTGGCGCGGGGCGAAACGCCTGCGGTGTTCTGGGCGAGCGATCCGGTTCGGCCGGGCGAGACCGCGATGGTGATCGGCGAGAACCTCGGCGGCGGCGACACGGTGTGCATGGGCGGCCGCAACATCGAGATCACCGGGTGCGATTTCTACGGCACGGGCCGCGCGCTCTTTCTCAGCCGCGTCCGGGGCGGCCGGGTCGCGGGCAACCGGTTCTTCAACGGGCGCTGGGGCTGGTACTGCCTTTCGGGCAGCGACGGGCTGATCTTCGAGGACAACACGATTCTCGGCGCGGACCTGATGTCCACGGGCGGCGATCCGGCGACGACCCAAACTCCGGGTTTCTTCGCGGGCGATCTCGACGACGTGAAAGTCTGGACGCGCGCGTTGACGTCCGACGAGATTCAGGCAGAATTCGCGAAAGGCGGCCAATGAATCACCCGTTGCCAAAAAAATCCATTTTCGCACTTGTCAGTCGCAACGGTGTTTGATAACCTCCGTTTCACTTTTTGCGGGGTCGTGGCGCAATTGGTTAGCGCACCGGACTGTCGATCCGGTGGTCGCGGGTTCGAATCCCGTCGACCCCGCCATTTCCTTTTCAAGCAGGTTCCGTTTCGGGATCTGCTTTTTTATTTTGCGCGGAACTCTTCTGGGGTTGACGATTTCGGCTGCGGCTGGTAAAGTAAGCCTTGTCTAATTTGTGCATGGTGCATAAATGTCGAGGAAGGAGACCAATCATGGCTCAAGTTGCCTTTAAGGGCAATCCGGTGACGACGGTGGGTGCAGTTCCGGCCGTCGGTTCAAAGGCCCCGTCGTTCGTGTTGGCGGGCAAGGACCTGTCTGACGTAACGCTGGCCGACTATGCGGGCAAGACGGTGGTGTTGAACATTTTTCCGAGCATCGATACGTCTGTGTGCGCGGCTTCGGTCCGTCGCTTCAACGCGGAAGCGAGCGTGCTCGGCGACACGGTCGTGCTGTGCATCTCTGCGGACCTCCCGTTCGCGCACGGCCGATTCTGCACGGTCGAGGGACTGGAGAACGTCGTCTCGCTTTCGACTTTTCGTTCCCCGGAGTTTGGCCAGGCGTATGGCGTGGCCATCGCAGCGGGGCCATTGCGCGGCTTGATGTCGCGCGCGGTCGTGATCGTGGACGGCGTCGGCAAGGTGATCTACGTTGAGCACGTGGCGGAGATCACGAACGAGCCCGACTACGAGGCGGCGCTGCGGGCGATCGCCCGATAAACGGTCTGGCGGAACAACGGATCGGTCGCGGTTCTCCTCGGTGGGGTGCCGCGACTTTTTTTAGGAAACTTTATGAAATGCCGGTCGGGATGGCGGGGCGCGGTGTGCGCTGCGGCGTTGGGCGCGTGGGTGTTTTGCGCAAGCGCGGCCGGAGGAACGAACGCGTTCCCGCGGCTGCTTTACGCCGCGGAGGGGGCTGGCAAGATTTTGCGCTATGCGGCCGACGGTTCCGTCGACTGGGAGTATCCGGCGGAGATGTCTCGCGACGTGTGGCGGCTCCCGAACGGCAACGTGCTCTTCAGTTTCAACCGTAACTACGACGCCAAGGGCGGGTCGGTGCGGAAAATCCGGGTGAAGAACACGCCGGGGCACAGTTGCATGCGCCACGCGCGCCAACTGAAGGACGGCCATTTTCTCGTGGCCGAGGAGTCGGCCCGCGCCGTGCGGGAGTACGCCGCGGACGGTGCGCTCCTGCGCGAATATGCGCTCGATTTCCGGCCGTTTTCGTTCGTGCGCACGGACGGCGGCGGCACCGTGATCGGCGGGCAGAAGCGGCTGGTGGAGGTCGACGCGTCGGGGCGCGTGGTCTGGTCGATGAGCGGCGACGACATTCCGCAGGCCGACGTCCGCTGGTTCGCGGGACTGGCGGTGCTTCCCAACGGCCATCTGTTCGTCTGCAACGCCGGGGGCCGCACGGCCTTTCTCGAAATCGGGCGCGACAAGACGATCGCGTGGATGAGCCGGTCGCCCTTTCCCGCCGGCCACGGAATTTTTCTGCTGGGCGGCTGGCCTCCGGGGGGGGCCGCTGATCATCGTTTATTCGAGGAGCGGGAACAGAAAGCCGCGGAACGTGCGGCGGGCCGGGTCGGCCAGTGTCTTGGCGGGCACGCCGTCGATCAGGCGCGTGCCGTCGTCGCTGATCGCCAACAGCATCTCCTGCCCGTCCCGGACCACGGTCGTCAGCCCTTCCGGCGAGGCGTCGTCGGGCAGCCCGGCGAGCGGTACGCGCCGCGGCGCGGCGCGCCCGTCCCAGCGGTAGAGCCGGAACTCTCCGCCGCGGCGCGTCGCGCCCGACATGGCGTAATAAGCGGACCCCCGGCGGAAAAGAGATCGGAAACCGTTGCCTTCGAAGTCGAGCAGGATCGGATCGCCGAAGCGAGGCTTCAGCCCCTGCACGGTCTCGGCGGGGTTGAGCAACGGCGCGAGCAGGGCTTTGCCTCCGGGGTTGGGGGACCGGAAGCCGATGAGCAGCCCGCCTTCCGGCGTGTCGCAGAGCGCCTCGATGTTCAGGCTGCCGGGCGTCTTGGGCGGCCGCAGCGCGGCCTCCTCCAGCCGCAGCGGCGCGTAGCGCGGGTCGCGGGCGAGGTCGGCGAGAAGCGTGGCGACCGGTTTGCCGATCAGTTCGAAGACGGGCGCGTTGTCCTTGAGCGTGATCCGCACGGCGAAGAACCGTTTGCGGTTGGGACGGGGCTTGCCCTCTTTGTTCGGCGCGTGCGAGGTGATCCCGTAACAGACGTCGCCGATGCGGGCCGAACCCTCGATGTCCATTTCGGGTGAGTGAGGCGCGAGCGCCATCCGCGGCGAGAGGTCCCATGAGGCGACCGGTGCCCCGCCCTGCGGCACGCGGTAGACGCGCAGGACGTTGTCCTCGTCGCTCGCGACGACGATCGGGTCCTGCCCCAAGCGTTCGGCGGCGGAGGCGTCCGCCGTGCCCGTGAAACGGATGGCCGTTGGCGGCGGTTGTGCGTGGACTGCGTTCATGACGAAAGCCGCGAGCACGGACAGACCCGCGCGGCGGATGGACATGGTGCGCTTCATTTCCTTCAGCATAGCAGGCGACGCGCCCGTTGGCCAGTATTCAATATCCAACAAGGAATGTCCAATGACCAAGTAGTTCCGAACCCCGAACCCCGAACCCTGAACCCCGAACCCCGAACCCTGAACCCTGAACCCTGAACCCTACCTCTTGTCCCTGCCCCCTAAAGCCCTCGCTCCCGACTTCCCGTTAGTGCGCTTGCCTGCGCTCAAGCAGCAGACCGGAATAGCCGCCGGGCAGCACGACCCGCCCCTTCCAGAATGCGGGAACATTCGGGTTCGCGTGGAGTTCTGCCGACTTCAGAAGCTTCGGGTTTTCCCTGTTTGAAAAATCGTAGATCTTGATGTTTTTGAACATGCGGTTGGCGATCGCCACCCGGCGCGACGATTCGTCGGCGTTGACCTGCCCTTCGAATTCGGATTTCGGGAACATGGCGCGGCTGATCGCCGAGCCGTCGGGGATGTCGGCGGGAAGACCCGCGCTCGTCGGGAACGGATAGCGTTTGAGGTCGCGCACCCCGACGGGATTTTCCGGGTCTAGGAACGCGTAGCCGCCGCAGCGCATGACGAGGAACTCTCCGCCGAAGGCCGCGAGCGTCCCTGTTTGCGAGCACATCGGGAACGTGTCTTCCCAGATGAGCTTGGCCGAGCCCGCGCCGATTTCGAAAATCTGAATGCCGCCGAACACGCGCGAGAAGCCGAAATACTTGTCTTTGACGAGGCTCTGCCCGCCGTAGTTGTTGTAAACCAAGCAGCCGCCATGTTGGCGGAGAAGACGCTCCGGATTCGCCAAATCCGCGAAGTCGATGAACAGCACGCAGGTCGACCCGCTGCTCGTCGCGATCACGTCGTGTCCGTCGAAAGCCCAGACAAACTGCGCGAAATGGGGCGGCGTGTCCAGATCCGTGAACCGCGAGATTTCCTTGAGTTCGGTGTCCGACACGATCTTGTAGACGCCGACGCCGTTCGGGCCTTCGGCGACATACAGCCTGTCGCCCGAACGTTTGACGTCGGCGGCGTACGGGATGTTCGCGCGGCCGATCTGTTCGATTTTGCCCTCCGAGAGCCGGTAGATTTTCACGCCCTCCCAGACGTTCGCGGCGTAGGCGATGTCGCCGTTGATGGCGACGGCCCGCGTCGGGTTTGAGAGCTGCGCGCCCGAGGAGACGAACCCCTCTTCATGGTGGTCGAAAGGTTTTGCGGGAAGCGTGGGGAGCGCGCCGAAGTCGCGCGGTTCGGGCTTGGCGATGCCGGGCAATTCGGCGATGTAGAGCCCCGTGAAGTTTCCGGAGATATACAGGACGCCGTCGCCCACGGCGATCGACGAAACGGGGTCGCCCTGCGGAATCGTGGGGTCTGTGATCTGTTTGTACGGAACGGCGTTTTTCGGGTTCTCGGGGTCGCGTTTGGGAAGCACGAGATTGCCGACGATTTTCGGGTTTCTGAGGTCTGACACGTCGACGAGGAACAGTCCGTTGACGGTGTCGGAAGCAAAGCAGTGGCGGCCCGAAACGCGGGGCGTCCAATAGTCGC
>Ga0172375_10005662_pt1 | contig 17908 bp, 10 predicted proteins | sample LakKiv1m_FD_114537 | JGI IMG/M metagenome (GOLD analysis project Ga0172375, IMG submission 114537) | Freshwater microbial communities from Kabuno Bay, South-Kivu, Congo - kab_092012_11.1m | ecosystem: Environmental > Aquatic > Freshwater > Lake | place: Democratic Republic of the Congo...
ACAAGAGAAAAGGTGTCTTGTTATAATGATTCTTAATCTTAGCGGTAATTCCTGCTGAGGATAGAAGAAAGTATGAAAAAAGTGTATGTGAACGGGAAGGTATTAAAAACGGAGCTCCTGGTCTGGAACGCATCACCGCGCAACCAGGCGACCCCTTGGTGGCGGAATTATACCAGGTAGTCGGCGAGAAGGAAACGACGGAGACGCCGGAAGAGACTATTCTGCAGTGCGTGGAATGGGGATACCGGTCTGGTGACACTGTATACAAGCGAGCGAAAGTTATTCTGGCGGCGGCCCCCGTCGAGGCGCCGCTCGTCTGATATGGAGGAACTGTTGTGAGCGCACTAGCTATCGGCATCGATTTGGGCACTTCAACTTCGGAAATAGCCGTTTTTAGGCATGGAGAGCCGGAACCGATCTCCGATCCGGGTACTAAAAGTCCCATCGTCCCGTCTTTGATCGCCGTCGACAAGCAAGGCAAGCTGCTGGTCGGTGAGGAAGCTCGTCGGTTTGTCGATAATGAAGGTTACGGTGTCCGTGAGGTTAAACGGATGATGAGAACCGGAAAAACGGTGACCCTGAATGGGAAAACCTATCGTCCGGAAGAATTATCTTCGTTGATCCTCACTCTCTTAAAAACGAATGCCGAAATTGCCCTCGGGGAGACGGTGACCGACGTTGTGCTCTCCGTGCCTGCCAATTTCGATGATGCCGCAAAGAATGCCACGCTCAACGCCGCCACCTTGGCAGGACTGAATGTGATCCAGTTAATAAACGAGCCCACGGCGGCTGCAATAGCCTTCGGCATTAAAAATATCGAAACGGAGGCTCAACTAGTAGTCTTTGATTTCGGAGGAGGCACACTGGACGTTACTACGCTCGAAATGATGGAAGGCGTGCTGGAAGTGAAGAGCAGCTTTGGCGATCCGTGCCTTGGTGGCAAAGATTTCGACGAATACATGATCCAATTGATACTGCGCAAATTCAAGGCTGAACATGGTGATTTACCTAACCTCGAACAGGCAGGTAAGAAACTGAAAGGCATGGCGGAGAAGGCTAAAATCGCCCTTACCAGCATACCGAGCTACAATGTGATCTACGAATATTTTATTAAAAAGGGTGATAACTTGATCGATTTGGATGTTGAGGTAATGCGTGCGGAATACGAAGCTGAGATTGCACCACTACTCGCGCGGGCTCGCGAGTGCCTGATGAAAGCATTAAAGGCCGGGCAATTGCGTCCCAGCGCCATCGATAAGATTCTTATGGTCGGTGGAACCACCTACATGCCCTGCGTGCGTGAGATGGTAACTGAATTCTTCGGCAAAGAATTAAAAACGGAAATCTCCCCCGATCTGGCGGTGGCCCAGGGAGCATCTACGCTTGCCGGAATTAAGATAGGTCTGGTAGATGCTCGTGAGAGCCTGGTTTTCTCGGATGTTTGCCCGATGGGCATCGGCATTGATGTCATTACAACGATCGGAAATCAGGATATCCTCACTTACAAATCGCTCGTCCGCCCCAATACGCCCATCCCGTTTTCTGCGACTTATCCATTGAGCCTCTATCATGCCGACCAGCGTGAATTGGTCTTTCAAGTCTTCCAAACGCACCTTAATGAGGAAGTCATCCCGCTTGAGTTGGGCTTATCTCAACAGATTATCAGAGAGATCGGCTTGCATGGTAAGATTGATGACATCCCACCTGCGCAGTATGGCCAGCCGCATCCGCTGAAGATCGACTTCTCTTATGGGCAAAACGGAACAATCACCATCGCTGCGGTCATTCCTGGCATGAATAAAAATGCCAGCCTCAGCTTTGAGTATTCCAAGTTCCGTATGAGTGATGAAGAACTGGGAATAGCTCGCAAGCGTGTGCGCGATTTGCTATCTAGCTCTGAGTTCTTTAAAGAAGAAAATATAGAAGAAACTCCGGCGCTTTCACCTCCCGCCCCTGAAATGCCTCATTGGGAAGAACACCCGCTGGCAAGGCGGTTCACCCCGTTGATTAATCGGGCAGAGCGATTGTCTACTGAGCAACCGGAACACCGAGTAAAACTTGAAGAAGCCATATTGGAGTTGAAACGGGCGTTGGAAGATGGCAACGAGCAGGCGATCGAAACGACTGGGGACGAGTTGACCGATCTGCTGTTCGATTTGCAGAATTAAGCCTTTAGCCCTTCAGAGGTTGAGATGCCCTTCGAATACTACGAGTTTGTCGGTGTGCCGCGAACGGCCGCTCGCGAGGAGATCAACCGGGCGTGTAAAATCAAACGCCGTGCGCTGACAGTAGCGGAGGATCAGGAGGGCTTGCAACATCTGAACCAGATTCAGCAGACATTGCTGGACGATCTGGCGCGTACATCGTATGACGAAATGCAGGAGTTCGGGGACGAGATCAATGAGTTGATGGAAAAAGCATATGCGCAGATGGAGGAAGAGAAATGGCCGGATTCCGTTAAGGTGCTGAAACGGTTGCTCGTGCTTTCTCCGCAGCAACCGGTCGCCCGCAACCTGCTCGGTATTTGCCTCACCCGCACGCGTGATTATGAAAGCGCCGGGAAGATCTACGACAAACTACTGGCGGATTACCCGGAGAAGGCGCTGTATTGGGCTAACGCCGGTTATGTATATCAGGAGCGTGCCGGCGGTCTTCCTCTCATCAACATTGATGGGCAGTTAGAGACCATCTGTCCTCATTGCAAAGTATTGAACATCGATCCGACTGTTGGTAAGCCACATGAATACTTCTGTAACAACTGCGATAAGTTTTACCATGTATCGAGCGAGATAAAAAATGATTGGTTAAATAAGGCAAGGGAATATTTCCAAAAAGCGGTTGAATATGAAGCATATAATGCAGAATACAATATCATGATGGCTCGAACTTATCGTGAGGAGAAAAGATATCCAGAAGCGGTAGAATGGGCTGAGAAAGCTATACTAGCGGATGGAAAGACTGATTTTGACGACTTCGATTCATTTTTCTTTATCTGTGATGTGTATTCGCTGATAAATCGGACTGATCTAATGATTGAAACAGCCCAAAGAATTACGTTGCTTGTACCTGAAGATAATCAAGAAGCTCGTGAATATGCTGCCTATCGATTTGCTAAATATGGCTTTGATCTGTCAGAGTATAACCTTTTTGAAGTCGCCTGTGCATTTATTAAGTGCGCCCTTGTTATAAATTCGAATGACGAAAAGACACGTGATCTATTCGATTATTGTGATGCCATTGTTACAGCTGATAAGGAGTATCAACGTGTAAAAGATGACAGATTATTAATTGAACCAGTAAGGAGACTGGTTGCTTTTGATATTGCCGAAGCATTTAAACATTCCTTTGAAGATAGAGAAGCCGTTATTCGTGATATACTTGATGGATTTGGCTACTATGATGACCAACAAATTGTAAGTTCTATACGGCATTTACGAAAAATGTATCCTGGATCATATTTTTTTAATAAGGATTTTTATGATAAGCTGGAGACGGACATCACAGGAGTGGCACCTTCCTCTAATTCATCAACTAATACAGCAACAACTCAACCACAACTATCACATGGATCGCAAAAGGCTGATAACGGTATTACGTCAACCAATACGAAGAACTCTCCATCCACAGAATATGTGCAGTGTCCATCATGTTTGATGGAAGGGCCGAAGGCACAGATGCAATGGTATAGCGGAAATTATATCTGCCATTTCTGTTATGAGCGGCAATTGAAATTATCTTCACAACCATCTGAAGGTACTTCATCAAAGAGTGGCGGTTGTGGATGCGGTATTCTATTTATTTGTACATTGATCGGTGGTGTTACAGGGCATATACCTGGTGCCATAATTGGCTTCATAATTGGTATTGTTATTATCGTCAAATATAATATTTAACAAAGGCGCCAGTCATTGATTTCGGGAGCTCGAAACGGATGTCGGTCATTGTATCCTCTGGGAGCGCGTCCTGCGATCGATTGCGCCGACGTCGTGTCGGCGCACGGTTATTTGGTAGGCTTGCCTCCCAGGGGTTGCTTCCTGCAACCCCTGGCTATCGGATTTTAGCCCTTCAGGCTGTCATTCCGCTCCATGTGGAATTGCAAAATCGTGTCGCCTTCTTGACGCCCATAAATACGTGCAATGTACAAAATGTATAATTCTGTCACCACCGGTGACAGTTTTTCCAATCTGCCGTCACAGCATAAAACAGCAGTCCTCATTTTACCATATTCTTACCTGATGCAAGCGGCAGCACTATGGGGCAAATGAATTCTCTCGCCACTGGTGAGAGTTTTACAAAATCTACAATTATCGCACCGATGGTGTGAATTTTAAATTCTGCCACCACTGGTGGCAGAATTTGGCTGTCTATATCTTATACACCTCAAACGGCTCCAGCCGCATTGTCTTCCCTTCGACCTCTCCTTCATACGCCTCCATCCCGATGTTCAGCACCAGCCGGGTCACCTTGCCGTCCTTTTCCCACGCGGTGCAGCGGAGGTCGGTGGCAGGGATGGGGAGATTCAGCAAGCGCGGGAGGTCGGCGGGGGTGCCGGTAGGGCACCAGGAAAGGTTGACGGGGAAGATGGCGTCGGTGGTTTGCGCCATGGTGGGCGCCAGGCCGATTTGCAACACGGTGATGCCTTGCGCCTGCAGCGATTTCAGGGTCTCCAGCGTTTCCGCCTTCAGCACGGTGCAGGAGGGGATGACGAGGTGGGTGTAGCGGGCGCGGCCGAGGACAGCTTCGCCATTGTGGACGGTTAAGTCGCGCAGGTCGTCCTCGTCGATGAAATGCGTGCCGACCTGGCGGTCCAGGCAGGCAGCGAGGAGCGTGAACAGCTCGTGGCGGAGGCCGCCGGTGTTGTCGGCCTGGCCCTCCTGGCGCACGGCGTTGAAGCCGCGGATGGGCCAGAGGATGGCGACCGGAGCGATCTGCCGCGCGTCATGCGTCACCGCCTGGATCTCCGCCAGCTTGCGGCGCACGTCGTGCATGCCTTCCCACAGCACGCCATCCGGGCCATAATCCGGCAGCTCATAATCGCGCGGGCCGCGGGTGGAGAGAAAGGCGCAGTGGATGATGTTGGCGGTTACCCCCATCACGTTTTGCCAGAGGAAGATTTTACCGATCTCCTCCGCGGTCATGTGCTGGCAGGCGTGGCCGGTCTCCGTCATCACCCCCGCCTTGTTCCGTTGCTGGGCAATGGCGGTTGCGCAGGTGACGCCCACACTCAACACTGGATGCCGGCGGTCACCCAGGGCAGGGATGATGATGTCGATGCCGGCCAGGTCCATCTCCTTCATCACCGGCAGCATGTCGCCCACGCACAGCGCCTGCTCGACGGGGTCATCCTCCGGGCTCACGTGACCGGTCAGCTTGAGGCCGTTCGCCCTGCACCACCCCGCCACCGGGCGCATCCAGGCGTCGAGGAAGCGCCTGGCGATATAATCCCGGTAGTGCAGCCGCACCAGCACCGCCGCAGGCGCCATCGAGTCGCTGAACAGGTAGTGCAGCTTCGGACGCAGGTCATAGCCCATATCGCGCTGGAAATCCTCCAGCAGCCCCTCGGTGTAGGGGTTGGGATCGTACCACTTCGGCTCGTCGGTGAAGATCGCCTCGATGGTATTGCCGAAAAGGTCGCCGACGTATTTCTTATACTGCTCGTGGGTGGATTCCAGGTAAAGCCGCGTCGCGCGCGGGTTGAGAGAATCGATAAACTCGCCGTTGTAGATGCTCCAGTCGGAGAAGGCAGCCTTGCGGACGACAAAGGCCATCAGCTTCACGCCGTCGGGAATTGCCGGCACGGTGACGGCGAACTCCGGATCCATGGCGTCGCAGCGGGTGAAGTTGTAAAGCGGCGTCTCCGGATAAAAGAAGCGCGAATCCCAGCCTTCGACCACGTTCCACTTTCGCCGGATGACGCCCACGCGGGCGGTCATGTCCCGCGTCTCGCCGGTCTCCTCGTTCACCAGCCCGCACCAGAGCAGCTTGCCGGTGGGGATGTAGAAGATGGTCTTATCGTCCAGCACGTTGGGGTCATACACGAACCGCTGGATGCCGCACGCCGCCAGTTCCGGGTGTTCCATCGTCAGCCGCCCGCCCGCGTTGCCGCTCGGCCACGGGTCCTCGTCATAGAGCCAGATCCGCACGCCCAGCTCCTTCGCCCGGCGGCAGGTCTTCTCCACCAGCTCGAACCACTCGTCGCTCCCGTAGGGCACCAGCAGCCCGTGCCGCGGGTGAATGCAGAGCGCCATCACGTCCTCCGCTACGGCGAAGGTCTGCAGATGCCGCTCGATGGTCGCCCACTCGCAGCGGTCGTTGAACAACCAGAAATAGCCGGCGCCTTTGCGGTGGAAGACGGTCGCGGGCGTTGCGTCAGACATAGGTAAGCTCCTTGGGAATGATTGCGGGGTTGGTAATACGACATGTGGGGTGGGGGAACCTTCCGAAAGGAAGAATGGAAGGTTTGAAGGATGGAAGAGTGGATTTTGTCAGACGGCTACATATACTTCAGTAATGAACGCTTCCAAAACCGGCGAATCCGTCTCCACCACTTCAGCACCGAAAGATTCAATATGAAAACGGATAGCAGACTTAAGGTCGGCGACAGCTTCCTCAAAGGTATCGCCTTCACCGACAACCACACCTTCGATGCCAAGAGGGTATGCAACATAGCCATCTGAGTGTTTCTCGACAACCAGCTTCAAGTCTTTCATAGTCACCTCAATATCAGGTAGAACAATACTCATTATACACCCATCCGTCGTGAGAATGCGGAAGGGTGAAAGGACACATCCTTCCACCCTTCCATCCTTCCAATGCTTTATCTCGTTACAAATCCCACCACCTGCACGTCGCCTGGATGGACGCGCACGGTGACTTCGCCTTTCTCCATTTTCAATTCGCGCGGTTGGGTATATTCGCGGACGGCTTGCAGCGGCAAGGCCGTGCGCAGGGTCACGTCCACGAAGGCGCGACGATCCACGCGGGCGATGCCGGTCTGGGTTTTGTCCACACCGTGGTTGTTCATCAGCATCACCAGCCAGCCGTCTTTCACGCGATTGAGCTGGTAGGCGATCTCGCCTTGCGGGCGCTTGCCGTTCACCAGCACCTGCACGGGCAGCAGTCCGTCGGTCAGCCCGTTCATCAGGTAGGGCAGCGCCGGGTGGGCTACTTCATCCAGGCCCATCAGGCCGGGGATGGCGGTAAGGATGACGGCGCCGTTGCCGACCTTATTGCGGGTGATAAGCGGCACGTTGCCGTCGCCGGTAGCCAGCACCGCGGTATTTCTGGCCGGCAGCATTGGAATAACCTGGTATGGCGTACACGCCTGCGTCTTGCCGCCTTTCGGAGTCCAGCTCGCGCAGGTGCGCGCGGGCATGCGGGTGTAACCGACGCCGGCCAGGCTCTCCGGCAGCCGGCCGAAGGCCGCGTTGACGTTCACCACCAGCGTGCCGCCGGCGCGCACATATTGCTCCAGCGCCTTCCCGTTGGCGCCGGTCAGGTCAACATCGCCCGCCGCCCAGACGATGGGATAATTGTCGATCGCCCCGATGTGGGCCGGACGGTCTACCAGCACGTCGAAGATATTGCCGTAGGCGCCGTCGACCAGGCTCTGGCGGTCGGGGGTTATCGGCTCGCCGGCCTGCCGGTCCGCCGGATACCAGGCCACGTTGAACAGCTCGCGCAGCTCGCGGTCGTTGCGGTCCTCGGTAAACACGTTGAACGCCTTGCAGAAGTTGCTCACCGGCTCGTAGCCGTGCCCGTAACTGAGCAGGAAGGCGATGGGCGTATACGGCTCGCCGCGGTCGGGCAGGCGGTCCACAAAGGCTAAAAAGTCCTCGGTGGCGCGTCCGAAGGGTGATAGTTGAATTGGGTGTGTTCCCGGCCCGGGAAGTATCCACTGGTTGACCAGCGCCTCCTCCTTGAAGATCGCCGAGGCGCCGCCCAGGTAATTGAGGTAATAGAACTTGCGATACCAGACGGCGGTGACGCCGTCGGTGATGGTGTATTTGCTGTGATACCAGGCCGGCGCGCCGCGCGGCACCACCGGGTTCTGCGTGAAGTAGTTGCAGCAGTCGCCGAAGTTGCCGCTGGCGTAATTTATCCACCTGCCGCCGTACTGGCGGGCGGCGCCGCGCTCGAAGGCGATGCGCATGGGCGCGTGGGAATTAGTGGCGTCCAGCTCGTACCCGACCGTTTCGCAGCCGGCTTCGTGGAACATGTGGGCGAAGGCGATGCTGTCCACCGAGAGGCAGGAAATGCTCTTGCTCATGAAGCTTTCCGGCACCGGCGTCTTGAAGAAGCCGGTCCATGCTTTCGCCTGCTCCTGCCTCCACTGCGCGACGCAGGCGTCGGCGTAGGCGCGCCGGTTGGTATTCGCGGAGGGGCGCGGCATGGTGGGGCCGTTCACCGTGCCCAGCGCCTCGCCGTGGATGAAACCGAGGAACTGATCCCGCAACGGACCGGCCAGCGCGGCATAAGTGGACGGGCCGACCTCATCGGGATAATTCGGACTGGAATAATTCGTCATGATATAGAACGGGGTTGCGGTCTGTTCCAGCCACCGGCGGATGGGCGTGCCGGGGGCGAGATTCTCGCCGCCCAGGCCGAAGCCGGGCAGCAGATCCTTCCACGCCATGATCGGCACTTTCGTATCCTTATACTGCTCGCGGAATTTATCGGCGATATCAGTGGGAGGCGAAGACTTGAAGAACAGGTCATACCGGCTGACCGTCTCCGGCGCATGCGCCGCCCACCATTCTTCATCTTTGCCATTGATAGTTGTCCAGATGGAAAAGTCGCGCCCGCCCAGCGGAGGGCGTTCCCAGCCGGCGCCGGCCCGCATAGCGCCGCGCAAGGCCGCGGCGGGACGCAGCGCGAAGGTCGTCTCGTAGAGGAACGGCGGCTTTTCGCGCCCGATGGGCGTATAGTTCGGATCGTCGGTGATGAGCACGGCATCCACCTGCCGCCAGGCATCTCCCGCCCGATCGATAATCAAGCGCAGCGTCGCCGGACCGGCCTGCAATTCTCCCTCCACCGGCGCCCAGCAGAAGGAGAAGCCCCAGTAGAGCATGTATTCGTCGTTCGGCGGCGCCACCGGCCGCACGCCCAGCTCACCGGTAATCGTTTTGCCGGCCTGTTCCAGCTTTACGGCGAACGGCTCGGTCTGGTTGCGAAAGTCGTAGTATCGCACCCAGACACGGTAGTTACCCGCCCGCGGAATTACCAGATCGCGGCTGCACTCGGCCTTCGTCTCCGCGGCCGGAACGGCCATGGAGTTCCACCCGCTTTCCCCTCCCTGCGAGAACTCGGGGGTGACGCCCGGGCCGGCCGCCCCCCAGTGCCCGGTTGGCTCCGCCGTACCCGTCCAGAAGTAGCAGCCGCCTTGCACTCCGTCGAACCATTCCGGTTCCAGCCAGATATAGACCGGCGGTTGAGGCTGCTGTGCCCGCGCCGGTGTCAACGGGACGATGAACAGTGCCAGGAGAGCGAGAATCGAGAACCTGAACATGAGAACCCCTTTCGATAAGATCAGCAAGCAAATATCGACGCAGATTAACGCAGATCAGCGGTTTTTCGGGTGTTTCAAAGCCGATATTTTCTACCGCAGCTATTTCATATATTGTCTTTGTAATTGAGACGGCGCTATTGGGGATTGTTTCAGCCCACGTTAAACGGCGCTGTTTTTGTTGTTGCGCCCGTGAGCGCAACTGCAGGGACTGTCCCCCCGTAATAATGGGTAAGCGCAATATAGCTATATTAAACTTTTCATAAAAAATTCCTGCCCGGCAGCGACGCGAGATGCAACGCCGCCGGCATTTGCGCGTATATACAATCAGCGAAGCGAACAGCGGAATGGGATGGGGTTGTGTTGACTCCTGCGCGAGCACCGGATTGTGATATAATACCGGTGACCGCGGGAAGCGGAAAGGGGGGAACCGGGATGAAAACGATGCAGTGGGTATTATTCATCGGGGTAATGCTTGCGCTGGGCGCCGCGCGGGCAGCGGAAGAGAAGCCCCAGTTCTACCTGGGGGTTACGCGCGAGGTGACGCAGGCGGCGCTGGGCAAGCCCAAAACCAAGATTCCACCCGGTTTCGACGGCAAAGAGATGTGGATATACGGCAAAGCCGTGGTTACCTTCGCCGGCGGCAAGGTGATGGCATGGCAGGGCTTCCCGGAGAAGACGCCGCTGCACCCCCCCGGCATCCGCCCCCTGCAGTTGGGCGCGACGCGGGAAGAGACGGCGGCCATGCTGGGCTTTCCACCGAAGGCGCGGCTCTACACCGCGCTGGTGATCGGCGCCAAACCGGAGGGCGACGAGGAGTGGACATACAGCACCGGCACGGTGGTATTCGAGGACGGCTTCCTGGTAGGCTGGCGCGATATCAGAACCCAGTTGGTATCGCTGGGCGATAAGGCTCCGGAACCGAAAAAGCTGGATTTAAACTCCCCCGCGAAGGATGTCATCGGCGCGCTGGGATCGCCGCCAACGCTGACCTGCTACGTGAAGAGCGGCGATCAGCTCTGGGGATACGGGCAGGAGTTGTTTTTGCTGCGGGGCGGCAAGCTCGTTTGGCGGGGCACGGCGCAGCCGAAGACGCTGGCCGAGCGGCCTCCCTTGATCGCGGAGAATCCGGACGGCGCGGCGCCCGACGGCGAGGCCGGCCCGGCGAACGACCAGGGCTTCATCAACGACAAGGAATTCGCGACTTTCCGGCTGGCATATCAGCCGGTACTCGACCGGATGCTGCAGGCAAACCCGCAAGTCGCCAATACCGCGAGCTTCCGCGCGATGCAGGATTGCATGAATCAACGCCCCTGGTGGGCGATCACCGCGCAAGCGGATATCGACGACGAATATGCCAGCGGTGTGGACGCCATCGAAGACGCATACAATCAATATCTCGATGAGCGGGGACAGTGATATCTGGCGTGAATTAAACCGGGGCGCCGTCGGCGCCCCGGTTATTTATGCCTCCCCATCCGTGGCGCGCCTGCCGGAAATTTCCTCCCGCTAACGCCAACCCAAAACCGGCCAGGAAACCTGGGCTGACCTATAAACCTTCGGGGTACAGTCACGTATTTTCCGGCTGTTTGCGAGAAGGCACAGGTTGGATGGAACGGGTGGAAAGTCGAAGGCGGGTAGGGAAGCCGGGGAAAATACGAAACAGTCCCCTGCCGCTTTCCTCACCATCCGAGGCGCGCGCTACGGGCGGGTATTCTGTCGCTTATCAACGATGGTGGCATTCGCGGGAGGCTGCCAATCGAAGATGCCCTCCGGCGGCGTATTATTGTATTCGACACGCAAGTTGGTGATTACGACCGGTTTGCCATCCTTATCGGCCGCAAATTCGCGGATGCGGCGAGCAAGTTTTGTCTCCGGATCTACGGCAAGCTCAACTCGCTCGTTAAACTCTCGCTCGATCTTTTCATCCGACCAGTTAATCTCAAGCAGGATTACCCGCTTATCGTCAATCTCATCCTGGCCGACAACTTTGAAACGTTGTGGTGCAAGCCAGCTTTCATACGCGAGTGGGGAGTCCGAAGTCGAAAAGCAAGGCTTCATTCCATCGGCAATAGTAACCTGATGGCGTTCCGGTAAATATCTATATGACCGTTTTGTATCAGCTCTGTAAATTGAATGTATAGATTTGGTTGACGGTTTTGTCGGCGTCATTTCTTCATATAGAGTAAATGGATCGCGACGAATCCATTTATCCTGGAGTTTAGTCGGAGAGGAGGATGAGGCCGGCGGAACTTCACCACCGCTCAATATCAATCCCCCTTCGCCAACCAAATGAATCGTCGCCACTCCACGAAACGCCTGTTTTAAAGCATTCGGATTGATTCCGGACGATTGCTGTGAATTACCTGCCAGCACAGCCAACATAACACCTGCTCCTCCGATCACCAATAGTCCCAGAATGCCGGCGGCAATTTTCCATCCCGCCAGTCGGGCGATCCAGTGCGGCCAAACAGAGTTAGCGACTCCCGAGTGCGCCGTGGCATGCGGCATTGGTGTTGCTTGCATCGTTTCTACCTCCTTCAGTACCCGACTCGTGAAGGCATCTCCAAGTCCGCCGCCGATGAATATGCCCATGGCGCGCCGCATCAGCAGGCGGGCGCGCTCCTCATCTTCCTCCCGCAACAAGAGGCGCAGGCGCTCCCGTGCGCGGGAACAGCGCATGCGGGCGGCGTCGATCCCAATGCCCAGCGCGCCGGCGACTTCATCGAAGTCCAATTCCTGCAGATAGCGGGCGGCGAGCACTTCGCGGTCACGCAGCGGCAGGCGGTAGAGCGCATCGATCAGCTCGCCGTCATCGGAAGGCAATGGGGCGGCCAGCGTGTCGCGAAATGCCTCCAGCGGGACATCATGCCGGCGGCGTCGAAGGTATTGCAAACACTTGCTGCGCAGGATCGCGAAGAGCCAGGCGGCAAATTTCTCCCCTTCGCGCAATGTCCGCAACTGCCGATACGCTTCCACAAACGTCTCCTGCGCCAGATCTTCAGCGTCATCGCGGTGGTGGATAAGATGGCAAGCCGAGGTTACCAGCGGCGCCTGGTACTTGCGCACTAATTGCGCAAAGGCTTCACGCTCGCCCCGCAAGATTGCCTCAACTAATGCTCGATCATCCATCCTCGATACCTTTCACGGATCGGATCGTTATCCATCATGATGCTGGAGACAGGTGAAACATAACAGTGCTAAGACTAATATTTTTAAAAATCGGCAAAACACAATTGTGAATTAGCTCGGGACTGTCCCGCGCCATTATGACCAGCGCCTGTCCATAATTATAAAGCCCGGGAATAAGACCACGGGACTGTCCCCCCTCGTGCGATAAGCGAGCCTATACATGCGGGGGGACAGTCCCGTGATGATATTTACGGGCATTATATTTCAAGGACAGGCGCCGGTCATACGGGCGCGGGACAGTCCCTGAGCATCATGTATTCTTCCGTCCCCAGGGCCAGAAGCCGCGGCGCGGCTCTTCCGGTTTCGGTTCGGGGGGCAGCAAGGCTTTTTGATTCTGCAGGGATTGGCCGAGCAGCATCTCCAGGTTCTGCACGCGCAGGCGCAGGAAGGCAATCTCCTCGTCATACGCGCTGATGCGGCGATCCTTTTCCGCCAGCAGCTCGCGCAGCAGCGCAGTGTCGCCGCTCGAGCCGGCCGTCTCCTCTTCGTCCGCGAGGACAACCTCGTCATTGCGCACCAGCACTTCCACCCACTGGCCGCGGTCGTTTTTCATGCCTTCGCGCTTGCCCAGCGCCAACTGCTTGCGCACGGCCCCTTCGGTCAAACCGAGCATGCGGGCGGCCGTCTTCAAATCCACGGCCAGCACGTCCCGCGACGTTGCTGTGACTTCATCGGTCATATCGCGCGCCCTCCCGCCTGTAGAAGTTCGCGACCGGCGCGCGAATTCCTGCTCCTCGTGCGATAAAGTCGTGGGAAAGGCGTAAAGAAGCCTACGCGCGAGGCAACCGGTTGTAAAATACCTCACGGGCTAGTTCTTTTTCTTATCGTCCCTTGCCGGGGGCGCCTTCTTTTCAGCATGGCGTAGTCGCCTTTTGTCGTCTGATCGGCCAGTGTGCCAATGACTTTAATCTGCCTGAAGAGACAGGAACCGCCGGGCAGCGCGTAGTATCAATATCACCAAGTTGTCGCGGGGGGAAAAGCAAATGAGCGAAGATGAGGAGCGAGCACAATTTGCCGCCTGGCTGGCGCGGCGGAGACCGCCGCGGCGGCTGGCGGCGCTGACCGGGGCGGGAATTTCGGCGGAGAGCGGCGTGCCCACCTTCCGCGGGAACGACGGTCTGTGGCGGAAAATGGACATGGCCGAGTTGTTCACCCCGCGGGCGCTCGCGGAGCAGCCGCTGCTGTCCTGGCAGCTCTACGACGAGCTGCGCGTGAAGATCGCCGCAACACAGCCGAACGCGGGACACCGGGCGCTGGCGGAGCTGGCGAGCCGGCGGCAGTTGACCGTCATCACGCAGAACATCGACGGCCTGCATCAGCGGGCCGGCAGCGGCGAGGTGTTCGAGCTGCACGGCACCCTGTGGCAATTGCGCTGCGACGCCTGCGGCTACCGCGAAGAGAACACGGCGGCCCCGCTGCCCGCGCTGCCGCCGGTCTGCCCCGGATGCGGCGGCGTATTGCGTCCCGATATCGTCTTCTTTTCCGAGGCGCTGCCGGAAGCCGCGCTGTCGGGCGCCATCCGGGCGGCGGAGCGCTGCGACCTGCTGCTGGTAATCGGCACCTCGGGCGTGGTCTATCCCGCCGCCGCCCTGCCCGGCTCGGCACGCTCGTCCGGCGCGTTGCTGGTGGAAATCAACCCGGAGGAGAGCGCGCTGACACGCTCGATGGACTACTCGATCCGCGCCACCGCCGCCGTGGCGCTGCCGTGGGTGGCATCAGTGCTGGAGAGAATTAGGTTTGAGTTTTGAGTTTTGAGTTTTGAGTTGAATCCCGGATAACTTGAAAACCCGGCTCACAGGTTAATCACCTTCCTTATCACCAGCCCAGTGAGCAAAGCCCACGTTGGAATGCAACAATACACTGATGGAGATGACGCGATAATGCCAGGAGATGCCATATGAACAGACTCTTGCCCCTATTATCATGCGCGTTGGCGCTTGCCGCTTCGGCGGCTTATACGATAGCGCCGGAAGCGTATCAGGCGGTGAAAGCGGCCCGGGCGTTTCGCGCCCGGAATGAACCGGTGCGTCCGACGCCGGACGGCACGTATTTCTGCGAGGCGGAGGAGTTTCGCGCGCGCGCGGGGGGATGGCAGGCCAGGCCGTGGGGCGAAAACTATTACGCCAACATGGGCGGCAACACTTTTCTTTCGCGCAAGGCCTTCCTCGGCGCGCCGGAACAGGTCAGGCGCGAGGCGAGCGCGACCATCGACGTGGACATCGAAGAAGCGGGACGCTACCTGGTGCTCGCTCGCTACGAGGCCTGCTACCGTTTCGAGACGCAGTTCACCCTTCGCATCGCCCAGCGTGGAAAGACGATCTTCGACCGGCGCTACGGCGCGCGAGAAAACGTGAAGATTTGGGGGCGCGATTTCGGCCAATCCAAGCTGCAGCCGGAGGTCGCCTGGAGCTGGGGCGCGGTGGAGAACATCGTCTGGGAAGGCCACGACGCCTTCGCGGATTTGCAGCCGGGCAAGGCGACCATCACCCTCCTTGCCGGACAGCAGCCCGAGCCGGCCGCGAAGCGCAACGTCGATCTCGTCATGCTCACCCGCGACGAGGCACAGGTGGCAATGCGCATCGAAAAGGAGAGTTATCTGCCGCTGGACGGCATGCTGACGCAGGCGGGCGATGTCTACCTGCGCGTGACGAACCCCGGCAAGGAAGCGGCGACGGTCACCGCCAACTTCATGAAGGAGCATTCCCCCTACTGGGTGCACCTGCGCGCGTGGAAGCCGATTCCCATCCGGGCCGCCGCCGGGCAGACGACCGAGTGGGTCGATGTCGGCGGCCTGCTCGACAGCCTCAACGACGGCCAGTGGCTTCTGCAGAGCACCGCTCCCTGCCGGCTGGAGGCCGGCGTGAAAACGGCGGCGGGTAAGATCGTCCCCCTTCGCGCATTCGAGATCACCGATAAGCTCACGCTCATTGCTCCGGCGGATATGCGCTATACGCCGCGGCTTTTCACGCCGGAGGAGCTGCAGGAAGAGCTGATGGATTACCTGCGCGGCCTGAAGGCGCGCGGGAAGGCGCCCACCCTCACGCCCGTCTATCAGTATACCTTCGACCCTGGCGTCAGCCCGCGCTGGGATGCCAACACCGCGGAGTTCAAGGCGCTGTTCGGCCTGGCGGATACGAATCAGCGGGACGGCTACGTGGATTGGCGCGGGCAGAGTCCGGCGCAGCTCAAGGCCGCCTGCGAGAAGCTGACCCCGGAGCAGCGGGCCGCGATCAAAGTCGTCAGCCTGGGCGACGAAATCGGCCTGCCCTCTCCGGACAAGCCGGCGGCGGAGGCGGGGTTCGCGCCCTATCTGCGGGCGCAGGGGCTGGCCCCGGAGGAATTCGGCGCCGCGGATTGGGGGGCGGTCGCCTACACTCCGGATGCGAAGCAGAAGGAGACCAACCCTGCCCTTTATTACTGGTCGCAGCGCTACCGTTATAACTACGGGATTTTGGAAATGAAGAAGCTGACCGACGTGCTGCGCCAGTATCTGCCCAACGCCGGCATCGGCGCCAACTTTTCGCCGCACCACGGACCTGCTCACTCCTACCTCGGGGAGACCTCCCAGTGGGTGAGCTGCTTCCGCGAGAGCGGCTTCACGCTGCCGTGGGGCGAGGACTGGGCCTGGCAGGTGCCCATCGCCACCCCGCAGATCAACGGCCTCAATCTCGACCTGTTCCGCGCCGGCCTGCGCGGCGCCGAGAACAGAGACATCATGTATTACGTGATGGCGCACGATCCCGGCCTGCCGCCGACAATGTGGAAGCGCATGTTCTACAACGCGCTGGCGCACGGGGCGACTATCTTCGACCTGTTCGAATTCCGCCCGGTGTGGGCCGCCTACACGGAGAATTATGTGAACGGCAGGGAGACCTATGCCACGGTGCTGCGCACCCTGCGCGAGCTAGGTCAATTCGAGGACATCGCGCAGGCGGGCCGGCGCCGTCCCGCCGAAGCCGGGCTGTGGTTCAGCGAGACCGCCGATATCTGGGGAGATAACGACGGCTCCTTTGCCGCCGCCAAGCGCAGCCTTTACGCCGCCATCCTGCAGCAGGGCATGCCGCTCGATGTGATCGTCGAGCAGGATGCGCTGGACGGCACGCTGGACCGATATAAAGTGCTCTACCTTGCCGACCGTCATGTCGGCCTGGCCGCCGCGCGGAAAATCGCCGCATGGGTGCAAAACGGAGGCCGCCTTTTCGCCACCGCCGGCGCCGGCATGTTCGACGAGTATAACCGGCCCAATGCCATAATATCGGAATTGGCGGGAGTAAAGGTAACGGAGATCGTTGCTCCGCCCGATGCGCGGATCGATTACGTGAAGCAAGACCTGCCTTTTGCGCCACCGGTGGAAACGGTGACGTGGGGATTCACGACGGAACCGCAGTCTTTCCCGGTATTCGGCGCCATCAGCCGCGTGGAGCTCAACGAAGCAGGCGATGTCGTCTCACAATGGGGATATTTCTCCGATAAGAGCCCGGCGGTGATTTTCGGACATGCGGGACGCGGCCAGGTGATCTACTGCGCCTTCTTGCCGGCCTTGAGTTATTTCCACCCGGCTATCCCGCGCCGGCCCGTCGATCGCACGGTTACCGAGGACGCCATGTGCCACTTCCTGCCCACGGAGGTTGCGCCGGCAGTGGGACGGCTGATCGTGTCCATCGCCGGCGATATCGTGCCTCCAGTGAAGTGCGGCAACCCGCTGGTAGAGGCGACGATCATCGAAGCGAAGGTCGGCACGGCGATTACATTGAACAACTGGAGCGGCAAGCCGGTAAAAGGCCTGATGGTGAAGCTGAACATACCGGCGCCCGCGAACCAGGTTTCACTGGCGAGCGGCAAACCGGTGAAGGTGAAGCAGGAGCGCGGGAGCACGATCTATACGCTGGATCTCGATGTGGCGGATGCGCTGATCCTGCGCTGATTCTTCATTCACCGCGCGCACCAGCGCCAGCTTACTTATGCGCGCCCGTAAAGGGTGCGCATAAGTAAGCCTGGATTAATAGGGTTGACACGGAGGGCGATGCCCTGGCTATGGGATTTATTACTACATTGTGACAGTCGTTATGGCAGCTCATCGTCTTCATCGCCGTCCAGGTCAACCGCCGCCTGGCGGTCTTCCGCTCGCCCGCGCACCCAGGCCGCGCCGTTCAGCGAAACCTTGGCGAGGATTTCGGATACCGCCGGCAGCGTGGCGATGCGCAATTGCCG
>Ga0172375_10005663_pt1 | contig 17907 bp, 18 predicted proteins | sample LakKiv1m_FD_114537 | JGI IMG/M metagenome (GOLD analysis project Ga0172375, IMG submission 114537) | Freshwater microbial communities from Kabuno Bay, South-Kivu, Congo - kab_092012_11.1m | ecosystem: Environmental > Aquatic > Freshwater > Lake | place: Democratic Republic of the Congo...
AGCATCGGATTAATCTCTCCGGAAATACGCCGGTTAAAAGCATTGCTGTAACTAAGGGCCAGGTGGTTTTTGAATTTGAACATCTTTTAACCAAGCTGAAAATTAGGGATTTTGACAGGTACAGGAAGTTCCGGAAACTCAAAAGAATAATTGTCCATCCTCTTTTCCGCAAAGTTTCAGGCAGCCTGGAGGATTGGGAGCGCGGAGGCAGGAAAGTTTCTCTATGCGTAAAATAATACAAAGATATATAATTTGTTTTTTTCTGATACTGCTGATCTTGCCTGCGCGGGGCTTAGCTGTTGAACAGTCGAAGTTACCGGAACTGCTTATTTTTCATTCGCTTAACTGCCATGATTGCGCAAAGGTTAAGGCAGAGGTTATGCCGGTAATCCAGGAAGAGTTTGCGGGCAAGGTTTCTTTTGTTTATCTGGATGTCGGGGAACTGGAAAATTATAAGTTATTCTTAAATTTAATGCAGGAGAGCGGCTCAGAGATAGAATTTAAAGTTCCTTTTTTTTATATGGCCGGGAAATTTTTAACTAGTAAAGGGCAGGTTGAAGTTAACTTGCGTAATTTTATCAAGGATGCCTTAAGCAGGCCATTGGCCGATTCAAATTTAATTCCGGCTGACCCCATTGCGCATTTTAAGAGCTTTGTCCCCTTATCCGTAATTGTCGCCGGGCTTGAAGATGGGATCAATCCCTGCGCTTTCACGGTGATTGTGTTCTTCATTTCTTTCTTGGCTCTGCAGGGTTACCGAAAAAGGGAGTTGTTCTTTATCGGCTCTGCCTTTATTCTTTCCGTATTCTTGACCTATCTGGGTATCGGCTTAGGGGTATTTAATTTTTTCTACCGTTTCCGCGGCCTCTGGGCAATCACCCATCTGTTTAATCTGTTTACCGGCTCAGCCAGTATACTCTTTGGTATCCTGGCTGTTTACGATTTTATTATATTTAAAAAGACAGGTTCTACTGAGCAGCTCATTTTGCAGCTTCCTAAACCTGTCAAGGACCGCATTCATAAGGTAGTTGGTTTTTTCTACCGTAAAAGCAGCCAGGAAAAACAGAAAAATTCTTCCCCGGGGCTGGCCAGGTTAATTCTTAGCGCTTTTATTACCGGTTTTTTAGTCTCTCTCTTAGAAGCAGTCTGTACCGGCCAGGTTTATTTGCCGACGATAGCATTTGTTTTAAAGGCCAGCCCTTTTAAGCTCCAGGCCTTAGGCTATCTCTTGCTCTACAATATAATGTTTATTCTCCCGCTTGTAGTAATCTTTGTTTTTGCGCTTAGCGGAACAACCAGCAGCCAGTTTTCGGGATTTCTTAAGAAACACTTAGGTTTGATTAAGATATTTATGGCTATCCTATTTTTTAGTTTAGGTATATTTTTACTCTGGAGGGGTTGATGCGCAAAATATTATTAATTCTTTTATCTTCTTTATTTTTTTATTCAACAACTATGGCCCAGCTTGAGGAAAACGGCTCGAATACCTGGGATTTTGGCAGGATCCGCGCCGTGGATGGGATTGTAAAACACACCTTTTTATTGGAGAATGATTCTAATGAGAATTTAAATATTAACGGCACGCATGCGTCTTGCGGATGCGCTGTTTCGGAAATAGACAGGGAGGTAGTTTTGCCTAAAGAAACCGCTTCGCTGGAAGTGAAGTTTGACCCTAAGGGATATTTTGGGCAGGTAACTCAATTTGTTTATGTAAACACCGATAGTAAAGCCAGGCCTGTGTATAAATTTATTATCAAAGCCGATATCGTCAAGGATTAGGTTTAGCTAAAACCAAGATTGTTATAAGGAGGGATAAAAATGTGGTCGTTACAGCTCAGGATGTGGTTTTTAGTGACTCTTTTGTTCGGGATTATTTACGCTTTAATTGTGGTTATTGGCAGGAGCTTTCTGCAGGTAGGGAATTTCAGTTTTTATCTGATTATATCTATTGTGATGATGTTTATCCAATATATGCTCGGGCCTAAAATAGTAGAGTGGAGTATGCGCGTAAAGTACATTCAAAGGCAGGATAACCCGCGCTTATTTCAAATGGTGGAAAGTTTAAGTAACCGGGCGAATATTCCTATGCCGAGGATCGGTATTGCCCAGATTGATATTCCCAATGCTTTTGCTTTTGGCCGATCGCTAAAAGATGGCAGGGTTTGCGTTACCAGTGGGATCGTTAATTTACTTGACGACGAAGAGCTGAGGGCGGTGTTGGGGCATGAGTTAAGCCATTTGAAGAACCGCGATGTGCTTACTATCACTTTGCTTTCGGTAATCCCCATGGTTATGTATCATATTGCCTGGCAATTTTTATTTTACGGCCGCAGGCGCGATGAACGGGGAGGCAATACCGTTTTAATCGGCCTGGCAGCTTTCCTTTTCTATTTTATAACTAATCTTTTGGTTCTTTATGCCTCGCGGATAAGGGAGTATTTTGCTGACCGTGGTTCGGTGCTCCTGGGAAATCAACCTAAAGCCCTGGCCTCCAGCCTTTATAAGCTGGCTTATGGCTCAGCCAGGTTAAACAAGGAGTCTCTAAGGCAAAGCGAAGGGTTAAAAGCTTTTTTTATCAATGACCCGTCACAGGGAAGGAAAGAGGTTTTGGAATTATCGCAGCTGGATTTGGATAAAAGCGGAACAATTGAAGCCTCTGAACTGGAGCTGCTCAGGAAGTCAAATATCCGGCTTAATTTAGGGGATAAGATGATGGAGCTTTTAAGCACGCATCCCAATATGCTTAAAAGGATTAAGAAGCTTTCGCAATACCAGGCTTAATAAATAGGGACAGCGACCTTTTTAGGGGACAGGGCCCAAAATTCGGGTGCTGTCCCCTTTTATAAAAGGTCGCTGTCCCTATTTTCTTTTTGACATAACCCTAAATATACTATATAATTACTAAACTATGGATATTAATGAGATCGTTCAGCAAAGAATTGCCAAATTAGGGGTTCTTAAAGACAAAAATGTACCTTTGTATCCGGCTAGCGTACCGGTTCATAATACTATTGGCAGCGCTTTGGCTTCTTTTGAAGAAGGCAAAAAAGTTACGCTTTGCGGCAGGATTATGGCTAATCGCAGCCATGGCAAGGTTAATTTTATGGATTTAAGGGATACTACCGGCAAGATACAGCTTTATGTTAAACGCGATGTCCTGGGAGAAGAGAAATCCGGCCTTATTGAGCAATTAGATATCGCGGATATTATAAGCGTGGAGGGGGAACTTTTTAAGACGCATACCGGTGAGTTTACGGTCAAGGTCATGGATTTAACAATATTGGCCAAGGCTTTGCGGCCCTTGCCTGAAAAGTGGCATGGTTTAAAAGATGTGGAGCTGCGCTATAGACAGCGTTACCTGGATTTGCTTTCTAATGAAGATGTAAAGAAGGTATTTTTGTTGCGTGCCAAGATTATCCGGGCTATCCGTAATTTCCTCGACGAAAAAGGGTTCCTGGAGGTAGAGACTCCGATGATGCATGATATTGCCGGAGGCGCGGCAGGCCGGCCATTTAAGACATTTCATAACGAATATACCATGGATTTATACCTAAGGATTGCTCCGGAGTTGTATTTAAAACGCCTTTTAGTGGGAGGCCTTGACCGGGTTTATGAAATTAACCGCTCTTTCCGTAATGAAGGTGTATCAACCCGGCATAACCCGGAGTTCACTATGCTTGAGGTTTATCAGGCTTATGCCAATTGCGAAGATATGATTAATTTAACCCAGGAGTTAATCTGTTACGTGGCGAAAGAAGTTTTAGGCAAAGAAGAGCTTACTTCACAGGGAAGAGCCATTGCGCTTAAAACTCCCTGGATGAGACAGTCGTTTGCCGGCTTAGTTAAGGATAAGTTTGGCATAGAGCCTTCGGATGGGCCTGATAAGATGCTTGAGAAATTACAGGCTAAGGGATTTGCAAAAGACAAAAACCGCCTTAGCCGTTCGCAGATAAACAAAATTATTGAAGACACTTTAGAAGAAGGCTTGCAGGTTAATCCGGTATTTATCACGGATTATTTTACCAGCCTTTGCCCTCTGGCCAAGACCAAGAAAGATAACCCTTTGATTTCGGAAAGATTTGAGCTTTACGTGGCAGGTATGGAGATTGCCAATGCCTATTCCGAACTGAATGATCCCTTGGAGCAGCGTAAACGTTTTGAAGAAGAGATTAAAGATAACCTTGATGATAAAAAAAGCTTGGATGAAGATTATCTTTTAGCCTTGGAGCACGGCATGCCTCCGGCAGGAGGTTTGGGCATAGGTATAGACAGGCTGGTTATGCTGCTTACTGATCAGCCATCGATCAGAGATGTGATTTTGTTCCCCTTGTTAAGAAAACAAGAAGAAACTGAGTTAGACACCCCGCGCTAATTGGATTTGCGCGGGTGTTGTCTATGTAGACAAATATGATTTCAGAGTTATGGCTTAGCCAGAGGTATTTAAGGGCAGGCAAGAAGGAAAAGATTATTTCTACGACTGCCTTTATATCTATGATTGGTATCGCTATCGGGGTTATGGTATTAATCGTGGTAATCTCGGTGATGAGCGGTTTTGACCGCTTCCTTGAAGATAAAATGGTCGGTACTAACGCCCATCTGTCGCTTGAATTTTATGGAGGTTCAAAAGAACCTTATAAAGTAATCGACAAATTAAAGACCCTTTCTTATGTTAAGGGCGCTTCCCCTTTTATTAATGGCCAGGCTCTGGTAAAAAACGATAAGTCAATCTTTGGGGTGGAGGTGCGCGGCATTGAGCCGAAGCTGCAGGCAGAGACATCTGATATTAATGATTATTTGAAATTAGGGAGTTATGATTTTTCCGGGAATGAAGTTGCCGTAGGCCAGGAGTTTGCTTTACGCCTGGGTTTAGGCGTAGGGGATAAAGTCAGCCTGGTTTCTCCAGTTACCCTTACCAAAACTGATTTCCGGATTAAGGGTATTTTTAACAGCGGAATGTATCTTTATGATTCAAGCCTGATTTTAACCGGGATTAAAGGGGCACAGGATTTTTACAAGATGCCTGATACCGTAAGCGGCCTGGCGGTTAAGGTGGATAATGTCTATAAGGTAGAAGATATAAAAGAGAAACTCTACCGGGATTTAACCGGAGTTGGGCCGTATCAGGCGCGTACCTGGATTGACGCCAATAGGAATTTCCTGGAAGCGTTGAAGCTGGAAAAGATAGTTATGTTTATTGTGGTAACTATGACTACGGTTGTCGCCGCATTCGGTATTGTGAGCACATTGATTATGTCGGTAATGAGCAGGGTTAAGGATATAGGCATCTTGCGTTCGGTCGGCGCCAGGACTAAAAGCATCCTGCAAATTTTTGTTTTTCAGGGTATGTCTATCGGTATAGCCGGCATCCTTTTGGGATTAACCGCCGGGATATCGCTCGCGCTTTCCCTGGATAAGGTAGTGGCTTTCATATCCCGGATTATCGGCAGGGAGTTGATCCCTAAAGATATTTATTATTTTGACCGTATCCCGGTCAATATTAACATCGGGGATATTAATATTATTTTGTTTTCTGCTTTGATGATAACTTTTGTCGCCAGTATCTATCCGGCATATTATGCCAGCAGGATAATCCCCAGCGAGGCAGTGCGGCATGAGTAAGAATATAGTCAAGGTTAATGGAATTTGTAAAAGTTACCGTGACAGCGCGGGTAACCTTGAAGTATTGAAAGATATAAATTTTACCGTTAACGAAGGTGAATTCCTGGCAATTCAGGGCCCTTCGGGAGCAGGCAAGTCTACGCTTCTGCATATTATGGGAGGCTTGGATAAGCCCAGCCAAGGCTCGGTTTATTTTGAAGGCGCGGATATTTATGGTTTAGATGAAAATACCCGGGCAGCTTTTCGTAACCGTAAAATAGGTTTTGTTTTTCAGTTTTTTCATCTTTTGCCGGAGCTAACTGCCCTGGAAAATGTTTTGCTGCCGAGTATTTTAAAGAGCTGGTGGGCGAGGGAAAAAGATTTAAAGTTTGCTCGCCAGCTTTTAGAGAGGTTGGGGCTCTCCCGGAGGCTCGCTCATAAACCCGCGGCTTTATCAGGGGGAGAACAGCAGAGAGTGGCTATTTGCCGGGCATTGATTAACCGGCCTAAGCTTTTGCTTTGCGATGAACCAACTGGCAATCTGGATTCCGAAAACGGAAAGATTATCCTGCAGCTGCTTACAGAGTTTAACCAGAGAGAAAAGATTACGATGCTTTTGGTTACCCACGATAAAGATATTGCCAAGGGCGCCGAAAGGGTCATACACTTAAAAGACGGCATTATTTTACATTAGTCAGGAGGTAACCATGAAAATTTATATCAACGGTAAATTTTACGGAAAAGAAAACGCGAAGATATCTGTTTTTGACCATGGGCTGCTTTATGGCGACGGAGTTTTTGAGGGCATCCGTTCCTATAACCGCAGGGTATTTAAATTAAAAGAGCACATTGATCGGCTTTATGAGTCGGCCCAGAGCATTATGTTGAAAATCCCTATGGGTAAAGAGCAGCTGAGCAAGGCAGTTACCCAGACGCTTAAGGCTAACAAACTGGATAATGCTTATATCCGGCTGGTGGTTACCCGCGGAGAGGGTGATTTAGGGCTTGATCCGCGCAAGTGTTATAAAGGGGCTACGATAATTATTATTACGGATAAGATTGCCCTCTACCCGGAGAAGCTTTATCGCGATGGGCTGGCGATTGTTACAGTGCCTACGGTGCGTAATTTACCCGAAGCGCTTAATCCCCAGATTAAGTCTTTGAACTATTTGAATAATATCCTGGCTAAAATTGAAGCAGCTAATTGTGGTTCCGATGAGGCGATTATGCTTGATTCATTAGGCTACGTGGCAGAATGCACCGGGGATAATATCTTTGTGGTTAAGAATGGCCACCTTTATACTCCTCCGCAATGCATGGGGACTTTGCGCGGGATTACCCGTGATTCAATTTTGGAAATTGCCCGTAAAGCCAGGATTCCGGCGCATGAACATGTGATTACCCGTCATGAAGTTTATATTTCGGATGAATGCTTCCTTACCGGCACAGCCGCGGAAGTCATTCCTGTTGTGAAAGTGGACGGCAGGGTTATTGGCGCAGGCAAGCCCGGGAAAATTAGCTTGGCGTTAATGAAAAAGTTCAAGCAGCTGACTTGTAAAGAAGGAACAAAATATTAATATGCTTTGTGATATTTGTAAGAAAAATCCGGCTACGGTGCACTTGACTGAGATTATTGACGAGCAGATGAATGAACTGCATTTGTGCGAGGATTGCGCGCGACATAAAAGCGCTGCCATGGAGCAGCAATTTGGCTTAAGCGATCTTTTAGCCGGTATGGCTGATTTTGAGAAACCTAATAAAGATGATGAGAATGTCGCAGTTAAATGCCCTAACTGTAATTTAACTTACGCGGATTTTAAAAAGGTCGGCAGGCTGGGTTGCGGAGAATGCTACAGTGCTTTTCGTAAATACCTGGCCCCTCTATTAAAGAGGATACATGGCTCCAATCAACATGTGGGTAAATCTCCGCTTAAGGGAAAAACTGTTTCAAAGCCCGGCAAAAAGAAAGTGGATTTAGGGAACCTGAAAGCGGAAATGCAAAGGGCGATCCAGAGGGAAGATTTTGAAGAGGCGGCTCGTCTGCGCGATCAGATCAAGAAAGTTTCGTCTGAGCAGGATAACGTTTAAGGGAAGGGAAAAGAAAGACGGAAATGAAGATCAATGATTTGTTAAATCATACCAGCCAATGGCTCAAAGGTACCGGCCCTAATTCTGATATTGTTATTTCCAGCAGGATACGCCTGGCCAGGAACCTTAATAAATATCCTTTTCCGCATTGGGCAAGTAAGGCCCAGCTTGAAGAGATCCTGGAAAAAATCAGCGAGGCTATGTTTAAGATAGATATGCTGAAGAGCTCTACTCTTTTTAAGCTGGCGGATTTAGACGCGATTGATAAGCAGTTTTTGGTGGAGAGGCATCTTATGTCAATTGAGCACTCTCAGAAAACAGATTATAAGGCTGTACTGGTTGACGACGAAGAGATAATCGCGGTTATGATTAACGAGGAAGACCATCTGCGTATTCAGCTGATGCAGTCGGGTTTCAACCTTTTTGAAGCCAGGGATATTATTAACCGGTTGGATGATGCGCTCTCCGGGCTTTTGGATTACGCGTACCTGGATGATTTTGGATATCTTACCGCCTGTCCGACTAATACAGGTACCGGTATGCGCGGTTCAGTTATGCTCCACTTGCCTGCTTTGGTAATGAGCCGGCAGATTGAACGGGTCCTGGCAGCGATTGCTAAATTGAGTTTTACTACCCGCGGGCTTTACGGGGAAGGAACGCAGGCCAGTGGAAACTTTTTTCAGATTTCCAATCAGGTTTCTTTGGGCCACGGAGAAGATGAAATAATTGAGAATATCAACGGGCTTATACGCCAAATTATTGAACAGGAGGCCCAGGCGCGCCAGATCCTGCTTTCTAAAAATAAAGAGGTATTAGAGGATAGGATTAACCGTTCTTTAGGTATTTTAAAGAGCGCTCGGATTATTACCAGCCAGGAGACAATTGAGTTGTTATCTATGGTCAGGCTGGGAAGCGATTTGGGTATGATTAAGGATATTGACCGTCGGACAATTAACGAACTTTTTATTATTACTCAGCCGGCGCATTTGCAGAAACTGGAAAACAAAAAACTTTCTTCTGATGAAAGGGATTTAAAAAGGGCACAGCTTATTCGCAAAAAGTTAAACCTGTTATAATTTACGAGGAGAGATTATGTTTAATCGTTTTACGGAGAGGGCAAGAAAGGTAATTATACTGGCAAAGGAAGAGGCCAGGCGTTTTAATCACGATTATATCGGCACTGAGCATATATTGCTTGGGCTTATTCGCGAAGGCGAAGGAGTGGCTGCTGCGGTATTGCAGAAGCTTGAGGTTTCGCTTGAGAATATCAGGCTGGAGATAGAAAAGCTGGTGCAGCCCGGCCCGACTACCCAGATTATCGGAGATATCCCTTTTACCCCCCGCGCAAAGAAGGCCCTTGAGCTGGCTGCTGAAGAAGCCCGTTCCCTGGGGCATAATTATATCGGCACTGAGCATCTTTTGCTCGGGCTTATCCGCGAAGGCGAAGGGATTGCCTCTCAGGTGCTGTTGAATCTGGGTATGGATTTGAATTCTGTGCGTAATGAGGTTATGGGGCTTTTGGGTTCTGCTCTTCCCGGAATGAATCAGGGCGGTACTGCTCAGGCTAAAACAAAGACTCCTGCCCTGGATGCTTTTGGCAGGGACCTTACTGCGTTAGCCCGTGAGAATAAATTAGATCCGGTAATCGACCGTGTGCAGGAGATTGAAAGAGTAGTTCAGATCTTAAGCCGCAGGACCAAGAATAATCCCGTGCTTTTAGGAGAGGCTGGAGTAGGAAAAACTGCTATTGTTGAGGGCCTGGCCCAGTTAATCATAGTCGGTAATATTCCTGAAGTTTTAAGAGGCAAGCGCATCGTAGTTTTGGATTTGGCGCTGATGGTCGCCGGGACAAAGTACCGCGGCCAGTTTGAAGAAAGAATCAAAGCGATTATGGAAGAGATCAAGCGTTCGCAGGATGTAATTATTTTTATTGATGAGTTGCATACTTTAGTGGGCGCAGGAGCCGCAGAAGGCGCGATTGATGCATCAAATATTATGAAGCCGGCCCTTTCCCGCGGAGAGATGCAGTGCATTGGCGCCACCACCCTGGATGAATACCGCAAACATATTGAAAAAGACGCTGCTTTAGAGCGCAGGTTTCAGACGATTATGGTTGAGCCTCCGACAGTTGAGCAGACCATTGAGATTTTAAAAGGGCTGCGCGATAAATATGAGGCTCATCACCGGGTTTCCTTCAGCGATGAATCTCTTGAGGCAGCGGCAAGATTATCCGACCGCTATATATCTGGAAGATTTATGCCGGATAAGGCAATTGATTTAATCGATGAAGCGGGCTCGCATGCCCGTTTAAATGTTTTGATTGTTCCTCCGGAGATTAAAAAGCTGGAGGCCAATGTTGAGTCTTTAAGAAAAGAAAAAGAATCTTATATTAAGAGCCAGGATTTTGAAAAGGCAGCTTCTTTAAGAGACCAGGAGCGCATTGCCCGCCAGGAACTGGAGAAATTAAATAAAGAGTGGGGCCAGGCAAAGGATAAAATGCGGCCTGAAGTTACGGGTGAAGATATTGCCAAGATAGTTGCCCAGTGGACAGGGATTCCTACATTCAGGCTTGAGGAAAAAGAAAGCGAGAAATTGCTTAAGATTGAAGAAGAGCTGCATAAGCGTGTAGTCGGCCAGAATGAAGCAATTGAAGCAATCGCCCATGCAGTGAGGCGTTCGCGTGCCGGGATTAAAGATCCAAAACGGCCCATTGGTTCATTTGTTTTCTTAGGGCCTACCGGCGTAGGAAAAACTTTACTTCCGCGGGCCTTGGCGGAGTTTATGTTTGGCGATGAAGATGCTCTTTTGCAGCTGGATATGTCGGAGTATATGGAAAAGTTTAATCTATCCAGGTTAATTGGTGCTCCGCCTGGATATGTAGGATATGAGGAGGGCGGCCAGCTTACTGAGCGGGTTAGGCGCAGGCCTTACGCGGTAATACTTCTGGATGAGATTGAAAAAGCGCATCCGGATGTTTTTAATCTATTGCTGCAGGTTTTTGAGGAAGGCAGGCTGACTGATAGTTTCGGCCGCAAGGTGGATTTTAAGAATACGATTATTATCATGACCTCTAATATCGGCGCTGATCTTATCCGTAAGACAGGTTCTCTCGGGTTTAAGGCGCAAAAAGATGAGGTTACATACCAGGATATGAAAGAAAAACTGCTTGAGGCGGTTAAGCATTCTTTTAAGCCGGAGTTTTTAAATCGTATCGATGATATTATAGTCTTCCGCCAGCTGGTCAAAGAGGACTTGGCCCGGATTATCGATATAGAGATTGGCCATGTTATTGACAGGTTAAAGGATCACAAGATAACTTTAGAGGTAAGCCGCGAGGCTAAGGATTTCCTGATTGAAAAAGGGTTTGATCCGGTTTTTGGCGCCCGTCCGTTAAAAAGGACTATTCAGAGATACCTGGAGGATTCTTTAGCCCAGGAGATTATTTCTAAGAAATATAAGGAGGGTTCTTCGATCAAGGTAACCCGTAAGAACGAAGAACTTATTTTCGAATAATGTTTACTTTATTCTTTATTGATTTAGGCCGCAAAGTACTTTCTTTTATGTACTTTTTCGGAGGTTTGTCTAATTTAGCTATCCAGACCGTGTATTTAACCTTTAAGCCGCCCTATAAAACCGGCCGGATAATTGAGCAGGCAAAGAAAGCCGGGTATGACAGCTTTCCCATTGTCTCCCTGGTTGCTTTGTTCATCGGTTTTATCTTTGCTTTGCAGACAGCTTATTTTATGCAGCGCATCGGCTCGGAGTTATATATCGCCAGCCTTGTGGCTTTATCTATTGTGCGCGAACTGGGCCCTGTAATTACCGCTTTGATAGTTGCCGGCCGGGTTGGAGCGTCAAATACAGCGGAGTTAGGCTCTATGCAGGTTACCGAGCAGATTGATGCTCTGGAAACTTTGGCTGAGAACCCGGTAAAATATTTAGTGGTCCCCCGTTTTGTTGCTCTGGGTATTACGCTGCCTATTTTAACTTTGTATGCCAATATCATCGGGATATTAGGCAGCTATCTTATTTGTACAATTAAATTAGGCATTACCAGCAGTATGTATATGAACGTCACTTTCACTTCTTTGCTTTATAAAGATTTATTCACCGGCTTATTTAAATCCTGGATCTTCGGGATGCTCATTGCCCTGATCAGCTGCTATGAAGGTTTTAATGTTGAGGGCGGGGCAGTAGGCGTGGGTAAAGCCACTACGCGTTCGGTAGTTTTTTCTTTTATTATGATTATTGCTGCGGATTGTTTTTTTACCGCTTTGTTTTACTTTATTTTCCCGTAAATGATGATTGAGATACATAAACTACATAAAAAATTCAATAACGTTGCGGTGCTTAATGACTTAAGCCTGGATATCAACAAGGGCCAGACCTGCGTGATTATCGGAAGAAGCGGGTGCGGTAAATCTGTTTTGCTTAAACATATTATCGGTTTACTGAAACCCGATAAAGGGAAAGTTTTAGTTAACCATAAAGAAGTAGCTGCTTTGAATGAGATGGAGTTAAGCGCCCTGCGTTCTAAAATCAGCATGGTCTTTCAGGGGGGAGCCCTTTTTGATTCGATGAATGTTTCTGAAAATGTTGGTTTCAGTCTTATTGAACATACCCATACCAGCCAAAAGGAGATACTAGAGAGAGTAGAAGAGTCTCTGTCTTTGGTAGGTTTAGGCGGTATTGGAAATCTTATGCCTTCGGAATTAAGCGGCGGCATGAAAAAGCGCGTAGCCCTGGCCCGGGCAATCTGCATCCGTCCGGAGATTATTCTTTATGATGAACCGACTACCGGCATAGACCCTATAGCCGCAGATAGTATTAATGAACTTATCCGTTCCCTGCACGATAAATTAAAAGTGACTTCAATTGTTGTTACTCATGATATGAAGAGCGCCTATCACATAGCTGATAAGATCGCAATGATGTATAAGGGCAAGATTATTCTGGAGGGATCCCCCAGGGAGATTAGGGAATCTAAGGATCCGGTAGTGCATCAATTTATTAACGGGCTTGCCAAGGGGCCAATAACCGAGGCGGTTGATAATTTTAAATAAGGTGCGTTGCGATTGCGGGCACCCAACGCTAATAAGGAATTGCGTTGGTGTGCGCTAGGTAGCGCATGTGTGTTTTTGTAATCAAGGAGGTTTAAATGATATTCGGTAAAACTAAATTAGAGTTAAAGGTTGGGATTTTTGTCTTCTTAGGCCTGGTAATTCTGGTTATCTTTATTTTATCAATCGGAGGGTTTAAAACCTGGAGTTCAGGTTATCACATAAATTTGAACTTTAATTTTGTAAACGGAATAAAGGTGGGTGCGCCGGTGCGTTTTGCCGGAGTAGACGTGGGTGAGGTAAAGACAATCAAGCTGGAATTTCTCCCGGATGAGAACCGTTCCAACGTGAAGCTGGATGTTTGGGTGAGGAATATTATTAAAATCCCCGTTGATTCTTCTGTCTGGGTGAATACCTTAGGGTTATTAGGCGAGAAATATGTTGAAATAATGCCGGGAGCTGATTATTCAAATGTGCTTAAGCATGGTGATTGCCTGGTGGGAGTTGACCCGCTGCCAATACATCAGATATTCAATAACGCGGAAAATATATTGCGTAATTTGAACGATGGCATTACTAAAATAAAAAATAAAGAGGGTACTCTGGGCAAACTTATTTATGATGACGCGATGTATGATGAATTGCAGGCCCTGGTGGTTGATGTGCGTAAGAATCCCTGGAAGTTGTTTGTCAGGACTAAAGAAAAGAAATAATGCGGACTAAGACAATATTTAGTTGTGCCAGCTGCGGGTACCAATCCCCAAAGTGGCTGGGTAAATGCCCGGATTGTAATAGCTGGAACTCCTTTAGCGAAGAGGATTATGCTATCCCCCTTTCCGGAAATAAGGAGAGGGTTTCTTTATATAAAGACGGCCCGGTGCTCTTAAAGGATGTAATAGCAAGGGATGAGGATAGGTTAAAGACCAATATCCGCGAACTGGATAGAGTTTTAGGCGGGGGGATCGTTAAGGGTTCGGTGATTTTAATCGGGGGTGATCCGGGCGTAGGAAAATCGACTATCTCTCTGCAGGTTTCAAATCATCTTACCAAGCAGGGTATAGGGGTTCTTTATGTAAGCGGAGAAGAGTCTGTAGTCCAGACTAAGCTGCGGGCAAAGCGTTTAGGTGAATCCGGTTCAGATAACCTCTATATTGTAAATCAGACGGATTTATCTTTAATTGTTGAGTATATTAAGAAGCTTAAGCCCCAGGTAGTTATAATTGATTCTATTCAGGTTATTTTTGATTCCGCGATCAGCTCTTCAGCCGGCAGCGTCAGCCAGGTAAGGGAATGCGCGGGTATCCTTACGCAATTAGCTAAAACTACAGGCACCTCAATTTTTATTATCGGCCATGTTACAAAAGAAGGTACCTTAGCCGGACCGCGAGTCTTAGAACATATTGTTGATACAGTTCTGTATTTTGAGGGGGATCGTTTCGCAATTTACCGGATATTGCGGGCGGTAAAGAACAGGTTTGGTTCAACAAATGAAATCGGGGTATTTGAAATGGGCCCCGAAGGGTTAAAGGAAGTTAAAAATCCTTCGGAAATATTTCTTTCTGAACGGCCCAGTAATGTTTCAGGTTCAATCGTGACTTCAATATTAGAAGGGACCCGGCCGCTTTTAGTGGAGATTCAGTCCCTGGTTTCAAGAAGCAGTTTTGGTTATGCCAGGCGCAGGGCCCAGGGGTTTGATTTTAACCGTTTGTCTTTACTGGTGGCGGTTTTAGAAAAGCGCATGGGTTTGGCGCTTGAGGCTGAGGATATATTTATTAATGTTGCAGGGGGCATAAAGATAGAGGATCCGGCAGCGGATTTAGCTGTATGCGCGGTGATTGCCTCCAGCTTTCGGGAACAGGTAGTTATGCCGCAGGCTATAGTTTTAGGCGAGGTGGGGTTATCAGGAGAGATCCGGAGTATTTCTCAGGTGCTTACGCGTATCAATGAGGCAGAAAAACTGGGTTTTAAACATTGTATATTGCCGGCAAATAGCTGTAAGAATTTAAAACTTAATAAATCGGGCATGGAAATTATTCCCGTTTATACTTTAAAAGAAGCATTAGATATTATTCTGGGCAAGGGGGTAAGAAAATGAATTTGTTATTAATCAGGGTTTTATTTATTTTAAGCGGCATGATAATAGGTTATCAAACAGTGACAATAGGGGGATCCGGGCTTATTGGCATGGCAATCGGAGGATCCATCACATTGGTATTGATTATCCTGGAGGCTGGATTACGTAAGGTCTCGGTAAACGGATTGTCCAGCGCTGTATTCGGTTTGATCCTGGGTTTGATTATGGCAAAGCTCGCCGGGGACGCCTTCAGCCTTGTCTATAGCGACCCGGCCACTCTTTCCAGGATCAGGGTGACCTTAACCCTGACCTTTTGTTATTTAGGCATGGCTGTGGCTATACGCGGCAAAGACGAGTTTAATCTGATTATTCCTTATGTGCGCCTGCGCCGGCAGGATCAGGCAGGGGATGTAATCCTTCTGGATACCAGCGTAATTATTGACGGCAGGATTGTGGATATTTGCAAAACGCGTTTTTTAGGAGGGAAAGTTATTATACCAAAGTTTGTGCTCAGGGAGCTGCAGCAAATCGCCGATTCCACTGACCCGATTAAACGCCAGAGGGGAAGGCGCGGCCTGGAGATACTTAATACTATCCAAAAAGAATCAGGGATGGATATAACTATCCATGAGCAGGATTTTTCTGAGACTTCGGAGGTTGACGCAAAACTGGTTATGCTGGCCAAGCTTCTTGAGGCTAAAATACTTACCGTAGATTTCAATTTAAACCGGGTAGCCAGTATTCAGGGGATTAAGGTCTTAAATATTAACGAGCTGTCCAATGCTTTAAAACCGGTAGTTTTCCCCGGGGAGGAGATGCGCATTAAATTGATTAAAGACGGCAAGGAACACAACCAGGCGGTAGGATATCTTGATGATGGGACTATGGTGGTAGTTGAAGATGCCCGCCGTTTAATCGGCCAGGATGTTAAGGTTGTGGTAACTTCAGTCCTGCAGACTCAGGCAGGCAGGATGATTTTTACTAAAATTGAAAAATAATGCTTAGCGCGATTGTCCTTGCGGCTGGAAAAGGCAAACGGCTTAAAACCGCCTGCCCCAAGCCTTTAGTAAAAATAGGCAAAAGGCCCGCGATATTTTATTCTCTTAACAAGTTAGACAAGCACCCTTGTGTAGATGAGATTATTGTGGTGCTTAGTGCTCTTAATCAGGCCAGGATAAGCAGGGAAATAAAGGGTTTTTCTTTTAAGAAAATAAAAGCTTTTGTTTTAGGCGGAAAGCGCAGGCAGGATTCGGTTTATAACGGGCTTAAGGCAGCCGGTAAAAGAAGCGATTGGGTTTTAATCCATGATTCCGCCCGGCCATTCATTGACAGTGGGTCTATTACAAAAGTTATTTTAGCGGCAAGAAAAAGCGGCGCTTCTTTATTGGCAGTGAGGCCGAAGGCGACCATAAAATTATCCCGTAGCTCAGGGATAGTTGCTGAAACTTTAAGCAGGGATAAGCTTTGGGAGGCGCAGACTCCCCAGGTGTTTAAAAAAAGCACCCTTCTTGAGGCTTATAAAAAATACTCCCGCGGCGATGTTACTGATGACGCCTCTTTAGTTGAAAAGCTGGGCAGGAAAGTAAGCATTGTTGAGGGCAGTTATAGCAATATTAAGATTACTACGGCTGAGGATTTACTGCTGGCAGGCTTAATCATTAAAGGTAAAACACATGCAATATAAGTCAGGCATAGGTTATGACATCCATCGTTTAGTAGCAGCAAGGCCATTGTTTCTAGGCGGAATAGAGATACCTTATGATAAGGGGCTCTTGGGGCATTCTGACGGGGATGTATTAATTCATGCGCTTTGTGACGCAATATTAGGAGCCCTGGCTTTGGGTGACATCGGAGAACATTTCCCCGATACTGACCCTAAATACAAAGGGATTGCCAGCAGCCAGCTTTTAATTACTGTTAAGGGGCTTCTTGATAAGAGCGGATATAAAATTAATAATCTTGACGTGATACTGATTGCCCAAGCTCCGGCGCTTACTCCTTTTAAAAAGCAGATGAAACAAAAGCTTTGCTCATTGATGAATATCCAGGAGGATATCCTGAATATTAAGGCAAAAACAAATGAAGGGTTAGGGGCTATAGGCAATAATGAAGCAATCGCTTGTTACGCGGCAGCTTCTTTGATCAAGGGTTAGTAGCAAAGCAGTGGCCGGTACCTTGTTTTACTTGAGGAACAAGTACGACGCCTCTGCGTCGTGTGCCCTTTCTGGGCTAGGAGGGTAATTATGGTTTACGCTATAAATATAATAATTATATTAGTGGTACTTTTTTCCATAAAGCTTGGCTTGCTTTCGCTTTTTTTCTACTCGGATATCCGGGCAGCCCAGAAAAGGGACCCTGCGGCAAAGAGCTTCGTAGAGATAATCCTTCTTTATCAGGGCCTGCATGCCTTAATCTACTATCGTATTGCCCATGGTTTTTATAAGATCCATTTATTCTTTCTTGCCCGGGCAATTTCGCAATTAGCGCGCCTGGTAACGGGAATTGAGATTCATCCGGGGGCTGTAATCGGCAAGCGTTTTTTTGTTGACCATGGTATGGGCGTGGTTATCGGAGAAACAACTATCATCGGAGATGATGTTCTGCTTTATCAGGGCGCAACCTTAGGAGGCACCGGTATTGTTAAAGGCAAAAGGCATCCGACTATCGGAAATAATGTTGTAGTGGGGGCCGGGGCAAAAGTCTTAGGCAATATTACCATCGGTGACAATTCATATATCGGAGCAAACGCGGTAGTGATTAAAGACGTGCCGCCGAATTCCACGGTAGTCGGCGTTCCGGGAAGGATTACTAAACAGGATGGCAAGAAAATGGATGTAAGTCTGGACCACGTGCATATATTGGATCCGATTATGCAGAGTATTGAAGAAATGCAATCAAGGATTGATAAACTAGAAAAGAAGTAGGGGCTCAAGCGATTTCCATGCCTATTTTTATAGATAATTCCCTTTCCAGAAAAAAAGAAGAACTTATCCCTTTAAAACCGAAAGAGATTAAGATGTATGTTTGCGGCCCGACGGTCTATGATGAACCGCATATTGGGCATGCCCGCAGTGCCTATATCTTTGA
>Ga0172375_10005664_pt1 | contig 17906 bp, 13 predicted proteins | sample LakKiv1m_FD_114537 | JGI IMG/M metagenome (GOLD analysis project Ga0172375, IMG submission 114537) | Freshwater microbial communities from Kabuno Bay, South-Kivu, Congo - kab_092012_11.1m | ecosystem: Environmental > Aquatic > Freshwater > Lake | place: Democratic Republic of the Congo...
ACATTAAAAGAAAACGAAGAAAAAATCTCTGAAGAAACCAAAAAAAATATTTCTGAAAAAATAGAAATATTGAAAAAAATAAAAGATGGAGAAGACCTTGTTGCAATCAAAAAAGGAACAGAACAATTATCTATTGCTACGCAGAAAATTGGGGAAGAGGTTTTGAAAAAAAAGCAAGAAGAACAAACTAAACAATCTTCTGACAATCAGGAAGGGAATGTTCATGATGCTGAATATAAGCCGGCAGATGAAGGAGAAAACAATAACACTGATAAATAATAATTATGGCAAAAGATTATTATAAAATATTAGGCGTTGATAAAAAAGCAACGAAATCTGAAATTAAGAAGGCCTTTCACAAATTAGCTCACAAATATCATCCAGATAAGGAAGGGGGAGATGAAAAAAAATTTAAGGAAGCTAACGAAGCGTATGCGGTTCTCTCTGATGATAAAAAAAGAACAGAATATGATACTTATGGCCAATCATTTGGGAGTAATAGTGGTTTTCAGGGTGGTTTTGGGGGATTTGATGGTTTTAGTCAGCAAAATCAAACAGGCGGATTTGAATTTGATTTAGGAGATATTTTTGGAGATATTTTTGGCGGAAGAAGTTCACGAAAAACCAGAGGTAGCGATATTTCAATTGATATTGAAATAAGTTTTTCAGAAGCAGTTTTTGGAGTGGTTAGGAAAGTTCTTATTACTAAAAATTCTTTTTGTGATGTTTGTAAGGGAACTGGGGCTAAAAAAGGTTCAGAGATGGATGTTTGTTCAAAATGTAATGGAAATGGAAAAATTAGGGAGACCAAACAATCTTTTTTTGGTTCGTTTTCTAGTGTAAAGATTTGTGATAAATGTAACGGCACAGGTAAAATTCCTAAAGAGAAATGTAAAGATTGCCGTGGCACGGGGATAAAAAGAAAACAAGAAGAAATAAATATTAAAATTCCAGCCGGGATTAATAATGGTGAAATGATTCGTTTAAGCGGAGCGGGTGAAGCCATTACAGGAGGAGTGGCTGGAGATTTATATATAAAAGTTCACGTAACTCCTCATAAATATTTTAGGAAAGAGGGTGTGGATTTGAAGATGGATTTAGGCGTAAAATTGTCAGATGCTCTTTTAGGAGCTGAATACATAATAGAAACTTTAGAAGGCAAGCTTAAAGTTAAAATACCCAAGGGGGTCTCTCATGGAGAATTGTTAAGAATAAGCGGGAAAGGGATTCCTTATAATGGAGGTAAAAGGGGAGATTTGTTTATAAAAATAAAAATAAAATTACCCAATAAACTCTCAAAGAAAGCGCAAAAATTAGTAGAAGAATTAAAAGAAGAAGGGGTGTAAAAAAGTATTAAGTAGTAAGTATTAAGTATAAAAACAAGGCCTCGCCTTGTTTTTTTTATGAAAATTTTATTTCAAGTTCCAACTTTTATATTTTGAGGTTTTGTTTTTTGTGCTATAATTTTGGGGTATGAATATCAATGTAAATCCTAAAGCAATAGACGAGGTTTTAGGTCGAGGGGTAGAGCAGATTTTGCCTGATAAGGATGGTTTAAAAGAACTTTTATTGTCAGGCAAGCAAATAAAATTATATTGTGGTTATGACCCCACTGCTCCTTCTTTGCATATTGGAAATGCTCTTTCTCTCAAAAAACTTTCTGAATTTCAAAAATTAGGGCATAAAGTTATTTTTCTTATTGGTGATTTTACTACTTTGATCGGTGACCCAACTGATAAAAGTGCAACTCGTCCTAAATTGACTAAAGAAAAAATTGAGGAAAATTTCAAGAATTATCAAAAACAGGCCTCCATTTTTTTGAATTTTGAGGGAGATAATCCAGCGGAAGTAAAATATAATTCTGAGTGGAGTGATAAGTTAAACTTTAGGGATTTAATTGAATTGTCCTCTAATTTTACCGTGCAACAGATGATTCAAAGAGATATGTTTCAAAAGAGAATTACCGAAGAAAAACCGATTTATTTACATGAGTTTTTGTATCCTTTGGCACAAGCTTATGATTCAGTAGCAATGGATGTTGATTTGGAAATTGGGGGAAATGACCAAATGTTTAATATGATGCGAGGAAGGGATTTACAGAAGATAATTAACAATAAGGAGAAGTTTGTGTTGACCTTAAAATTGTTGGCTGATGATGGAGGAAAAAAAATGGGGAAATCAGAGGGCAATGCTGTCTTTTTAGACCAACAACCAGAAAATATTTATGGAGCGATAATGTCTTGGCCAGATGGTTTTATTACTAATACTTTTGAATTGATGACAGATAAACCTTTACCCGAGATAAATGAGATGAGAAAACAAATGTTTGAAGGAACAGTTAACCCCAGAGATTTGAAAATGCAATTGGCTCTTGAGATTGTTAGAATTTTTTACGGAAGAGAAAAAGCTGATTTAGCCCAAAAAGTTTTTGTGGAACAATTTCAAAAGAGGGAAATTCCCGAGACAGCGGAGAAACTTAAAATCAATAATTTAGATATTAAAGATGTTTTAGTTGAAGTTAATTTTGTTGTCTCAAAAAGCGAAGCCAAAAGAAAAATTGATGAAGGAGCGGTCCAAATAAATGGAGAAAAAATAACTGACCCTAATTATCAACTGGATTTTAAAGATAAAAAAGAAAAAATATTAAAATTAGGAAGAAAAATAATAAAATTATGTCAATAACTGAAATTAAAGATCTTTTTAAATCCCTGACAAAATTTTGGTTTTTGTCTCCAGTGGCTATTTTAGAGACATGTCAAGAACAACAAGATGAACCAGAAGAAGATGCTACTACTGACTTAAGTATTCATCGCCATTATTACAAAAAATAAAAAGTAACGAATATAGAAAAAATTATGAAAATATTATTATCTGGATTAAAACCAACGGGACGACCACATATTGGAAATTATTTTGGAATGATGAAACAGATGGTTGATTTGCAAAATGATTATCAAAGTTTTCCTTTTATTCCTGATTATCACGCTTTGACTTCTGTGCATTCGTCTGAAGATATGCAGAAGGATATTGTCAATGTAGTAATAGATTTTTTAGCGGTTGGCTTAGACCCGCACAAAGTAAATTTATTTAAACAATCCGATGTTCCTCAAGTGACTGAATTGGCTTGGATTTTTAATTGTTTGACAACCATGCCTTATTTGATGAGAGCGCATGCTTTTAAAGATGCCGAAGCAAAAAACAAAGAAATTAATGTTGGGGTCTTTGATTATCCTATCTTAATGGCGGCTGATATCTTAATTCAAGATACTGATGTGGTGCCTGTTGGCAAAGACCAGCGACAACATGTGGAGATGGCAAGAGATATCGCTGAAAAGTTTAATCATATATTTGGAGAAACCTTTAAGTTGCCAGAAGCAAAAGTTTTGGAAGAAGTAGAAGTTATTCCTGGAACCGATGGACAAAAAATGAGCAAGAGTTATGGAAATACAATCGGATTGTTTGCGGAAGATAGTGAAATTGAAAAAGCTGTTAGAAATATTCCAACAGATTCTAAAGGAGTGTCAGAGTCCAAGAAACCAAATGAATGTAATGTTTTTGCTTTGCATAGATTATTTGCCACAGATGAACAATTAATTAGACTTGAAAATCAATATAATAATGGAACGATCGGTTATAAAGAGTCAAAAGATATTTTAATTGAAAATATAAAAAAGTTTATTACTCCTTTCAGGGAAAAAAGGGCAGAATTTTCCGGCAATAAGAAATTAGTTTTAGAAATATTAAAAAAAGGCGGGGAAGTGGCTTATCAAAGAGCTGAGAAAAAAATGCAAGAAGTGCGTCGTAAAATTGGGGTAGAATTATAAATCTTAAAAATAATATGTTAGAAAGAACTTATATTAAAGAATTAAAAAATAAGATAGGAGAAGAAGTTAAAATTTTTGGTTGGGTTAATGTTAGAAGAGACCATGGTAAATTAATTTTTGTTGATTTAAGAGATATGTCTGGAACAACGCAAATGGTTGTCTTACCTAATAATGTTGAAGCCCATATTATAGCGGATAAAATTCGTCCGGAATGGGTGTTGGAAGTAAAAGGCAAGGTTAATCAACGTCCTGATAAGATGGTAAAAAAGGCAGAAGATAATGGCGAAATTGAGGTAGAAGTTTTAGAAATTATTGTTTTAAATGAAGCAGAAACACCCCCATTTGATATTTTGTCAAAAGGAGACGAAGTTGGCGAAGAACATAGATTAAAGTATCGGTATTTAGATTTGAGGAGACCTCGTATGACTAATAATATAAAAGTGAGAGGAAAGGTCGTTAAATTTCTCAGGGATGAATTAGAAAAATTAAATTTTACTGAAATAGAAACCTCAATTTTATCAAAATCAAGTCCAGAGGGTGCGAGGGATTTTGTGGTGCCTTCTCGGATAGATAGGGGTAAATTTTATGCCTTGCCTCAAGCTCCACAACAATATAAACAACTTTTAATGATAGCTGGTTTTGAAAAATATTTTCAAATAGCTCGTTGTTTTAGAGATGAAGATACTCGCAGTGATCGTCAACCAGAGTTTACTCAATTAGATTTAGAGATGAGTTTTGTCAAACAAGAAGATATTATGAAATTAAACGAGGGATTATTGATTAAATTGATAAGGAAGCTTTTCCCTAATAAAACGATTCAAGAAGTTCCTTTCCCAATTATTTCTTACAAAGAAGCAATGGAAAAATATGGAACTGATAGACCAGATTTAAGAAAAGACAAAAATGATTCTAATTTATTAGCTTTTGGGTGGGTGGTTGATTTTCCTTTTTTTGAAAAAGATAAACAAACTGGTCAATGGACATTTACGCATAATCCATTTTCTGCTCCTCAAGATGAATGGTTAGATAACTTAATGAATAAGACCAATATAGAGAAAATTATTGCTACACAATACGATATTGTTTTAAATGGTTTTGAAATTGGGGGAGGAAGTATTCGTAATCATAAACCAGAAAGATTAAAAAGGGTTTTGGAAATTATAAATTATTCAGAAGAACAGATTGAAAAAAGTTTTGGTTATTTTTTAGAGGCCTTTAAATATGGAACTCCACCTCATGGAGGAATTGCTTGGGGGTTGGATCGTCTCATAGCTATTTTAATAGGAGAGTTATCTATTAGAGAAGTTATTGCTTTTGCTAAAACGGGCGAGGGAAGAGATTTGATGATGGTTTCTCCAGCCAATCTACAAGACGAACAGTTGAAAGAATTGGGAATCATTCTTAATAAAGGAGAAAATTAAGTAAAAAAATTTAACGGGTATCTTTTAAAGTTAAAGCATATTTTAAACCAAAAAGCATAATAATTCCTAAGACTAGAAATAAGTAACAGAAGTCCAAAAAGAGCAAGATAAAGAAAGCAATTAGAGGAGCGATAGAATAAGCAAGAGGGTTGGCTATTCTAAAAAAACTTATAAGATTAGCGTCTCCAGAATCAACTTGTTTGAAAAAATAACTTTCAGAGGCCACTTCAATGATGCTGGCTCCTATTCGGGTGAAAAATAAAATAATTGTCCAAATCCAGAAGATGGGAATACTCAAAAAAGACAAAATAATTGTGGTTAAAGAAAGAATTACAATTCCACAACTGAGCATTTCTTTTTCACCCCATTTTTTATCAGCTAATTTTCCTAACGGAAATTGGAATAGTATAAAAGGTAGGAGCATAATTGTAAAAATAATTCCGATAATCTGCCAATCAAAACCAATATATTTATGTAAATAAAGGGGGGTGTAAATAACCATCCAAGCATAAAAAAAGTGCAATAAGAATTTAATTACAAATATTTTATGAAGATTTTCATTATTTTTTATTTTTTTAAATGTTCTTAAAAAAGGTGGAAGATTGTAAATTGGGTCTTTAAAATTTTTTACTCCCAAAAAGAGAAGGAAGATGAAAGGTAGAGAAATTAAAGCTGATATTAAATAAATCTTCCAATAATCACCGTTAGATAAAACAAAACTCACTAAAAGTGGTGAAAAGAGCCAAGCTAAATTTATAAGGGTAAGGTAACTACCGCGAATTTTACCAGTGTTATTATCATTAGAATAATGTTCAAGAAAAATGTCTAAATTAAAGGAAATAGTAGCGCTGAGAGTTAGATAGAGAATAAAAGACAAAAGAATTAAACTCGTATTTTGAGAAAAAGCCAAAATAGATAAAATAATAGTTATCGTAGCAATAATAACAAGGGTGGTATTAAAATTACCTATCTTTTTTAAGAGCCATGGCATCTTTAACAAACTGATGATGGTAAAGAGAGCCCCTATAACATATAGGAAACCTACTAAATTTTCTGAGAAAAAACGTTGTTCAATAAAACTAGAATTAATATAAGCAGGTAAAGCAGTTTGTAAAGCAAGGAAAAAACCTAAAGTATAAAAAAGTAGTTTCAATTTACTATTTTTCATAGTTGTTATTTTAGCATAAAAAAGAAAAATGTTCTGTAGTTTAATTAATTAAACTTTGAGGATAACAGGGATAACAACCGGTCTTTTATTGGTCATTTGGAAAAGGTAGCGACTAATATTATCAGTGACTTCTTTTTTAACAAAGTCAAATTCAGCTGGCTGAGCTCCTTTAATATTTTTTTCTACGGTTTGTTTAATAATATAACGAGCTTGTTTTAATAAGTCCTGTGATTCTCTGAGATAGACAAATCCTCGGGAAATGATATCAGGTGATTTTTTTAATTTTCCAAGAGTTAAATCAACCATTACTATGGCAACAAAGATACCATCTTGGGCCAAATTTTGTCTGTCACGGATGACCACTTCTTGAATGTTGCCAATAGAAAAACCATCCACCATCACAATGCCAGAAGGGGCTTTTTCTTTGAGAATAACTGCTTTCTTGCCTTGATTTTGAATTTCAACAATTGAGCCATCATCAGGAATAATAATATTTTCTGCAGGAAACCCCAGAGATCTAATTATCTCAGCATGAACTTTTAACATAGAGTGATGTCCGTAAGCGGGTATAAAAAATCTAGCACCCACTTTTTGGTTTATCCAAGCCAATTCTTGAGCATTTCCATGTCCAGTAGAATGAACATCAGAAGTTCTATAATGAATAATTTTTAAGTTATGACGATAAAGATTATCTTCTAACCTCCTAACTGACATTTCGTTTCCTGGGATAATAGAAGAAGATAAAATGACAGTGTCTCTTTCATTAAGAAAAATATATTTATGTTGTTTTAATGCCATTCTCATTAAAGCAGCGAACTCTTCTCCTTGAGAACCAGTTGCTAAAACTACAATCCTATCAGGAGGATAGCTTTCTATTTCTTTAGCTGAGATAATAGTTCCAGGTTTAGGTTCAAACATTTTTATCAGTTTAGCGATTTCAATGTTTATTTTTATACTACGTCCCTCGGTTACAATTTTTTTACCGTATTTTTCAGCAATTTCAATAATTTTTATCATTCTTTCAAATTGTGAGGCAAAAGTTCCTATAATTAAGCGTCCTTTGGTATTTTTAATAATTTGCTCAATATTATCATAGACAATTTTTTCTGGCATAGAATAACCAGGTTTTTCTACATTGGTAGAGTCAGCAATTAAAAGAAGATTTTTGTCTTGACTAATTTCTCCCCAGGTTTTTTCTTCTTTTTCTGATGGGACGCCTTCAGTATGCTCTAACTTCAAATCACCAGTAATTACAATATTTCCATAGGGTGTTTCTATTGATATTCCTAAAGATTCAGGGATAGAGTGGGTTACAGGAAAAAATTTGATTTTAAGGTTTCCTAATTTTATTTTTTCTCCAGCTGTTACAACCTTAAAATTAAGAGGGGGATGAGTAGGGAAATCTTCCATTTTTTTCTTTATCATAATAGAAGTTAATTCGCTTGTGTAGATAAAGGGGTTGCCAATTTTTTCTATGATGTAAGGAATCCCGCCAATATGGTCTAAATGCCCGTGGGTAATAATAAGTCCTTTGATTTTGCTCTTTCTTTCCTCTAAGTATTTGGTATTAGGAATAATGTAATCAATTCCAGGAGTTTCTTCTTCTGTGGTAAATTGAACTCCGGCATCAAAAATCAAAATATCGTCTTTGTATTCTATCAGCATCATATTCTTTCCTACTTCTTCCACTCCTCCTAAAGGAATAATTCTGAGATTGCTTACCAATAAATCAGGTAATTTTTTGTCAGGTTGGGTCCTTTTAATCGGGTCCTTTCTTTTATAGGGTTTAGGTTTTATATGAGAAGTGTTTTTTAGTTTAGAAATTATAGTGGAAGATGTTTTTCTTTTAGTATAATTCTTTTTATTTTCGTTTGGATGGAGCGCTTCTTTTATCGTTGGGTTAGACATATTTTTTAAGTATGAATTCACAAAGTGATTATGTTAATATTTTTTGTATAATTCAGATTGGTTAAAGATTGTTTGAAGAATTTCTTGAAAAAGGAGATAGTAAATTAAGAATTTGAAAATATTTTCCAAATTTTATCTGTTTCTATATACCACTGTTGGATATCCAAAAATCTTTCAGAGGGAATTGTTATCTGTTCTATTTTGATGTTTTTGATTTTATCAGAGGCAATATAGATAAACTCTGGTGAATAGAGAAAAATAGCAGGTCTGTCATCAGCAATTTCTTTTTGGAATCTCTCAAATTTTTCTTGGCGGATTTCTTCGTCAGTAATTATTCTTATTTGTTCTAATAGATTATCTGTTGTGATATTGGCATACATAGCAATATTTAGTCCAGGGTCATTTCTTTGTGAAGAGTGCCAAAAGGCGAATAAATCCATATCTCTTCCAATCACTTCACCAAAAAGTAAGGTATCATATTGTCTTGGTCTAATCACATTTTGGTTTAAATCGCCAATTTCAAATATTTTTAAATTTACTTTAGCTCCCATTTTCTCCCATTCACCTTTAAGGAGTTCAGCCACGGCTTTAAGTTCAGGAATATTAGCAGTTGAAAGAGAAAATGATAGGGGAGTAACAGAAGTTCTGGTAACTTTCTCCCAAACCTTCTCCTCGGTTAATTCCCAACCATTTTGTCTTAAAATTTCTTGGGCTGATTCTATGGGGTCAGTGATTTTTTTGGAGGGAGTTGTTTCTAAATAATATTTAGATTCAAATGGAAGTGGACTATTGATAGCAACACCATAACCGTCCAAGACCTTATTGATAATTTGCTTGCGGTCAATCGCTTGGTCCAAAGCGAGGCGGACTTCTTTATTTGTAAATAAGCCAGCTTCATCTTGATTAAAAAAAACACCAAAAATTCTTGGCAGAGAAGTGGTTAATAATTGGCTTTTTCTTAGATTTTTTGAAAGAGAAGATACTTTGTCAGGACTAATAGAAGAAATATTTTCTATCTCATTTTTTTTATATTGAGACAAAAGAGTTTCTTCATCAGAATAAAGTTTTAGATAAATTTTTGAAACATAAGGTTCCCCCAAAGAATATTTATTAAAAGATTGAAGTGAATATTCTTCTAAAATTCCAGAAGAGTTTTCTTTAACGCTATTTATTTTATAGGGACCGGAACCAATTGGTTGTATATTAAATCTACTGAAAGCAAATTGTTCAGGGCTAATACTTTCCCAAATATGTTTAGGAAGAATCCCAAGAGTTAGATTTTCTAAAAAAGGAGAATAAGATTGAGTTAAGATAAACTGAATTTCTTTTTCGTTTATTTTTTTAACCTCAACTCCATCCCAATTAGCTTTTTTAGGACTTTTTATAATATTATTTTGGGTTGCTTTGATTGTGAACTCAATATCGTCTGTTGTTAGGGGTGTATTATCATGAAAAAATAGGTCGTCTTTAAGTTTAAATGTATAAACAAAACCATCTTCAGAAATTTTGTAACTCTCTGCTAAGTCGGGGATAAGTTCTCCTTTGGTCGTGGCTTTTAATAAACCAGAATAGATTAGAAGGCAAAGGTCCTTATCCGCATTGGAGGTAGCTAACACCGGGTTGATAAATCTTGGTGAGCCAATAATTCCTTCAGTAAAAGAACCTCCATAGGCAGGAATTTCAATTAAAAAAAATTGGTTAATTTTATTTAAAATTAAAAGTGTGCTAATCACAAAAACAAGAGACACAATACCAAAAGTTACTTTTTCTATTAAGGAAAAAGATTTTATGATGTCTAATACTTGAAAAAAAATATTAGAAATATTTTTTTTCATTTTTATTAACTCGGGTATTATTTTTTGCATAAAGAAATTAACTGGTAATTTTATAGAATAGTATTGAAAATAGTTTGATGAATTATTTAAATTATTATTTTAGATAACAAGAGCCAAAAAAGTTGATAAAACAAAGAGTATGCCTAAGATAATGGTTAAATTAAATAGAATTTTTTCAGCACCCCTTTTAGTATGTGTGCCTGCCATATCATCACCCCCACCAAAAGCGCTTCCTAAACCGGCATCTGATTGTTGTATTAAAACCACTGCCATCAATAAAACTGATAGTAATATCTGTATATAAGGTAATAAATTAGATAGATTTTCCATTTACTTTCGTTTTTTCTATTTTAAACATTATACTAAAAAGAGAAAATAAAGCAAGAAAATTCTTTGGATAGACAGATTTATTATTTTGTGTTGTTTTTGGGTTAGATTGTTATTTTGATATTTAATTAAATTCTTAAAAAAGAAGGGGGGATAAGATAATGACTAATCTATTTTTGTTGTCGGTGTTTTTTGTTGACTTGGTGGCGGGAGGAATGTTTGTTTTTTGTCTTTCAGTTTTATGTAGTGAAATTCCTAATTCATCCTTTTTTATTTTTGAAAAAGGCGTCCAAATTTTCGGAGTGCTTTTTTCGGGGGGGTCTGGGCTTGTTTTGACTTGGATATTTCTAAAAGAACTTAGGAGACGGATTACAACTATTTTTTGTGGCAAAGTAAAGGAGGTCAAATGATGAAAAAAAGAAGGGTAATTTTATCTTTTGCGGGCAGCATATTTTTTTTGGTTTTGTTAGCCCTTTGGTTTTTTGTAGGAGGAATTTGTTGCTTGACAGGAAGGATTTTCCGATGCGAAAGATTAGATAATTGAGAATAAACGGTGAGATTGCAATTTTTTAAATTGCGATCTCACCGTTTTTTTGTCTTTTGTTTTTCATAGTACAACTCCAATGTAGCGCTTCGAGCTCTACAAAAATTGGGGATAAATTAAAAATAATTTGTTTGGTATTTAGAACCTACCTACCGCACGAGCAGGTTTCAAAATGGAGAAATTATTTGACAAGTTTATGGGGGTTATGATTAGGACAGGATTTGTCAGAACACCTTTCAGGAATTGTTTTGGTGCCTTCCATCATCAAGGCCCCACAAAGTTGACCGCTTTTATCTTCGCGCGGATAGCAACAAATATTTCCAGTTGGTTTATTTTTAACAATATTTTTACATTGGGGATAATTGGAACAACTATAGAAAATACCAAAACGTCCTCGTCTTTCCATCATTTCTCCTGTTTTACAAAGAGGGCATTTTACTCCAGTCATTTTCTTTTTCTTTTCTTCTTCGTTTTCTTTAATAAACTTACATTTGGGATAATTAGAGCAAGAAATAAATTTTCCAAAACGACCTTCGCGAATAACCAATTTACCGTCTTCACACTCGGGGCACTTTTCACCTGTTTCTTGTGGACCTTCAATTTCTTTACCTTCTAAGGTCAAAGCTCCTTCACACTCAGGGAATTTTTCACAACTGATGAATTTTCCAGTTTTACCTAATTTATAGACCATCTTTCCTCCACATTTGGGACATCTATATTTATTTTCAGCTGGTCCAAGATTGGATATTTTTTCAATAGATTCTTTACTTTTTACTTCCTTTATGAAAGGAGTATAAAAATTTTTTAATAATTTTTCATAAGTTTCTTTACCCTCAGCAATCTTATCCAAATTATTTTCCATATTGGCTGTAAAATCATCACTAATATAGTTTTCAAAGTAGTTTTCTAAAAAAGAACTGACAACATCGCCTGTCTCAGTTGGGTGAAGAGCTTTATTTATTTTTTCTACATAACCTCTGTCATAAAGAGTTTTAGTTATAGTCGCGTAAGTGCTAGGGCGTCCCAATCCTCTTTTTTCTAACTCTTTGATTAAACTGGCTTCTGAATATCTAGTAGGCGGTTGAGTTTGCTTGGCTTCAGTTTTCATCCGGAGAAGATCTAAAACGTCGTTAATTTTAACTTGAGGGAGTTCTACATCTTCTCCTTGTGCTAATGGGTCTACTTTTAGCCAACCATCAAAAAGTAGGTGGGAGCCATTGGTAGAAAAATAAGGGAAGTTTTTATCGTCCTCTTTAGTTCTTTTTCCTAAACGGGTAATTATTTTTGTTTTTAACAATTTAGCATCGCTCATTTGAGAAGCTAAAGTTCTGTTGTAGATGAGTTGATAGAGTTTTTGCTGTTCCGATGTTGTGCCAGCGGTTGTAACAGACAAATTGCTAGGACGAATTGCCTCGTGGGCTTCTTGGGCGTTTTTACTTTTATTTTTAAATTGACGAGGATTAAGATATTTTTTTCCGTAATTTTTCTCAATGATTGCCCAAGCCTGCTTTTGTGCGGTAGCGCTTAAATTAACGCTATCAGTTCTCATATAGGTTATAAAACCGGCTTCATATAATCGTTGAGCATACATCATAGTTTGGCTGGGGGAAAAACCAAGACGAGAACTGGCAGTTTGTTGTAAAGTGGAGGTGATAAACGGAGCTTGAGCCGAACGTTTAATCTCGGTCTCTTTAACTTCAGAAACAATCCAGGGTTCTTTTTCACAAACTTTCAGAATTTGGTCAACTCTTTTTTTCTCGCGAGGTTCTTCAGAACAAGTTAAAAAAAATATTTTTCCTATTTTTGTTTTGACCTCGGCTGTAATTACCCAAAAGTCCTCTGGAATAAAAGCGCGAATTAATCGTTCTCTTTCCATCAAGATGCGGAGAGCGGGGGATTGGACTCTTCCAGCTGATAATCCGTAGCGAAGTTTTTTCCAAATTAAACCACTTAAACCGTAACCAAACAGACGGTCCAAAACACGACGGGCTTCTTGAGCTTTTCTTAGATTTTGGTCAATGGGGCGGGGATGCAAAAGAGCTTCCTGGATGGCTTCCTGAGTAATCTCATTGAAGGTGACTCTTCTGATTGGAGGATTTGTTTTTCGTGGTTGGGAATTGATGATATTCTCTTTGAGGATTTGGTCTATATGCCAAGCAATGGCTTCTCCTTCGCGGTCGGGGTCCATAGCAAGTAGAACTTCTTCAGCTTTTTTTGTTTCTTTTCTTAGTTCAGCAATAATTTTTTCTTTACCGACAATAGTTTCGTAATTAGGTTTAAAATTGTTTTCAATCTCAATTGCGTTAGCTTTTTTAGAATTACTTTTTGGTAAATCACGAACATGACCAACAGAGGCCTTAACGGTGTAATTTTCTCCTAAATATTTTGAAATGGTTTTTGATTTTGCTGGCGATTCAACAATTAATAATTTAGTCATCAATTCTTATTAATACAATATAAGTAAAAATTATGCAAATTTAAAGATGCTATCAAGTCCATAAAGTTGGAAACTCATAAAATCAACAAAGTCAAAAATTTATAAACTTTTGACTTTGTTGACTTTGTATTATACTTATTGACAATATGTATCTAAAATCCTTGGAAATATCAGGTTTTAAATCTTTTGCTAAAAAGGTTGATTTGAGATTTAATGCTTCCATTTCTGCCATTGTGGGTCCCAACGGGTCAGGGAAATCCAATGTAGCAGAGGCCTTTCGGTTTGTTTTGGGGGAACAATCAATTAAATCAATGCGAGGTAAAAGGGGAGAAGATTTAATTTTCAATGGGACAAGTTCTTCTTCTCAATTAAATCGAGCTAGCGCGAAAATTGTTTTTGACAATTCTAAGAAGTTTTTAGATATTGATTATGAAGAAGTTTCTATTGAGAGAATTGTTTATCGCGATGGCGCCAATCAATATTTTATTAATAAAAATTTAGTTCGTTTAAAAGATATTACTGAATTATTAGCGGGAGCAAATATTGGTTCGTCAGGTTATCATATAATTTCGCAAGGAGAAGCCGATAGAATTTTAAATGTTAATTCTCAAGAAAGAAGAGCTATTATAGAAGAAGCTTTGGGTCTTAAAATTTATCAATATAAAAGAATTGTTAGCGAAAGAAAATTACAAAAAGTTGCCGAAAACATTGAAAAAGTTCAATCCTTGAGAAGAGAAAATGCTCCTCATTTAAAATTCTTAAAAAAACAAGTAGAAAAAATCCAAGAATCTTTAGAAATGAGAGAAGAATTAAGAAAACTTTATCAAGAATACTTTAAGAGAGAAAATTTTTATTTAAAATATTGGAATGATAAATTAGAAAAAGATAAAAATCCTTTAATCGCCGAGTTATCAAAGTTAGAAGATAGATTAAATCAGACGAGGTCTTTGTTATTTAAAAAACATGATGAACCCAGTGAAAAAAATCACAATTTAATCATTTTTGAAAAAAGATTAAACGAGTTAAGAAAAGAGAAAGATACTTTAAATTTAAAATTAGGTCGGGTTGAAGGAACAATTTCAGCTTTAAAAATTGTTCAACCAAAATTAGGGGAAAAAACAACGAAAGATTTTAGTTGGGATGAAATAAAAAATTTAGAAGAAAAATTAGTTTCTCAAGTAGAGTTAGCTGAATCATTGGAAGATGCCAATCAAATAAAAACTATTTTGAAAAGAGTCAAACAATTATTTTCTCAATTCATTGCTGACCACTTAAAATCTGAGGTTTTGGGGAACCAACCTGAAGGCAGACAAAGTATCAAATTAAAAGAGTTAAAAATAGAACAAGAAAAAATTGAGAAAGAACTCAATATTCTCAATTTAGAAGAGAAACAAGTTTTATTCCAATATCATTCTCTTAAATTAGAGATAGAAAAAGAAAGAGATTCTAATCGCGATGCAGAATTAGCTGTTTTTGAAATTGCATCCCAACAAAATGAAATCAGGGCAAAACTAAATTTTTTAAAAAATCAAGAAGAAAAAATTATTATAGATGGCGAGGAATATAGAAAAGAATTAAGGGAGGCCTATATTTTAGCGGGGAAAGAATCAACTCAATTTCAATCAATTGGATTAAAAAATGAAAAAGGAGAAATTTTAAATCAATTCGATTGTATTAAAGAAGAGAGAAACATCCAGATAGAAAGGCGAAAGAAACTTGAAAGAATCAAAATTAAAATTGAGGATTTAGGCGGAGGCGCTGGAGAAGAAATTCTAAAAGAATACAAAGAAACACAACAAAGAGACGAATTTTTGACTTGTGAAATAAGTGATTTAGAAAAATCAGCAGAGGGTTTAACTCTTTTAATAAATGAATTAAAAGAAAAAATAAATATAGAATTTAAAGAGGGACTTTTGAAAATAGATAATCAATTTAGAGATTTTTTTGTTTTGATGTTTGGTGGGGGAAAGGCCTCTCTTAAATTAGTCAAAGAACAAAAAATAAAGAAAAATAGAGAAAATGAATTAAATTTAAGCGAGGAAGATTTGATAGCAGAAATTGAAGAGCCAGCGGATAAAGAGGAAGGGATTGAGGTAAATGTTGCTCTACCCAACAAAAAAATTAAAGGATTGCAAATGCTTTCAGGTGGGGAAAGGTCGTTAACTTCTATTGCTTTGTTGTTTGCAATGTCTCAAGTCAATCCGCCTCCTTTTATAATTTTGGATGAAACTGATGCGGCTTTGGATGAAGCTAATTCTAAAAAATATGGAGATATGATTGAAAATCTCTCGCGATCTTCTCAATTAATTTTAATAACTCATAATAGAGAAACAATGTCTCGCGCTAATATTTTGTACGGAGTAACTATGGGAAACGATGGGATTTCTAAACTTTTGTCGGTCCACTTTGATGAAGCGGTTAAGGTAGCCAAATAGTTTTTAAATAATTAAATTAACTCAAAATCAAGAGTTCTTTTGTCTAAATCTGCTCTAACAAGCTCAACTTTTATTTCATCTCCAAGAGTATATTTTTGTTGATTTTTTTCCCCAACCAAACAATATTTTTTAGTGTCTAATTGATAGTAATCATCTTTAAGAGAACTTAAACTTATCATCCCCTCAGCTCCATTTTTAATTTGAACATAAACACCCCATTTAGTAATTCCCGAAATCACACCTGAAAATTTTCCACCTATTTTTTGTGACATTAATTCTACAAACTTGAATTTTTGGGAATCTCTTTCCGCTTGCATAGCGGAAACTTCCTGTTGAGTTGATTTAAGAGTTAATTCTTTGTATTTTTTGATAGAACGAGGAGTTAAGTTATTCCCGATTAAATAATTTTTCATTAAACGATGAACCATCATATCGGGGTATCTTCTAATAGGAGAGGTAAAATGAGTATAGTATTTAAAAGCTAATCCGTAATGCCCAATATTTTTTACAGAGTAAATCGCTTTGGTCATTGATTTAAGAGTGGCTGTCGCAATTAAATTTTCTTCCGGTGTGCCTTCTATCTTTTCTAAAAGATTGTTTAAATCGCGTGATAAAACTTTTCTGTTCTTAATGGTCAAATGATGGCCAATAGTTTTTAAGAACTCGATTAATTCGTTGATTTGTTCAGGTTTAGGATAATCATGGACGCGGTAGACAAAAGGTAATTGAATTTTCAAATCTTTTTCTTTTTGACCGATATAACCAGCTACCTCCTTGTTAGCTAATAACATATAATCCTCTATCAATTCATTTGTTTCTAATAGTTCTTTTTTAGTTACTCCAACAGCTTTTCCGTCTTTATTTAATTCAAACCGATATTCATTACTTCCAAAAGAAATAGCTCCCTGTCTGACTCTTTCCCCTCTCATTATTTTAGCAAGGTTATTTAAGGTCTTGAGTTCTGTGTAAAATTCACCTTCACCTTTATCTAAAATAGTTTGAGCATTTTTATAAGTAAATCTTTTATTGGAATTGATGACAGTTTCTCCAAACCACCTTTTTAAAACAGTAGCGTTTTTATCTAAAATGAACACGGCAGAAAAAGTTAGTTTATCTTCCTTGGGATTGAGAGAACATAAATCGTTAGAGAGAACTTCGGGAAGCATAGGAATAGTTCGGTCAACTAAGTAAACAGAAGTGCATCTTTGAGTTGCTTCTTGATCAATTTTTGAATTTATTTTGACATAATGGGTAACATCGGCAATGTGGATTCCAACTTCAAAATGGCCGTTGTCCAATTGTTTGAAAGACAAAGCGTCATCAAAATCTTTGGCATCATCCGGATCAATGGTAAAAGTAACTCTATCTCGAAAATCTTTTCTTTTTTTGACTTCTTCATCAAAATCCTTGTGACTATTAGCACTAATAAAACTAGCTTCTTCTTCGATTTCTTTTTGAAAACATGGTTCAAAACCTTTTTCATAAAGGATTGATTCCATTTCGACATTGTTGTCTCCCTTTTCTCCTAAAATTTTTATTATTTTACTGGTAGGGTTTAGACTAGAATTTTCCCAAGGTAACATCTCTACTAAAATTTTGGTGTGTTTGTTCAGTAAATTATTGTTTTTATTTTCTGTGTTTAAACTAAGATGTGGATAAAATTTTAAATCATCAGGGATCAAATAAAATCCTTGTTCATCTTGACCGATTACTCCGACAAAATGAGTCTTAGCTCGGTGGATTATTTCAATCACTTTAACTTCTTGGTTTTGTCCGTGTCCAGAAATTTTTACCTTAACTAAATCATTATGGAGAGCTGTGTTGAGATTATCTTCTTTTATTTCTACATCATTACTATTAGGCACTTTTATAAAACCAGTTTTTTTACCAGTGATGAAAATACGATCTTCTATGATTTGTTCATTCATATAAACATAAGCATAGTCTAATTTATCAAGAAATTCAATGTTTTAAGTATTTATTTTTTTAAAAAACAAGGGAGTTTGG
>Ga0172375_10005665_pt1 | contig 17905 bp, 26 predicted proteins | sample LakKiv1m_FD_114537 | JGI IMG/M metagenome (GOLD analysis project Ga0172375, IMG submission 114537) | Freshwater microbial communities from Kabuno Bay, South-Kivu, Congo - kab_092012_11.1m | ecosystem: Environmental > Aquatic > Freshwater > Lake | place: Democratic Republic of the Congo...
AACATCTTTCATTATTTTTTGATTCTCGCAATCTTTGTTACAATATTCATCGAGCAAATCTTTGCGTATTTTCTTTGCTCTCTCATCTCGTTCTAGTAATTTACTCATATAATGAGGATACCGTTAATATTTCTTCTAGTTCTTTCAATGTTCTTATTGCTTCACAATACCCCTGTTCAATTTCTTCTAACGATTTTATTTCATTTTCGTTATAACAATGTTTGAAATAATTCTTTATTACACGTGTTATTTCGGATAAATCCGAATAATAATCATCAGATTTAAGAAACTCTTTTGCTCTTCTTATATCATCATAATTATCAATATCAACTTCTATATTTATTTTAGGCATATTAAAACTCTATCGCCATGCTGGCTAATATTAACTCGTCAATCAATTCGTTCTGGTCTCTCGTTAAACTTATCAAAGGTGTCATTTCTTTATTATGGAAATAATTAACATTAAACCCTTTATCTATTAAATCCGGTAAATTTGACCAAAAAGTATAGTACAAAAAGTCCTCTTTTTTATCATCAGGCGTTAAAAAATACCCTATAACAACTCGAACTATATTAATTTCAAGTGTGTATTGCCCTAATCCAGCTTCGCTTATAAACTTATCCTGTAGTACATGACCAGCCATTAAGGCAACGGGTTTGATTAATGGGGAAAAATCTTTTAATCCCGTATCCTTCAAAGGCTGGTCAAGTCCATAAAATATATGTTTACCAAACCAAGAATGAGCTATGGAATGAGAACAGAATACTTGAGTATTAAGTATTAATATAGTTAATATAATTAGTATTCTGTTCTTCATAATTATAATTTATTAAAATATGGATTAATGCATGTTGATGTTGGCATAGAACCAAAAAGTTCATCATATATTCCAACATAATCAGAGTAAGCAGGAGCTAAAATTACTTTACCGTTAGGAGCTAATACTCCACCAGTAAAAGCATCATCGCCTTCGCCATGTGCTACTCCTCTTGTATAGGTATTTGCTACAGGGTCATATATTCCTACATAATCAGAGTTACTTGGAACTAAAATTACTTTACCGTTAGGAGCTAAAACTCCTCCACGAAAGGCACTATCACCTTCACCGTGTGCTACTCCTCTTGTATAGGTATTTGCTACAGGGTCATACACTCCAACATAATCAGAGTTATTTGGAACTAATATTACTTTACCGTCAGGAGCTAATACTCCACCAGTAAAAGCACCAGCGCCTTCACCGTGAGCATTACTAGTTGTATAGGTATTTGCTACAGGGTCATACACTCCAACATAATCAGAATTAAGTGGAACTAATATTACTTTACCGTTAGGAGCTAAAACTCCACCATAAAAGGCAGTATCGCCTTCACCGTGTGCTACTCCTCTTGTATAGGTATTTGCTACAGGGTCATACACTCCTACATAATCAGAATTAAGTGGAACTAATATTACTTTACCGTTAGGAGCTAAAACTCCACCATAAAAGGCACTATCACCTTCACCGTGAGCATTACTAGTTGTATAGGTATTTGCTACAGGGTCATACACTCCTACATAATCAGAGTTATTTGGAACTAATATTACTTTACCGTTAGGAGCTAAAACTCCACCATAAAAGGCACCATTACCTTCACCGTGAGCATTACTAGTTGTATAGGTATTTGCTACAGGGTCATATATTCCTACATAATCAGAGTAAGCAGGAACTAAAATTACTTTACCGTTAGGTGCCAAAACTCCACCAGTAAAGGCATTATCTCCTTCACCGTGAGCATCACTAGTTGTATAGGTGGCAAAAGCTGTAGCACTTCCTTGACAAAATTGTTGTTTTATCCAATTAATATTTTTTATTCCAATATTTGTTATACTGGATGTAGATATATTTGGTATAAGTATATCATCAACAATTCCGTTAACGACCAACGCACTAGCACTTACCGTTCCAGCTACCTCTAGCTTTTCTGCTGGTGCTGCAACTCCTATGCCGATATTGCCTGCTTTTAATATAGTCATTTTTGCGTCAGATGCTTCAGTCCTAAATATTATATCTCCACCATCAACATTACCAGCGTCTAAATATAGTCTTCCTGTTAAAGCTGATTCGTTTCCAGCAACGATTATTTGTGATCCTCTAGTTGCATCAGCTGCTCCTCCGCCAGTAATAAATATTATCTTATTGTCTGCTCCATCTGCTGTCGCCATTCCAAGGAAACTATTACTTTCACTTAATAAAATATTGCCATTTAACGCTAAATTCCCTGCACTGTGAGTCATAGTATAGTTACCATTATTGAAGTTGATAACCCCACCGTTTGCTAGGAATAAATCGCTCCACATTATAGACGTAGAACCTAAAGAAGTTCCGTCACTTGCTATTGGTGATACTACACCGCCAAACTGTCCAGTACCACCAACCACTAATGAATTAGTTTCTATTTTTGAATATCCAATAGAAATTAAATATATAAATAAAAATAATAAAAACTTTTTCATAAAATCCTCCTTAAAAAATTAATCCACCTGCAACAAAACATGCCAACATAAATAGTGGATTTTCATACCATTCTTTCCGACAAACTACATTTATTTTAGCTGTTATGTTTTCCGAAACATTTTTTTCTGCCAATTTATCATAATATAAAGAAAGTTCTGATATTTCTTTATAACCATTAATAAACTTATCGTTTTCTTGATTTAATCTAGATATTAATTCGTCTTTTTCTTCATCATTTTGCTTCAATAATTCCATTTTCTTGCTTAACTCATCATATTTAGATTTTTCAACAACATCATTCTGCTTTTTTTGTTCAACAAAAATTCTAACTCCATCTTTATTATAAAGTTCATTAATAGAACAAATAGATATAAAATTAAATATAATTAATAAAATAAATATATATCTTATCATAATCAATATCCCTTTCTATGATGCATAAAATACATTACTGGTAACTGTACCATCATAATATAATGTTAAAGTTGATCCAACCGGAACAAGCATCCATGTCGAACCTATAGCAACACCACTTGTAAACGTACCTCCTACTGCATTTATGGAACCAACTACTGAAGCACCTGCCTGCATAGAAAATGCACTAGCTACTGTCGCGCTACCACCTACAATTAAAGCCGACAACACATGTGTTGCGCTGCCTTTTATTGCTAATTGTGCAATACCGCTAGCGCCTAGTCTCATGTCTGCTATTGAGTTAAGAAAAATTCCTGTATCTTTATCTGATTCAAATGATATTGACGGAGCCGCAGCAGTTCCTGAAGAAAAATATACATCTCCATATTCAATATCTAGGTTTCTTATTTGCCCAGCTATTTCCAGGTCTTTTTGTTCTCTTATCTCTATCGGAGAAACTACTAGTGTGTCTGTTGCTGCAGCTGTTGAGCTATATAACTGCAGATAATTTGCTGATCCTGCTGTAAACCTGAAACTATTCCATCCAGTTGTCAATGCTACCGCCCCAGCAGTCGATGCTTCCGTAGATGTTCCTACCATTAATCTCCATGTTCCACTAGCTGTATTAACATACGCTCTTGCCATGTAAGCAGTACCGTTTACAACATCAGAAGTATTTTCTATTTGATAAAATATACCACTACCTACCAATTGAATACCGCTCGCTGTTATTGTAGGGACAACGTTTGATGCTGCCCAAAAATTAGTATTAATATTCAAATTAGGATTTTGAACTAAGTTTTCACCACCTATTATAGTAGCGTCTTTTACAACCTCAATAATGTCTGAATTTAAATTTGTTTTAGTAACCATTTGTTTACTAACCCTTTCTAGTTCCCTTATGGGTAACTACATGGGAAAGCTTGGGTAAACTCTCCCATGTTAAAAAATTAACTTACCAAATAATCATACCAACATCTGTTGATATACCTAATCCTCCGGTTTGTAATGCAGCAGACCCCATTGCTATAGAATCAATTACTGATCCTGTATTAGATAGGGCAGCAATCATTACCCCAGAAGTAGCTGGAAGCCCTACCAATGTAGACAAATATTCTCCACCTATTTGGAATGTCCCTCCTGTAGTAGATGCTATAGTTTCTGTAGCGATACCCCATCTACCATGTCTAGTAGTTGAAGCAATAGCAGCTTGAAATGCGTAAGTACCACCATCTCCTGAAACATATATTAACCCTGGCACTCCTCTTGTGAATGCATTACCTGTAGGTACTACACAGTACATATACTCCGCAGCAAACTTATCATTTATTGTTTTTCCTAAACCAACCATATTACACCTCCTTTTATTTTATTGTTATGCAGTAATTACTAATTTACCTTGACGTCTTCTGTTGTTTGTTAATAACTGGCAATCAGTGGTTAAATAAGCTACTTTGCCTAATTGGTCACCAGGTCTAACAAAGTCTGTTATATCTGTCTTGTAATAGAATCCTAAGTATTTAGTACAAAGCATATGATAAACAGGTACTGTTGCATCAGATACATAGTTAGGGTGTTCTTGATCTAATATCATATCATGCCCTTTGTATGCAACAGAAATAAACCCAGCATCTGCTAGTTTAGTATTCAGATAACTAACACCAATACCTGAAGCTCTATTTAATCTTTCATAGTTTCTAATCCCTATAGGTGATGTTATAACTAAATCCGGTTGATCTACTCCATCAGAAATAGCATAAAAAGTATTATCTAATCCTGTTAGTGTATTGGCAGATGTAGCTTCAATGTATACGTGTTTCCATTTAGCAGTAGCTGAAGTAACATACATGTAAGTATCTGCTCCTGAAGCATTAGGAATCATGGACTTAAGCCCAGTTAAGTCTTGTCCACCGTTCCCTGTCCCATCTAAATAGATATCTGCGTTAATTCTAGTTCTTTGTGAACCTTCAGCCTGCATCATTCTTGCAGCAAATAATTTTGCTACTGCAGCTTCTCCTGTGTTTTGTTTTAGTTCTGTATCAGCAAATGTTAATGCTGTTGCATAATATGCAGGTGGCAAATAGCCATTTATGATACCTTTTTGTGGAGAAGTGTCTAGTTTTGCATATCCTGAATATGAATCAGTTGTTGTATTATCGGATACCAATAAATCTACTACTAAATTTACCCCACCATCTCTGATTATAACCTCTGATCTTTCTTCTAAAGCAAATAGAACCGCTTGGTTATTAAAAACGTTATCCTGAACTGCACCGCTATTAATATATTGATCTCTAGTAATCGCAAGTAACGATGTTAAATAATCACTGTTTGTAACTTGTAATCCCATATTAATTCTCCTTCCTTATTTTTTTTCTTTTTATATGTTCATCAAAAATAGATAGTAAAAGATTCTTACCTCTTAGATTACCTTTAGCTGATCTTCCGACCGCTTCTTGTACGTTATTGTGCGAATAACTGTTTACTTTTATAGCCTCAGATTTATCTATTAGGTTCTTTATCTTTTCTGCTTTAGCATCATCGTCAAATTCACCGAATATAAACTTTTTCAAATATCCTATGCCGTGTTTTTTTACTATTTTCTCGTAATAAACCGGATTAGTATTGAATAGATTATAAATCTCCAGGGCTTCTTTTTTTGTTTCATCATTAAAGCCAAGTTCACTATCCGCTTTATCTTGATAATATTCGCATAGTTTATCGTTGAATTGCTGTTGTATGGTTGCAAGCCGTTGTTCAGATTTTTCTTTTTCAAGTGTTTCCCTAGCATTTCTTAGTTTAGCCTCTACAATCCTAGTAATAGTTGTTTCCATATCTTTTTTCGTAACTACATTCTTTAAAAATTTTTCTAAGGCTTCTACATCTTCAAACACTAATTCTTCTTCTTCTTGTTTAACTTCAGGTTTTTGTTGCGCTTGCTTTTCGTACACATCAATTTTTGCTAAAGCTGCTGTAAGCTGATCTTTGTATTGCATCGCTTCAGCATGTTTTTGGTTAATCCTGGCTTGAAGTGAGTTTTTCTTTAATATATACTCCTTATCCTTGTCTGAAGAATTATTTGTTTCTTGACCATCAGACTTAGGTTTATCTACAGTTATTTGTTCTTGAACAGGTGCTTCCTGTTCTTTTTTATCAGTAGATGCGCCTTGATTAATATTTTTGTCTAAAATTTCTGTTAACTTATTCATTATATCCTCCAATGATTTTTTTTGGCATTGCTGCCACCATTAGGTATTTGCTACCTAAAGAAATTAAGAAGCCTTAATAGTTCTGGCTTCATAAGATGCCTTCTGAATACGATCAGCTAGCTCATCGCGTCGCTGTTCAAATGGTTTCTCTTTACGCTTAATTGACTCCCAATCGCCACTTTTTATTTCTTCAAACCCCTTTCTTTTTAAAATCTTTCTTTTCTCTGAGCTGCTCCCAATATATGCATCAAGTGATCTATCATAATATCCCAATGTTTTATCAACAAATATTGTTGTTTTTGATAAATCCTTATAGGTTCTACTTTGGCATAACGGGCAAAATACCATTAAATCATATAGTTCTAATGGCAAATATTTATCAAACTCATTATTACATGACGTACATTTATAAGCGTAATTAGGCATTTTAAAGCTCCTTATAATTAGGTTGTAAATTTAACTGCATTGGAGTTTGTGTGGATTCTCCAGCCTGATTAACTAAGCCAGGTAAAGATGGAGTGGAACCGTCTAACCCGGGGACAGGAAGAGATGCTTGTGGTTGTATAATATATTTGTCTGCATTACTATATCCAAGTTTAGTTAGCCAATCCTTAAATATAGCTGAAACATTAACAACTCCAGGTGCAGCAGCTGCAGCCTGCATTAAACGTTCCATCCATCTTACCTCGGCGTTTTTATCTAAAGACATTGTAGAGCCAGGCACCACCTGGATTTCTATGTCTGCTTGCTTTAAAAGCTCACCAGCAAATACTAATGATATGTTTTGATCGTTTAGTTCCAGACTAAACATTCTTGGTACTTGCTGATATTCTTTCATTATTTCTATAAACGTATCTACTTGGTTAAAACAAAACTCGTCTATTATATCGACTCTTTCCTGTACTCTGTTCATCCTAGACTGTTCTACAAACTGTGCTTCTGTTGCTTTGCGTGCTTGAGTACCACCGCCAATAGCGTAATCTGTTAATCCTAAGGTCTCATATATTTCGTTTCTGATAGCGTTTATGTTGTTGTAAAAGTCTAGTGATAGGTCTGCCATAGGGATAGGATTAATTGTAGCTTGTGCCATTTCAGCCTTGATAACTACCCCGTCTTCTCCGTTAATAAATTTCTGTATTTCCTCCTCTTCGAATACACCACTGGCTAGATAGGATCGTACAAATTTACGAATATGTTCTACTCTTTTTTGTACCTGAATATTAGCTTCAAATATTTGTGGTGCAACAAGATCAATATCTGCCATTGGATATATTGAGCAATATGATTCATTAAACCATAGGTACTGATAAAGATTTTTAATTTGATTTTTTTCTTCATCATACAAAGGATGCTTCTTTTTATCTAAAAATTTATCATACCCTTCAGCTAAAACATAAATATATGGATCTTTTGGATCAAGACTGTGAAACTCATATATTTTAACAGTATTAGGCTTGGAATCCCTAATATGCTTAGAATCTATATAGCTATCTATATAGGATGCAGATAGTTTCCCTTTTACATTATAAAAAGATTCGGCTTCATCTTTATTTTTATAAATTATTTCAGCCTGCCAAGATAATCTATTAAAGTTTTGCGCTTCAACAGGAAACAATATATTTAAAGGATGTATTCTGAGCGCATAAGGTTCAGAACGTCTAACAAGCTCAGATTCTTCTATATTAGAAGCAAGTTCTATATACTCTTTTAAATTAGTTGTATACTTTTCCATTAATAACTGTGTTTTGGTATCATCAAGGTCAAGGTTATAACCCATCTTGGAAACACCAAATCCCATCAGTATAGCATCCGTAATAATAAGCCTATCGGTACGCCTTAATTGCATTTCTTTTATATATCTTTTAACCGCTATCTCTGTAAGTTTAGCTAAATCAGAATTACCTATATTACCGCCATATTGCATAGATATATCCCTGGCAAGATCGCCACGCATATATAAAGCAAACTCTGGAAATTTAGAGAATAGTGATGTTACCATAGTTCTAGTTGTTGAATAGGCTAGGTTAACATAGTAGTTAAGACTTGGTTCTATGGCTGGTGTACTGATGTCTGTATAAATGCCGTTATAGTTACCGTTATACCAATTAATATTTCTAATTGCTCTTTGCTTAAAAAACTTATCTCTATATTCTTCTGATTTACATATTAGCTGTTTTATTTCATTTACAGTATACGCCATATTTAGATTATTTCTTTATTAAACCAAAAAAAGTCAAGAAGTAATGATTGCGATGTACCCCCTAAAAACACAAAAACCCGGTTTCCCGGATTTTCATGTTTACCACTTGCAATTTTGGTGTTGCTTGTGGTAATATCTATTTTGCTGATAAGATATGGATTCATTATAATATTGATCCATTTCTTTGACAAGCCCTTAGAGTTATTAATTCAATTGTGGTTAAATTGAATTACCTCGTAGCCGAACATGGAAGCGAGAATAAAGAAATAGCCAAGTGAAAAAGAGCGATGACAAACCAATGTCGTCCTAGGTTTTATGACTGGTTGTTGAACCGCTGGTCAATAAAGCACAGGCGATAACTATAAGTTTTTGCATTTTCCGCCGGTTGCCGCCGTTAATTAAATAACAAGAATTATAAGGTTTTTAGGTATTCTTGTAAACCAAAATCAGCACAAGAACCAGTATAAACCATTAATTTTCTTAACATACCTTATTATTTGCCTTCCATGTGTTAATTTTTACTGAATGCGTATTCCCATTATTATCAGGTTGTCTGGTTTTAACTATATCAAGATCAATATATTTCTTTCCGTTTTTAGCAGTAACAGTGTATTTTTCTAAGTCACTGATACAGATGTTTATTTTTAGTATGTCGTACATACCATATTTACCTCTTCCTATATATATGTTTTCTCCCATTTTTTTTGCTCCTTTCTAAAACTTTAATTTTAATGTATCGTTTTCTTTTATATTTGTTATATTCAGTAACTTTTTACACGCAGGACAAAACGAATAGCGTACTCCTTCTGTGAATTTTTTACCGCATCTTTTACACCTCCTGGTAATAATGCATACCCTGTAAATTTGTTGTTCGTGTATCATTTTTTTATATATTAAACAATATTAATTGTTGTTTATGATTTTCTATTCTTTCTATTGCTTTATCATAATAATATTTACTTAATTCTGTTCCTGTAAAATCAAGGCATTTATCATAACAAGCTATAGCAAGAGAGCAGCTTCCACAATGTGAATCAAATATTTTATCACCTTTATTAGCAAAATTATTTAATATCCATCTATATAAAGCTACTGGTTTTTGTGTAGGATGTATGCGCTTTTCTTTGTTTTTCATGTTTTGCTGTCTCATCCCGCTCCAAATATAATTAACCTGTTTTATGCTATTAATTTTACTACAATACGCTAGTTCGCCGTCTGATAAGTTAGGTATAGTATTATTTTTACACCAATAAATCATTCCTCCCTTCAGACCAAAATAATTAGCACCAAATATAATTTGATGTTTCGATATTCTTTTTAATTGTTTAAAATATAAATCATCGGGAATCTTTTCATCCCATAAAACATTACCATAATCTGTTGACTGTATTTTCCTTTTTATATTTACGAAGTTTTGATGTTTTTTATCTGCATTAATACCATATGGAGGATCAACAATAGCTAAATCAAAAAAATTATCTGCAGTTTTACACATATAATCCATACAATCCATACAATATATTTCTATTTTACTTGGCATATATCATATTTTTTGCTTCTTTAAATTTTTAAAATAGTTAATTGATGGGAATGGTGCGTTTTTATTCTCACGTATTTTTTTAGGCATAGGTCTAGACATTAGAAAATATGCTAATGAATCGCAAGCGTGATCCTCACTTCTAGAATCTAAATCGTTTTCTTTGTTTTTATCATACATCATAAACGGTAATGTGCGTAGTAAATGTTTGCATTCTTTAGTAAAATATATTGATGGTTCACCTGTTTCATCCAAGAGTAAATATTTTTTTACCGCCTCCCAGCCGTTCATCCTGTTTTTATGTGATTGTATTATATATATTGATCTATCTTTAAGTATTGATTGCATTAGTTCATATATAGAATAACCCTGCCCATGCTGTGCCCAGCAAGCTGAATCTAACACCATGTATTTTATTTTTTCGTTATGTGGCGTTTTTTCGCAAATATGCTGTGCTACTTCAACAGCAGTATATCCTATGCCTTCATCGGCTATAGTGCCTTTAATACCGTAATATTCACGGTATACAATAACTTTATCTTTGCTATTTATGGCATACCAGTATATAGCAAACGGCTTAGACGTGCCCCAATCACAAGAAATAAACAGCGTATCGTTTATTTGCGGTTGATACGAATCAATAACATGCTTTTTTTTATCAAACTGCGAGAAGAAAAGACCAGCGCATACTTCCCAGCTGCCAAACCTTAAAGCCATCCGCTCTTTTTCAGGTAGTGCATCAAGTATAGATAGATACTGAGGATCGTTTTGCATAAGCTTTATATTCTCTTCAGTCATCATTGGAAACCTAATTAAATACCGTGCAGTAGATATTTTGTCATTATTCAGTTTTCTAAATGTAATTGATTCAGGTGTTTCATATTTAGTATAAGATTTTTTGTCGTCTACAAAGCGAGATTTAAAGTAGCCGTGAGATATACCTATCGGATTAGTAAAAAAATAGATTTTAGTGCCAAATTCTTCATTAGTAATGCGCAACTGCGTTTTAAGGAATCCTATTTGATACTCGGTAAAGTTTGTTGATTCATCCAGGAGTATTACCTGGAAGTTCCATCCTTGATAGTTTAAAAGGTCAGCGTCAGTTTCTATATAGTTTAATGATATTTGTGATTTTGTTGGGAACAATATACGTCTATCAGCAACCCTAAACTTGTATGTCCCTTTAGGGTATGTTTCGAGCGCGTAACGCTGCAGTGTTTCACGTAGTTCTGGTAATGTACGCCTAAACATGCCTATATGGATATTTTTATAGCGCATACCTATATAATAAGCCAAGGAAGCTGCTGTTAAACTTTTACCTGAACCCTTGGAACCGTCTACTAGTACGTCTGATATTGATGGATCATCTGCGGTTTTTAATACTTCTAGCTGCTTTTTATAAAACTTAACAGGAAAGTTAATTTCCATTAGCTATATCTTGCTTTTTTATGTCAAATATATCAAGCTTGAGCTGGATAGGATCAATTTTAAGAAAACCCGCTAATGCTCCCAGGTGCTTTTGTGACGGATAGGTTTGACCTCTAAACCATTTACATACTGTCTCTGATCTATCCATATTAAGGTGTAATGACATATCAATAGGTCTTATACAATAGCCTAGTTTTTTATAGATGTATTCTTTAAAAGATGTCCTACTCATCATCAAGCCCCTGAAATGATATTGTAGCACCATCAAAATCTGCGCCAGATTCTTTTATAAGACCTTTATTTAAGCCTAGGTCTTTTAGATACTTATAACGTGATGCCAGGTTTTTATCGTGGCAACCTTCACGCCATAGCTCCACAAATTCGTCGTCTGTTAATATTTTATCCCATACTGTTGTCATAAGCTACCTCCTCGCTCCAGTTTTATTTCTATTGTGTTTAATGCCAAGTTTTTTGTTAGCTCAATTTGGTTATTGATTTGAGCCTCTATTGTTCTGATATAGCTTCCGATTTCGGACATTTTAAATCCCTCCTTTTTCTATAATATTGTTTATAAAAGTTAAGCTTTTCATCTCTTCTACAATACTTGCATATTTTAGTATAATGTGATGTCATGTCCATGCCGCATTTAGGACATTGTTTCATGATTGCCTAAACCCTCTAAAGTTAGTATTTTTATTAACATATAAGTTATGCATATCTTTATATACTAATTGTTGTTTTTTAGTGTTGTAGATTTTCCTTAGACTGTTGAATCCATAGTATTTTTTATATTCAGATTTTATTTCATTTAGGAGTTTATAGTTTTCTGGTAAACGTGTGGAGTTGGCTCGCGCTGGAATAATAGATAGGATAGTCATTGTGTATAATCTAGCGGTGTGTCTAAATTGAGTGTTTTTATGTATTTTTTATAGGAACCCAGTGTGCCAATATCTATTACTGAGGAAGGTTGGACGTTATAAGAGAGGATAGTTTTGTCCATAAATAGTAGTTTGTCGATAAGATGGTTAATGTTGGTAAAGGTATCAGGTTCTATAAGGTCTTTAGCTGTTTTAGAAAATACGTACATGCCTGTATTTATGGTGTGGAGATAGGAGGGTTTTTCTGTTAGCTTGGTTATATGTCCAAAATCGTTAATATCAAGGATGCCGTAATTAAGTTCTGTTTTTTCTGTAGTAGTTACTATTGTTAAGGATGATCTGGAGTTGTTGTGTTTATTAATGATATCGGTATAGTTAGAGTCTATTATGGTATCACAGTTTATTAGGATGAATTGATTAATGTCTTCCGGAAGCAACGATATACCACCTACCGTACCAAGTGGCGTTTTTTCTTTAATGAATTCTATGTCGTATGGGTGATTTAAGGTGCGGATATATGATTCAATCATGGTGGATAGGTAGTAGGTTATAATGTAGAATTTCTTAAACCCCTGCCGGTAGAATTTATCAAGTTGCCTTTCCAGAAAGGTTTCATTGATTATAGGTATAAGCGGTTTAGGGATAATAGTCGTAATTGGCCTGAGCCTGTTGCCGTAACCTCCAGCATTAATTATTATTGGTATCATGTTTACCTCCTGTTTATTTCATTATAGATTATCTTCAGCCTGTCTTCTGAGTTTAAATGCTTAATGATCCTAAGGTCTAATACCTGCCTGTCATCTTTCCAAACAATACCCGTCATAGCATCAAGAATAGCCTTGGCTATATTGTCACAGTCCGGCGATATAGTTGATTTAAAGGATGCTTCTATGATTACGGAAAAAGGATTGTTAGATATTATAGGTTTTAACCTGTAAAAAATTTCGTTTTTTATTATGTCCATGTAATTTCTTGTTTTTATTGGAATACTAGCAAACCTATTGTTTACCCTGACCGATTCCTTGCCTATAGCCCTAATGTCTATCGTTATCTCCATCTTCTAATTGTTGCTAATGATTATCAATCCACCAACAACGAGTAAACTATAAGCGCTAGTAAAATAACTATAAATAACTTGATCATACTATCTATTATAATGACAATTTTATTCGTGTCAAGGACGACCGGAAATTATTTTGGGGAGGGCTTCTATGTAAATGCATCTTGGAACGGATGACAACGGTTTTGGTGTTAGAGATTTGGAAATTGGCGGGAGCGGGAATGCAATTATATATATATATTAACGACCCGACCCCCATACCCCCTGTACTCCAGGCGGTCCAGCGGCTTCAGGGGAAGTGCGTCGCATAATGTACATTATGTAATTATTGGCTGTATCTGTTGCGGCTATTGGCTTTGCGGCGAGTATTTGGCGGCGTTATTGGTTGTGTTTGGCGGTGTTGTTGACTGCGGTTGGCGGTGATCTGGTCCGGTCGGCAGGTGATCTGGCTGTGTTTGGCGGTGATCTGGTCCGGTCGGCGGCGGAAGGTTGGCGGCGGAAGGAAACATGCCGCCAGAGTTATATATATATATTAATAGTCATATTAATATATATATATAACGATCTTTGCCCGGCAAGGTCCGGCAAGGATCGATAAAAGGCAACTAACTAATATATATAGATGTATAGATACGCTACAGGTAGTGTATCGTTATGTTCTATATACGCTATATCTAGTACGTTTATTTAAATAAATAATGGGTATATTATATATATACATCTAACATAGATGTACTCCTTAACTGGAGAGTCTATGTTAGGTGATTAAAACAGTGCAGTAAAGCACTGAAAAAAATCAGAAAGAAGGGAATATTATGGTTAAATTAGAAAAAGACCTCAGCGGTGCAAACATCAGAGGGGCATGCCTCAGGGGAGAGGACCTAAGCGGGGCTAACATCAGAGGGGCAAACCTCAGCTGGACAGACCTAAGCGGGGCTACCCTAAGCGGGGCTAACCTCTGGGGAGCTAACCTCAAGGATGCTGACCTCAGCGGGGCAAACCTCAGCGGGGCAAACCTCAGCAGGGCTGATCTTAGCGGAGCTAACCTCAAGGGGGCTAACATCAGCGGGGCAAACCTCAGCGGGGCAAACCTTGAGGGATCAAACCTTGAGAATACAAACCTTGAGGATGCAAACCTCAGCGGGGCAAAGGGTATAGAGCACGGCTAGTAATAGCTGTGCCTGTTGTTTTTAAAAGCGGAGTAAACCACTTAAAAAAATCAGAAGGAGTAAAAAAATGATAAACTTAGAAAAATTAAAGACAAAAAACAAGAATTTGCAGGTGTTAAATAATTACGCTGTCAAAAACGGCGTAATGTATAAGACTGATCTTAATATATGGTTATGTACAGCAACAACATTACCCGATGGACTGTACAAAAAAATAGGCAAAGAGTATATATTAATTGATAATTTAGATCATTATCCTGAAATACCGGATGCAACAGAAAAGCAATATATCGGCAGCTTGTTGTTAACTCAAGCAGAACAAGACATGTTGCAGGATTGTATATGTACTGATCCTAGCAGAGATGTATACAATCAAATAGCTATTATAAATAATAGTATAATGTCGTCCGATGGGTGTCAGGCGTATTTTGTTAATGTTAATATAGATTTAAATATATCATTTAATAGCTTTTTCTCGTACGTCAAAAAGATTACAGATTATCAGGTATATAAAACAGATAATTGGTTAATTTTTAGTACGCCTGATGGTGACATATATACAAAATATTTTAGTAAATTTGCTCAATTAGTAAATCTAAAAAATATGATAAAAAACTATCAAGCATACAAATATTTTGAATTTGATATAGAAAGTATTAAACAGATACTAGTTGATTTAAAACCATATTATACTAAAAATAAAAATACAATAAAAATAGATGTAGATACAGGCATATTTTCATCAACTTTTGAAAATTATACAAAAGATGTTAAGTACAGATTTAATATAATTGAACAACAAGCTGAAAAAACAGAGAATATATATTTTTGTATGCCGATATTTATTAAAGATACACCGGATAATATAGCTTTGTTTAATGCTAATTTTTTGTGGTCAATTATTAATTTATCCGAAAGTTTATCTCAAAAAACAATTAAATTAGCTTATAAAAGCAATAGAGATGCTTGCTATGTTAGTTTTTAGTTGTATTTTGTTTAACAAGCGGAGTAAACCGCAGAAAAAATCAGGAGGCTATCCCAGATACGTTTCTTATCGTATCCGGGCTAGTTTTCCAGTCCAGCAATCGTCTGGACCTGCTTTGCCCTGATACCGGTAAAACGGCTATCAGAGGCAGTGACGGCCAAATCTTGGCCGTCACTAGATTTATCAGAAAGGAGACAAAATAATGAAAAATATAGAAGAAATTCTAAATTCCTCTGTCCTGGTGACAGAGGAGAAAAAATTCGTCTGTGATAATCTCAAAATTTTTATTCGCAGCAAATAATTTCTTGTCTTCAAGAATTTTGAGAAAAGCATAAAACTCACTCCATTCACCTTTATTTGCTTTCATAATCATTTTTGTTTAAATCCCTTAGGGATATATTCCCCGCCGCTTGCGGCGTAAAAGTGTTAAAATGGAGAGGTGAGCAAATATTTACATAAGAGTCACAATGTAACTGTGCTGATGTATCATTTAGTATTTCCGGCAAAGTATCGTAGGGCAGTAATTGAAAAAGGAGTAGATGAACAAGTTAAAAGAGTATGTCTTGAGATAGAGAAGAGATATGAAATACAGTTTGTAGAAATAGGTACAGATAAAGATCATGTACATTTTTTAGTACAATCAGTGCCGATGTATAGTGTAACGAAGTTAGTGACAATAATAAAGAGTATAACGGCGAGAGAAATATTTAGGAAATGTCCGGAAGTAAAGGAACAGTTATGGGGAGGAGAATTTTGGTCTGATGGATATTTTGGAAGTACAGTTGGTAAACATGGGAATGAAGATACGATAACAAATTATGTTAAGAAGCAAGGGCAAGTATATGAGAAGCTTCATAGAGCGGAACAATTGCGGATGTTCTAATACCCCGCTGCTTGCGGCGGGGATGTTTTATTGAGTAAATAATTACTGTGTTTATAATATAACAAAATCTCTAGTTTTTTCCATCTTTAATTAATAATAAAAAATAAAAATTTCATTCCTTTTTTAAATTCTTCAACAAAATTCCTAGAAAAAATATTGAAAAATATGTCGCACAACTAACTATATATAGATGTATAGATACGCTACAGGTAGTGTGTCGTTATACTTTATATACACTATATCTAGTACGTTTACTTTGTTAAATATGGGGAATATTATATACATATATTAACAAGCGGAGTAAACCGCAGAAAAAATCAGAAAGTAGGTAAAAAAATGGTTAAATTAATAAAAGACCTCAGCGGAGCAAACCTCTTGGGAGCTAACTTCAGGGGAGAAGACCTCAGCGGTGCAAACCTCAAAGGGACTAACCTAAGATGGGCAGACCTTGTGGGTGCTGATCTAAGCGAGGCAAACCTTGAGGGTGCAGACCTTGAGGATGCAGACCTCAGCGGTGCCAACCTCGAAAAAGCAAACCTCAGCGGTGCTAACCTCAAGGGGGCTAACCTCAAAAATGCATGCCTTGAGGGTGCTGATCTAAGAGAGGCAAACCTTGAGGATGCTAATCTTGAGGATGCAGACCTCAGCTGGGTAGATTTTGAGGGGACTAACCTCAAGGGTGCTGATCTCAGATGGGCAAACCTCTGGAGAGCTAACCTCAAGGATGCTAACCTAAGCGAGGCAACCCTTGAGGATGCTGATCTAAGTAATGCATACCTCAGAGGTGCCAACCTCAAGGGGGCATGCCTCGATTGGACATACCTTGAGGGTGCACTAATATAGAAGGAGGTAAGATTATGAAAATGACAAAACAAGGGAAAGACCTCTGGGGAGCAAATCTCAAGGGAGCAAACCTTGAGAATGCTGACCTTATGGGAGCAAATCTCAGATGGGCAGACCTCAGAGGAGCTAACCTCAAGGGAGCTGATCTTAAAGGTGCAAACCTCTGGGGGGCTAACCTCAACGGGGCAGACCTTGAGGATGCAACCCTTGAAAAAGCAAACCTCAGCTGGGTAGATTTTGAGGGGACTAACCTCAAGGGTGCTGATCTCAGAGGGGCAGACCTCTGGAGAGCAAACCTTGAGGGGGCTGATCTTAGATGGGCTAACCTCAAGGGGGCAGCCCTCTGGAGAGCTAACCTCAAGGGAGCCAACCTTGAGGGGGCTGATCTTAGAGAAGCTAACCTTGAGGGAGCCAACCTTGAGGGAGCATACCTCATGTGGGCAGACCTCTGGAGAGCTAACCTTAGGGAAGCAAATCTCAGGGGAGCTGAGCCCTGGAAAGCTAACTTTAGGGGAGCCAACCTTGTGGGTGCCAACCTCGAGGAAGCAAGCCTTGAGGGGGCTGACCTTGAGGGGGCTGATCTTAGAGGGGCTAACCTCAAGGGGGCCAACCTTGAGGATGCAAACCTCAGTGGTGCAAACCTTGAGGATGCACTAATATAATACATAATTATATAGAAAGAAGGGAATATTATGGAAAAAACAAAAATAGGGAAAGACCTCAGGGGAGCTAACCTCAAGGGAGAAGACCTAAGCGGAGCAAACCTTGAGGGTGCTGATCTTGAGGGAGCACTAATATAATACA
>Ga0172375_10005667_pt1 | contig 17902 bp, 19 predicted proteins | sample LakKiv1m_FD_114537 | JGI IMG/M metagenome (GOLD analysis project Ga0172375, IMG submission 114537) | Freshwater microbial communities from Kabuno Bay, South-Kivu, Congo - kab_092012_11.1m | ecosystem: Environmental > Aquatic > Freshwater > Lake | place: Democratic Republic of the Congo...
GGATGATGCGGCTGTCTGGCTAATCTCGCCTTGCAATCGCCAGGGGTTCGCGCCAAAATCACCTATAGAAACGTTCGGACGTGTTGTTTGGAGATCTGCATTCCCGAAACGTCTGTCTGAAGTACTTGGTTCGACGAAGGGATAAGATGAAAATAATTTGGCGTTTGATCTACGTGGGGTTACTGATATCGGCGCCCTACGCTGGGTTCAAGAGTCTTGGTCCAGAGGAGACGGCCAAAACCAATCCAGACTGGGTCTTCATCGCCGTCACTTTCATCGGCTGCCTCATCTTTCCGTTGATGGCTCTCGGCTTCTCCCGTGCGCATGGAGTGAATGAATTCAGGAAGCCGACATTCGACCGAAACGTTCTTCGCTGGTGGACAGACCCACTGCAACCGCTCCGATTCTGCGTCTACGCGTCAATCCTCACGTGCGCAGGCGCGGCAGTTGCCTTTCCGAACACAGATTCTATCGGGAAACTAACATTATACTGGTACATCGCCATAGCCGTAGGCCTTGTATTGGGCGAGCGGCTCGCGTACATGGTCTTTCAGAAAAGGATTGTTGAACTAACTTCTCCTTGCGACGTCGCTACCCGCGCCGTGCCAGAGAAGTAGCGTTCATGCCCGGATCAAAGTACTGGTCTTCTCAGCGCAGAAACGATTTCACATCCCCTTTGGCCAATCCGAGCCGGGTGTCGGCGCCGCCGTAGTAGACCCAGAGCTGGGTGCCGAGGAGTACTGCGCCGCAGGTGAAGACGACGTTGTTGACGTCGCCGGAGATCTCCCAGTCGGCTTCGGGCTCCAGGATCGGCTCTTCCGTGCGCTTGAGCACGAGCGACGGATCCTTGTAGTCCAGCAACACCAGGCCGATCCGGTAGACGCTCTTGCGGTCGACGCCGTGATAGACCATGAGCCAGCCCTTGTCGGTCTTGAATGGGGGCGCACCCAGCCCGATCTTGTTGTACTCCCAGGGAATCTCGCCGCGGCGGGCCCGGAGCAGGCGCCGGTGACTCGTCCAGTTCTTCAAATCAGGCGAGAGCGAGAGCCACATGTCGAGCGGCTCGGTGTCGCGCCCCCAGTGGAAACCCATGGGCCGATGAATCAGCGCGTACTGGCCGTCGATCTTCTCGGGAAACAGCGTGGCGTTCTTGTTGTCGCCGAACTGGGAGTGACGAAAGATGATGCCCTTGTCGCGCCACCGCTTCAGATCGGGCGATACGGCGACCGCCACATTGGTCTCTTTTCCGCCCCAGCAGACGTAAGTGAGGTAGTACCGGTTGCCCAGTTTGACAATCCGGGGATCCTCGACCCCGATCCGGTTGTCGGGTCGCGTGTTGTTGCGCAGAATCGGTTCGTCCGCCCGCTCGAAGTGAACGCCGTCCCGGCTCCAGGCGTGGCCGATGCACGAGCGGTTGCTCGCCCCGGGATTGTGCGCCACGGCGCGATAGAAGAGGTGAAAAAGCTTACCGTCGTGAATGGCTGCCGCGTTCAGCACGGCCGATTTCTCCCACGGCACGTCCGGCCGCGGTTCCAGGATCGGCCCTTTGCCCACTCGTTTCAGTTTCAGCGCTTTCGTCATGTCTGTTTCTCCGTCTTCCGTGCCACCAAGTTCACTACATCTTGAAAAGTCGTCATCTCGTAGTAGTCGGTCTCCTCGAACTCGATCTTGAACTCCTCCTCGATATCTTCGGCAAAGACAACGAGATCCATGCCGCGGGACAAACGGGCGGATAGTCCGAGATCCTCAATCAGGCGATCGGTCGGCAGGAGCCGATCGATATTCACGGGCAGATACGGTGCCAGCAATTCCCGCAATTTGATGGCCATGACCCTTTGGTTTTCGGGGAAGTGCGTGGCGGCAAAGGTTTCGGCCGGCACCGCAGGGCGGTTCCAGACGTGGCGGTTGACCCGAAGCGTGACGGAGTTGGCCACGCCGACCAACAACAGCACGCCAAAGCAGATCACTAGAAACACCATCCATGTCATCGTGCTCCAGAGTATCATCCGCGCGGGCGGGGTCAAATCGTTCTCGGCGCGATTTTCCGCATGCAAGCAGGCATACGGTGTGCTATGGCATGGGCGTACACCGATTACGGAGGCAGAATCATGACGGAACACGGAGCCAAGCTATCCACGCCCGCCGAGATACTGGAGACGGCGTTGAAGAAGGAAGAGGCAGCGTACCATTTCTACGACAATCTTCTGAACGTGCCGAAGGCCGACTTTGTGCGGACGCTGATTGAGAAGTTGCGCGACGAGGAAGCGAAGCACGTCCGGCTGATCCAGAAGGAAATCCTCAAGTTCAACCTGGGTCGTGGATAGCGGGGCTTTGATTCTCTACCACGGATTACACGGATAGGCAGCACGGCGCCCTCCCTTATATCGGTGCCATCCGTGTAATCCGTGGTTGTTCCGCTGAGTGCGGCGATCAGTCAGTGGACGAGGGCCGGATACGGACCAGGCCGGCGAAGATCAACATCAGGACGGCAATACCGGCGGCGGCCACGAAGACGGACGGATGGCCGTACCGCATCCACATCAGGCCGCCCAGCGCGGGCATGGACATGGAGACAATGTGGTTGATGCTGACGCCCATCGAGAGCGTGGGCGCCACGTGCTCGGGTTTGAGGGCAATCTTCGAAAGATAGGTGTCGCGCGCCATCCCGGTGCCGAACAGGAGCTGATCGCCCACGAAGCACGCGTAGAGCAGCCACAGCGCCGCCGTCGGATTGGGCAGCAGATGCGCAAACCCGTAGCCGATGCATACGGCGAAGGTCAGCACGCCATCCACCATCAGCACGGCCCGCTCGCCGAACCGGTCAATGGCCCTGCCGAGGGCGGGTTGGAACACGATGCCGAGGACCGACGCGGCGATCCACAACTGGGCGAAAATCCACACGGGCTGGTTGAATACCTTCACCAGCACCCACGGGCCGAACGTGATGAAGACCTGTTTCCGCGCGCCGAAAAGAAGGGAGAGCACGTAGTAGAGCCAGTAGTGGCGGTTCCAGACGAACTTGGGCCGTTGCAGATGGGCGCCGGGCATTCGCATGGCGAACAGGGCGACAGCGCCGACCAGCGACACGAATCCCCCGATGAAGAATATGGCTCCGTAGCCGGTCTTGATGTACTGCATGGCGAGCCACACCACGCCGCAGCCGACGATGGCGGCGGCAATGCCGACTCCCTGGATCTGGCCAAGACGCTGGCCTTTTTCGGCATTCGATTTGGCCAGTTCCATGCCGATGGAAGAGCGCACCGGCATCACCAGGTGCGTGCCGACGCTCCACAACGTCATAAAACAGAGCATGGCGATCCAGCTGTCGCCCCAGAAGGCCAGGCCCAGCATGCCGACGCCAATCATGAGGGCCGACAGGCCGGCGATCCAGGTCTCGGGCGCAAAGAACAGAAGCCCGGCAAAGAGCGCGGTGAGGAAGCCGGGTAGTTCCCGGGGGAACTCAAGGAACCCGCGGGTGTCGGCGGTAAGGTTGAATTTGTCGTGGAGGAAGTTGTTGAAGGTTGTCTCGAAAATGCCGCTGGACATGCCGAGCAGACCCATGCCCAGCAGGAACAGCTTGAGCTGCGGATTCATGTTGCGAATCCGGTCCCGGAGTTGAGAGGGGGAAATCATGGGGTGGGGCGGAGAAGGGCCGGCCGCTCAGCGCTTCTTCGCCTTCCTCTCCTTGATGGCCTGCAGTTGGCGAACCGCTTCCTTGTCGCGCGGTCGATCCATGGCCTGCTTGGACTGGAGGAGCCCATCGAGCGATAGAATGCGACACCTCCCGTTGTTCAAAACAAGTTCCTCGCTCTGAGCCAGCACGTCATCATAAGTGCCGATTCCCGTGATGGCCCCCAAACAATCGAGCTGCCCGAGATCGGTGGCCAGGTAAAGGTTCTTGAGGGTCTTGCGTTTCTCGGGAGTTAGTGCGAGGGGCAGCCGTGCAGGAGTCAACCGATGGCAGGGATGCAGATCCGCAAGCGCTTTCTCCAGTCGTTTCAGGTTCTCCGGGGAGAACCGGCAGCAGATATCGGTATCCTGCGTCACGAGCGATACCCCATGCGCCATGGCGGCGTATCCCCCGACAATGACAAACTCGACCTTGTGTTCGATCAGTCGAAGGACAAGGCTCTCAAGATCAGGCATGTTGCCTCTCCTTGGCCTCTCGCAGCATCGTCAGGGTCTGCAGGGCGCGGCGGTGCGCCAGCACGCGTTCCGCCGGTGTCTTTCGAAGATTCTCTTCGATCAGCGACATGTCGCAACCGTAAGCGCGGGCGGCCTCCCAGGCGGACCCAACGCGCGGACGGCGCGCTGCTCGTCGCGACGTTATGGAATGTGACCGACCGGATCTCATATGGCGCTTCGTTTAGCAGAAGCGGCTGGGGGTGTCAATGCGGCCGGGCATTGTCGATTCGTTGACACCGGCCCCGTCGGCGACGTATGGTGTCCGCATGCTGCCTCAGTGGATCATCGAAAAGAAGCGGGACGGGCACGCGCTGACCGAAGCGGAGATTCGGTTCTTCATCAACGGCTATGCCGTCGGCGATATCCCCGACTACCAGATGTCCGCGCTCGCCATGGCCATCTACTTCCGCGGCATGAGCCTCGACGAGGTGGCGGCGCTGACCGACGCCATGATGCGGTCGGGTGACGTGCTCGACACGTCCCGCCTGCACCGCCCCACGGTCGACAAGCACTCCACGGGCGGCATCGGCGACAAGGTGTCGCTCGTTCTGGCGCCCCTGATGGCGTGCGCCGGCGTGGCCGTGCCGATGATCTCCGGCCGCGGGCTCGGCATCACCGGCGGCACGCTGGACAAGCTGGAATCCATTCCGGGCTACCGCACCAACCTGGCGCCGAAGGAATTTCTGCGGGTCGTCGACCGGTGCGGTTGCTCGATCATCGGCCAGACCGCGCGTCTGGCGCCGGCCGACAAGAAGCTGTACGCGCTGCGCGACGTGACCGCCACCGTGCCGTCCATCCCGCTGATTTCCGCCAGCATCATGTCCAAGAAACTGGCCGAGGGTCTGGACGCACTCGTGCTCGACGTCAAGTGGGGCCGGGGCGCCTTCATGAAGACGCGGGAGGATGCGCGTGCGCTGGCGCGGACGATGGTGGCCATCGGCAAGCGCATGAAGACGGGCATGACCGCCGTGATCACGGACATGAACCAGCCGCTGGGCCGGGCCGCCGGCAACGCCGTGGAGATTGTCGAGACCATCGAGGCGCTTCAAGGCCGGGGGCCGAAGGATCTGATGGATGAGACTCTGGAATTGGGTGCCCACATGCTGGTGCTGGCGAGGAAAGCCACGTCCCGGGAACCTGCGCTCGCGGTCCTACGGAAACACCTGGATTCGGGCGCGGCGTTCGAGAAGTTCACTGAGATGGTCCGCCTTCACGGCGGCGACGTGCGTGCTATCGACAGGGCGGGGCGACTGCCCGCGGCCCGGATTCACCGGCCATTCGCCGCGCCCCGGGGCGGATACGTGGCCGCGGCCGACGCCGACGCCATCGGGCGGGCGTGCATTGTGCTTGGCGCGGGGCGGCGGAAAGTGGAAGATACAGTGGATCACGCAGCGGGCATCACCGGCTTGGCCAAGATCGGCGAGAAAGTGGACAAAGGACAGCCGCTGCTGGTCCTGCACGCCAACGACACGGCGAAGGTCCGCGAGGCCCAGCGCCTGTTGGCGGGTGCATTCAGGATTTCGGGGACGAAGACCACGGCGCCAAAACTCATTGTGGAGACGATTTGTTGATGCGAAGCAAGACTTGACCACGGATGACACGGATATCACGGATAGTCAGGTGATCCGGTCTCCTCCTTATCCGTGGCCATCAGTGCAATCCGTGGTAAGAGATTCTGAGGGAAGGAACGGCGGTTTTATGCGAGCCATAGCGATGAACGGAAACACCCAGCGGAAGCTGATTCGCGAAGCGGCGGCTGTGGCGAAGAACGCCTACGCGCCATATTCGAAGTTTCGCGTGGGGGCGGCGTTGCTGGCAGCCAACGGAGAGATCTTTACGGGCTGCAACGTGGAGAACGCGTCCTACGGGCTGACGATCTGTGCCGAGCGGGCGGCGGTGGTCGCCGCCGTCGCGGCGGGCGCACGGAAGTTCAAGGGCCTGGCGGTGGTTGCCGGCGGGAAGAAGCCCGCCTATCCCTGCGGCGCGTGCCTGCAGGTACTGGCCGAGTTCTGCGGTCCCGACTTCCCGGTGGTGCTCGCCGGCGTGGGAAACCCGAAGGCGGCCGTCGAGTTTCGCTTGAAGGATCTGTTGCCGAAGACGTTTCGGCTTGGCAAGTCGAAGCGCGGAGGCTGATGCGGGTTGCTGTCATCCCGAGCGTAGCGAGGGATCTCCCGGTTTGCCGACAGAGTGTGAGATCCCTCACCGCCATCGCGGTTCCCGGCTTCGTCCAGGGACTTCGCCGAGGCGCGCGGGATGACAAAGGGGAGTAAGAGGGAAGAAATGAAGAAGACGTTCGTTCTGGATACCAATGTCCTGCTTCACAACGCGGAAAGCATCACGAGTTTCGCGGACAACGACGTGATCCTGCCCATGGCGGTCATGGAGGAGCTCGATCACTTCAAGAAGCTGAACGACGAGCTGGGCCGCAATGCCCGGCAGGTGATCCGTGCCATTGACGCGTTGCGGTCGGACGGCAATCTGCGGGACGGTGTGCCGCTCGGCAACGGCGGAACCCTCAAGATCCTGTCGGACGACCGGGAGCAGGACGAAACCGGTCTTCACGCGGACATCCCCGACAACCGAATCCTGCGGCTGGCCTTTCGGCTGCGGAAGAACGGGGACCACGTTATCTTCGTCAGCAAGGACATCAACGCGCGGCTCAAGGCCGACGCGCTCGGGCTGCAGGCGGAGGATTTCTCGAAGCAGAAGGTCAACTTCGACGAGCTCTACTCGGGCTATACGGAGATCACGGTTCCGGGAGCCATGCTGGACGCGTTCTTCAAGAACAAGATCCTGAATTCCGACGAGCTTCGGTTCTTCCCCAATGAGTTTGTCCTGCTGAAGGACCAGAACAACGAGAAGCATACCGCGCTGGGCCGCATCGTGAAGCCCGGCACCCTCAAGCACCTGTCGAGCCAGTACGAGGACGTGTGGAGCGTGCAGGCCCGCAACAAGGAACAGCGGCTGGCGATCGAGCTCCTGATGGATCCCGAGGTGCAGATCGTGACGCTGGTCGGCCAGGCGGGCACGGGCAAGACGCTGCTGGCGCTGGCGGCGGGATTGCACATGACGCTGCGGCACCACCGGTACGACCGCATCCTGGTGTCGCGTCCCGTGATTCCCATGGGCAAGGACATCGGCTATCTGCCGGGCGCCAAGGAAGAGAAACTCTCCCACTGGATGCAGCCGATATTCGACAATCTGACGTATCTGCTGCGGGACGACGCCGGGGAGTCCGGCGGGCGGAAGAAGAAGCTCAAAGTCACGCCCCAGGAGAAGGCCGAGCGGCTTCTCCACGAGAGTGTCATTGTGCTCGAGGCGCTCACCTACATCCGGGGCCGATCCATCCCGGGCCAGTACGTGATCGTGGACGAGGCGCAGAACCTGACGCCGCACGAAGTGAAGACCATCGTCAGCCGCGCGGGCGAGAACACCAAGATGGTGCTCACCGGCGACCCGTTCCAGATCGACAATCCGTACCTGGACGCGTCCAGCAACGGCCTGATCTACGCGGCGGAATGCCTGAAGGAACAGACCATCCACGGCCACGTGACGCTGAAGAACAGCGTCCGCAGCACCCTGGCTGCCGTGGCCGCGGAGTACCTCTAGCCGATCTCGATGCGGCCGCTATTCCTGTGGCGGCAGCGGCTCAATCGCCTTGTAGCAGGGACATTCGTGGGCCTGCCGGATCGTCGGGTTGGCCCAGCGCACGGCATTGGCGATGACCTTCTGGATGTTCTTGTCGTAGTAGATCGGGTAGGTCTCGTGGCCCGGCCGGAAATAGAAAATGCGGCCGTGTCCGCGCTCCCAGCAGCAGCCGCTGCGGAAGACCTCGCCCCCCTGGAACCAGGAGATGAAGATCAGCTTGTCCGGTTCCGGAATGTCGAAGCGCTCGCCGTACATCTCGACGTGCGGCAGTTCGAAGTAGTCGCCGATACCCTTGGTGATGGGGTGGCTGGGGGCGACGTTCCACAGGCGTTCCTTCTCGCCCGCTTCGCGCCACTTGAGCGAGCAGGTGGTACCCATCATGCGGCGGAAGATCTTGGAGAAGTGCGCCGAATGCAGGCAAATGAGGCCCATGCCTTCCAGCACCTTCTTCTGAACGCGGTCCACGATTTCGTCCTTCACCTTGTCGTGGGCCATGTGGCCCCACCACGTCAGCACGTCAGTGGAGTCCAGGACCTTCTCGGTGAGGCCGTGCTCGGGGTCGTCAAGCGTGGCGGTGCGGATGTCCATATCGCCCTCGGCCTTCAGGGCCTTGGCGATGACCGTGTGCATGCCGTCCGGGTAGACTTTCTTGACCTTCTCGTTGGTCTTCTCGTGAACGCCTTCGTTCCATACGGTGACTCTGATCTTCGATGCCATGGCTGACTCCTTCTTGGGTTTGTTCGAACGGCGGACATCAATGAGCAAAAGTGCGGGGAAATCCAGAAAAAAGAGAAGGGAGTGCCGAAAGCTGGAACCATGATTAGGACGCGGCCTGCTTGCCGGGGGCCGGGACAACGGCCTTGGGAACGGTCGGCATGGAATAGTAATTGATGTGGCGGAGGAGCTCCTCATCGTCAAACGGCTTGATGAGGTAACCGCAAGCTCCGAGCGAGAACATCTTGTTGATGACGTCCCGGTTCACATAGGCGGTCATGAGGAGGACCTTGGTCTTGCGGGGGATTTTGGCATTGTGCATGAACCAGATGCCGTCGTTCTCCGGCATCTTGTAGTCCACGAGCACGAAGTCGAAGTTGTTGTTGGCGACTCGTTCCACGGCATCCTTGGCGTTGTCGCAGCACTCCACCTCGTGCTCATACTTCGAGAGCAGATCCTTCAGGGCGCTGAGCAAATCACAGTCGTCATCGAGCATCAGCAGCTTCATAGGATACGTCCCAGCTTCTGGCTTGTACTTTACCAGATCAACGACCGTGTGGGAAGCTTAAACAGACGTTTTTTTGTGAAAGAAGGAGTTACCTCGGTTTCCGCTTGAAACCCGCCCGGCGAACCGCCAGCATAGCGCCCCAACAAGGAGGTGCCCATGCCGCTGATCAAGCTGCTGGTTTCAACGTCGGTGCCCGAGGCGACGAAGAACAAGGTTCTGACTGCGATGTCCGCGATTATCGTCAAGGCCACGGGGAAGCCCCCCGCCTATACGATGGCCACGATCGAGGAGGGCAGGATTGTCATGGGCGGGAAGAACGACCCGGCCGCGTACGCCGATGTGCGCGGGATCGGCGGATTCACGCCCGCCGTCAACAAGCAGATTTCGAAAGAGGTGTGTGAACTGCTGAAGAAGGAGCTGGGCATCAAGGCGGAGAATACCTACCTGACCTTCACGGAAGTGGCGGCGTCGAACTGGGGCTGGAACGGAGGCACGTTCGGCTGATGGACAGGAAGAGCCTGGAGAAGGATCTGGCGCGCAACGAGGATCGGTTCGTCCGCGAATGGAAGGAACTGCTCCGGTTCCCCAGCATCAGCGCGGAGCGGGCGCATCGGAAAGACTGCGACGCCTGCGCCGGCTGGCTGGTTCGCCATCTGGCCGGCATGGGGTTCAAGGCGCGCCTGTTGAAGTCGGCCGGGAAGCCGGTGGTCTTCGCGGAACGCCGCGGGCGGGCCGGCCGGCCCGTGGTCCTCTTCTACGGCCACTACGACGTCCAGCCCGTCGATCCCGTATCGGCCTGGATATCGCCGCCGTTCGAGCCCACGCTCCGGACAGGCCGGCTCTATGCCCGTGGCGCCAGCGACAACAAGGGCCAGGTCTTCTATGTATTCAAAGCGCTGGAAACGCTGATTCGGCACCACGCGCTGGACGTGACGGTCAAGGTTGTCCTGGAAGGCGAGGAGGAATCGAGCGGACCCGGCATGGAGACGGCGTTGAGAGATCACGCGGGCCTGCTGAAGGCCGACGTGCTGGTCGTGGCCGACGTGGACGCGGTCAGCCTCGACACGCCCGCCATCGTCATGGGCCTGCGCGGCATCCTGGGCCTGACGGCCATGCTGACGGGGTCCGACCACGATCTGCATTCCGGCTCGCACGGCGGCGCGGCGCCGAACCCGGCCACCGCCATAGCGCGCCTGATCGCCACGCTTCACCATCCCGACGGCCGCATTGCGGTGAAGGGATACTACGACGATGTGCGCAAGCCCTCGGCCCGGGAACGGCGTCTGGCGGGCGCGGGTCAGCCGAGTTCCGCGACGTATGTGAAGGAAGCCGGCGTGTCGCCGGTGGGCGGCGAACAGGGGCTGACGCTGGCGGAGCGGATCGGGTTCCGGCCGACAATCGACATCAATGGCATTCATTCCGGCTACGGCGGCGCCAAGTCCAAGACGATTATCCCGTTCGAGGCGATGGTCAAGATCACGTCGCGGCTTGTGGCCGGGCAGGATCCGAAGCGATGCAGGGCGGCGATCGTCCGGCACCTGAAGGCCCACACGCCGCGGGGACTGAAGCTGGAGATTTCCGAAGGCGGCGCCGGCGCCGCGGCCTTCCGCGCCGAACTGGATTCGCCGATCATCAAGATCGCGAAGGCCGTGCTCGATGAGGTGAGCGGCGGACGGACGGTCTTCCGCTGGCACGGCGCGTCGGTGCCGATCGTTCCCGCTCTCGCGCGGGTGTCGGGCGCGGCACCGATCCTGGCCGGGTTCGGCTTGGAGGACGATCACATCCACGCTCCGAACGAGTCCTTCTCCCTGGCCCAGTTCCGGCTAGGCTATCTGTATGCAGGGTTGCTGCTGAGTAGACTATAGAGGAAGGAGCATAGCGCAGAGAGCATGGCGCATGGCACAAGACTGGGACATCCCCTGCCACTCGACACTTGTCCCTATTGTTCCGACTGCACCGACTTCATCGCCTGGTCGAACAGCGGCTCGTATTTTGCCGCGGCCGGTTCGGCGCAGGTGCAGGTGACGGCGATGACTCGATTCGAGTCGGCGATCAGGTAATGAAACAGGGCCAGCGGCAGGGCGTCCTTGTTCTTTCGCGTCGCGACGATCTTGATCCCCGGCAGCGCGGACGCCGTCACGAACTCGACCTGCCGCAAGACCGAGTAGGACGTGAAGTGTCCAAGATTCTTTTTGACCGTGTTGGTGGCGGCCGCCGGCAGGTCGCGGGATGGCTCGACGGCATCAACGTAGATGTTGGGCTTGGCGCCGAGATCCGAATCCGTCCAGACAATCATGAAGGGGACCCCGGTGAGTTTCGTTCGATACCAACCTTCGGGGGTGACGTACGAAAACTCGCCGGCCGGCAGTTGCAGCCGGTCGGCCGGGACCGGCTTCGGCCCACCGCATCCGGCAAGAAGAAGAACGAACAAGAATGCGACACTGCGTTTCATGATGATCGACTACTACGATAGCGGCAGGACGGGGCCGGGCTCAATCGAAATCGCCGCGCAGTGTGTGCAGGGCGGTGAGCATGCGGCCGTGGCGGCACAGCAGATCGTCGGCATGTTGCACGACCAGCGGGTTCGGGCAGACGTCGGACTTGATGGCGAGCAGGTGCTGCAGCGCGTCGTTCTCCCGCCCCGATCCGAGGATCATGCAGAGGATCGAGTACGCGGCGGCGGGGGACCGGCTGACGCCGGCCGCGCAATGGATCAGCAGGTGAACCGGCTCCTCCCGGCTCGCGTCCAGACACGTCCGGCCGTAGTCCAGGATGTTGTGCACGTTCTCGCGGGTGGGGGCGATGACGGTGTTGCCATCGGCGAGATAGGTCGTATCGACATCGTGGAACAGACAGTGCCAATGCACGCCGCGCAACCAGGCCGGCGTCGGGGTCACGGTCTCCGGGTTGTCGATGGAGAGGAGGTGCGTCACCTCCGTGTTCGCGAACTGGGGCAGATCGGCCCTGCCGCAGATGGAGATGCGGAACGGCAGTTGGGGTAGTGCCGGCGTGTTCACGATTTCGCGGCTCCGCTCCCGGGAATTCGGAAAACGACATATAGCTTGATGCACCAGTAGGCGATACAGATCCCGAAGATGGCGAGTACGCCGAAGAATGCCTTCAGGTTCAACTGGACAGGAGCGGACAGGTTCGCCCACGTGGTCAGGATTCCGAGGAGCGCCAGGAATCCGAAGAGGGCGACACCGAATTCCGACATCAGCGAGATCATCTTCGCCTGGGTTGCGGGCCGGTTCGCGGGCGCCAGCCAATAGTCCTTGTTGGGCAGGTTGACCAGCCGGGGCGGGATCTTCACGACCAGGTGGGGCATTCCCACGATCAGGACCAGGAAGAGCAGGTCGAGTCCGAGCGAGAACAGGGCATTGAACTCCTTGGATGCCCAGCCGTCGGCCACACCGTCGGCACCGAAGTGAATCGCCACGCTGGGCGGCAGGATGAAGAGCGATCCTGCATTCACGACGACGCTCAGAACAAACATGGCTATGAACAGTTTCCGCATGGCGGGTGAACGATCTGACTTTCGCGCCATGCTAAACCCGGCCCGACGCTGTTTCAAGAAGAACTCCCGCGGAAGCGGACTTATCCCATCATCGTCGGGAGTTTGAAGATCGGCAGGAACATGCAGACAACGATGCCGCCGATGACCGCGCCGAGCAGCACCATCAGGATGGGCTCCAGGAGGGCCGTCAGGCCGTCCAGCGTCGTGTTCACTTCGTCGTCGAAGTAGTCCGCCGTGAAGGTCATCATCTCGTCGATCTTGCCGGTCTTCTCGCCGGCCTGGAGCATATCCAGCAGCATGGGGTCGAACACCGTCTGGTTCAGCATGGCGGAAGACAGGGGGTCGCCTCGTTCGACGACGGCCATGGCGTCCAGCACCACGCGCGCGGCGACCTTGTTGCCGGTGGCGCCGGAGGCGATCTCCAGGGCGGTCAGGATCGGCACGCCGCTGTGGATCAGTTGGCCGAAGGTCCGCGCAAACCGGGCGGACGCCACCTTGCGGGTGAGGTCGCCGAACACCGGCAGCTTCAGGATGAAGCGATCCAGCGCGTACGCGCCGGCCGGCGTCCGCCTCCATTTCCTGAACGCCACGACGCCGATCACCAGCGCCCCCGCGACCAGCGGCAGGAACTGCCGGAGGAAGTTGCTGACCTTCAGCAGGAAGAGCGTGGGCGTGGGAAGCGCGTGCCGGAACGACGCGAACATGTCGGCGAAGACGGGGACGATGAACAGGATCATGCCGGTGGTGATGGCGAGGGCGATGCAGAGGACGACCACCGGGTACACCATGGCGCCCTTGACTTTCCGGCGCAGCTTGGCGCTCGCCTCCAGGAGGCAGGCCAGGCGGGACATGGTCTCCGCCAGGTGGCCGCCGCTCTCTCCCGCCCGGACCAGGTTGGTGTAGAGTTCGTCGAAGACCGACGGGAACCGCTTCAAGGCCTCCGAGAGGGCGGCGCCGTTCTCGATGCCCTTCCGAATCTGGACGATCAGCGACTTGAACGACACCTGGTGGGCCTGGCGCTCCAGCGCGTTGAGCGAGGCGACGATCGGCAGGCCGGCCGACAGCATGGCCGCCAGCTTACGCGAAAACCCGGGAAGCATGTCGGCGACAATCGCTCGAGCGCCCGGGACACGCTGGTGGTCCGCCGATCGATGAGCGGGGGCCGGCACGTTGCCGTCGTGGCGCGCCTTGGCGCCCCAGGGCGATACACCTTGCCTGCTCATGCTGACCACAACGCTCATGGGACTATTCCTCAACGCCGCCCGAGCACCGGCAGAAACATGACCGCCAGTCTCCGCAGAAAACCAGGCGACGAATCGATAATCACGTTCCGTGCGACGGGGATCTGCTGCCGCGGTCGCGCCCGGCGTGGCGCAAGGCCAAGCGGATGATCCTGCGGCGGCCTGAGGAGGGCATTATTGTGGTACGCTGTCAGCACAAGGCTCATGGCCCTTATCTCCTTGGATTCCTGATAAGCAACAAGCATGCCGACGACGTGAAATCCGGCCATTCCGTTGCTTCCGGCCGCGGAAGGCGCGTGTTTTCGGGCAGAACCGCGTGAGACAAGAACGGCGCCGCGGTGCGGGACTATCAGGAACGCGAAAAGAAAACCGGGCGGCCAAGGCGCCGGGGCTGGCGTCCCCGTGACCTGGCGTCACGGGACGCACAAATTTTCGGCTCCTGCCGGGCAAGCCGGCAGGGAACCGTTCCCGACCTGGAACCCGAACGAAAAAGAGCTTTCCTTTTGGTCTCGTGCGCCTACGATCCGGGCGTGGCTAAAAAACCATTCGTACATCTTCATCTCCACACGAGTTACAGTCTGCTCGACGGCGCGTGCCGCATCGAGCAGATCATGGAGACGGCCGTGCAGGAGAACATGCCGGCGGTGGCGATCACCGACCACGGCGTGATGTACGGCGCCATCGAATTCTACAAGGCCGCCCGCAAAGCCGGCGTCAAACCGATCATCGGGTGCGAAACCTACGTCGCCCGCGACAGCCGGTTCGAGCGGAAGAGCGACGAGAACCGCGCGCCGGTCAACCACCTGGTCCTGCTGGCCGCGGACCGGACCGGCTACGAGAACCTGGTCCGCCTCGTATCGGCGGCGCATCTGGAGGGGTTCTACTACAAGCCGAGGATCGACAAGGAGATCCTGGCGCAGCACGCCAAGGGGCTGATCGGCCTCTCCGCCTGCCTGAAGGGTGAGGTGTCGAGCTGCCTGGCCCACGACGATCCCGCCGGCGCCCTGAAGGCGGCGGGACAATACTCCGACATCTTCGGCAAAGATAACTTCTTTCTCGAAGTCCACGACCACCGTCTCGCGGACCAGCGCAAGGTGAACGCGCTCCTGCCCGACCTGTCGCGCAAGACCGGCCTGCCGCTCGTGGCGTCGAACGACGTTCACTACCTGAAGAAAGAGCACGCGTCTGCCCACGAGGTCCTGCTCTGCCTGCAGACCCAGACCGTGATGACCGATGCCAAGCGGATGCGGCTGCAGACGGAGGAATTCTACATGAAGAGCCCGGAGGAGATGGAAAAGCTCTTCAGGGAATTCCCCGGTGCCACGGACCGCACCGTGGAGATCGCGGAACGCTGCAACCTGGAAATCGAATTCGGAAAACTCCATTTCCCCGTGTTCAAGGTGCCGGAAGGCCTGTCGCAGAAGAAGTACCTCATCCGGCTGGCGGCCGAAGGGATCAAGCGCCGCTACGGGGTGGCGGATATCGAGCATCCGAAGGACGACCGGGAGAAGGAAGTCGCGGCGCGGTTCCACCTCGAGATGTCCATCATCGAAACGACCGGGTTCATCAACTACTTCCTGGTGGTGTGGGATTTTGTCCGCTTTGCGCACGACAGTCACATTCCCGTCGGCCCGGGCCGCGGGTCGGGCGGCGGCAGCATCGTGGCCTACGCGCTGGGCATCACCGCCATCGATCCCATCCGCTACAGCCTGATCTTCGAACGATTTCTCAACCCGGAACGCGTGTCGCCGCCGGATTTCGACATCGATTTCTGCCAGGCGCGGCGCGGGGAAGTGATCGAGTATGTCAAAGAGAAGTATGGCCGCGCCAACGTGGCGCAGATCATCACGTTCGGCTCGCTGGGCGCCAAGACGGTGATCCGCGACGTCGGCCGCGTGCTCGAAGTGCCGTTCGTCGAGTGCGACCGGCTGGCCAAGATGGTGCCCGAAGATCCCAACATGACGCTCAAGACAGCGCTCGAGATGAATCCGGATCTGCGGAAGGCCTACGAAGGGGAGACGACCTGCAAGAAGATCCTCGACTACGGTTTCGTGCTGGAAGGGCTGCATCGCAATGCCGGCACGCACGCCGCCGGCGTGGTGATCGGCGAGGGGCCCCTGGTCGACATCATCCCGCTCGCCCGCGACAAGGAGAAGGAAGTCATCACCCAGTACTCCATGGAGCCGATCGGCGACATCGGCCTGCTGAAGATGGACTTCCTGGGGCTGAAGACGCTGACCGTCGTCCACGAAGCGATCAGGCTCGTGAAGAAGACGCGGGGCATCGACATCGACATCAACAACCTCCCCATGGACGACAAGCCGACCTACGATCTGCTGAACCGCGGCGATACCGTGGGCGTGTTCCAGCTGGAAAGCAGCGGCATGCGGGACCTGATCCGGCGTGTCGGCATCGACAAGATCGAGGACCTGATCGCCATGATCGCCCTCTACCGGCCGGGCCCGATGAACATGCTCGACGATTACGTCAACCGCAAGACGGGCAAGGCCAAGGTCCACTATGAGCACAAGCTGATGGAGTCGATCCTGGCCGAAACCTACGGCGTCATGGTGTACCAGGAACAGGTCCAGAAGGTGGCCAACGTGCTCGCCGGCTACTCGCTGGGCGCCGCCGATATTCTGCGCCGCGCCATGGGCAAGAAGAAGCGCGAGGTCATGGAGGCGGAACGCGCCAAGTTTGTCGAGGGCTGCCACAAGACCAACAAGATTCCGTCCAAGCTGGCGGAGAGCATCTTCGATAACATGGAGCGGTTTGCCGGCTACGGATTCAACAAGGCCCACAGCGCCGGCTATGGCGTGATCGGCTACCAGACCGCCTACCTGAAGGCCAACTTCACGGCCGAATTCATGTCGGCGCTGCTCTCGTGCGAGATGGGCAACATGGACAAGCTGCCCGTGTTCATCGGCGAGGCGCAGGAGATGGGGCTGGAAATGCTGGCGCCCGACATCAACTACAGCGGCGTCCGCTTCTCCCCGGAAGGGAAGGGCATCCGGTTCGGCCTCGCCGGCATCAAGAACGTGGGCGAGGGCGCCGCCGCGGCCATCGTGGCCGAGCGCGAGAAGGGCGGCCCGTTTACGGGCCTGATCGGTTTCTGCTCCCGGGTCGACGGCCAGCTGGCCAACAAGAAGGTCATCGAGAGCTTGATCCGGTGCGGCGCGTTCGACGGGGCCAAGATGCACCGGGCGCGGATGTTCAATGCCGTGGATTTCGCCATGTCGCGGGCGGCGGCGGCGGCGCGCGACAAGCGGTCCGGCCAGCGCAACCTGTTCGAGATGGTCGAGTCGGCGCCGGGCGCGTCCGCCGTCGAAGAGCTGCCGGATTGTCCTCCGTGGCACGGCGGCGAGCTGCTGGCCGGCGAGCGGGAGCTGCTGGGGATCTACCTCAGCGGTCATCCGCTGACCCAGTACGCCGGGCTCCTCAAGCGTTACCAGCTGACGACGGTGCAGGGGATTCGCGAGCTCCAGGACAAGGCCATGACGCGGCTGGGCGGAATCGTGACGCTGTCGGTCAAGCGGTTCACCAAGAAGAAGGAGCCCATGGGCGTGTTCCAGCTCGAGGATCTTGACGGCACGCTCGAGGTGGTGGTGTTTCCCGAGGCGTACGGGGGGTATGGCATGTACGTGCAGGACGACTCGCCGGTAATGGTGTGCGGGGAAGTGTCCAAGAGCGAGGAGCCCGCGCGGATGTTCGCGCAGGAGATCTATCCGCTGGCGGACGCGCCGAAGCATTTTGCCCAGCGGGTGGGGGTGCACGTGCCGGTGGCGCACCTGGAAAACGGCAAGCTCGAGCGGGTCAAGGCCATCCTGGCGGCGCATCCGGGGCTGACGCCGGTGGTGATCTGCCTGCATTTCCCGACGGGCGAGAAGGTGTTCGTGGAGGCGGCGAAGAAGCTCAAGGTGCTGGCCGACGAGACGCTCGTCCACAAGCTGGAGCAGGAGCTGGGAGAAAAAGGCGTCTACGTGGCGGTGAACAGCAATCCCTGTCGCAAGCCTCGCGCCCAGCGCAAGACGTGGGGCGGCCGGGACAATGGCGGCGGCGAGTGAGGCCGGAATGAACGCCGAACTTCGA
>Ga0172375_10005668_pt1 | contig 17897 bp, 30 predicted proteins | sample LakKiv1m_FD_114537 | JGI IMG/M metagenome (GOLD analysis project Ga0172375, IMG submission 114537) | Freshwater microbial communities from Kabuno Bay, South-Kivu, Congo - kab_092012_11.1m | ecosystem: Environmental > Aquatic > Freshwater > Lake | place: Democratic Republic of the Congo...
CAAGTAGCATTCAGAGAAACTGTTACAAAAGAAGTTACAATGGAAGAGAAATACGCAAAACAATCAGGTGGTCGTGGTCAATATGGTCACGTACTTCTTCGCATATCTCCACAAGAACCTGGAAAAGGTTACGAATTTATTAACTCAATAGTTGGAGGTAAAATCCCAAGAGAATACATCCCAGCTGTCGATAAAGGTATTCAGGAAGCTATGGGAAGAGGTGTCTTAGCTGGTTATCCAGTTGTAGATATCAAAGCTGAACTTTATGATGGAAGTTACCATGATGTCGACTCTTCAGAAATGGCTTTCAAAATTGCAGGTTCTATCTGTTTACAAAATGCAGTAAGAGCTGCCAATCCTGTAATCCTAGAGCCTATAATGAAGGTTGAGGTTACAGTTCCAGAAAATTATTTCGGAGATGTAATGGGAAATATCAACTCTCGCCGTGGTAGAATTTACGAAAGTGGAGATCGTGGTGTAGTTAAATTTATCAAAGCTGAAATTCCATTAGCAACAATGTTCGGATACGCAACAGATCTACGTTCTATGACACAAGGTCGTGGCAATTACACAATGGAATTCGGTCATTATGAAAAGGTCCCAAACAATGTAGCGGAGGAAATCATCGCACGTAAAAAAGTATAAATTCTCCTTGCATTCGGAGATTTTTTACGATACTATTCCGCACGCGTTTGAGACGAAACGCGCCAAGATAAACTTAATATATAAAAAATTACACTTACATTCTAAACAACAAATAATATGGCTGAAGGTGTATTTAATAGAAACAAACCACACGTAAACGTAGGTACTATCGGACACGTAGACCATGGTAAAACTACGCTTACCGCAGCTATCACAATGGTAGCAGCAAAACACTTCGGAGGTACAAACAAAGCTGTTGCCTTCGATCAAATCGATAACGCACCAGAAGAGAAAGAGCGCGGTATCACAATCGCTACTTCTCATCAGGAGTACGAAACTACAAAAAGACACTACGCACACGTTGACTGTCCAGGACATGCCGACTACGTTAAAAACATGATCACTGGTGCAGCTCAGATGGATGCTGCTATTCTAGTAGTATCTGCTGCAGATGGTCCTATGCCACAAACACGTGAGCACATTCTTTTAGCTCACCAGGTTAACGTTCCACAAATTATTGTTTTCTTAAACAAAATGGACGTTGCTGATCCAGAAATTGCTGAACTATCAGAAATGGAAGTTCGTGAACTATTAAACAAATATGGATTCCCTGGAGACAAAACTCCGATTATCAAGGGATCTGCTCTTAAAGCTATGGAACACCCAGAAGATCCAGAAGCTGCAAAACCAATTCTTGAACTTCTAAATACTCTGGATACATACATTCCAGACCCAAAAAGAGAATTAGACAAACCATTCTTGATGCCTGTAGAAGATATTTTCTCAATTAAAGGAAGAGGCACAGTTGCAACAGGAAGAGTTGAACAAGGAATTGTAAAAATCAATGAAGAGATCGAAATCGTTGGAATCAAGCCAACAAGAAAAGTAGTTGTTACTGGTGTTGAGATGTTTAGAAAAACTCTTGATCAAGGACAAGCTGGTGATAATGTTGGACTTCTACTTAGAGGTATTGAAAGAGAAGAGATCGAAAGAGGACAGGTTGCTGCAAAACCTGGCTCAATCACTCCTCATACAAAATTTGATTCTGAGGTTTACGTATTAACGAAAGATGAAGGTGGCCGTCATACTCCATTCTTCAAGGGTTACAAACCACAATTCTACATCAGAACCACAGATGTAACTGGAACAGTTGAACTTCCAGCAAATGTAGAAATGGTTATGCCTGGAGATAACGTAAAGATGATTGTTACACTTGGAGCGCCTATCGCTCTAGATGAAGGAACTAGATTCGCTATCCGTGAGGGTGGTAGAACGGTTGGTTCAGGAGTTGTAACAAAAATCCTAGCGTAAGACTTTTAAGAACGCTTACCCAAAAAGCCCCCATCCGGGGGCTTTTGTTTTACAAAATTTTTAAAATAATATTGACTTAAGATTCTTAAACCTTTATAAATATCGCACAAAATTGATTTTCTGTTTTTAGAAAATCACTCGTCCGCCACAGACGGACAGGGACAGCTCGGTTCCCATTATATCCAACACGTTAATAAACAATTAACCGAGCTAATACTCGGCAATTTATCGTTAACCTAAAATATATTATGGGTACACCAGAATCAACAGAAAGACAAACAGGCGAAAGGATTCTACCTCCATCTTTTGAAAAACCAGTAGGCTCTTATCCATTTCCACTCTTTATTCATCAAGGACTTATTGAACATATAATGGACGTATCGCGAAGTAGAGGGATGGGAAGCGTAGTCGAAATAGCAAGACCTGGGGGAAAAGGAATTGCATGGGTAGTAAAAGCCACTGATAAAAGTATGAGAGTAATCATCCAGCCTATATTCGAAGATGAAACAGAAAGAGTAATCTATGGAACTCCTACTTCAACTTATGATGCCCAAACAGGAGAAAGATTAGACGCTACCCCTGCAGATGTTTCAGAAACCAGAAGAATAAGCGCAGAACGCACAACTAAAGTTCTCGAATCTTAAACTTTACCTCATTTTATTAACCTAAAATATTATGGCTCAAGCAAGCAAACAAAAGATCAGAATCAAAATTAAATCTTTTGACCACAAAGTCATCGACGAAACTTCAAAATTAATTATCGATGCAGCAGAACGAACAGGAGCAATGGTAGCAGGTCCTATTCCCCTACCAACAAAGATCAAGAAATATACAGTGAACAAATCTACATTCGTTCACAAAAATGCACGTGAACAATTTGAAATAAGAACTCATGCACGTCTAATTGACATCACAGAAACTACTCCAAAAACAATTGAAGCACTTTCAAATTTAAGTCTTCCAGCCGGGGTAGAAGTTGAGATCAAGATGCTGCAGAAAGAAGCTTAAAAAATTATCTTGACTATACGTAATACGATCTGTATATTCTAACGGCAATTTGATTATTGCACGTTAAAAAACTACCTTGAGGAGGTTTATACAAATCAATTCAAGGATCCCGCCACAGCGGGAATTAACCACTACAAATCATGTTAGGAATTCTCGGAAAAAAATTAGGTATGACTCGTCTATTCAAAGACGATGGCCGTGTGATCCCAGTAACTGTTATAGAGTGCTCACCAAATGAGATTACTCAAATCAAAACAGTAGAAAAAGATGGATATCCGGCGATAGTCCTCGGTTTTTCGAAATTAAGAAAACCTACAAAAACTAAGAAATTCGAATATTCTAGAGAATTCAAAATTGAAGAAAAAGATCTAGCAAACTACAAGAAAGGAGATTCTCTTACTCTAGATATTCTAAAAGACATTGAAAAGATTACAATCGTAGGAATTTCAAAAGGAAAAGGATATCAGGGAGTAGTGAAAAAATATCACTTCCGTGGAGGTGCTCGAACACACGGATCCCACATGAAAAGAGAACCCGGATCAGTTGGTACACGTGCGAAACCAGGACGCGTACACAAAGGTAAGAAACTCCCAGGAGAAATGGGAAACGATAGAATAACATTACAGAATGTTCCAATAGAAATGTTAGACTCATCTAAAAATATTATCTGTCTAAAAGGACAAGTTCCAGGCTCAAAAAATAGCCTAGTAATAATAAAGAAATAATAATATTTATACGAAAATGGCGAAAATCGATCTCTACAAACAAACAGGAGAAAAAGCTGGAGAATTAACCCTCCCAAAAGAGATATTTGAAGTCGAATTCAATGGAGATTTGATTCATCAAGCATTAATAATGCAATTAGCAAATCAAAGACCAGCGACAGCTCATACAAAAACAAGAGGAGAAGTAAATGGTGGAGGACGCAAGCCATATAAACAAAAAGGAACTGGTAATGCTAGACAAGGTTCTATCAGATCTCCACATTTCAAAGGAGGTGGAAGAGTGTTCGGACCAAGAAACGTACGAAATTTCTCAAAAATGATGCCAAAATCACAAAGAAGACAAGCATTATTCAGTGCATTATCAGAAAAAGTTAGAGCAAAAGAAATTTTTGGACTAGAAGGATACGAAATGGCTAAACCAAAGACAAAAGAATTTGCAACAATGATTTCAAAACTTCCAGTACAAAGAAAAGTATTAGTAATAATCCCAGGAAAAAACACAGTAATCCAAAAATCTGCAGAAAATCTTCCAAATATAAAAACTATCCAAGCAAACTATATAAATATTCAAGATCTACAAAGATTTAAAAGCGTTGTTTTATTCAAAGACGCTGTAGATGTAATTAAAAAAACATTTTTAAGTTCAAAATAGTAAACCATGAAGACATATTCACCAATAATTAGATCAATTGTTACAGAGAAAAGTTCGTTAGAACAGAGCAAGGGCAAATATGCATTCTTGGTAAGAAAAGACACTAATAAGATTGAAATTAAAAAAGCTATAAAAGAATTATATGGAGCAGATGTGGCTAAAGTGCAAATGATGCTTAGCCCTAAAAAAGAAAGAGTATTAGGAAGAGGTAATGTAATGGTAAAACGTCCTGTATTTAAAAAAGCAATTGTCACTTTGAAAGGAAAAAAGACAATAGATCCAAATAAATTCAAAGATTCTAAAAAAAGTAAATAATGGGAATCAGAAAATTCAAACCAACTACGGCAGGAGTTCGCCACATGAGCGTTTCAACCTTCACAGAGGTTACTAAAAAACACCCTGAAGAATCACTTATTGTTAGAATAAAAAATAGAGCAGGAAGAAACAACTATGGACGAATAACTCAAAGACATAGAGGGGGCGGAGCTAAAAAAATGTACAGAATCATTGATTTCAAACAAAACGACAAATTAAATATTGAAGGGAAAGTAAAAGCAATTGAATACGATCCAAATAGAACAGCATTAATAATGCTAGTCCAATATATAGATGGAGAAAAAAGATATCATTTAGCACCAGAAGGAATAAAAGTAGGAGATACTATTGAAACAAAAGAGAAGACAAAAGTGAAAGTAGGAAACAGAATAATGATTAAAAACATTCCTGTAGGATACGACATCTACAATGTAGAAATGAATCCAGGAAAGGGAGGACAGTTAGGAAGAAGTGCAGGTGCAGTTATTAAACTAGTTTCTCTTGAAGGCAAATACGCTCAAATTCAAATGCCATCAGGAGAGGTTAGATTAGTAGCAAAAAATTGCTACGCAAATATCGGAATTGTAGGAAATATTGACCATTCAAATATAAAAATTGGTAAAGCAGGAAGAAAAAGACATATGGGTATTCGCCCATCAGTAAGAGGAAAAGCCATGAATCCAGTAGACCATCCACATGGAGGTGGTGAAGGTCGTTCTCCAGTAGGACTTAAATATCCAAAAAGTCCTTGGGGAATGCCAGCACTTGGATTCAAAACAAGAAAGAAAAAATCTATTACAAATAGAATGATCGTAAAAGACAGAAGACGCTAATATTAATTATAACCTAACTAATTCCTACCATGGGAAGAAGTTCAAAAAAAGGACCATTTATAGATCCAAAACTAGTAAAGAAAGTCGCAAAATTGAATGAAAGTGGCGAGAAACGTCCAGTAAAAACTTGGTCTAGAGAATGCGTTGTAACACCAGAATTCGTAGGTCACACCTTCGCAGTTCACAACGGTAATCAATTCATTCCAGTATTTGTTACTGAAAATATGGTAGGTCACAAGCTTGGTGAATTCTCCCCTACTAGAAAGTTCAAAGGACATGGAGGAAAACTAGCTAAAGCTGAGGGTAACTAAAAATTAAATTATGAAAGCAATATTATCTCAAATTAGAATCGCTCCAAAGAAAACTAATCTTGTGGCAGCACTAGTAAGAAGAAAAAGTGTAAAAGACGCTCTAGATATTCTAAAATTTACACCTAAAAAAGGAGCAGTTCCTTTAAGAAAGCTTATTGCGTCAGCAGCAGCGAATGCAGTGAATAACTTCAAACAAGATAAAGATAACTTAATTATAAAAGAAATCATTGTTACAGGAGGTCCAACTTATAAAAGAAGCCAATCTGTATCAAAAGGACGCGCTCATCCAATTTTAAAGAGAACATCTAACATTATTGTGAAATTAGATCTTATATCAACAGAAAAGGTAGAGAAAAAAGAACCTAAGAAAGAAACAAAGAAGCCATCTACAAAGGCAAAAAAATAATTTATTAAATCTATAATTATCAAATGGGACACAAGGTCAATCCAAAAATAATGAGACTTGGTATCACAAGAGATTGGGACTCTAAGTGGTTTGCAACAAAAGGCAATTTTAGAAAAATGTTGCACCAAGATCTAGCTATACAGAAACTTCTATATTCAAAATTAGAGGAAGGTGTCTCAAAAATTGAAATTTTACGCACACAAGGAAAAGCTATTATAAATATCCATACTGCTAAACCTGGTCTAATAATAGGAAGAGGCGGAGAGACAATAGATAAATTACGAGATGAATTACACAAAAAGTTTAAAGAGAATTTCTCAATAAACATCAAAGAAGTAAAAAAACCAATGTTGGAAGCAGCAGTCGCCGCTGAAATGATAGCAAAGCAAGTCGAAAAAAGAGTTGCTTACAGACGTGCAGCAAAGATGGCGCTTGATAAAATAATGGAAGGTGGAGCAAAAGGAGCAAAAGTATATATGGGAGGACGTTTAAATGGAGTTGAAATCTCTAGAAGTGAATACTTCATAAAAGGAAAAGTCCCATTACAAACATTCCGTGCAGATATTGATTATTGTTCAAGAGCAGCTCAAACAACATACGGTAAAATTGGGATAAAAGTATGGATTTATAGAGGAGATGTCTTCAAAACAGATATGCTCGCTCGCCTAGCAGATCAAATGGAAGAAATTAAGTAAATATAACTATGTTAGAACCAAGAAAACAAAAGCACAGAAAAGTATTTAGAGGTAGATCCGATACATTCGGGACTGCTTTAAGAGGAAATCGCGTATCATTCGGTACCTATGGCCTAAAAGCAATGGAAGGCGGAGAAATTACCGCAAGACAAATTGAAGCATCTCGTCGTTCAATGACAAGATATGTAAAACGTGGAGGAAAAATATGGATTACTATTTTCCCTCACAAACCACTCACAAAGAAAGCTCAAGAAGTACCGATGGGTTCAGGAAAAGGAGCACCAGATCACTTCGTAGCAACAATCAAAAAAGGAAAGGTACTATTTGAAATGGAAGGAGTGGACGAGAAAACAGCAAGAGAAGCAATGAGATTAGCTGGACACAAACTACCAGTAAAAACTAAATTCGTTACATCTGAAAAAATATAATTATGAAAATCCAAGAACTAGAAGATTTAAGAAAATTACCTGAAAACAAACTGCAAGAAGAACTTGCAGAGGTTACTAAAGAACTTATAAAGATAAAATTTGAAGTAAAAAACGGCCAATCAAAAAGCAATCATCTAATCAGACTTTATAGAAAATATATCGCGAGAATTAAAACATTACTTTCTGCATTACCTCGCGAAAAAAGCACACAAACTAAGTAAAAAACACTATGGTATCTAAAAAAGGAACTATAATCGGCACAAAACAAGACAAGACATTAACAGTCGTAGTCCATACATACAAAAGACATCCAAAATATTTAAAGAAATATACAATTTCAAAAAAATTCTATGTACACAATCCTGAAAATAAAAAATTTGAAATTGGAGATGAAGTTACATTCTACGAGACAAAACCACTTAGCAAATTAAAAAGATGGACAATAATTAATCCAGTTAATAATAAAGCTTAATCATGATTCAACAAGGAACAAATCTTATAGTTGCAGATAATACAGGAGCTAAAAAAGCACGATGTATTAAAGTATTAGGAGGAACAAGAGCACGTTACGCTTATTTAGGAGACGTAATCGTAGTAGCCATAAAAGACGCAAATCCAAAGGGAATAGTAAAAAAGAAAACTGTTCAAAAAGCAGTAATAGTAAGACAAACAAAAGAATATAAAAGAAAAGATGGAAGTTACGTAAGATTCGATGACAATGCAGTAGTAATTATCGACAAAGATACTGAACCAAAAGGAACACGTGTATTTGGACCAATAGCTAGAGAATTACGCGAAAAAGGATTCCAGAAAATTATCTCATTAGCCCCAGAAGTACTATAAATCTACAAATCAATATGAAATTAAAACTTAACGATCAAGTACAAATAATCTCAGGAAAAGATAAAGGCAAAAAAGGCCACATAATTAAATTAGATCGCAAAAATAATAAAGTTGCAGTTGAAAAATTAAACATGCGAACAAAGCATGTAAGAAAGAGCAAAGAAAAAGCCGGAGAGATAATTCACTTTGAAGCATATATGAATGCTTCAAACGTATCAATCATCTGTCCATCATGTAGCAAATTAACAAGAATCGCATACAAAAAATTAGCTTCAGGAGAAAAACAAAGAGTATGTAAAAAATGTAAGGAAAGTTTAGAAAAAGAAAAGAAAGTAAAAACTAAATAATTAATTCAAAAGAATAATTACCATGACAAAAGAAAAGTTAGCAAAATTCGAAGAGGCATTTAAAAAGGAAATTCTTCCAGAATTAAAGAAAACTCTAGGCATAAAGAATAATTTAGCGGTACCAAGAGTAAAAATGATTAAAATCAATGTAGGAATTGGTTCTTATATCCAATCACACAATAAAGATTTCTCAAATATCGTAGATAACATCGCATTAATAAGTGGACAGAAACCAGTCGTAAACCTTGCAAAAAAGGCTATTTCAAATTTCAAGATTAAGCAAAAAGATCCAATTGGAATATCAGTAACAATTAGAGGGAAAAGAATGTATGACTTCTTAAATAAACTAATAAATGTTGTATTCCCACGCGTAAGAGATTTCCGCGGACTTCCAAGAAATGCTTTTGACAACAATGGAAACTACAACGTAGGACTTAAAGAACACATCGTATTCCCAGAAGTTCCAGCAGAAGACATTTCAAAAATTCACGGATTACAAATTACAATAGTTACAACAGCTAAAAATAATGAACATGGATACGAGCTTCTTAAAGCTCTAGGATTCCCTTTCAGAAAAAAATAACTTATTAAAAAATGGCAAGATTAGCTCTAAAAGTAAAGTGCGCAAGAAATAATGATGCTGCAGCAAAAGCAAAAGCAGCAGGGAAAAAAGTAAAATTCCCTACTAAGCTATACACTCGATGTCAATTATGCGGCAGAAGAGGCGGATACATAAGAGATTTCGGAATTTGCAGAATTTGCTTCCGAGAACTAGCAAGAGACGGAAAATTAATGGGAGTAAAAAAATCATCTTGGTAAAATCTCAATATATTAATAATTAAGAAACGATGTACACAGATCCAATAGCAGACCTATTAACAAGAATCAGAAACGCAGCTCGCGCTCACCACGAGACACTTTACGTACCACATTCAAAAATTAAAGAGAACATCTTAAAAGTGATGAAACAATATGGATTTATTGAAGAATACGAAGTAGAAGGTGAAGGAGTAATAAAAACACTAGGAATAAAATTAAAAGAAAATCGTCCAGAAATTTCATTAAAACGCATAAGCAAACCTGGGCAAAGAATATATGTCAAGAATGAAAAGTTAAAATCTATCAAAAAAGGCCTAGGACTTCAGATTATTTCTACCTCCAAAGGAATAATGTCTAATATCGAAGCACACAAAAACAATCTTGGAGGAGAATTAATTTGTGAAATATTCTAACCAACCAAAAGAATGTCTAGAATTGGAAAAAAACCAGTAATTATCCCAGCAGGAGTAACTGTAAATATAGACGCAAACAACCTTTTAACCGTAAAAGGACCAAAAGGCGAACTCAAAAAACCAATCCATCCAAACATTAAAATAGAGATAAATGGAGCTGAGGCAAACGTAAAACGCCCAAGCGACAGTAAAACTGACAAATCATTACATGGATTAGTGAGAGCGATTCTAAACAACATGATTATCGGAGTAACAAAAGGATACGAGAAAAAGTTAGAAATAATAGGAGTTGGATTCAGAGCACAAGCAGCTAAGAATAAAATCACATTAAATTTAGGATTCTCTCACCCAGTTGAATATATTGCACCAGTAGGAATCGATTTCAAATTAGACGAAGAAAAAAAGAACATCATTATAATTACCGGAATAGACAAAGAAATCATAGGAGAAGTTGCTGCAAACATTAGATCTTATAAAAAACCTGAACCATACAAAGGAAAAGGAATAAAATATGAAGACGAGAAGATTACAAGAAAAGCTGGAAAATCAGCTGCAGGAGCCGGAGCAGGAGCAGCAGCTAAATAATAACTACTCATCATAATTTACATATTAAAATGGCTACAACAAAAAAATATTTAGACAGAAAACGCAGACACAATCGTGTACGAAGCAAGATTAATGGTACAGCTGAAAGACCAAGATTAGTTGTTTTCAAAAGCTTACATTTCACATACGGACAAATAATCGATGATGAAAGTAAAAAAGTTTTAGTTGCAACTTCAGACATAAAAATGAAAGGTGGGAAAAAATCTGAAAGAGCAACAAAAGTTGGAGCAGAACTAGCAAAATTAGCAAAAGAAAAGAAAATAGATAGAGTAGTATTCGACAGAAATGGATACAAATATCACGGAAGAGTAAAAGCTTTAGCAGAAGCTGCTCGTGAAGGAGGTTTACAATTCTAAATCAATTATAAAAAGTAATATGGCATACAAAGGAAATAAAAAAGGAGATTTTCAGAAAAAAGAAGTAAAAGAATTCGAGGAAGAAGTAATTGAAATTGCACGTGTGACAAAAGTAGTAAAAGGAGGACGAAAATTAAGATTCCGCGCTACTGTAGCTATAGGAAACAAGAAAAATCGTGTAGGGCTTGGCATGGGAAAATCACACGAAGTGACAGGTGCTATTCAAAAAGCTATAGCAAAAGCTAAAAAGAGCATGATTACAGTTCTACTTGATGGAGCAACAATCCCACACGACGTTTATGTTAAATTTAAAACTTCAAAAATTCTACTTATGCCAGCTGCTCCAGGTACAGGTATTATTGCTGGAGGTTCAATTCGTAAATTACTAGAACTTGCAGGAATTAAAGACGTTTTAGGCAAAGCGCTAGGAACAAACAATAAAGTTTGTAACGCTCAAGCAACAATAGAAATTCTAAAATTATTGAAACATACCCCAGTAATGGAAAAGAAAAGATTATCAAATGAAAAAAAGATGCAAGAAGCAAAAGCTGCTCAACCAAAACCACAGCCAAAGCCTCAACCAAAACCAGCACCAAAGAAAGAGGCTCCAAAAAAAGAAGAACCAAAGAAAGATTAATTATACTAACTAAGAACTAACAATATGTCATTACTAGCATTAAGAAGCAACGTTAAGAAAAGAAAAAGAACACGCGTAGGCCGTGGAAATGGCTCAGGCCATGGAAACTATTCAGGACACGGAGGAAAAGGACAAACAGCAAGAGCAGGAGGAACACTTCGTCCAGGATTTGAAGGAGGACAAACTCCATTTTCTAGACTTATGCCAAAATTGAAAGGATTCAAAAATCCAAATAAGATAGAATTTTTACCAGTAAATACTGGATCCCTAAATATATTCGAAGACAACAGCAAAATAACAGTTGAAGATTTACTAGCAAAAAATCTTATTTCCAAAAAAAATAAACCTGTTAAATTATTAGGAGGGAAAGGTGAACTGGAAAGAACATTAGAAATCACTGTTCATAAAGCTTCAGCTTCTGCAATCAAGGCAGTTGAAGCAAAGAAAGGTCACGTTCACTTACTTATCTCTAAAAAACAGGAAGAAAAGAAAGAAGAAAAAACAGAGGAAAGCAAGTAATTCCCTCAATCTCACCGATCTAACTTACTAAAAAATGTTCTCATACTTAGCTCAAATCTGGAACTCAAAAGACCTTAGAAAGAAAATTTTATTTACGATTGGAATAATAATTGTATATAGACTTCTTGCTCATATAACAGTTCCGGGAGCGAATATTGAAGGTTTAAAAGCAATGACCGCCAGAAATGAACTTCTAGAGATGTTCAGCTTACTTACTGGAGGATCTACAGAAAACTTCTCTATAGTATTGATGGGAATTTCTCCTTATATCAATGCATCTATCATAATTCAGTTATTAACTGTAATAGTTCCAAAACTAGAATCTCTAAACAAAGAAGGAGAACAAGGTAAAAGAAAATTAAACAGCTATACGAGATGGCTCACATTCCCTTTAGCATTCCTACAATCTTATGGAATGATAATTTTATTAAACTCTAGAACATCCGTTCCAATTATTGCAGATATATCAAACCCAAGCACAGTTATACCAATAATGCTTACAATATCAGCAGGTACAGTTCTATTAGTATGGCTTGGAGAAAAAATAACAGAAAAAGGAATCGGAAATGGTATCTCTCTTCTTATCTTCGCAAGCATTATCTCAAATATCCCAGAAATGGTAGGACAAGGCCTTTTCTTAGCTCAAGAAGATCAAACAAAATTAGTTTCATTTGTAACAATTATTCTATTCACAATAATCCTTACAACAATTGTAATTCTTGTAACTGAAGCTCAAAGAAAAATTCCTCTTACTTATGCGGGACAAGGACTTCGATCAAGAGGACAACAAGCATTCTTCCCTATCAGAATTAATCAGGCAGGAATGATCCCTATCATCTTTGCAGTAGCAATGATTAGTTTCCCAGGAGTAATAGGACAATTCCTTACAAGTGCAAAATCAGCATCGGTTCAAGCATTCGGAAAAACTTTAACAGATATATTCCAACCTCAAACGGTTACATACTTGGTAATGTATTTCTTATTAGTAATAGCTTTCACTTTCTTTTACGTTTCAATTGTCTTCAATACAGATGAGATTGCAGACAATATTCAAAAAAGAGGTGGATACATCCCAGGAATACGTCCAGGGAAACAAACCGCAGAATATCTTCAAATGGTATCAAACAGATTAAACTTCTTCGGAGCATTATTCTTAGCAGCAATAGCCGTATTACCACTAGCACTTCAATTCCTATTTAAAAGCACTTCAATAGGAAGTCTCCCTTTACTTATCTCTGGTGCAGGAATAATCATCATCGTTGGCGTAGTTCTAGAATTAATTCGTCAAGTAAACGCCCAGCTCCAGATGCACGATTACAATAAGTTCTACTAGAATTCAGGCTTGTCAGAAAAGGAAAGAATCTTTAGAATCCTTTCGACAATATTTGTTTAACAATCATAATATGGACTTAATTCTTTTCGGCATGCAAGGAGCAGGAAAAGGCACAATAGGAGAAGCTTTAAAAGAAAAATACGGCATGAAATCTTTTGAAATGGGCGGAGAATTAAGAAAATTAGCACAGGAATCTTCAGATTTAGGAAAAAGAGTAAAAGAAATAATTGAAGCCGGAAAATTAGTTTCAGATGAAGTAGTAATGGAAATAGTCGCACATTTCATAGAAGGTCTTGGCGAGAACGTAAATGTTTTGTTTGACGGAATCCCTAGAAAAGTTGATCAAGCAAAAATGTTAATGGAATTATTAAAAAAATCTGATCGTAGATTCACAGCAGTTCTAGTAGATATAAAAAAAGAAACAGCATTAGCTAGACTTACAACAAGAAGAATATGCGGATCATGTAAAGCTGTATATCCAGCAACATACAAAGAAGATAAATGTTCAAAAGACGGATGTACTGGAACTTTAGTCACAAGAGCAGATGACAACGCTTCGGCAATAGAAACACGATTAAACACATATGAAGAAGAAACTGTTCCTGCAATTGAAATGTTTAAAGAAAATTTAATAAAAATAGACGGAGAACCTTCAATAGAAGAAGTAAGAAATAATGCTATCACTACACTAGATCCAGTCATGAGCAAATAAAATAATTTCGATGAATATAGTAATCAAAAATTTTGAAGAAATAATCCTTCTTCACGAAAGTGGAAAAATTCTTGCAGAGACTTTACAAAGAGTATCAGATTTAGCAAAAGAAGGAATGTCTACTTTAGAATTAGACATTTTTGCTGAAAAATTCATAAGAGAACAAGGAGGAATTCCAGCATTCAAAGGATATCATGGATTTCCAGGAACTTTATGCACTTCTATAAATGAAGAAATAGTACACGGAATCCCACGTGCAGATAAAATATTAAAAAACGGAGATCTTTTAACAATAGATTGTGGTGTCTCATATAAAGGATTAATTACAGATTCAGCAATTTCAATAGGCATAGGAGAAATTTCGAAAGAAAAAGAAAATTTAATAAAAACAGCCGACGAAGCTTTATCAAAAGCTATAGATATAGCAAAACCAGGTATTCACCTATCAGAGTTAAGTAAAGTAATAGAAAAAACTATAAAAACAGCTGGATTTCATGTGATAAAAGACCTAACAGGACATGGAGTAGGCAGACAACTACACGAAGATCCAATAATATTAAACTTTTTTGATGGGAATCCTGGTCCTATCCTAAAACCAGGGATGACACTTGCAATTGAACCTATTTTTTCAAGCAAAACATCTGAAATGAGAGAATTGAAAGATAGATGGACTCTTGTAACAATAGATAATTCATGTGCAGTTCAATCTGAACACACGATTTTGATCACAGAAAATGGTAATGAGATACTAACAAAACGGCAATAAAAAGCCAAAAAAACGACCACTCACAACAAAACCATAAAAAAATCAACTACTCATATAAAATTCCCTTGCATAACCAAATTGATTACTGTAAAATCCCAAACGCTTTTTTGAATTAACTTAACTATTAAAGGGCATTTTATGGCCAAGGAAGAGACTTTAGAACTCGACGGAGTAGTCTTAGAATCACTACCAAATACTGAATTCAAAGTTGAATTACCAGATAAAAGAACGATAAAGGCCCATCTATCAGGCAAAATGAGGATGAATTATATAAAAATCCTCCCTGGAGACAAAGTAACAGTAGAGTTAAGTATGTACGACCTTTCTAAAGGCCGAATAACCTATAGACATAACACTAAACATGAAAGTCAGACCATCTGTTAGAAAAATGTGTCAGAAATGTCAAATTATAAGAAGAAAAGGTGTAGTTCGTGTTATTTGTGCTAATAAGAAACATAAACAACGCCAAGGTTAGTTAATTTTTGAGTAGTCGGTATTCTCCCCCAGAATACTGACTACTTAGAAATTAATTTTAGGAAACTATGCGTATTGCTGGAGTTAATCTCCCAAAAGAAAAAAGAATTGAAGTAGGACTTACTTCAATTCACGGTATAGGGCGAAAACTAAGTGCAAAGATATTAGAAGAAGCAAAGATTAATAAAGATATTAAAGTCCAAGACGTTTCAGAAAAAGACGAGGCAATCCTTCGTGAAATTATTGGAAAGTTAGCAATTGAAGGTGATCTTCGCCGTAAAGTAGCTATGGACATCAAACGTCTTCAAGAAATAGGATCATATAGAGGATATAGACATAAAAAAGGTCTTCCAGTAAGAGGACAACGCACAAGATTTAATGCAAGAACAAGAAAAGGTAAACGTAAGACAGTAGCAAATAAAAAAGTAACAACTAAGTAATAATTAAAATGGCTGAAGAAAAAGAACAACCAAAAAAGGAAGTAGAAGAACCTAAGAAAGAAAAAGCTGAAAAAGCCGCAAAATCTGACAAACCTACGAAAGAAGGTGCGGAAGATAAGGCAGCGGCTAAAAAAGCTAAAAAAAGCAAAAGAAGAAGTATTCCAGAAGGAATAGTTTGTATTCATGCATCATATAACAATACCATTGTTACAATAGCTGAACCAAATGGAAATGTAGTTGCATGGGGATCATCTGGATCAAGCGGTTTCAAAGGAACAAGAAAATCAACTCCATATGCAGCTCAAGTAGCAGCAGAAAATACAGCCGAAAAAGCAAAAGTTTTCGGAATGGAGAAAGTTCATATTTATGTAAAAGGACCAGGCCCAGGTAGAGAACAAGCTATTCGTGGCTTAGTGGCAAAAGGGATCGACGTAATATCAATTAACGACATTACTCCAATCCCACACAATGGTTGTCGTAAGAAAAAAGGACGTAGAGTATAATTTTAAATAAACTATGGGTAGAAATATCGGACCATCATGTAGGCTTTGTAGACGTGAAGGGATGAAACTCTTCTTAAAAGGTGCACGTTGTGAAACTCAAAAATGCGCATTTTTAAGAAAAAAATACAACCCTGGTATCCACGGACCAAAAGGATCATTTGGATCAAAATCAGAATATTCAAAACAATTACGTGAAAAACAGAAAGCAAAAAGAACTTATGGAATTGAAGAACGTCAATTTAGAAATTATTATAGGACAGCCGTAAAACGTCCTGGAGTAACAGGTCACGTTTTCTTAGGAATACTTGAAAGTAGACTAGACAATGTTCTATACAGAGCATGTTTTGCAGAATCAAGAAACCATGGAAGACAATTAGTTTCTCATGGTTTAATAAAAATAAATGGAAGGAAAGTTCGAACTCCTTCTATTTTAGTAAAAACAGGTATGATCATCGAACCTACAGCAAAAGCAGTTCGCGGGAAAGCTTTTGTAGAATTGGCAAAGAAGAAATTAACAGCTCCAAAATGGCTAAAAGTTGATTTAAAAAAGCCATCTATTGAAGTTGTATCAATGCCAGATAAAGATGATATTCCACAAGAAATAAATAGCCAGCTTATAGTTGAGCTATATTCTAAGTAATAAAAATACATCTTAACCACCTTCTAAATGCATCAAATACAAGAAGAAATTGGGATTCCCAAAATTAAAACTGAAAAGGTGGACGGAAACCATGCAATATTTGTAATGAGCCCATTGCCTACAGGATATGGCGTTACTCTTGGAAACGCACTACGCAGAGTACTTTTATCATCTCTGCCAGGGGCTTCAATAACAGGAGTAAAAATTGACGGAATAAGTCACGAATATTCTACGCTTAAAGGAGTAAGAGAGAGCGTTTTAGACATTCTATTGAACCTAAAACTTCTATGTATTAAAAAAACTACAAAAGAGCCATCTACTATCGTTTTGGAGAGCTCTAAGGGTGGAGAAATTACTGCAAAAGACATCAAATGTCCTTCAGACGTAGAAATTCTAAATCCAGAACAATACATTGCTACAGTAGAAAAAGGAGTTAAATTAAAAATCGAAATGCGTGTAGAAAAAGGCGTTGGATATGTTCCAGCTGCTATAAAACAGAAAGAGGAAACAGATACGAAAATGATTGTTATGGATGGAGTATACTCACCTATCAAGAAAGTAAGATACGATATTGAAGCAACTCGTGTCGGCCAATCTACAAACTTAGATAAATTGACATTAGAGATAAAGACAAATGGAGCAATCAGTCCAGAAGACGCATTAAAATTCGCTTCAAATGTCCTTCAATCATATTTCAGTCTATTCAATATGGACAAAATCATGGTTGAAAAAGAATTCATGTCAGATATCAAATCAATTTTAGAAAAAGAAAAGGAAGAAGAATTGAAGAAACCAGTTCAAGAATCATACACCCCTATCGAAATTCTTGGCTTATCTCCAAGAACTCTTAACGCTTTGATAAATGGAGGAATTGGTTCTATTGAACAATTATCAAAATGCACAGAGAGCAAACTTACAAACCTAAGAGGATTTGGGAAGAAAGCATTAACAGAAGTTGCTAGCGCGCTTTCAAAGAAAGGAATTTCTCTTGCAGAAGAATAAAAATTTCCCTAATATAACGACCCGTTAAATTAACTACAATGAGACACAACGTAAAAAAAGTAAAACTAGGTAGCAACAAAGAGCACACGACCTCAATAATGAGAAACTTAGCAATGGCAGTAATCATCTATGACAAGATAAAAACTACAGAAGCTAAG
>Ga0172375_10005670_pt1 | contig 17888 bp, 22 predicted proteins | sample LakKiv1m_FD_114537 | JGI IMG/M metagenome (GOLD analysis project Ga0172375, IMG submission 114537) | Freshwater microbial communities from Kabuno Bay, South-Kivu, Congo - kab_092012_11.1m | ecosystem: Environmental > Aquatic > Freshwater > Lake | place: Democratic Republic of the Congo...
GGTGTCGGTTCATGATGCGGGCAATGTCGCTCTGCTTATGGCCGGCTTTGAGAAGAATGGCAATTTGGTATCGTTCGTGTTGGGTGAGATGTGTGTAGTTCATTCCAGGCAACTTTGACTTGGGGGTCGAGGGGCTCGGATGCTATTGCATCTCGCCCACCCAACCCGTTAATCAGAGTTGCACTTCGAATTTGAACTCGCGAACGAATTCAACGGCATGCACGGCGCGTTCGCGGACGAGCATTCGACACTCTGATTCGCGGCCATGGCGCAATTCGACGTCCATCGCAACATCGGCCGGCATCGCGACGACATCCCGTATGTCGTGCTGGTGCAGTCCTCGCTGTACGACAGCTACCGCCGTCGCGTCGTCGTTCCGCTGGTGAAGAAGTCCGCGCTCGGCAAGGTCACCAATCCGCGCTTCAACCCGGCATTCAAAATCGAAAATGTTCCGGTCGTCCTGCATCCACTGGAAATCGTCTCCGTCGCCAATGAGCAACTCGGTGAGTTCGTGCTGTCCTTGCAAGACAGCGGCGACGTCATCGCGGCGGCCCTGGACGAACTGCTCACGCAAGCCTGGCGGTAGCGCCCTCTCGCCACGACTGACTTTTGAATAGTCATGCACATCTGGGTCGATGCCGACGCCTGTCCAAAGCCGATCAAGGAGATTCTGTTCCGGGCGGCGACGCGCACCGGCATCATGGTGACGCTGATCGCCAACCAGATGCTCGCCGTGCCGCGCTCGCCGCACATCCGCGCGCTGCAGGTGCCAAAGGGTTTCGACGTGGCCGACAACGAAATCGCGCGGCGCGTGGCAGCGGGCGACCTGGTCATCACCGGCGACATTCCGCTGGCCGCCGACGTGATCGCCAGGGGCGCGAAGGTGCTCACCCCGCGTGGCGAACCCTACGACAAAGGCAGCATCGCCGCCGCGTTGACCCTGCGCAACTTCATGGACACGCTGCGCTCGACGGGCGTGGAAACCGGCGGGCCGGCGGCGTTTTCCGCCAGCGACCAGCACAGCTTCGCGCGACAACTGGATCGTGAACTGGCGGGACGTTAAACTGACATTGCCATGCCCTCCCCCAAATCCCCCGACCCTTCACGTCTCGACCAGATTGTCGCCGCAGCCCGATCGAGCGCGACGCAACGCGAGAAGGACTACCGCGAACAGGCGCTCAAGATTTATCCGTGGATCTGCGGGCGCTGCGCACGCGAATTCACCCACGCCAACCTGCGCGAGCTGACGGTGCACCACCGCGACCACAATCACCAGAACAATCCGCCAGACGGCAGCAACTGGGAGCTGCTCTGCCTCTACTGCCACGACAACGAGCACCAGAAACAGCTGGAGGCGCAAGCCGGGCAATCGATGGACACGCCGCAGGGCAAGGTGGCGACGCACAACCCCTTCGCCGACCTGAAGTCGCTGCTCAACAAGGGCCGCTAGCGAGCGGCGCTGCCGTCCCGCCAGCGCCGAGTTTTCAAGCCGCGACTGGCGTACCCGTTGCCTTGTCGCTCGCCCACGGCGCGGGCTTTTTCACTGCCGCCCAGACCGGGTTCTCGATGGTCAGCGCAAGCTGGCGCGCGAGCTCCGGCATGCCGGCATAGCCGGCGTAGCCGAATTCGCGTTCCTGGTTGATGTCGAGGAAGGGGATGCGCGACTTGAGCGCCATGTAGAGGTTGCGGCCGCCGGCGATGAGGATGTCGGCACGCAAATCCTTGTACGCGCCGAGCAGCGCCTTCGGGCTGCCGTCTTCGATCATGTTCGCGTCCGGGCCCATCAGTTCGCGGATGCGTTCCTTGTCTTCTTCGGTGGATTTCTTGGTGCCGGTGGCGACGACGTCCATGCCGAGGTCCTGCAGCGCGGAGACGATCGACCACGACTTGACGCCGCCGGTGTAGAGCAGCACGCGCTTGCCCGTCAGGCGCTGGCGCCAGGGTTCGAGCGCGGCGTGGGCCTTGGCTTCCTCGCGCGCGATCAGTGCCTCGGTGCGCGCGGTGAGATCCGCGTCGTCGAGCAGCGCGGCGAAATCGCGCAAGGCCTGCGACATGTCGCGCACGCCATAGAAGCTGCCTTCGAAGAAGGGCACGCCGTAAGTCTCTTTCAGCTTGCGCGCAACGTTGAGCAACGCCTTGGCGCAGACGACCATGGTCGCTTCGGCACGATGCATGATTTGCACTTCGCGGAAGCGCGCGTCGCCCGAAAGCGTGGACAGCACGCGCAGGCCGAGTTCGTCGAACAGCGGCAGCACGTGGAAGAACTCGCCGGCGATGTTGTATTCGCCGATCAGGTTGATGTCGTGCACCTTGATTCCCGGTCGCTGCACGGCAAGCGGCACCGGATCGGGCTCGCGCGTGCCGATCACGTACTTGAACATCGCCTCGCCGCCGAGGCGGTTGCCCATGTTCTTGGTGCCGTAGAAGCCGGCCGCATCGACCGGCACCACGGGCACGCCGTAGTGCTCGGTGGCCGCCTTGCACAGCGCGTCGAGATCGTCGCCGATCAACGCGGTAACGCAGGTGGAATAGACGAATACCGCCGCCGGCGCGTGGTCGTCGATGGCCTGCTTGATCGCGTGGTAAAGGCGCTTTTCGCCGCGCCCCATGATCACGTCCTGCTCGGTGAGGTCGGTGGTCATGCCGATCTTGAACAGCGTCGGCCCGGTAGTTTTGGTGCCGCGGTTGTCCCAGGAGCTGCCGGCGCAGGCGATGGGGCCATGCACGATGTGCGCGACGTCGGCGATCGGCAGCAGCGCGATCTGCGCGCCGTCGAAGGCGCAGCCGCCGGCGGTGGCGCCGGGCTTGGGCTTGGCGCAACCGGATTTCTCCTTCGCATTGTGGGCGCAGGCGGGTTCGTTCAGCAGTTCGGCGATCTGGGCGGCAGCTTTCATGTGTGGTCCTTTCGACATTCCTAGTGCAAGCCGTGTGCCATGCCTAAGCATCTGTTTCGACAAGGATCGCGCGGTCTGGCGTGTTGTCGCATTTGCGACAATGGGCGTTGGCGAGGCAAAGCCATGCGCCTGAATATCAGGCCATACGGGGCGTGGCATGGGGTTTGCGAGATCGATATCGCACCTACAAATTGGAGGACGCCATGCAAACCATATTCGAGCACGTCGTCTGGGCGCCGCGTGTCGTCGCCGCCCGTCCCCTGAACTCGATCGACAGCGAGTACGAGGATATCGTCGCCCTGCTGCTGGACTATCGCATTGACGACAGCGCCGAAACCCTGCGGCTTTGCCATGCCATCGCCACCGCATCCATGGGCGAAAACCACCTCTGGCAGGATCTGGAGCTTGCCAACCGCAAGGAATTGTCTGCTTTGCTTCTGGCCCACTTCCCGGCGCTGGTCGCGCGCAATGTGGGCGACATGAAGTGGAAGAAGTTCTTCTACCGCCAGCTCTGCGAACGTGCCGGCGTGCCAATCTGCAAGTCTCCGCATTGCGCCGAGTGCGACGACCAACCGGTCTGTTTCGGGCCGGAAGACGCCTGATCGCCCAACGGGAAACCCGACGTGGCCTTGTTTTTGCTAGCGCTATGTAGTGTGAGGTAATATCGCTTTTATTGTCGGTTTGCCTCCACAAGGAGACCCGAATGACAGCAACTTCAAACGTCAAGTCCTTTCCTGCCGGGCTGGCCAACTTCAGCCGGGGACGCCGCTGGGATCATCTGGAACTGCTCGAGCGCATCGACAGTTCCGGCTCGATTTCGACCGCCGCGACCGACATGGGCATGAGCTACAAGGCCGCGTGGCAAGCGGTGGAAGCCATGAACAACCTGTCGGAGCAACCGCTGGTCGAACGCCAGGCCGGTGGCCGCCACGGCGGCGGTACCTGTCTGACGACCTACGGTCGACGCGTGGTTGGCGCCTACCGACGGCTGGAAAAGGAACGCGAGAAGGTGCTGGCAGCCTTGGGTCAGATCATGGATGACTTCGAGCAGTACTACCAGATCGTCAGGAGATTCGACATGAAAACCAGTGCACGTAACCAGTACCTCGGCAAGGTGGTGTCCGTCAAAAACGGGCCGATCAACGCCGAGGTGATCCTCGACATCGGCGGCGGTGACGAGCTCGCCGCCGTCATCACCCAGAACAGTGCCACGCACCTCGGCCTGCAGCCCGGCGTGGAAGCCTATGCGCTCATCAAGGCGCCATGGGTGATCCTCACCACGGACGAAAACTTCAAGACCAGCGCGCGCAACCGCCTGTGCGGCACCGTGGTGCGCTGCCATGTGGGCGCCGTCACCGCCGAGGTGGTGATCGAACTGCCGGGCGGCAAATTCGTCGTCTCCACGATCACCAACGACAGCGTGGAAGAACTCGGACTCGCCGAAGGCAAGCGCGCCTGCGCGCTCATCAAGGCGTCCCACGTCATCCTCGCTGTGCCGACCTGAAAGGAATGGGCCATGAAAATCACGCTTTCCGTTCTCGCTCTATTCGCCTCCACTAGCGCCATTGCCGACGAGGTGCAGGTCGCCGTCGGCGCCAACTTCAACGCGCCGTTGAAGCTCATCGCCGCCGATTTCGAGAAGGATACCGGCCACAAGGCCGTGGTGTCGCTCGGCACAGTCGGCAAGTTCTTCGCCCAAATTAGGAGCGGCGCGCCCTTCGAGGTGCTGATCTCCTCCGACAAGGACACGCCGGTCAGGCTGGTGGCCGAGGGCCTGGCCATCGAGGTGACGCGCCAACCCTATGCCATCGGCAAGCTGGTGCTGTGGTCCGCCAAGCCCGACTATGTGGACGCCAAGGGCGAGGTATTGAAGAAGGGCGATTTCAAGCACTTCTCGCTGGCGAACCCGAAGCTCGCCGTCTACGGCGCCGCAGGGCAGGAGGCGATGAAGCGGCTGGGTGTGCTCGACGCCATCCAGCCGCGCATCGTGCTGGCCGAGAACATCACCCAGGCTCACCAGTTCATCGCCACCGGCAACGCCGAACTCGGCTTCGTCGCCCTGTCGCAGATCATCGGCAAGGATGGCGGGATCGCCAGCGGCTCGGCCTGGATGGTGCCCGCCGATCTCTATCCGCAGATCCGGCAGGACGCCATCGTCCTGAGCCTGGGCAAGGACAAGCCCGCCGCCAAGGCGCTGGTCGATTACCTGAAGACCGACAAGGCCCGCGCCGTCATCAAGAGCTTCGGCTACGACCTCCCATAATTCCTCAAGGAAAATTTCGCCATGAAAACCCTCAAGTCCTTCCTACTATCCCTGCTGCTCCTCGCATCCGCCCCGCTCATGGCGGCCGACAAGCTGACCATCGCCGCCGCCGCCGACCTCAAGTTCGCGATGGAGGAAATCGTCGCCGCCTTCAGGCAGGCCCACCCCGCTGAGACGGTGGAGACCATCTACGGCTCCTCGGGCAAGTTTCACACGCAGATCCAGCAGGGCGCGCCCTTCGACCTCTATTTCTCGGCCGACATCAAGTATCCGCAGATGCTGGCCCAGGAAGGCCTGGCCGCCTCGGCGGTCAAGCCTTACGCCTTCGGCCGTATCGTGCTCTGGAGCCAGTCGCGCGACGCCAGCAAGATGACGCTGGCCGACCTCGCCGATCCGTCGATCCGCAAGATCGCCATCGCCAACCCGAAGCACGCGCCCTACGGCAAGCGCGCCGAAGAAGCGCTGCGCTCCGCCAGCCTCTGGGACAAATTGCAGGACCGCCTGGTGCTGGGCGAGAACATCGCCCAGACGGCCCAGTTCGTGCAGACCGGCAACGCCGACATCGGCATCATCGCGCTGGCGCTTGCCCTCAACCAGGAGCTGGCCAGCAAGGGCGGCTACGCGCTGATCGACGACAAGCTGCACCAGCCGCTGGAGCAAGGTTTCATCGTCACCAAGCGTGCCGCCGACAACGCGCTGGCGAAGCAGTTCGCCGACTACATGGGCAGCGCGGAAGCGCGGCGCGTGATGGTCAAGTACGGCTTCGTCCTGCCGGGCGAAACCTTGGGCAAATAATCCATGCTGAATCCATCCGACTGGTCCGCTGTTTGGCTGACGCTCAAGCTCGCCGGCGTGACCACTGCGCTACTATTGCTGATCGGGACGCCGATCGCCTGGTGGCTGGCGCGCACGCGCTCGTGGTGGAAGGGGCCAGTCGGAGCGGTCGTCGCGCTACCCATCGTGCTGCCACCGACCGTGCTGGGTTTCTACCTGCTGCTGGTTATGGGACCGAACGGTGTCGTCGGACAGCTCACGCAATGGGCCGGCATCGGGCTACTGCCCTTCACCTTCTGGGGACTGGTTGTGGCCTCGGTGTTTTACTCGATGCCTTTCGTTGTCCAGCCGCTCCAGAATGCCTTCGAGGCGATCGGCGAACGGCCGCTCGAAGCGGCGGCGACACTGCGCGCGAGTCCGCGCGACGCTTTCTTCAGTGTCGCCGTGCCGCTTGCGCGGCCCGGTTTCCTCACCGCGTCGATCCTCGGCTTTGCGCATACGGTGGGTGAATTCGGCGTGGTGCTGATGATCGGCGGCAACATCCCAGACAAGACGCGCGTCGTCTCGGTGCAGATCTACGACCACGTCGAGGCACTTGAATATGCCGAAGCGCACTGGCTGGCGGGTGGCATGGTGGTGTTTTCCTTCCTTGTGCTGCTGGCGCTCTACACCCTGAACCCGACGGGACGGAAGAAATGATCGCCGCGCGCTTCCGCCACGCCTATCCGGGCTTCGCGCTCGACGTCGATCTCACGCTGCCGGGCCGCGGTGTCACCGCGCTGTTCGGGCATTCCGGCTCGGGCAAGACGACGCTGCTGCGCTGCATTGCCGGCCTCGAACGCGCACAGGGCCGCCTGTCGATCGACGACGCGGTGTGGCAGGACGACACCACCTTCGTGCCCACGCATCGCCGGCCGATCGGCTACGTGTTCCAGGAAGCCAGCCTGTTCCCGCATTTGAGCGTGCAGGGCAATCTCGACTACGGAATGAAACGTTGTGGGTGCCGTCCCGCAGAAGCTGACTTTCAAAAGATTATCGACCTGCTCGGCATCGGTACCCTGCTCGACCGCCAGCCCGACCGCCTCTCGGGCGGCGAACGCCAGCGCGTCGCCATCGCCCGCGCACTGCTTACCGCGCCGCGCCTGCTGCTGATGGACGAGCCGCTCGCCGCGCTCGACCTCGCGCGCAAGAACGAAATCCTGCCCTACCTCGAACGCCTGCACGACGAACTGGAGATTCCCGTGCTCTACGTCAGCCACGCGCCCGATGAAGTCGCGCGGCTGGCCGACCACATCGTGGTGATGGAAGGCGGCCGCGCCGTCGCGCAGGGGCCGCTCACCGACACGCTCGCGCGCCTCGATCTGCCCATCCTGTCATTGCGCCTTGGCGAAGACGCCGGTGTGGTGCTCGATGGTACGGTAGTCGAGCGTGACGAGAACTGGCAGCTCGCGCGCATCGGTTTCTCAGGTGGAACGGTCTGGGTGCGCGATGGCGGCCATGACCTCGGCCATCATGTGCGCGTGCGTATCCTCGCGCGCGACGTGAGTGTCGCCCTCGAACCGCAGCACGACTCCTCCATCCTCAACTGCCTGCCGGCCGAGGTGGCAGAAATCGCGAACGATGCCCACCCTGCACTGGCGCTGGTCAAGCTCAAGCTTGGCAATTCAGCCGTGGTCGCACGCCTCACCCGTCGCTCGGCCTGCGGGCTCGACCTCAAGCCGGGCGCCCAGGTCTACGCACAAATCAAGGCGGTGGCCCTCATCGGATGAAACCGCAAATCGACTTCGCCACCGAAAACGATCTGCCCGCATTGGCCGACCTGCTCCACGAACTGTTCACGCTGGAAAGCGATTTCGTACCCGCACGCGAGAAACAACTGCGCGGACTGCAGTTGATCCTCGACAACCCGGACCTCGGCCGCCTGTTCGTGTTGCGCATCGACGGCAAGGTTGCCGGCATGGCGAACGCGCTGATCACCATCAGCACCGCGCAGGGTGCGCGCGTGCTGCTGCTCGAGGACGTGATCGTCAGCACAGAGTACCGCGCCGCCGGGCTGGGCCGCACGCTTGTCGAACATGTCTGCGCCTGGGCGAAAGACGAAGGCATGACGCGCGTCACCCTGCTGGCCGACCAGGACAACGCGGCGGCCCTGGCTTTCTACGCCCAGCTCGGTTTCGAAAACTCGGCGATGGTGGTGCGGCGCAAGCCGTTGTGAACTAGCCCGCGAAGGCCCAGTCACGCCCCTCAAGCCGCAGCCGCAGGTTGCCGTTCGCCGTGTCGCGCAAGGCGGTCAGCCCCACGGCGGGCAGGGTGACGACGACGTCGAAGCGGCCGTTGCGCAGATAGCCGATTTCGAGCGCATCGGTCGCCGGCCGCACTTCGAAATAACCCTGGCAGAACGGGCAGTGGCAGTCGAGTACGTGCTCGCCCACCATCTCTTCGCAGGCGTCGAGGACTTGTGCGGCCGACAGCTTCGCCCCGCACAGCGGGCAGGTGGCTTCGCGTTTCGCCATGTCAAAAACTGTAGGGCCGGTGCAGCCAGTCGCGCACGACCTGCACGTCGCGGTCGGGCAGGTAGTTGAAGCCGCCCTGCACATCCTCGATCACGACGGTGGCGACGGCATGCGGCACGCTCTTCGTCGTGATCATGTGGAAGAACCACGCCATCGGATAGCCGAGGTGGCGATCGAAGCCTTGCAGCGCCTCGGCCAAGGCCAGACCACGCACACCGAACCCGCCTTCGAAACGCGGCAGCGCGCCGTTCAAGGCGGCCACCGGGGTGGCGCTGCGGATCGGCTGGCGATAGCGGTCGAGGTGTTCGCGCACCGCAAGCACCCAGTGGTTGCTGAAGTCGCTGGCGTGGCCGGCGGAGCTGGCTTCCCAAGCCTCGATGAAGCGATGCACCGGCTGCGGCTCGGGTTTCTGCGCCCGCATGCCGTCAAGGAAATCGGCCACGTGGGTGAGGCGGCGCATGGCGTAGAACGGCACGCCCAGCGCGGATTGATGGCTCGGGCAGGCATCGCGCGGATCGACGAGTTCCTCGATGCTGGACGGTACCTCGCCGGCGGGAAACAGGACATGGCAGATGACCTCCTGCAACTCCTCGATGTCGATCTGGATGAAATCGTCCGCACCCGGGCCGATGCGCGCTACCCAGTAGTGCGTCTTGCCGGTGATCCGCGTGGCGCGCAGATTGTCGTCGGCATGGGCGCTGGCCACGGCGGCGAGGTCCTCGCCGCAGCGCTCGAGTTCTTCCTCGGCCCAGTGCTCGAGATCGTCGGCAATATGCCGGCCTTGCGCATCGACCACGCCGCCGAGGCGATACCAGCCGCCGCGCGCCAACACTTCGCGAAAGCTCAGTTGCGGCGCCAGGCGTGCGAGTTCGCGCGCCAGGGCGGCCGGCCCCTGCGTCACCGGCACCTGAACGCAGTATTCGGCGACCAGTTGCGACAGGGTAGTCAGGTCGGGCACTTTCTCGGCAATGTGGGCGGACATGGTCAAACTCCTGGTTGAATTCATTCGGCGGCGGCAATGCGTTGCCAGGCGATGCGCCGGACTTCGGGTTCGGGATCGTCGATCAGCGCCCGCACGTCTTCCAACGGCGCCCGCGCGGCCGCGGCATGGCGCACGATCCAGTCCGGATCCTCAAGCAGGCGCGCGGCATCATGGGGCAGGGCGCGCTCGGCGACGATGCGACGCACTTCCGGTTCCGGGTCGTCGATCAGTTTGGCGAGGGCGAACGCCGGCAGGCGCTGCGCCACCGTCTTGCGCACTTCGCGCTCGGGATCCTTGACCAGTCGCGGCAGGCGGCCATGCGAGAGCCGCCGTGCGACGATGACGCGCACCATGTAGTCGGGGTCGCCGGACATCACCAGCAGGTCGTCGACCGGAAAGCGCTGCGCCACGGCGATGCGCACCTCGCGGTCGGGGTCGCGGCGCAGTTTGAGCAGTTCGTCGGGCGGCAGGCGCGTGGCGACGACGCGCCGCACCACTTCGTCCGGATCGTTGATGTGCTGGCGACAGGCTTCGAGCGGCGCATGACGCACGGCGATGGCACGGCGCTCCCAGTGCGCGTCCGCGATGTAGGCCGTCGCCTGCTCCGGGTTGGCGCGGAAGAACCGGTCCATATGGCGGCCGCTCAGGCTTTTCACGCAGGCATCGCCGGGACTACAGCGCCGTTCCGGCAGCAAGTCGGCGGCATGCCGGCAGGTCGCGCAGACCGCCTGCGCCTCCTTGCCGCCGCTGACGACGGGCGCGAGTTCAGTCTTCGTCGTCACGCAGCGCCACCACGATGCCGGTTGCGGCGGCCACGTCGTTGGTGAGGCTGAGGCAGTGTTCGCCGGTGGCCACATAATAAATCTCGCAGACCGCGTTCCCCGCTGCCGGCGAGAGTCGCGGCGACACGTCGTCCCCGCCGCACACCGAGATGTGGTGGCCGGGAAACGTGGTGCGCAAATCCTGCACCAGCGCCTCGTAGGCCTGCGACGGGTTGGCCGCGACGTGCGCGAGCACCGCGTCGAGGTAATCGGGCGTGATGCCGGTATTCACTCTTCCCCGACCTCGGCGAGTTCGCGATAGGCGGCCAGCGAGCCGGCCTCGACACCCATCACCTTGGCGAGCCAGGGCGGGGGGTTCGTCAGGGCCTGCTGCAGCTTGGCCAGCATGTCATCGACACGCGTATTCGGCGCCACCTTGAGCGGATGCGTGCCGGCGCGCACGACCTTGGCGGCGGCCGGACCGCCGATCGACTGGAAACAGGCGATCTGGCAATCGCCGATCAGGGCCGCACGCGCCTTGTTGCGATCCTCGGCCTCGTCGGCCGCGGCGGTGGAGAGCGCGTTGACGAACTCCACCGTCTCCGGCGACACCTGATAGATCAGAAAGGCGCGACAGGAGCCGAAGTGCCCGTCGATCAGCGCGCCACTGTCCGTGGCGCAGGCAACGCGTATGGTTCCGCTCATGGCGCGCTCCCGGGGTCAGGCGTAAACGATACAGGCTTCCCCGGCGGGGCAGGCCGCCACGCACTTCGGCGAATCCTGGTCCTCGCACTCGTTGCAGGTGTCCTTGTTGATCTTGTAGATGCCGCTCTTTTCGAGCACGGACTTGGTCGGGCAGACCGGCACGCAGTCGCCGCAGGATGTGCATTCAGCCTGGATGATTTTCATTGCCATGATGTTTCTCCTTAACTTTACTCAACCCCATCGATCCGCTTGGCGCGCAGCGAGTAGGGCAGCCGCTCGGGCGCGCTTTGCGGTTCGATGTAGTAGATGCCGCCGTTCTTCAACCTGATCTCGCCGCCCCATTTTTCCGGGCTATCGAATTCCATCGAGGTAATCTGGTCCTCGATATCGCGCTTGGGCATGTAGAACACATAACCTTCGGCGCCACGGCGGATCATGATGTTGGCCATGGTCGATTAACGCACCAGGTCGTGGTTGTAGTCGGTGGTGCCCATGCCGCGCGTCTTGTCGTCCAGACGCTCCAGCACGGCGTTGGTCAGCGTGGTCAGCACCTGCATGGCGCCTTCGTAGCCCAGCGTGGTCTGGCGATGCAGATGGTGCCGGTCGAAGATCGGGAAGCCGATGCGGATCAGCGGCACCTCGAATTCCTCGCCCTTGTGGAAGGTGTCGCGCTGAATGTACTTGCCGTAGCTGTTGCCGACGAGAAAGTCCGGCTTGTCGGTGAAGCACAGGCTGCGCAGGTGCCACAGGTCGGCGCCAGGGTAGGCCTTGCCATTGGCGCCGTAGGGGCTGGAGGCCAACAGCTTCTCCATCGTCTTCGCCCACTTCTTGCCGCCGTTGTGGCAAACGACATGGGTGGGCTCGATGCCGAATTCCAGCATCAGCTTGACCATGCCCAGCGTGAAGTCGGGGTCGCCATAGACCGCCATCTTCTTGCCGTGCAGCCAGGCATGCGAGTCGGTCATCATGTCGACCAGACGGCCGCGCTCGAGTTGCAGGGATGCAGGAATCGGCTTGCCGGTGATCTCGGAAACTTTCATCAGGAAGGCGTCGGTCCATTCCACGCCCATCGGGATGTTGAGCTTGGGCACTTCATGGTTCCAAGTGTTCTCGACGTACTTGCGGGTCTTGTCGAGACCGAGCGGCTGGATCAGGAAGGTGGTGTGGGCGTTCGGGGCATCCTTCACCTCGTCCTGTGTCGTGCCGCCGGCATACATGCGGAATTCGCCGTCGGCCGGGGTGTCGAGCACCTCTTCCGGATCGGAGAGCATCGTGTAGTCGACGCCCATTTCCTTCAGGTAGCGCTTGATGACACGATAGTTGCCGAGATAGGTTTCGAAGCCCGGCACGATGTTGATCTTGCCGTTCTTGCCCGGTTCCTTGCCCTCCATGGTGTTGAGGGTGAAGTAGCGCAGGATGCCCTCTTCCATGTTGTCCCAGCCGGTGACGTGGCTGCCGACGAAGCTCGGCGTGTGGGCGAAGGGAATCGGGAAGTCCTGTGGGACGTTGCCTTCCTTCTTGGCGTTGTTGATGAACGCGTTGAGGTCGTCGCCGATCACTTCGGCGATGCAGGTGGTCGACATCGCGATCATCTCGGCGCCGTAGAGGGCCTTGGCGTTGGCCAGGCCTTCGTGGATGTTCTTCTGCCCGCCGAACACGGCCGCGTCTTCCGTCATCGAGTCGGCGATGATGGCGATCGGTTCCTTGAAGTGGCGGTTGAAGTAGGTGCGGAAGTAGGCGATGCAACCCTGCGAGCCGTGGATGTACACCAGCGTCTTGTGGAAGCCGAGCGAGCACAGCGCCGAGCCGAGCGGCTGGCAGGCCTTGGCCGGGTTGATGGTCAGCGCTTCGCGCTTGAAGTTGAGGTCCTGGTACTCCTTGGAGGTCGTCCAGTTGAAAACCTCATCCACCTTCGCCTTGGGCGAGATTTCCTCGAAATGTTCGCGCTTGCGCGTGATCATGCCCTTGTAGTCGTCGTCCCGGAACAGGGGGAAACACGGCTTGATCTTTTCTGCTGCTTGCATCTTTATCTCCTTTGCCCGGCCACCCATCTGTGGACGCGGGCGAAAGTTATCGAAAGGGTGTCGTGTTTCAGGCGGCCTTCAGCTCGGCGGCGGCGTCCTTGTCGAGCCACGGCGCCTTGAGCATCTTCCAGCACGGGTTGTTGAGCGTCAGGTCCATGTCCTTGGCGAACACGGCGAAGCCGTCGTAGCCGTGGTAGGGGCCCGAGTAGTCCCAGCTGTGCATCTGGCGGAAGGGGTAGCCCATCTTGTGGAAGACGTACTTTTCCTTGATGCCGGAGCCGATCAGGTCAGGCTTCATCGCCTTGACGAACTCGTCGAGCTCGTGGCCGGTGGTGTCGTCGTAGATCAGCGTCGCATCGCCCATGTCCTTGATGGTGCGGTCGTAGTCGTCGTTGTGGGCGAACTCGTAGCCGGTGCCGACCACTTCCATGCCGAGGTCCTCATAGGCGCCGACCACGTGGCGCGGACGCAGGCCGCCGACGTAGAGCATCACCTTCTTGCCCTGCAGGCGCGGCTTGTACTTGGCGATCACTTCGTTCATGGCGGGCGTGTATTTCTCGATCACACGCTCGGCGCCTTCCTTGATGCGATCGTCGAAGAAGCTGGCGATCTTGCGCAGCGATTCGGCGATCTTGGTCGGGCCGAAGAAGTTGTACTCGAGCCAGGGAATGCCGTACTTCTCTTCCATGTGGCGGGAGATGTAGTTCATCGAACGGTAGCAGTGCAGGAGATTGAGCTTGACGTTCGGGGTGTTCTCCATCTCGGCCAGGGTGCCGTCGCCAGACCACTGGGCCACGACGCGCAGGCCCATCTCTTCGAGCAGGATGCGCGAGGCCCAGGCGTCGCCGCCGATGTTGTAGTCGCCGAGGATCGCCACGTCGTAGGGCGTCTTCTCGAAGGCCTGGCCATCGCGGTTGGAGAGGATCCAGTCGCGCACCGAGTCGTTGGCGATGTGGTGGCCGAGCGACTGCGACACGCCGCGGAAACCCTCGCAGCGCACCGGCACGACCGGCTTGTTGAGTTGCGCGGCCGCCTTCTTCGATACCGCTTCGATGTCGTCGCCGATCAGGCCGATCGGGCATTCGGACTGCACGGAAATACCCTTGTTGAGCGGGAACAGCATCTCGATCTCGTCGATCAGCTTGGCGAGCTTCTTGTCGCCGCCGAAGACGATGTCCTTCTCCTGGAAGTCGGAGGTGAAGTTCATTTCGCAGAAGGTATCCACGCCGGTGGTGCCGACGTAGTAGTTGCGGCGGCCGCCGCGGGCATACTGGCCGCAGCCGATCGGGCCGTGGGAAATGCTGATCATGTCCTTGATCGGGCCCCACACCACGCCCTTCGAGCCGGCGTAGGCGCAGCCGCGCATGGTCATCACGCCGGGCAGCGACTTGCGGTTGGAGGTGATGCACTTCTTCGACGACTCGAGTTCCTTGTCGTTCACCATCAAGTGCTTGGCGCGGTCTTTCTTGGCCTTTGCGGGATAGACCTCGAGCACCTCCTGGATGAGGGCCTGGGTTTCTTCGCGGGTTAGCGCAGCCATGTTGCTTCTCCTTGTCGGACGCCGGCAGCTATTTGTGCACGACGCCCCGTTGGATTGAATGGAATGACGATGTTCAGGCGGCAGCGGCTTCGGCAGCGAGTTCGGCGGCGGTCTTGCCGATGATGGAGGTGTCTTCCACTTCCATGATGCCGAACTCCATCAGCAGTTCTTCCAGCGCTTCCATCTCGATCGGGGTCGGGATGACGAACTTCTTGTTCTCGACGATCTTGCGGGCGAGCGCACGGTACTCGTCGGCCTGCTTGGCCTTCGGGTCGTACTCGATCACGGTCATGCGGCGAATCTCGGCGTGCTGGACGACGTTGTCGCGCGGCACGAAGTGGATCATCTGCGTGCCGAGCTTCTCGGCCAGCGCGATGATCAGTTCGTCCTCGCGGTCGGTGTTGCGCGAGTTGCAGATCAGGCCGGCCAGGCGCACGCCACCGGAGTTCGCATACTTGACGATACCCTTGGCGATGTTGTTGGCCGCGTACATGGCCATCATTTCGCCGGAGCAGACGATGTAGATTTCCTGCGCCTTGTTCTCGCGGATCGGCATGGCGAAGCCGCCGCAGACCACGTCGCCGAGCACGTCGTAGAACACGAAGTCGAGTTCGTCGTCGTAGGCGCCTTCCTCTTCGAGGAAGTTGATCGCGGTGATGACGCCGCGGCCGGCACAGCCGACGCCGGGTTCCGGGCCGCCGGACTCGACGCACTTGACGCCGCCGTAGCCGATGTTCATGACGTCTTCGAGTTCGAGGTCCTCGACGGAACCCGCTTCGGCGGCGAGTTGCATGACGCTGGTTTGCGCCTTGCTGTGCAGGATCAGGCGGGTCGAGTCGGCCTTGGGGTCGCAGCCGACGATCATCACCTTCTTGCCCGACTCGGCCAGCGCCGAGACAAGGTTTTGCGTGGTGGTAGACTTACCGATGCCACCTTTGCCGTAAATGGCGCATTGACGCAGTTTTGCCATGATGCAATCTCCTTAGTCTGAAATTCGTTCGGGCGTGGGGCAATTCCCGTGTTCCCGTCGTTGTAATGGCAAGGAGCATGCCACCGGCGCAATAGGCAACTAACCCACTGTTCCTGAAAAGAAAACGACGTGCCATCCCGAAGCGACAGTGCGGTGAATGCTTGTAGCACTTCCGACAATTCCGTCCAAAATCCCACCCTGCCGACCTGGGCACGACTGCCGATCAACCGCTGCAATTTGCCGGCGGTGATCCTCGGCAGCCTCACCTTCCAGCGCCATCCCGCCGCGCTCGTCCTCGACGGCGTCGCCGAGCTGCATGCCGACCTCTTCGCGCTGCTCGACGGCATCGACAGCGCCACCGAACGCGCGCAGCTGTTCCGCGACTACGTCGCCGCGCACTTCCGCCTCGACCATCTGGAAGATGCCGGCATCGATGAACATTCGCAGAAACGCGCCAAGGCCAACTGGCTGCGCGGGCTGCGCGGCTGGAGCTTCGACGCCGACGGCCGCGAGGGCGCGGTGCTCAAGGGCTGGGTGGAATCGCGCTTCGGGCTGATCCCGCGCTTTCACGGCGAACCGCTGCGCGACTTCACCGGCCCCGCCTGGCTGCATTACGTCGAGATGCGCGCCACCGGCCTCTATGGCACCAATGCGCTCGAAGGGCAGCTCGACCTGCTCTACGCCTACTGCCAGTATGAATACGCTCGCGCCGATGCCGGCGACCACATCACGCTCTATCGCGGCATCAACCGCATCGGCGAGCACGAAGTCCTGTCGGGCGAGGGCAAGCGCCAGGTGGTGCTGTTCAACAACCTCACCTCATTCACCGCGAACCGCGAGCGTGCCGGCGAGTTCGGCGACTACATCCTCGCCGCCGACGTCCCCACCGCCAAGATCTTCTTCCATTGCGCGCTGCTGCCCGGCGTCCTCAAGGGCGAGGACGAACACCTCGTCATCGGCGGCGCCTACGAGGTCTCGCTCAGTACGCTGTAAAAGTCGGCGCTGGTGGGACGGCAATCGGCCAGGAGCGGCCAAATCTGGGTATTCAACCGAACGTCTGCTCGAAGGTACTGAACGGACACAGATGCGCTGAAATTAACGTCGGGCGGCGAAGCAACATTCAGTTGCGCAAACCTGAAAGTTCTAACTTGGCTCCATCGAAATCGACGACGACATTCCTCAACACTTGGGATGCGGCTTCGAGGTTTAACACATCAAGCGCGTCTAACTTATCGCGTATCGTTTCCCTTCTGGCAGTGTGGAAGGAGACGAGTGCCTGGAGCCAAGGTTGTTGTTCTGGGAGCCTCAGCCAGTCCAGAGCCTTCTCAAGAACATCAACATCCTGCTGATGAGCGTAATCGCCATTCGGTCTGTGATGTGCGCCTATGTACGGAAATACTTGACCGCCGTTTGATAGAAGGCTGATCATCGCGCTGCTGATGTGGTTGCCATGTGGATCTTTCAGCGCAACAAGATAGTGATCGCCAAGTGTGCACGATTCGATGTAATCATCCTCGAAAGGCGCCAGTGCAGCCCCGTCCTGCATGGCCTCTTCTATGGTTGCTATGGAGATCACCCGAACCTGATTTACGACGACAGGCTGTCTGAACAGGGCGGGCCACTGGACTAACTCGGGGTCGTTGCTTTCGTCTTGAGCAATAGCAATGGCATGTCGAAGCGCGCTTTGCCATGCTAACACCTGACTGAATATGACAGAAGCAGAGAGGCCAGAGAAATATTTCTTTACCCATGCATCGACTGGCCCCGGTTCATCACGGTTGTATCGCACTGAATTACGGGAGAAAGGCACCACATTCGTCGTTAGGATAGGGCCAGAATCGATGACAGCCTTCGCCCATGAGGTCAGGAAATCGATGTAACCGTTTGCCCAGTGGAGTTTGTGCAGTTCATGGTGCGAAAGACCAATCTTCTCGGCGTGTTCAGGTCCGTAGCCAAGGCAGCATAACTCCCGGAAAAAATGCCCGCTTGCATCCCATGGAACCGGGTGAACAGCGTGACAATATTCGGCAAACACAGTCCAATCAGCCTTTGACTGCGGACGGTTATCTTGCGGAACGCAACTCAGAGCAAAGACCAGTTCCAACTCGTCATCGATCCACTTTCTGGACACCAGCGATAACGGCTTATCAACCAGGAATTGGATGGTTTCAGGAGGCACGTCCCCCATCAGGCCCGCTATGTTCTCCACAAGCGGTTCACCGTCATCAATCCATTCGGTGATTTCCGAAGCGAATGGATCATCAGAATTCCATACCAGCATCGGCACAAATACCGGAAACGTCTCGATAAACCGGATTCTGTTTCGCTTGACTTCCTTATTCTGGCAATTCGCCCATTCGACGATGGCCTCCACATCGAGGTCAAGTGCGTGAAAGTCTGCAAGCCGCTTATCGTCTGCGTTCAGTCGAAGGCTTCGTGCAGCATCGATAGGTGTCATCGGA
>Ga0172375_10005671_pt1 | contig 17886 bp, 15 predicted proteins | sample LakKiv1m_FD_114537 | JGI IMG/M metagenome (GOLD analysis project Ga0172375, IMG submission 114537) | Freshwater microbial communities from Kabuno Bay, South-Kivu, Congo - kab_092012_11.1m | ecosystem: Environmental > Aquatic > Freshwater > Lake | place: Democratic Republic of the Congo...
CCTCTACTAAGAGATGGCGAAAAATCACCCTAAAGGAGATAAATTCTTAAAACACGCTATAAAAGATTGAAAAATAGTTCAGATGGGGCTTGGGTGAATTCACCCGGGGGCGAATCTGGCTTGCTTAGGGGATGAGCTTGATTCTGATCTTGTAGGCTTTAACTTCTTCGTAGGGGTAGAACGGATCGCCGTCAATCGAGAAGACGGCCTTGAGGGACTGGGAGAGGAGTTGTTTTGTCTTCTTTGTCTTGTCAGGCGCTTTGATTACGGAGAAACCTTTATTCTGGGTGGATTCAGGGGTGTCGTCATCCATCTCATATCCGAAGTCCTGCTCGGTTTTATCCAGATCGAACTTGCTCCCGGATGGAGATTTATCCCAAGCGATTTCGCCTTTATTAGCCGCAAAGTTTAGTAACAGCTCCCATTGTTTATTGGGCCTGCGGCTTTTGGAATCCTCAAAGCCCATATCTTTATAATCCGAACGGATTGTTTTGCCTTTACACTTGATCGTTACATTATGATTGTCCTTAAATTCGATTGTTATGTCTTCCCAGCTTGCGCCGGAGGGCAGTTCAATGGGCACAACCTTTTTACCCGTCACGGCAGGGATTATCGGCGGTGCGCCAAAGAAGAAATTGACTTGTCCAGACTCGACCAATTCAGAGAATCTCCTGACGGTATCATAGTTTGCTGAAGACACCTCAAGTCTTACTTTTAGTTTTTTCTCGCTATCGGTTTTCAACCGGCTGTCAAACACATCTTCAAATTCAGCCGTTTTCACGCTATTGCGCAAGGATTCTTCAATGGCTTGGTCAATATCCGGCATCGATGGAGACGGAATAAGCTCATAATAAGATTCAGGGATCTTGCCACCGGTTAATGCCAATAGTTTGCGCCGGACATTATGCATTTGCCCTATGCTAAGCTCGGTTTCGACAAAGAAGATAAAGCTTAAGATATTATCAATGCCGCCAGTTTCCAAATTGGGCTGTCCTGCGGTAACAGCGCTTGGGCATGTGATCATGAATTTCGAGGACATATTAGACACGAAAAGACGCGAATATGCCTCTTCGATCTTGAGGAGTTTCTCGACGGTATCTTTGGTTAACCGTTGAGATATTTTCTCCATGCAGTTATCCCAGAAGGCGGCCGTATCTTTCTTTTTTAGCAGGTAGCCGCTGGCAATTTCGAGGATGTCAATTTTAAGATTAAACATCCGGGCGCGGCAATCTTCAATGTGTTCAACGTCCCTGTCTGTAAGCCCCTTGATTAAGCAGGCATCGGCATAAGAACAGCTCGTTGGCTGTTCACTGTTATATGGCGAAAGAAAAGGCAGGGGCTCTTTGATCCACGCGTATTCAAAGACTAAATTGCCCTCAGCATCTTTTTCGGCGAAGTTATGGTCTCCATTAAATCGCTGATGAAACCGGGTTCCTTTCAGCGTCTTGAATGGTATTTTTACCGGATACAGGCGGGACAGTTTTTCATAGAGCCAGTGGCTTTGTTCAAAGCTTTTCTCCGGATACCCGATAGCAAGGAGCGATGGTTTATTCGCTTTTAAATAACTCGCAAAGAGTCCGAGGAGATCGGCCAATTCTTCATGTGTGTAGAACGGAGCTTCTCCATCTACCAAATACTCGTAATAGAATATTTTTGATGCTAATGCGTTTAAATCTGACGCTTCAAAAAGACGGAAGGCTGTCTCCGGCGGGAGGATGGTCAAGGCTTCATGTAGGGAAGGATTGAAATCAAGGCCATCATTTATTGAAATGGAGTCGTTATTGTAGAACCGGCGGCCATACGCGTCGGTCACGGCTTTTTGGAGAATGGCAGAGAGCCGCCGGGTGTCAGCGATATTGTATTTTTTGGCGAGTTTTTCGGTCTCAATGCCAACTATATCTGCGGCATATTTATCCATTATCTTTCGTATCCTTCGCGATTATATGGCGATCCGGAATTTTTGATAGCAATCGCCAATCTTTTATATTATAATGTTTTATACCCTTTTTGTAAATGAGAATGGTCTTGCGGGTGGTGCTATTAGCAGAACGTTGTGGCCACCGGGAAGCAAAAGAACGATAGGAGATTTCATGACGTCTCAAACACATAGCGAAATGGCAAATTTTATCTGGAGCATCTGCAATCTGCTCCGTGGGCCGTATAAACGAAATGAATACCGCAGAGTTATTCTTCCTTTGGCCGTCCTTCGCCGTTTTGACTGCATTCTTGCACCGACCAAAGCGAAAGTCCTTGAGGAGTTCAAAACTCTAAAGGGTAAATCAGAAAACGTGGTTCAGTCGAGGTTACGTGAAATCACGGGAGTGCCGTTTTACAATCTTTCAAAACTTGATTTTGCCCGCCTACTTGATGATCCCAACCAGATTGCTCCGAATCTTAATGGGTATATAAATGGTTTTTCTCCTAATGTCCGGCAGATCATCGAGCGTTTTGAGTTTGGTGATGAAGTGCGCAAAATGTCGGAGAAGAATCTTTTATTTGAAGTGGTAAAAAAGTTTTCTTCCATCGATCTCGCACCTGCCCGGGTGGACAATGTCCAAATGGGCTATGTCTTTGAAGAGCTGATCAGGATTGGCGCAGAACAATCGAACGAAGAAGCCGGAGAGCATTTTACTCCGCGCGAAGTCATTAAGCTCATGGTCAATCTGCTCTTATCTCCGGAGGAAGATTTACGAAGAAGTCATGTAGTAAAAACCATTTACGACCCGGCTTGCGGGACAGGCGGCATGCTTTCTGTTTCAGAGCATTATATCCGCGAACTCAACAGTCATGCACAGCCGCTTCTTTATGGCCAGGACTGGAACGATGAAGCATGGGCGGTTTGCCGGTCAGATATGCTCATTAAGGGAGAGGAAGCGGACAATATCAAGCCCGGATGCACCTTTGAGAGAGATGGTTACCCCAAAGAGAAATTCGATTACATGTTGGCCAATCCGCCGTTTGGTGTGGAGTGGAAACAGCAGGCAAAAACAATTATCAACGAGCACGAGAAACTTGGCTATGACGGTCGTTTCGGGGCGGGAGTTCCTCGCATCAACGATGGTTCGCTTTTGTTTTTACAACATATGATTTCTAAAATGCGCAATCCAAAGGATGGTGGGAGCCGCATCGGGATAGTCTTTAACGGATCGCCTCTTTTTACAGGCGATGCCGAAGGCGGCGAATCCAATATCCGTCGCTGGATTATTGAAAACGATTGGCTTGAGGCGATCGTGGCGCTTCCGGATCAGCTTTTTTATAATACTGGCATTTCGACCTATATTTGGATTTTAACCAATCGCAAAGAAAAAAAGCGCAAAGGTAAAATCCAGCTTATTGATGCCCGCGAGTTCTTTGTAAAGGATAAGAAGAGCCTTGGGAATAAACGGAAATGGATCGGAGATCCTAAAGAAAATCAGCTTGATCAAATTGGGATGGTCGCTGTTATTTTTGGCCAATATCAGCACAACCAATTGGTTAAGTTATCGGCTATGCGAAAGCTGGAGACAGGTGAAAAAGATGTAGATGTTGTTGTAAGCAAAATCTTTGACAACGCTGATTTTGGTTATAACAAAATTACGGTTGAGCGGCCGTTGCGGCTTAATTTTCAGGCGTCCGATCAACGCATTGAGCTTATTGAAGAACAAAAGGCGTTTAAAGCTCTTGCTTCAAGCGACAAGAAGAACGAAACCATACGTCAGCAGGAAATCGAGGCAGGTAAAAAGCGACAGGATGAAATCAGGCTTTTGCTTTCCAATTTGAAAGATGAGACTGGGGGCGCTTTGTATAAGAACCGGGAAGAGTTTTTGGATAAATTGAAGAACGTTGCTGATAGCTGTGACATGAGGCTTTCTACTCCGGAACAAAAGGCCATTTTAGAAGTTTTAAGCGAGCGTGATGAGACTGCTGATATTTGTAATGATCGCAATGGCAAGCTGGAAGCTGATTCAGAACTGCGCGACACTGAGAACGTGCCGCTCAAAGAAAAGATCGAAGATTACTTTAAGCGTGAGGTACTGCCGCATGTCCCGGATGCGTGGATTGATGAGACCAAAACCAAGGTTGGCTATGAAATACCATTAAACCGCCACTTTTACCGCTATGAACCGCCGCGTGATTTGGAGGCGATAGAAGCGGATATAAAGGGGCTTGAGGGTGAGATCGTGTCGCTTCTTGGGCAAGTCACTGGGAGCAATGGTGAGAAAAAATGAAATTGAAACCGTATCCAAAATATAAACCTTCAGGTGTGGAATGGCTCGGCGATGTCCCGGAACAGTGGAGGATTAAAAGGATCCGATACTGTATTTCAAGGAATGATGGTGGCGTGTGGGGCGAGGATCCTGTAAATGATGGTACAGATACAGTTGTTCTTCGTTCTACAGAGCAAACCGTTGACGGCTTTTGGAATATTGTGGATCCAGCCCTGCGTTCACTAACAAAGATAGAAAGAGTCAAGGCGTCTCTCAAGGATGGCGATTTAGTAATAACAAAATCAAGTGGCAGTGAATTGCATATTGGTAAAACCTCGATAGTTGGTAAAGACATTGAAGAGCAGAACTGCTGTTTCTCAAATTTTATGCAACGACTGCGAGTATCTAAAAATACTTTTCCTAAGTTCTTTTGGTATATATTCAACAATTTTATTGCGCGAGAACAGTTTGTTTATTATTCAAATTCAACCACCGGATTGGCGAATCTTAATCCGTCTTTAATCGGACAGGTTACAGTTACGCATCCATCGTTTGTCGAGCAACAGGCCATCGCCGAATACCTTGATTACGAAACCGGAAAGATTGATGAGCTAATATCGAAAAAAGAGCTTCTGATTGAGCGGTTGAAAGAAAAGCGTACGGCGATGATCTCGCGCGCGGTCACCAAAGGTCCCAATCCTGATGTGCGCCTTAAGCCCTCGGGCGTTGAATGGTTAGGCGATGTGCCGGAACATTGGGAAGTAAAGAAACTTAGCTGGTTATTTTGGTATTCAAAAGGATTAAATGCCGCAATTTTGACCAAAGAATATGTTGGTAGTAATTCAGGGGATTTTCCTGTCTATAGCGGTCAGACCGAGAATGACGGCTTAATGGGTATGATAGATTCGTATGAGTTTGATTACACAAGCCCAGTGATATTGGTTACCACTGTTGGAGCCAAAGCAATGACCACGCGATTGCTTTTAGGCAAGTTCAGTCTTTCTCAGAACTGCGCATTAATTATTCCCAGAGGAAATAAAATTAATTCAAACTATTACGAGAGTTTACTACAGCCACTATTCGACTATGAAAAGCGGAGTATTTCTTTGATTATGCAACCTTCTCTTCGTTTTGAAGATTTAAATAGATTTCGAGTGCCTCTTCCACCGATAGATGAACAGGCAATGATTGCTGAGTATATTACGCGAGAGACAGGTAAGATTGATTGCCTTATCAGAAAAGTAACGGAGGCCATTGAAAAACTTAAAGAATACCGCACTGCCCTCATCGGCGCGGCGGTAACAGGCAAAATTGATGTGCGGGGTGTGGCATGAGCGAAGTAGTCATTGTCGGATCCTTAAATGAATATCTCGAAAAAATCGCCAGCCTTGAAGGCCCAAAGAAATATTATCGGGGTCAAAGCAGGACGGTATCTGACGGACATGCGCTTATTCCTTCTGTAGGGCGATCACGAGAAATAAGCGCACTAAGGTTTGAGGACTTTGTAAAAATTGAAAAACGGGCACATGACATATTTAAAAATCAGGTTATTGCCAATGTTGCAAATGTGCCTCGTAATTCATGGGAAATGTTGGCTTTGGCGCAACATCATGGGTTACCTACAAGATTTTTAGATTGGACAGCAAATCCTTTGGTTGCGCTCTATTTCGCCGTAAGAAATGAGAAGCACGATGATAAGACAAGCGCAGTGTATGTCTTAATAAAAGACACAAAGGTTTATGAGGAATTTTTGCGAGACAAGAAAGATGAGCGGGCCGACGCTATTACGAAGCCATGGGCAAAAAAGAAGACATTGGATGTTTTAGATCAAGCTATTGCACAAGATATTGTAAATCGCTTTGAAGTTTCACCTTTTGAAATCACTGAGAATATTGTATACGATCCGCCACATGTTTCTGCTCGAATACGCGCTCAAGATGGAGTTCTTCTAGCGTGTCATCAGCCGACACAGGCTATTCCTACAGAAGATTACCTTGAAATTCAAGTCAATGGGGCAAAAAGGAAAGCGATCAGAGTCGAGCTGGAGTTGTACGGGGTATTTGATAAACAGCTTTTTCCGGATTTGGACGGTCTAGCTAGATGGTTGAAATTTAAGGTCTTTGATTCTTACAATGGGTCGGGAGAGGTAGAGTCATGAAAGCAAATACAGAAAAGGCATTTGAAATTTATATTCAGGAAACCATGGCCAGCCGTGGCTGGGTGACTGGTTCAAACGCTCTTTGGGATGTTAAGGCCGGGCTGTTTCCTGATTATATTTTTTCCTTCCTTAAAGATACGCAAGGCCCGCTTTGGGAACAGATGGAAAAGATGCACGGAGTCGATCTTAAATCAAAGCTTTTAGAAGCTCTCATTAAAGAACGTGATATCAAAGGAACGCTTCATGTTATTCGTCACGGATTCAAATTTTATGGCAAGACATTTCAGCTTGCCTATTTCAAGCCAGCGCATGGGCTTAATCAGGAGACTATTGCGCTTTTTGAAAAAAATAAGCTGTATGTAGTTCGCCAAGTGCCTTGCCATCCTCAAGATAATAATACAATCGATCTTGTGCTTGTCCTTAATGGTATTCCAGTGGCTACATGCGAGCTGAAAAATCCTATGACCGGTCAGACGTGGAGAGACGCGGTTCATCAATATAAGAAAACCCGGGATCCACGCGCCCCATTGTTTCAATTTAAGAAAGGCGCGCTGGTTCATTTTGCCGCTGATCCAGATGAGGTTCATATGGCAACGCGGTTGGCCGGAGAAAGCACCTTCTTCTTGCCATTTAACCGGGGCAGTCATCCGGGGGAAATAAAATGCGGAGCCGGTAATCCTCAACATCCGTCGGGCCATCGCACAGGGTATTTCTGGGAAGATATTCTGGAACGCGAGAGCTTTATTGGTATTGTTGGGAGCTTTATCTTTTTAGAAACCGCTGAAGAAATGATATACGATGAATGCGGAAACCGGACTAAGGTAACCAAGGAAACGATGATTTTCCCAAGGTTCCATCAACTCGATTCTGTGAGAAAGTTGGTATCAACGGCCGGTATAGAAAAAGTCGGGCATAATTATCTTATTCAGCATTCTGCAGGAAGCGGGAAAACGAACAGCATTTCATGGCTTTCGCACCGGCTATCCAGCCTCCATACGGAACAGGATGAAAAGATTTTTGATTGCGTGATTGTTATTACTGATCGTCGGGTTCTTGATAAGCAATTACAGGACGCCATATATCAAATTGAACATGCCCAAGGAGTTGTTAAAGCCATCGATCAAGACTCGCGGCAGTTGGCTGAGTCATTGGTAGATGGAACAAAAATCGTTATTACGACACTTCAAAAGTTTCCTTTTGTATTGAAAGGGCTTTTGCATATTGCTGGAGCCGAAAACCTTGATACACCAGATCCAGCATCAGTGCAACGCGCTAAAGAATGGGAAGAAAAGATAGCGGCTCGTAAATATGCGGTCATTGTTGACGAGGCCCATTCGAGCCAGACCGGAGAAACTGCTCGTGAACTGAAATCGATCCTTGGGGCAGGCACCAATAATGATAGCGAAGAGGCAGAGGCAGACTGGGAAGACAGGATCAACCAGATCATGGAATCTCGTGGAAGGCAGATAAATTTGAGTTTCTTTGCTTTTACTGCAACGCCTAAAGGTAAAACCCTTGAGCTCTTTGGTTGTTCGGGTGATTCCGGAAAACCGGAAGCTTTTCATACTTATTCTATGCGTCAGGCAATCGAAGAGGGTTTTATTCTCGATGTTCTTCAGCGTTATACAACCTATAAGACGTGTTATCGCTTGGCCAAGAAGGCTGATGATGACCCGGATATGCCCAAGAAAAAGGCGACCAAGGTTCTTGCCAAGTACATGACTATTCACCCGTATAACATCGAGCAAAAGACTGAGGTTATTATTGAACATTTCCGTGAATATGTTCGGTCTAAAATTGGCGGCAGAGCTAAAGCAATGGTTGTGTCGAGTTCGCGGCTTCAAGCTGTGCGGTATATGCTTTCTTTTCAGAAATATATTACTGAAAACAAATATACGGACGTTCGCCCGCTGGTGGCGTTTAGTGGAACCGTTAAGGATCCGGATTCAGGGCTTGAATATACAGAGCCCGGGATGAATATTGACGTTGTGACAGGTAAAAATATTTCCGAAGCTCAGTTGCCCGATAAGTTCGATACCGGTGATTATCAGGTTCTTTTGGTAGCAAATAAATATCAGACAGGTTTTGATCAGCCGCTTCTTTGTGCCATGTATGTAGATAAACGGCTTGACGGCGTGCAGGCAGTGCAGACATTATCTCGCCTTAATAGAACTTGCCCGGGAAAAGAAGCGCCGTTTGTCTTGGATTTTGTGAACAGCGCGGAAGATGTTTATATGGCGTTCAAACCATACTATGACGCTACGGAACTTCAGGAAATTTCTGACCCGAGCCATATTGAAAAGATCAAGCATGAACTCGATGCGATGCAGGTCTATCACTGGTCAGAAGTTGAAGCCTTTGCTCAAATATTTTATACGCCTATTCATAAGCAGAATCCGTCCGATCACGCGCGTATGGAGAAACATATTCAACCAGCGGTTGATCGCTATAAGGCATTAGATGAGGCCAAGAAAGTGGCGTTTTATGAAAAGATTACTGCATATGTCAGATTTTACTCATTCATAAGCCAAATCGTTCCTTATGCGGATGCCGAACTTGAAATGCTGTATAGCTACGGGAGAGCCTTAATTCCGCACCTTGATGATGATGACAATGTTCGGCCTCATCCGGAAAAAGAAGTTACTTTACAATATTATCGACTTGAGAAGGTTATGTCTGGCGCAATTGTTTTGTCTGATGGTGATTCTGATGGAGTTAAGAGCCCGACGGCTGTTGGCACAAGCAAAGTCAAAGACGAAGACAAGCCGCTTTCTGAGATCATTCAGGTGCTGAATGAGAAATTTGGGACGAATTTTACCGATGAAGACCGGCTGTTTTTTGAACAGATCAAAGAGAAGGCATGCAAGGATGAGCGGATTATTCAAACCGCTAAGGCCAATACATTAGATAAATTTGAGTTGGGCATTAAGAAAGTTATCGAATCTTTGATGATGCAAAGAATGTCGGAGAACGATGACATTGTGACGCGCTATATGGATGACGCTGAATTTCAAAAAGTCGTATTTCCTTTATTGGCGCGGGATATTTACAGGGTAATTATTGAACATGCAGACGATAAAACCAAAAGCGTATAACACCAATTTGGCGGCCGAGTATTATGTCTTGTCTATGCTTTACCGCAAGGGGCTGGACGCCCATTTGACCTTGGGCAATAAGAAATCGGTCGATATTATCATCGAAAAAGATGACGGCAACTTATTGACGATCGATGTTAAGGGGCTGGCAGGTAAAACTTGTTGGCCGATGGACAACTTCACGAAAGAACGGGCATCGCATTTTATTGTTCTCGTCTCCTATCTGGACAAAATTGGTGATCATACGGCCTTGCCCGAGTGCTGGATTGTGCCATCCACCGAGATAAAAAGACTGTTATACAAGAATCCTAAAGGCAATCGGACTGTGATTGATCGTTATGGCGAAAAAGGCATGCTGAAAAAAGGGCTTAGCTATAAGGATAACTGGGAGCTTTTGAGATGAAGAATTATTACAGGATTATGCTTGGACGAAGAAGCGCCTTCGCAGAGGAGGCGTACAAAGGTAATTTTATTGCCGCCGGATTCATTAGAGACAAAGACCTAACCAATTGTTTGCCGAACAACTGGCGCGACTTCAATAAGGAATTTATCCCTTTTTTTATTCAGCAGAATCCCGGGAAAACGAAGATTTCGGCCGGGTTGGCTTGCGGAATGCTATGGACGATTGCCAAAGGCGTGCAGGTTGGAGATGTTGTCCTGTGCCCGGATGGAAAAGGCAGGTATTACGCTGGCGAAGTCGTAGGCGGCTATGAATACCACAAAGGGCAGGAGCTTCCGCATAGGCGTGCCGTGCGCTGGTTTCCCAAGATTATCTTACGAAATGAAATGGGAGAACAGCTCCAGAATTCTACCGGGGCTATTGGCACGGTCAGCGCAATTAGCAAATACGCCAGTGAGATTGAAACGCTCCTTGCTGGATTGCGTCCACCTTCGATTGTTGCTACGGATGAAACTATTGAAGACCCGAACGTATTTGCGCTTGAGAAACACCTTGAGGATTTTTTGGTTCAGAATTGGAACGCAACCGAACTGGGCAAGCGTTATGACATTTACGAAGAAGACGGCGAGATCACAGGCCAGCAATACCAGAGCGATACAGGCCCGATTGATATTCTGGCGGTCAGTAAGGACAAGAAAGAGCTTTTAGTCGTTGAACTTAAAAAGGGCCGCGTTAGCGACATGGTGATCGGGCAGATCCAGCGGTATATGGGCTATGTTAAAGAGGAGCTAGCGGAAGAAGGCCAAACCGTGCGGGGCGTGATTATTGCCTTTGAAGATGACCAGAAGATTCGTCGTGCGCTGACCATGACTCAGAACATCGAGTTTTATACTTACAAGATTCATTTCAAACTGGAAAAGAAACGATGACGGCGGCCCTAGACAATACCCTATATGATACCTATACGATACTACCTTTACAGATTGCGAATTGGATTAACAATCTGTAAAGCCGCAAATTCGCAGTTTAGCAGGATGCGCCCTGATAAAACAACGGATTAAACGGTGTCGGCTCCCAGGGGACCTCGATTCCCCATACTTGTTGGATTTTATAACCGCGTTAACCTTCCTTTTAGATCCAAGTAAAAAATATTTAATTGACAGGCGAACATGGCCGTGTTAACCTCTCTATATGTAAACTACATATAGGTGTGTTGAATTATTAGCCAACAGGAGAAACGATATGTTTGAAGGCAGTCCGTTAGCAAAGAAATATAAAATAAAGAAATGCGAGTGTCCAAGTGGCAAGATGACGCGTTTTATCGAGCCGTGTCTTTTGTTCTTTCTCTCTCAAGGGGCTTCTTACGGATATGATCTGATGGCGAAGCTGGATGCATTCGGTTTTCCTAAGTCTAATCCGGATCCCGCTATGGTCTATCGCACACTACGTTATTTAGAGAAAGAAGGGTTTGTCTTATCAAAATGGGATACTAAAGGCGCGGGGCCTGCGAAGCGAATCTATGAATTAACGCAGAAGGGTGTTGGATTACTTCACCTCTGGGCGGAAAGCATCTCAACACGTAAACAGGTGCTGGAGAGATTTCTGACATTGTATGCAAAACGTTTTAAGGAAGGCAAGAAACGATCAAAGCCAGCCGTCAAGAGTTGATTAAGGAGGTCGGAGTGAGAAAGATAATATTTGCTTTAGTTGTATTTACCGCATTATCTGGGGTTGCTTTTGCGGGAGGCTTTCCATTTTTTGGTAAAGCTGAAAAATCCCCAGCTTATGAAACCGTGACAGTTAAAAAGAAGACTATCAGTGCCTCAATTCTTGCGACCGGATCGGTCAAGCCCATTATTGGGGCAGAGGTTAAAGTGGGCGCGCGTATTTCCGGTAAAGTCGAACATCTTTATGCCAACATCGGAGACAGGGTTGAGAAGGATCAGATTATCGCTGAGATCGAGCAAAAGGATTTGGCGGCTCAGGTAGCTCAGGCAGAAGCCAATCTTAAAGCCGCGGATGCGGGGGTGGGAGTGTCTAAAGCCTCATTTTGGCCTGCAGTGAGCGCTGAGACGGATTTAGGAGCTTCTGGGACAACGTATTTTCCACGCCAAGGGGACAATTTTGCCGGGCTAAAAGTTACAATGCCGCTTTTTAACGGACAAGATATGTACACCATCAAACAGCAAAAATCATTCAAAGAAGCCTCAAAAGCGGCGCTTGAATATTCAAAGATTCAGCTTTCCTATGCCACTATTAAGGCTCCAATTTCCGGAGTCATTGCTTCTGTCACCACTCAGGAAGGTGAAACCGTGGCCGCTGGCCTTAACGCCCCGACGTTTGTGACGATCATTGATCTTGCGAGACTTCAAGTTGATGCGTTTGTGGATGAGACGGATATCGGGCGTGTGAAAGTAGGGCAAAAGGCATTATTTACCGTTGATACTTATCCAGATAAAGAATTTATCGGCAAGGTAAAGGCCATTTATCCTAAGGCAATCATTCAGGAAAACGTGGTTAATTTTGACGTCGTTATAGAAATTGACGATCCCAACATTGAGCTTTTGCGGCCGGATATGACTACCAGCGTGACTATTTATCAGGAAGAGAGAAGCGGGGTCCTGGTAATTCCGCGCGCGGCGGTTACAAAAGAAGGCGCCAGTAAGTTTGTTCTAGTAAAACAAGATAATGGAGATTATGAGAAAAGAACAATTAAGACCGGCATGACAAGCGGAAGCGATGTTGAGGTGGCTTCCGGGCTTAACGAAGGAGAGATTGTCGGCATTAAGCGGGAATAAGAAAATATTTGGAGGATCGCAATGATTGAATTTAACGATATTAAGAAATCTTTTACCAGCGGGGCGGTGCGTACGGATGTCCTTAAAGGAGTCACCTTTAAGGTCAATAAGGGAGAGTTTGCCGCAATCATGGCGCCTTCGGGGACAGGCAAGACTACTTTGTTGAATGTCCTCGGTTGTTTAATGAAGGCATCAAGCGGCTCATATCTATTTGAAGACCAAGATATTGAAACCTTGAATGACGATCAGCTATCCGGGATAAGAAACAAAAAGATCGGGTTTGTATTTCAGACTTTTAATCTTTTGGAAAGAACGAGTGCGCTTGACAATGTTCTTCTGCCGCTTGTCTATTCGGACGTTTATCCTGCCGATGCAACCAAGAAAGCCAGCCGTCTCATAGAGTCGGTGGGCTTGAAAGATAGAATAAATTATAAGCCGAGTGAACTTTCCGGAGGTCAGCAACAGCGTGTCGCCATAGCCCGCGCTCTTATCAATGACCCGGCGGTTATCTTGGCTGATGAGCCGACTGGAAACTTAGATAGTAATTCTGCCAAAGAGATTATGGAAATCTTTAAGACCCTGCACAAAGAAGGCCGGACTATTATCGTGGTAACCCATGACATTAACGTGGCTCGGTCTGCCGAACGGATTGTCTACTTAAAAGACGGCAAGGTGGAGAAGGAAGAGGTGCTGAAATGAAAATAATGAGAATTGCCAGCGTCTCCATGAATGCCGTAATGAAACATAAGATACGTACGTTTTTGATTGTCTTGGCTATTGTGGTTGGTATCGCTACTCTTACCGTCATCGTGGCATTAACGCAAGGTGCGAATAAGAAAATAATGCAACAAATAAACAATTTTGGGCCGGATGCGATTATGGTTCACTCTGGCGGCGGGAAAATGCGAGGGCCCGCCACAGCTTCCGAAGCCGACCTCACAAAAAAAGACATGGAGGACATTCGGGACATCGACGGCGTGAAAATGGTCTCGCCTTTCCAGATATCGTTGGATATGCCGGTAAAATATGGCAATAAATTTACAACATCATGGGTTTTTGGCGTAGAGCCGAGCTGGCAAGATGCATGGAAGAGGGGAGCCTCAAAGGGTGATTTTATTTCCGATTCTGACAATGAACAACTTTCAAAAGTTTGTGTCATAGGCCAGACTGCGGCCAAAGAGCTGTTCGCAGACTCCAATCCAATAGGTGAAAGCATACTTGTTGAGAATATTTCTTTTAAGGTGATCGGTATCTTGGAAAAAAGAGGGCAGTCGCCGATCGGCACCGACTTCGACAATCTTATTCTTATACCTTTTACTACGGCATCAAGACGGCTGATGAATCAACCTCTTTATATTACTCAGGCAAGGGTTATTATTTATAATCCTGCGCAGTCGAGTGTTATTGCCAGCCGTATAAAAGAAACCTTGCGGGCAAATCATCATTTGGCTGATACCGAGGAAGATGATTTCAGGTTGACGACTGCTGGAGAAATAAAAAAAATGGTTAAAGGCACTTCGCAAACGCTCAACGTCTTCTTATGGATGGTTGGTATTATCTCCCCTTTCGTCGGGGGCATTGTGTTGATGAATATAATGCTCATGGCGGTCTCAGAACGTAAACGAGAGATCGGACTAAGAAGGGCGGTAGGAGCCAAAAAGAAGCATATTGTCTTTCAGTTTCTTGCAGAGTCGCTCGTGTTGACTTTCGCAGGAGGAGCTTTCGGCGTAATCGCCGGAGTCATTATTGCGATTCTATTTAGCCTTACTGGAAAACCGATCAGCATCACGTGGCAACCTTTTGCTGTAGCATTCATTTTTTCAGCGGTTATAGGGCTCTTCTTCGGGATTTATCCTGCCCGAAAAGCCGCCTCGCTTGACCCTGCAGGAGCTTTAAGTCAAAAATGAAGATCGCGAAGAATATCGAAATCTCTAAAAAGATATTACTTGAGCGTAAGATCAGGACAATTCTTTCGCTCTCAGGAATAATTGTCGGCGTATGCGCGGTTATTGTGATGGTGGCTTTGGGAAAAGGAACAGAGGCGAAGGTCACGTCTCAGATAACAAAAATGGGAAGCAATCTTCTGCTTGTTAATGCGGGGCAGGTCAAAATTATTGCAGGCAGAGCCCGGCAGGCAAAAATTGTTACGACGCTTGAATTGAGAGACGCTGACTTTATTGTAGAAGGCGTTTCAAACCTGAAAAGTATCGCTCCGGCACAGGTTAAGAAACTGCAGGTTAAATATGGCAACTTGAGCACGAAAACGAATATTATCGGGACAACATCCGATATAGTCGAGATTCAAAATCATTCTCTTTCCGGGGGGAGGTTTTTTGATGAGGATGAAGACAAGGGGTTAAGAAGAGTAGCCGTTATCGGAAAGACTGTTGTTGAAAATATATTCGGTCAGCAGGACCCGCTTGGAAAGATCATATACATCGGTAAAGTTCCTTTTGAGATTATCGGTGTTCTTTCTCCCAAAGGGACGGATCTTTACGGCGCGGATCAGGATGATCAGATATTTATTCCGGTTAAGACAGCTTTGCGCAGGCTTTTTAATTTGACTTATATCAACACGATTTACGTGAAGGTTAAGGACGGTGCTTCGATGAAGCGGGCCGAAGAAGAGATAAGCGTTATTTTACGAGAGAGACATCATCTACGCGACGGCAAAGATAATGATTTTACCATTTTGAACCAGACCGCTATTTTGGAGGCACAGCAGGAAAGCAGTCGGACGTTTACTTTACTTATCGGAAGTATCGCGGCGCTTTCTCTTTTGGTCGGCGGGATCGGGGTTTTGGCGGTGATGCTTATTGCTATCAGGGAGAGGATTAAAGAGATTGGCATACGAAGGGCTGTCGGAGCTAAAAGAAAGGATATCCTTATTCAGTTTTTATCCGAGGCGTTACTCTTAAGTATCGGAGGCGGAATGATCGGCATCGTGCTGGGAGTTGTGGCATCGATTCTGACAGCAGTCTTTGCCAAGTTGCCGCTTATTATCCCTATGGATGCGGTTGGGGCGTCCTTTTTAGCAACGGTTGTTATCGGTGTTTTCTTCGGCGTATATCCAGCGAGGAAAGCCTCGCTTTTGGATCCAATTAAGGCGTTGCAGTTTGAATAACAGTATCTTAGGAACAAAAAGAAAGGATGGTGGGTATGAAGATTTGTATACCGACAGAAACAAATGAGGGCAAGAGCGCGGTGGTCTATGGACATTTCGGTAGTGCGCCGTTTTTTACTATCTATGATACGACCAATGCATCGGTTGAGATCATTGTCAATGCCAATGAACATCATGCGCATGGTATGTGTCAGCCTATGGCGGCGTTAGATGGTAAAGGAGTAACTGCTGTTGTGACCGGTGGAGCAGGGTCGGGGGCGATTCAAAAACTGAATCAAGGCGGGATCAAGGTTTATCGGGCTATTCCGGGAAAGGTTGCAGATATTGTCAGCCAGTTTACAAAAGGCGGACTTGAAGAGATACCCATACAGAACGCTTGCGCTCAGCACGGCTGTCATTAATGGAGGCGAAGTATGAAAATAGGAGTGATTATTTCAAGTAACGATGCGGAGACATCTTGGAATGCGCTTCGCTATGCTAATTTCGCACTTGGCCAGAAGGATGAAGTTAAGGTGTTCTTGACTGGCAAGGGTGTTGAATACCAGAAAATTAGCACCGAGAAGTTTAACACTGTTGAGCAGGCCGAGAAGTTTTTGCAGGGTGGAGGCAAGATATTGGCTTGCGGAACGTGCATTAAGTCTCGGAATCAGGAAGGCACGGAAATGTGTCCGATTAACACCATGAAGGATATGTACGAAATAATCAAAGAAAGCGAGAAAGTAGTCACGTTCTAAATTCTATATGACGATGCAAGAGCCATTATCTCAGAGATTAAAAGAGCTTGCCCGGTTATTCCTGAGGCTGGGCATTATTGGCTTTGGCGGCCCTGCCGCGCATATCGCCCTGATGCACGATGAGGTCGTCAAACGGCGCAAATGGATAAACGATCAGCAGTTTCTGGATCTCCTTGGGGCGACACAATTGATCCCGGGACCCAATTCGACCGAGATGGCAAATCACATAGGGTTCCTGCGGGCTGGCTGGCTCGGTTTGATTGTCGCTGGAGCGTGTTTCGCGATTCCCGCGATAATCATTGTTCTGGCGTTATCTTGGGTATATGTTCGCTACGGCACGACACCGCAGGCCGAATGGATATCTTACGGTATCAAGCCTGTGGTGATCGGGATTATCCTTTGGGCGCTTTGGCAGTTAGGACGAAAAGCGATCAAGGATAAAGCCACGGCGCTTGCGGGATTCGGTGTTATCGGCCTTTATTTTCTGGGAATTAACGAAATTGCGTTGCTTTTTGGCGGGGCGTTGGCGGTCATGCTGATTAAGAACGCGTCACGATTGAATAACCGCGCAATGATGGGCGCATTTTTGCCGTTGGCCGGATCAGGCGCAACGGTTGCGGCCGCCACCAAGGCATTCAGTTTGCCGCTGATGTTTTTTACATTTTTAAAGATCGGCTCAATACTCTATGGAAGCGGTTTTGTTTTGCTTGCGTATTTTAAAGCTGATTTTGTGACACGTTTCGGATGGATTACGGATCAGCAATTGATAGACGCGATTGCCATAGGGCAGGTGACCCCCGGGCCATTTTTCACAAGCGCGACATTTATCGGTTATATTCTGGGAGGCGTCAAAGGAGCTATTTTGGCGACTGTGGGAATATTTTTGCCTTCTTTTATAATCGTGGCGGTAGCAAATCCTTTTATTCCCCGATTGAGGAAGTCACCATGGGCAGGAGGGATATTAGATGGCGTTACCGCGGCTTCATTAGGCTTGATGGCGGCGGTTACATGGCAACTGGGACGGGCTTCTTTAGTGGATCCGCTTACAATCGTGGTTGCCTTGGTTTCGCTTGTTCTTTTGGCGAGATTTAGGCTGAATTCGACATGGCTTGTTGCCGGTGGGGCGCTGATCGGTCTATTAAGACTCTGGTTGCGATAAGCATACCAGCTAAAAATACAGCTGTTTTTTCAAACGGTTGTCTGGTAAAATAACGGATTAAAAGGCGTCGGCTGGCTGATCATCAGGTTCCTAAAATCAGACAGCCATCGACCCCAGTAATTTTTGCTCTGCAAAAATTACAGAGCAATTGAGCAATAGAAAATAGAACAATAGACTAAATCTCAATTGCGGTCTATTGTTCTATTGTTCAAAGTAACAGCGTTAATGCTC
>Ga0172375_10005672_pt1 | contig 17880 bp, 15 predicted proteins | sample LakKiv1m_FD_114537 | JGI IMG/M metagenome (GOLD analysis project Ga0172375, IMG submission 114537) | Freshwater microbial communities from Kabuno Bay, South-Kivu, Congo - kab_092012_11.1m | ecosystem: Environmental > Aquatic > Freshwater > Lake | place: Democratic Republic of the Congo...
ATAGAAAGACACCATAATCGTGGTGTCACCGCACGCGGACTGGTGAGCGGATTCGGTTTTACTATTCCCTGTGCCGTAGCATCCACGGTAGGGCATGACTGTCATCAGATGATGGTGGTCGGGAATGATGATGCGTGTATGGCTAAGGCGGCAAATGTGCTGCGTGAAAGCGGTGGTGGCCAGGTGGTGATCGCCGATGGTGAAGTAAGTGGATTGGTCGAACTCACGATAGGGGGGATCATGTCGAATGAGGCTGGTCAATCTGTTGCCCGAAAAGCAGCAAACGTCCTGGCTGGATTTAGAGAATGTGGTTGCCAGCTCAATAATCCCAATATGCAACTCAGCCTGCTGGGTCTGGTGGTGATTCCAGAAATCCGTATTTCAGACCTGGGAATTGTGGACATTAATCAAATGAATTTCATTGAATTAGTGGAGCCGTATGCATAACAAGGCGCGTCCTTTCGAGAATCTTAGAGCAGCGCTGGCTGAATATATCGCAGGTGTTGCCCCGGGTGAACGCTTGCCTACCGAACCTCTGCTTGCCCGGCAGCTGGGTGTTTCACGCGCCACCCTACGAGAAGCCATGAGGTCCTTTGAGAGTCAGGGCATCATTCGCCGAAAACAGGGTATCGGGACTTTTGTAGTGGGACATCCGCAGGTGTTGGACGCCGGCCTGGAACAGCTGGATTCGATCGAAACCCTTGCGGACCGAATCAATTTAAAAGTGTCACTGGGTATCTGTAATATTCGTGAACGTCCGGCTGATCCTACCCAGGCTCAAGCACTGGGATTACAGGAGGGTGATCCGATCGTTCTAGTATCGAGAGCCATCCGGACAGCTGACAGACCCATCGCCTATCTGGTGGATGCCATCCCTTTGGGATTGCTACAGGTGGATGAATTGAAGGACTTTAAGGGTTCAGTTCTGGATATTCTATTGAAACGCGGAGATCCGCTTTCTCATTCACGAACAGAGATTCACACAGTTGGAGCTACCTCGGAAATCGCTCGTCCGATGGAGATCCAGCGTGGCGATAGCCTGTTATTATTTGTTGCCTATCTATTTGATCAGTCCGGGAGGGTGATCGATTATTCCCATTCTTATTTCCTCCCCGGTTATTTTAGTTTTCACATCATCCGCCGCGTGGGCGGGCTTTAATTATCAGTATTGAAAGGAAACGAATGATAGATAATAGAGTAGTTCAAGAAATACAAAAAAAAGTTCAGGCATCTTCAACCGAGATCGTTCAATTCATGCGGGATATCTGCGCGATTCCCAGTATGAACTCACAATTGAAAGATGTGGGTGATCGGATTGCTGTAGAAATGCGTAAGTTAGGTTTTGAAGATGTGCGGTTCGATAAAATGGGGAATATCATGGGCAAAGTTGGACACGGTCCACGTGTCATGGTTTATGATTCTCATATTGATACAGTAGGCGTCGGAGATCCTACTTCCTGGCAGTGGGATCCCTTTAAGGGGAAAATTGAGAATGGTCTGTTGTATGCTCGCGGCGCATGTGACGAGAAGGGCAGCACGCCTGGGATGATCTATGGTTTATCCTTTGCCCGTGATCTTGGCCTTCTGGAAGGCTGGACCGTCTACTACTTCGGCAATATGGAAGAATGGTGTGATGGCATCGCCCCGAATACCTTTGTGGAAGTGGATCCAAAAGTAAAACCAGATTTTGTGGTCATTGGTGAACCAACAAAAATGCAGGTGTATCGCGGACATAAAGGCCGAATCGAATTGAAAGTAACGGCCAAAGGCAAGAGCGCACATGCAGCGAGCAACCATCTGGGTGATAACGCAGTGTATAAATTATTGCCGGTGATCGAAGGCTTGCGGGACCTTGAGCCGCAGCTAGGTGACCATCCCTTCCTCGGGCACGGAAAGATCACCCTGAGCGATATGAAAGTCAGCACTGCCAGTATCAATGCGGTGCCAGACGAAGCCATCGTCTTTATCGACAGGCGGATGACATTTGGCGAAACGAAAGAACAGGCCATTGCCCAGGTGCAAGCACTCATCCCTGAGAAAGACCGTGGTTCTGTGGTTGTGGAAGAGCTGTTCTATGATGAACCCTCATACACCGGTTTTGTTTTCCCGGTTGATAAGTATTTCCCTGCATGGGCGATCGAAGATAGTCATCCACTGGTACAGGCTGGGCAGAAATCTCGGGCTTTAATCGGACTTCCCGATTCAGCGAGCGGAAAATGGGACTTCAGTACCAATGGTATCTACTGGGCAGGTAAAGCTGGCATCCCGAGTATTGGCTTCGGCCCAGGGGATGAGCGTGTGGCGCACGCGGTACTGGAATGTGTGCCATTAGATGATGTTGTGAAGGCCACTGAATTTTATGCTGTACTGCCAGGGCTGCTTGGCGATAAATAAGTAGCAGCGTGAACAAAAACAAAGGAGAAAAAAATGCAAACATATCTTCATGGTCGTGATCTTATTGGCGATCTGGACTTCAGCAAGGAAGAAGTCGAAACTGTCCTCGAGGTGGCGTTTGACCTTAAACGCAAACGCGCCTTGCGTGAACTGACTCCGTACCTGCGCGATAAGGTGCTTGCGATGTTATTTTTCTATAGCAGCACCCGTACCCGTGGTTCTTTTGAGGCAGGGATGGCTCGCCTGGGTGGGCATGCCGCCTTTATCGAATCCACCACGACTCAAATCGCTCATGGTGATACTGCCAAGGAAATTGGAGAAATCTATGGTCGTTACTTCGACGGCATCTCCATCCGTCATGTCGATTGGGGCATCGGCAATGCTTACATTAATGAAGTAGCGAAAGCCTCCCGGGTGCCTGTCCTGAATATGCAATGCGAGGTCTACCATCCTTTCCAGATTCTGGCCGATCTGATGACCATCATGGAAAAGAAGGGGCGAGACCTGCGCCGCAAAAAGATCGTTGTTTCCTGGGCATATGCTTCTTCCTACCAGAAACCATTATCTGTTCCACAAAGCCTCATCCTGCAAATGCCACGTTTCGGCATGGATGTCGTCCTTGCCCATCCACCGGAGTTCAAATTGATGCCGGAGATCATGGACCAAGCACGGGAGCAGGCTCGTAAGTTTGGTACCGGTTTTGAGGTCATGGATGACATGGATGCCGCTTTCAAAGGCGCGGATGTCATTTATGCCAAGAGCTGGGGAGCCATGCTGACAACGAATGACAAGGAAGAAGGCAAGCGTATTATCGATAAGTACGAAAGCTGGATCACCGATGAACGCCGCATGAAGCTGGCCAAAGAAGATGCCATCTACATGCATCCACTACCTGCTGACCGCAATATCGAAGTCACCGATGCTGTATTAGAAGGCCCGAATTCGGTGGTTTATGATGAGGCTGAAAACCGTATCCACGCTCAGGCTGCGGTCATGGCCTTAACGATGTAGTTTATTCACTCATTAGTGTAGAAAGAGGAATCAGAAATGGCAGAAAAAAGGAAAGTCGCAGTGGTGGCCGTGGGGGGTAACTCCCTCATTTTGGACCCCAAAAAAGTAACCGTTGAGGACCAGTATATCGCTGCCGCTGAGACATCCAAGCACATCGCGGACATGATCGAAGCCGGCTGGGATGTCGCCATCGGACATGGAAATGGCCCGCAGGTGGGCTTCATCCTGCGCCGCTCTGAAATTGCGGCAAAGTATGAGGGTATGCATGAAGTACCTCTGGAGGTTTGCGGGGCGGATTCGCAGGGTGCCATTGGTTATGCCATTCAGCAAACCTTGCAAAATGAATTAAAACAGCGTGGTATTAAGAAATCTGTGGCAACCGTGGTTACCCAGGTGAAGGTAGATAAAAACGACAAGGCTTTCCAATCACCCACTAAACCGATTGGCGGTTTTATGGAAGAAGCGGAAGCCAAGAAACGCGAGAAGGAACTTGGCTGGAGTGTTGTGGAAGATTCGGGCCGTGGTTGGCGCCGTGTCGTCGCCTCACCACTCCCTCAGGAAGTCGTAGAACTGGATTCTGTTCAAACTTTGATCGATGCGGGAACCGTAGTCATCACGGTTGGCGGCGGAGGCATCCCGGTTGTGGATGACGGAAAAGGTGGTTGTCAGGGGATTGCAGCGGTGATTGATAAAGACTTCGCCTCTTCCCTCCTGGCTCGCCTGATCCACGCAGACCTTCTGCTGATTTCGACAGCTGTTGAGAAAGTTGCCATTAATTACGGAAAGCCCGATCAGAAATGGTTAGACCAGATGACACTGGCAGAAGCCAAAGCGTATCTGGCCGAAGGCATCCACTTTGCCAAGGGCTCTATGGCTCCCAAGATACAGGCCATCATCTGGTTCCTGGAGAACGGTGGTCAGAAAGCGCTCATCACCGACCCGGCGCATATCGGTGCTGCCTTACGTGGTGAGACGGGAACTTGGATCGTTCCATAAGGTTGTAAACTGAGTAATCCCCTGCGTTTATTGCAGGGGATTACGATTAGTGTGATAATTAGTTTCACCCGCAGGCATTTTGCAATCTCTGGGTAAAGCCTGGATATGCAAACAGATGTTAGGAAATATCTATATTTTGGTTTTGGAAGGAGGTGATTGTCAGTCAACTGAATTGTCACTGGTAGTACGAGAGTCAACCCATAATCATTTTGGAGGAGTATATGAAAAAGACATACGTTTGGCGTATCCTTTCCATCCTGCTGGTAGCCACCATGGTACTGGTAGCTTGCGCACCTGCCGCTCCCGCCGCTCCCGCCGCTCCTGCTGAAGAACCCGCTGCCCCCGCCGCGGAAGCTCCGGCCGCTCCTGTGGTTGAAGAAGTTGGTGGGTTCCAGATTCCTGACGTTGAGGAAGGCAAGTTCAATATTGCCATGGTTCTCATCGGCCCGCACAACGATGGTGGTTGGTCACAGGCTCATTACGAAGGTCTCGAATATGTAGCTCAGAATGTTGAGAATACACATGTTGCTTACATCGAGAATGTCCCTGAAGGTGCCGACTCTGAACAGGTATTCCGCTCTCTGGCCCGCAAGGGTTTCAATCTGATCTTTGGTACCTCGTTCGGTTTCATGGATCCGATGGAAGTAGTAGCGGGTGAATTCCCTGACACTATGTTCATTCACCTCACCGGTATTAAATCCAATACCACGAACTTTGGTAACCTCATGGGCGCTATGGAAGACATGAAGTACCTGGCTGGTATGCTCGCGGGTGCACGCGCCAAGCAGGATGGAAATCCGAAACTTGGCTACATGGCTACCTTCCCAATCCCTGAAGAGATTCGCCTGGGCAATGCTATTGCTCTGGGTATGAAAAAGACCTGCCCTGAATGCACGATGGATGTTCGTTGGATCAACACCTGGCATGATCCCGTAATCGAGAAGGAAGCGGCTGCTTCCCTGTTCGATGCCGGCGCTCAGGTAGTTTTCACCGGTGCAGATACCCCGGCTGTTGCTGATGTCGCTCAGGAAAAAGGTAAATGGGGCGTCACTTATGACTGGTATGGTTCCTGCAAAGTGGATGCATGCCTTACCACCCCTTACTGGGTATGGGGTCCTGTATACGCTAAGATCGCTCAAGGCGTTATTGATGGCACCTACGTTCCCGGTTGGGATTATTTCGATGCGGAAACAGGCGCACTTGGTCTATATGGCTTCATGGAAGGTCAGGAAATGACTAAGGGTGTTGCCGATCTCGATCCCGCAGTTCTCGAAATGGTTCGCACAACATTGGCTAAGATGCTGGCTGGCGAGTTCACTCGCTTCGACGTATTCTCTGGTGAGATCAAAGACAACCAGGGTAATGTCATCGTCCCTGCTGGTGAAAAACTGGAACAGCTGGACCTCGATGCCTTCCCCGAGTACGGGCTGGGCTGCAAGTACTGTATGAAGTGGTGGGCTGATGGCATCACCGCTGAACTTCCTCAGTAAATAGCAGGTAGTTGCGAGCCAGGCACCTGGTTGCCTGGCTCGCCTTTTTCACCCCAGGATTAAATATGATGAATAATAGCGATCAACCAACCGAATTACAGGCAGATACAGTTGTATCGATGCAGGGAATTGTCAAACAATTCCCCGGTGTGCTGGCGAATGACCGAGTCACTTTCACCCTGAAGCGAGGAGAGATTCACGCATTACTGGGGGAGAATGGAGCTGGCAAAAGCACACTAATGAATATCCTGACGGGATTATATAAACCAGATAATGGGATGATCACTGTTCAAGGTAAGCGAGTTGTTTTCTCCTCACCCAATCAGGCAATTGCTCACGGAATTGGTATGGTTCACCAGCATTTTATGTTGGTACCAACGCAAACTGTTACCGAGAATATTCTGCTGGGGTTGAATGAACCCCGGTTTCGCTTGAATTTATCAAAATATAACGCAATCGTAAAAGATCTTGGAGAGAGGATGGGATTGCCGATAGATCCCACCGCTCATATCTGGCAGTTATCCGTTGGTGAACAACAGCGGGTGGAATTACTGAAAATTCTTTACCGTGGTGCTGAAGTTCTTATCCTGGATGAGCCGACAGCAGTTCTTGCTCCTCAGGAAATTGAAGCTTTCTTCTGCACTTTACGCAAAATGACCTCACAGGGGAAATCCATTATCTTTATCTCACATAAGTTGAATGAAGTATTGCAGATTGCGGATCGTGTCACTGTCATGAGGCGTGGACGGGTAACTGCTGAAGGGGTAAATCCAAACGGGCTTTCTATCAGGGACCTTGCTAAACTGATGGTCGGTCGGGAAATTACCTTTGATGTTAAAAAAGAAGATATAACACCAGGAGAGGTCGTTCTATCCATTGAGGATCTGGCTTGTGAAAATGATAAAGGGCTGCCAGCTTTGAGAGGTGTGACGATGAGTATCCGGCATGGAGAAATTGTTGGCCTTGCCGGAGTAGCCGGCAATGGCCAACGGGAATTGGCAGAAGTAATCACCGGGTTGCGTAAAAGTACGAGGGGAAAAATCACCATTCACGATCGTGATGTCACACATACGGATCCACGTAACCATATTAGGCATGGCATTTCTCATATCCCTGAGGACAGACATCACACCGGTACAGCGCCTAATTTGAGCTTAACTGATAATGTGATTATGAAGAGTTATACACACGCTCCTATCAGCAAGGGATGGACGATCAATCAAGTTGCTGCAGAAAGATACGCTACCGATCTGCGGTCTGCCTATAATATCCTTTCACCCACAATAAAAACCCCTGTCAGATTACTATCCGGTGGTAATCTGCAGAGAGTTATTCTTGCTCGTGAGATATCCACCCAACCAGCTTTGATGGTAGCCATGCAGCCCACACGAGGATTGGATGTTGGAGCCATTGAAGGGGTGCAAAAACTTCTTCTACTTCAGCGTGAGGCAGGAGCAGGGATTTTGCTCGTTTCGGAAGAATTGGACGAGCTTTTAGCCTTAAGTGATCGTATCTATGTGATTTTTGAAGGCCGCATAGTGGGTGAGGTCGTGGATAAGGATATTGACCGGATTGGCTTTCTGATGTGTGGTACTTCCCCCGAAAAAAACGAAGCAATGGGAGAGAAGAATGACTAACCTGGCTCCGGTAAAAAGCAAGAACAAAATTCGTATTCCTTTCCAAGTGCGTTTTGAACCGCGATTGGGTGAATTGAAATGGTGGCAATCGTTACTCATTACACTGATCGCATTAATCGTTTCCCTCCTGATCGGCGCATTGTTACTTTCGGTAGTGGGAGGTAATCCCTGGAAAGCGTATAGCCACATCGCGAAGGCGTCCTTTGGAGATATTGGCGTATTCTCTGATACGATGGTGAAAGCGATCCCCTTGATTCTGATCGGATTAGCGTGCTCTGTGGCTTTCCGAATGAAACTTTGGAATATTGGCGCTGAAGGCCAGTTTTTTCTGGGTGCGTTTGGCGCAAGTATTGTCGTTCTGATTCCCATAGTACCCGATGGGTCTCCCTCCTGGGTTTACATTTCCGTGATGGCCTTGTTTGCCATGGTATTTGGTGCGCTCTGGGGTTTTCTTCCGGGGTACCTAAAAGCACGGTTTAATGTCAATGAAGTCATCTCAACCTTGATGATGAATTACATTGCGGTTGCTTGGAATAATTTTTTCATTTACGCGGTATGGTCTGAAGGCGGTTTTCAGATGTCAAAAATGTTCCCCAAAGCCGCCTGGTTACCGCGTTTGACTGATTTCTCTAAACAGATTCCAGAACTACGTGGATTAACCACTCACGCCGGATTGATCTTTGCTCTCATCATGGTCGTAATCGTATGGTTCCTGCTTTCCCGCAGCCGCTGGGGATATGAAATCCGGTTGATTGGAGACAATCCGAAGGCTGCAAATTATGCAGGTATTCAAATAAAAAAGAATGTCATACTGGTTATGATGCTTTCAGGCGGGTTGGCTGGCCTTGCAGGTATGTCGGAAATTTCTGGTGTTGTGCATCGATTGCAGGGTGCCATATCCCCCGGTTATGGTTTTACAGGGATCATTGTCGCCTGGCTGGCAAAACTTAATCCATTTCTTGTGGTAATAGTTTCAATCCTATTTGGAGGATTGATTCTCGCCGGTCGTGAGATCCAACCTTCCGGTATTCCCAAGCTGATTCAGGGAATTATTTTAGTTTGCTTGATCGCCAGTGATTACCTCGTACGTAATCGTATCCGTATCATTCGCCGGATGGAGGATTAATGGACGCAGTCATTATCTTGCAAGCAGGTGTAGCTACCGGAACCGTGCTTTTATTTGCTACCCTAGGCGGTATCTTTTCTGAACGTGCCGGTGTAATGCAACTTGGCATAGAAGGAATGATGTTACTGGGTGCTATGGCTGCATTTAGTGTCACTGTATCGACGGGAAACCCCTGGTTAGGCTTATTAGTCGCCATGTTAGCCGCTGGTTTACTCAGCCAGATTCACGCGTTCATAACAATAACCTTGGGTGCAGACCAGGTTGTAAGCGGGCTTTCATTGACATTTGTTGGAACTGGCATCGCATTGGTATTTGGCGAACAGCTGAGCAAGGCTGGTGTAATTTCATTGATTCCCAAGTATACAGTACCCTTACTCAGCCAAATACCATATATTGGTACAATTTTCTTCTCAGATCATAGCGTGCTTGTTTATCTGGGGTACCTATTGGTACCTTTAGCCTCATATTACATATATCACACAAGGCCTGGGATGCATCTGCGAGCAGTAGGTGAACAACCATCAGCCGCAGATTCGCTAGGCATCAATGTATATCGTACTCGGTATATTTACGTTTTTATATGCGGTCTATTCTCTGGTTTAGCAGGAGGAACGATCAGTCTGGCGATCTCTCCTGGTTGGTTCAGCGAGTTGACTACTTCCGGCCAGGGTTGGATTGCGGTCGGATTGATTATTTTCTCACAGTGGGATCCCACAAGAGCGCTAGTTGGAGCTTATGCTTTTGGTGCTTTACGGCGTCTGGTTCTCGATATACAGGGACCGACAATCCTACTTGGCATGAGGAATCCATTCTATTACAACCCATACTGGGGTTTCTTCCTGATGATGTTACCGTATGCTTTTACCATCATTGTCCTGGTGATCGGATCCTATAGTGCCATGCGTAAACGATTAGGCGCGCCTGCCGCACTGGGTGTACCTTACATACGTGGCGAACGAGGTGTGTGATAACGGTATTAGGTATGTCAAATGATGAATAGTGCCCCAAGGTTTTCCCATTACCGCTGCTGCCTCTGTGGAAAAGAGTACAGCCCGGACCAGGCAATTTATAATTGCCTGATTGATGGCGGTAATCTGGATATCATTCTAGATCTTCAGCAAATTCGCAAAGGTAAGAGCAGGGAAGCCATTCTATCATCCAGTGAGACATCTCTCTGGCGCTATCTCCCCCTTCTACCGGTAGCAGACCCCGGGTATTATGGAACCACGCTCCGTCTAGCCGGGGGAACGCCCCTGCTGCACCCGATACAGCTTGAAAAACAATTGGGTGTACACACCCTTTGGATAAAGGATGACGGAAAGAATCCGAGTGCTTCTTTCAAAGACCGGGCCAGTGCTGTAGTGGTTGCCCGAGCCAGAGAAATTCAGGCTTCCACCGTAGTTACAGCATCCACCGGAAATGCCGGTGCGGCGTTGGCATGTATGGCCGCGGCAATTGGTCAGCCAGCTGTGATTTTTACGCCAAAATCTGCTCCACCTGCGAAGGTGGCACAATTGTTGGTTTTTGGCGCACGGGTCATTCTGGTGGATGGCAATTACGATAGCGCGTTTGACCTGACTATTCAAGCCGCCCATGAATTTGGGTGGTATTGCCGTAACACTGGCTATAACCCGTTCACTGTGGAAGGTAAGAAAACTGCTGCGTTTGAGATCTGGGAACAAGCCTTGCTCCGCCGAACGTCCCAAAGACCACTGGTTCTCTGTGTGTCAGTAGGAGATGGAAACATTATTTCCGGGCTGCATAAAGGGTTTAAAGACCTGTTGGAGTTGGGTTGGATAGACCAGCTGCCCCGGATTATCGGTGTGCAGAGTACTGGTTCTGCCGCCATCGCGAATGCGTTTCATGCCGGGGATGAAAATATCATCCCGGTGAAGGCCGATACCCTGGCGGATAGTATCTCAGTAGATCTTCCCCGGGATGGCGTCCGCGCTATCAGGGCTGCCCGGCAGACGGGTGGCTCATACCTGTTGGTGGAAGACGATGCTATCCTGCAGGCGATCTCCTCGCTGGGGAAGGTTGGTATTTTCGCCGAACCAGCCGGTGCCACCGCATTTGCGGGTCTACAGTCAGCCGTTACGAAGGGGCTGGTCACTCCCGAAGATGATGTACTGGTGATGAATACCGGCAGTGGATTGAAAGACATCCGAGCTGCTATGCAGGCCGTAACTCCTGCTCCTGTGATCGACCCCGACATGAATTCTTTGAAGAAATATCTGGGAGTATGATGCCGAAGAAAATCGTGTTCACTGTCATCGCCCCGATCTACAATGAAGTCGAGAGTATTCCGATGCTTTGGGAGAGGCTTTCTGAGGTCATGGAGAAGGTGGACGAACCATGGGAATTGATTCTCGTGGATGACGGAAGTACCGATGGATCCACCGAATTGATTCGTGCTCTGGCTAAAATGCACTCCAGTGTTCGCCCGGTGATCTTTGCCCGCAATTTCGGGCATCAAGTGGCTGTATCAGCCGGGATGGATTATAGCCGGGGAGACGCAGTGATTGTTATTGATGCCGATCTGCAGGATCCCCCTGAATTGATCCTGGATATGATCGCGAAGTGGAGAGAAGGTTTTGAAGTAGTTTATGCGGTTCGCTCTGAACGTGAGGGGGAAACCTGGTTCAAGCGGGTAACTGCTTCGATCTTCTACCGTTTGATCTATCGGATCACGGATGTAAAAATTCCTCTGGATACCGGAGATTTCCGCTTGATCGACCGCGCGGTAGTGAATGTTATGGTACGCATGAAAGAGAGACATCGTTTCTTGCGTGGTATGGCAGCATGGGTCGGGTATAAGCAGGTGGGCTTACCCTATAAACGTGCAGCGCGTTTTGCGGGAGTGACCAAGTATCCATTTCGAAAAATGCTCAAGCTGGCACTCAATGCGATCACAGGCTTTTCTTACTTCCCACTGCAAGTAGCCACCTACATCGGTTTTATTTCAGCAGGATTAAGTATTTTGGCTATTCCTGTGGTTATTATCGTCCGATTGACGGTTGTGAACTCATTTTTCGGGCAGGCCAGTACACTCATCTCAGTACTGTTCCTTGGTGGGGTACAGCTAATCTCTCTGGGTATTCTGGGGGAATATATAGGCAGGATCTATGATGAAGTCAAGGGAAGACCCTTGTATATTGTCCGCGAAGATCCGACGGATTTCGACAAATCACCTACTGGTAAAGGAGCCAACCAATGACAACCAATAAAATTGACCTGACTACTCGGCAGGATCGCCTGGAACACGCAGTAAAGCGTGCACGTGAACAGAATATTATTATCCCAACCCTGGCACAGATGAAGGATCCAACACTCATTCCAGCTCGCGTGCGACAGGAGTTGAGTAGCCTGGGGTTGTGGGATATCACTCCGCGAAACCTTTTCAGGATCACCTGGCACAACGAACCGGTGACTCATGGCGGCGGCTTTGGACCGGTGAATTATGTTGAATTGCCTTCCACTTTGACTGGCGTAAAAGCACGAATCGTTGCAATTGTCGGTAAATGGTTTCCTACCGGGGCTCACAAGGTGGGTGCTGCCTTTGGCTGTCTGGTGCCCCGACTGGTCACTGGCCAATTTGATCCCACCACTCAGAAAGCTGTCTGGCCTTCAACGGGTAATTATTGCCGTGGTGGCGCGTATGATTCCAAACTTCTCTCCTGCGATTCAATCGCCATCCTGCCTGAGGGCATGAGTAAAGAGCGATTTGAGTGGCTTTACAAGGTATCTGGTGAGGTGATTGCCACTCCTGGTTCCGAATCGAATGTCAAAGAAATATTTGATAAGTGTTGGGAATTACGAAAATCCGGACAGGACCTGATGATTTTCAATCAGTTTGAGGAATTCGGTAATTACCTCTGGCATCATGAAATCACCGGGCATGCCATGGAAGAAGTATTAAAGCGGATTATGGGACCCAGAGACCAGTATCGTGGCATGACATCCGCTACCGGTTCCGCTGGTACGATTGCATCGGGAGACTATTTAAAGAAAGTCTTCCCGCTTTCTAAGATAGTTGCCAGTGAAGCATTACAGTGCCCAACATTACTGGAAAATGGCTTTGGAGCTCATAGAATCGAAGGGATTGGCGATAAACATGTCCCTTGGATCCACAATGTAAAAAACACAGATATGATTACAGCCATTGATGACGAAGCAGTCGTCAACCTTAGCCGGTTATTCAATGAACCCGAGGGTAAAAAATATCTTGCCCAGCAGGGAGTTCCGCAGGAGGTGATTGCCCAATTGGATTTGATGGGTTTCTCCGGAATTTCTAATGTGCTTTCAGCGATCAAGTTCGCCAAATATTACGAACTGGGTGAGAACGACATAGTTCTGACCATACTGACCGATTCTATGGAGCTGTACGGCAGCCGAATTGTGGAAATGCGTCGGGAGTTCGGTGAATATACTACCGCGAATGCTGCCGCAGATTACGCGAGATACCTGCTGGGACAGGGAATCGACAATTTAGTCGAGCTGACCTATGCAGATCGTCGCCGCATCCATAACCTGAAGTATTACACCTGGGTGGAGCAGCAGGGAAAAACCTACAATGAGATCATGGATATGTGGTATGAACCGGATTACTGGACTGCTGCAGCTAATCAGGCTGATGAGGTGGATGCACTCATCCGAGAGTTCAATGATCGGGTCGGATTGGTGAAAAACTACTAATATTAACCTCTCCATACCGCAGGTGAACCCTGCGGTATGTTTTATAATGGGTAAATGAAAGCTGATCACGAAATTCCAGAAACAGCTCTGATACTGGTTGCGGTTATGACCTCACCACGCGACCTGGAAATCGCACGATTATTCGGTTGGTACCGGATCCCACTTCGCTCAGCGCCGAAAGTTGTGGATGTGGATTATCTGGCTTTTTATCAGACCTCAGATTTCATAGACGCTGAACGTGGATTAATACAGTATTTTGCTCCAGTTCGTGGCCATGAATTGACTACAAGGGGAGAATTGTTGAAAGATGAGTCAAACCATCCACGATCGGGTGAGGAATATTTTAAAGTGATCCTGGGGCCTATCGGTAAACTACCTCACCCAATTCGTGCTGAAAAGTGGAAACGAGTGACGTTTCTTTACACTACGGGTAGAATGATCCTGCAGGCAGATACTTTGCATGATCTGGTAGTTCATCCTGGTGAAAGGGCATTATTGTGGCAATCTTTACATGAAAGATTATCAGATCCGTCGGTGGGTGAGGCTGCTGGCACAGAATTAGACTTGAGTGAAGAAGAATTGGCTCGGATCCTGGGATATCTCATCCCGGGAAGCGGTTGATGGAGGTTGGATGGATAAGCTTATTAAGAATGGAATCCTTGTAACTGAAAGCAGGACATTCCAGGCAGATATTCATATATCCGGGGAGCAGATCCAAGAAGTGGCACCCGGATTATCCATACCTGGGGTGGAGGTGGTGGATGCATCTGGAATGCTCGTTATGCCAGGTGGGGTAGACGCACATGTCCACCTTAATCTGCCTATGTTTGGGACTGTTAGTTCGGATGATCATTACACGGGTCATCGCGCAGCTGCGTTTGGTGGTACAACCACCTGTCTAGATTTTATCCCTCAGGAAAATGAGACCCTAGCGGAAGATATCGATGCATGGCATCAGCGTGCTGATTCCCTTGCTGCTGTCGACTACGGTTTTCATATGAACATCACCCGGTTCGATGAGAAAATCGCGGCCGAAATGGCAAAATTACCTGAACGGGATGGGATCAGCAGCATTAAAGTATTCACAGCTTATAATCACAGGTTGAGGTTGGATGATGGCGGCATTTTTAAAGCCATGAGAGTGGCACGAGATGCTGGTATCCTGACTATGCTGCATGCCGAAGGTGGGGATGTCATCGAAGTTCTTGTGGATGAAGCTATCCGCTCAGGTAAAGTCTCACCCTTAGACCATGCCCTTTCCAGGCCAGCCTGGGGTGCTGTTGAGGCTGTTCTTCGAGCTTCCGCACTGGCTGCCCAGGCTGAGGCACCTTTATACATTGTCCATATGAATGCTGCCGGAGAGGTGGATCAACTACAATACGCCCGGGAGCAGGGATTATCCGTGATGGGCGAAACCTGCCCGCAGTACCTATTATTTACCAGCGATAAACTCGCCGAAGAAGATGGTGCAGGCTGGGTGTGTTCACCACCCTTAAGAGGAAAGAAAGATAATGAGCGCCTGTGGCAGGGTGTGCAAAGCGGTGTCATACAGGTAATTGGTACAGATCATTGTCCTTTCTTTTTGAATGGTACTCAACAGATCCAATATGAGGGGAAGGGGGTTGCCATTCCAGGGAAAGAGCTGGGGAATGGTGACTTTACCCGTATCCCAAACGGATTGCCGGGAATAGAAGACCGGCTGCCCATCCTCTGGACGCACGGTGTTGGTGCCGGGCGGATTACCCCTAATCAGTTTGTCGCATTGAATGCCACCAATCCAGCCCGCATATTCGGTTTGTATCCGAAAAAGGGAACATTGCAGCCCGGCGCGGATGCGGATATCGCCATCTGGGATACCACCCGGGCAGTCCGTTATGGGGTCAAAAAAGCACATATGCGGACGGACTACAATCTGTATGAGGGATGGACTTTACACGGGATGCCCGTTAAGGTATTTTTACGAGGAAAGCTGATCGTGGACGATGGGAAATGGTTCGGTCAAGCGGGGGGCGGCCATTACCAGTTCCGAACAGCGGGGAATCCGATCCTTTAATGATCCTATTCCTGCCTTCAATTTTGCTGCTGATCACAGCAAGCACTGTTGCCTGGTTGCAGAAATTCCGCCCTAGGTTCAGTGGGTCTTGGCTAATCGCAGTAGTCGGGTCTTTACTGGCAGTCATCACCCTGGTCTATTTGAGGTTTCGGCTGCCATCCGAAACCACCTTGATCTCCTGGCAACGAACCGGGCTGGCAATATCTGACCCTGGACTGCTATTAGATTATTATTCTTGGCCATATGCTTTTTCATTGGTCGTATTGATGTTTGCCATCACCCTGGCATCGCCGATGGTGATGCGTTCCCGAACAGAGTTGGTGAATTTAGCCGGCTCACTGGCAATCACGGGGATCAGCCTGGTACCTGTCATGGCAGGAAATCCAGCAACCATCTTGCTGGGTTGGTCAGCCCTGGATATTATCGAAGTGACCGTGCTATTACGAAACAATCCTTACGCAAGTGCCAATCAACGCATCATCCGTGGCTTTATTTTTCGGTTCCTGGGGTCACTCATTGCTTTCTGGGCATTTATACTGGCGAAAAATGGAAGTAATGTTCTGAGTGATTACAGTCAGATCACCCCTTGGATGGGGTTAGCATTGTTGCTGGCTGCCTCCCTGCGTCTTGGTGTACTTCCTGCGCATATCCCCTATGGTGAGCAGGTGAATATTCGCCGAAGCCAGGGGAATATATTCCGCTTCACCGCTGCTGCCTCCAGCCTGGTTATTGTGAGCCGCGTCCCTCTGGAGACTTTCCAACTGCCGATCATCGATCTGGTTATTGTCACCGTGCTGATTGCGGTTGGGTTTGGTACTGTAAAATTGCTTCTAACCAGGGTTGAGCTGGATACACGACCTTACTGGGTATTGGCGCTGTCTGGTCTAGCTTTACTCGCTACAATCAATGGGTCAATAACCGGTGCCACCAGCCTGGGGGTCACTCTTATTCTCACCGGTGGGGTGATTTACATGCACCCTGCTGTTACCAGGTTTTCCCGCTGGCTTGTTTACCTGGGTATCTTGCTGGCCACGGGTTTGCCTTTTTTCCCATCAGCTGCCGGGTTGGTGGGTCTGATGGCTTCACCATCCCTGCTAAATGAATTGGCTGTACTCACTTTGTTTACCCTGACGCTCTTTGCGATACTGCAGAGAGGAAGAAATAAAGCCAACTTCACTCGCGGGGATGAGCGCATCGTCTATTTGACACATCCATTAAGTTTAATGGTTGTAATAATCGCTTATCTTGGGATAGGTATTTTTGGTTGGCCGGGTTCTTTGACACCTGGAGCGTGGCCTGCTGTAATATTAGCAGCTTCCTTCAGTGGGGTCATCTTCCTGATGAGGAAACCCCTGCGAATTGTGTATCTCAACCTCTCTATCAAGGTTAAAACGTGGTTAGTTCAATTCCGACCGCTGGTCACGGTCCGGAGAGTTATAAGTCGAGTGGATATTAAAAAGATCCAGCAGGCAAGTATTTCCATGCTCCGCAGTGTGGTTTTAGGGCTCTCATTCCTACTTGAAGGTCCCGGTGGGCTGCTATGGGGTTTGATCTTAATGGTTATTCTCGTCATGGCCATCGGCGGGGTGAGATAATGCCGATATTCCTACTGATCCTTCTAGTATTACTTATTGCAGTAGGTTGCTTATTTGTTTCTTTTCGCTCGGATTGGCGAAGCCTGATCACTGCATTAGCCCTTTTCTATTTTATACAGTTCATTTTTATCTTATACTCATCTTCCCCTTTGATGGCACTGGCGGATCTGGCATTGGGGTGGGGAGCTAGCGGAATGATCGCTTTTTCTTTTATTAACTCAAAACCCCTTCCATTTGAAACTTCACCTTCGCCAGGTGTAAGTTTCAAAGTGATCAGCACATTTTTCTTCATTCTCACAGGATTTGCACTTTCTTTTACAACCTCTTATTGGATCACACAGTTATCATTCCTCCAACTCTCCGCAGGAATTATTCTGATGCTTTCTGGCCTATTGTTTATCAATTTTTACCACGAACCTTGGCAAGTAGTTATAAGTATTTTGATACTGCTGTCAGGGTTTGAGATCATTGAGTATGGTCTAGAGAATTCTCTCCTGCTGGTATTACTCATTGGGTTGGTGAAATTGTCCCTGGCTTTTGCCTTGTTCTTTATCCTTCGTCGTGAGAGCCGGAGGGCAAGAAAGTGAGCGCACCTGTTATCTGGATCCTGATTCCTTTCATTGTGAGCACATCTCTGACACTGTTAAGGAATCACAGAAAAGTTGCATATTTAACCTCGATCCTCTTAAGCATATCCATGGTTCTGCTGGCAATCATTCTGCCTGTGGATACCGTACTCAACACGGGAAGACTGGATTCTAAGATTACCAGTACGTTCAGCATATTCGGTCGGGAGTTGGTCATCCAATCTCAGGAACTGGTGGTCGTCGCGCTTGTTTACGCCGTTGCTGCTTTCTGGCTGATAGGTGCTTTCACAACATCA
>Ga0172375_10005673_pt1 | contig 17877 bp, 12 predicted proteins | sample LakKiv1m_FD_114537 | JGI IMG/M metagenome (GOLD analysis project Ga0172375, IMG submission 114537) | Freshwater microbial communities from Kabuno Bay, South-Kivu, Congo - kab_092012_11.1m | ecosystem: Environmental > Aquatic > Freshwater > Lake | place: Democratic Republic of the Congo...
GCCCTACCCCAGCGCCGCCGTAGCCCAACGTTCGGCCTGCCGCGTACAGGTTATCTCTCAGTTTGCTCCCCCCCCCCACGCCCCCCGGAGATCAGAACTCCTATCAGTTGACGCCAATGCGCACGTGCGGGGCAGGGACCGCCGCCTCCAGGCCGAGACGCACGCTCCTGCGGCCCCGTGGGTCAGCCCCCCTGCCGCTTGGCGGCCGGCGGCGCCTTGGCGAAGCCGCGCAGCGATGCGCGCATGGCGACGCATTGCCGCAGTTTGTCGGCCCAGGAGAGCTGGCAGCGGCGGCGTTGCCACTCGGCCTGGCGTTCGAGCATCTCTCTGACTGCCGCCTCATCCATCGAGGAACCGCCTCCGGAAACGCGGCCAGGCGTCCTGGAGTCCATGGCGCGCGGCCAGCGCTGCTATCTGGTCTGGCGTCACGGCCTGGGACTCCAGAAGGGCCAGGATGCGGGCCTGGTCCTTGGCCCGTCCGACACTGAGCGCGATGACGGCCAGGTAGTCCGCGCGCACGACACGCAACGGCACGCCATCGACCGCACCAGCCTCAGCCTCGCGCATGGCCGCCGCGGTTAGGGGACTGAACACCGGGACAAACTGCACCGGCCAGTCCCCCACCCGAATGGCCTCGCCCTCGGGACGCCAGCCCCGCGCGGCACAGAACTCGTAGATGGGCGTCAGCAGCACCAGGCCACCGGTCCCAGGCAGCCCGACAAGGACATCCGCGTCCAGCGTCGCCATCGCCTGGGTGTAACGCATCTGGGCAACCGCGCCGAAGATGGCGTAGTCCGCGATGACGCCAGCCCCGAGCATCTCGTTGAGCAGTTGGGCGAGTGCCTTCATGGTCAGGCCGCACTATACCGCGGCCCTTGCGCCTGAACCAGTTCCCGCGCTCTCTGCCCAGGGCTGCTCTGTTCTCTGCTATCGGGGGGCCTTGGCAGGGGATACGGCGGGCCGGCCAAGCCGGCAGGGACCGCCGACTCCAGACCGCACAGGCTGGCAGAGCGGTCCTTGAGCAGCCATCCCGCCCCTACTGCATCGCCTTCTCAAGGACCTGGATGTCCTGGAACGCCGCCACGACCCGCTGTTGGACCTCCTGCTGCTGGGGGACGTTGCGAGTCCGTTCCTCCTGCATCGCCGGGGCATTGGCAGCCTGGTTCCAGAGGTTGATCTGCTGGGCGTACCGTCCCTTGGAGGACTCGAAGGCCGAGGCGCCGCGCGGGAACGCTCTGGCCACGGCCCGCCCGCCCCCGACCATCAGGGCCTCCAACTCGGGGATGCGGATCGTCTCCATGGGCCGCTGCGTCGACAGGAAGAGGCTTACCGCAGTCCAGTCTTCGCCGGTGGCCTGGGTCACCGCCCCGAACGAGGCGAGATCGATCTGGCGGGGGTCCGCCTCGGCGCGCAGTTCGTGGACCGGCTCCCAGGTCGCGCCCGGCAGCAGGTAGCTCAACGCCAGTGTCGCGTTGCCGCCCGCGGGGCAGTTGACCGTCAGGACGACCGTGCGTTGTTCGAGCCGGGCGCGCTGGCGGAGTTCATCGAGCCGGTGTTGCCTGGCCTCCATCTCCGGTTGGAGGTCGCGCTGTTTGCGCTCGAGTTCCCGCCGGCTCTTGGCGATCTGCAGGTGGGGTTCGTCCACGTACTTGACCATGGCGGTGCATTCGTCGACCTTGACTTCGCGGACCGCCGCATCCTTCGGCGCCTTGTCCAGGGAGAAGGCCCGGATGGCCTCGAGCTGTTGGGTCTGGGCGTCCAGAGCGGCGCGTTCATCCTGCAGGGCGCCCATCTGGTCAGTGATCTCCTGGAGGTCGGCCTCAGCCTTCCGCAGGTCGACGTCCTCGGGCCGCGCCAGGAAGGTGCGGAGCACCTGCACGTCCAGCAGGTCGCCGGCGGCTGCCGTGGCGATGGTCGCGCGCACGGAACCCTCGTCAATCCAGCCGGGGAGCTTGCCGAAGGCATACTGACCCATCCCCGCGGCGAGGGTGACGGTGCCTCCCCGGGTGACGGCTGCCCGGTCGGCGTAGACGGTCACCTCGGTGATTCGTGAGCTGACCGGGAGCGGTTCGACAGGTGGCGCGTCGCCGGCGCTCAGTCGGGCCACCACAGCAGCGACAGTGAGATCAGTGGAAGGACAGACCGCGGCGTGCTCATGGTTCCCCCTTCTTCCTGCCATCCGGACCAGCACGCGCCGGAGTAGCCGCCGGATCGGCAGCCAGCGAGGCGACAACCCCCTATCATACCATGGGTAGGTCCGGCGGGCCAGGCCGACGCGCTATTGCATCGGGCTGCGCCGCGATGCGCTTCAGGGCCGGGTAGGTCTCCAGGAGGGCTGGCGGGACGGGGACCTTCTGTTTGCGCAGTTCGCTCTTGAGACGCAGGGCGGCCGAGACGCCCTTGCCGCGGTAGTGGTTGTTGGCGACGATGGTGAGGGACCGGACCTGCGGCAGGATCTGCTCGGCCGTGGTGGCGAGGTCGTGGATCTCGGCCTCGGAATAGTCGTAGTTGTAGGGCTCGTGGGGCTCCTTCTGGCGGGCGAACCAGCCGGCATAGTTGCGGCCGTGCAGGCGGAAGTAGCCATCCGGGGCGCCGAGGTTGGTGCGGGCGGTGAACGAGTCGCGTCCGACGGGGTAATCCAAAACCGCCACGCTGACCCCCAGGCGGCGCAGGAACTCCACGCCGGCCCCTGCCTGCCAGGAGGCGTGCCGCACCTCGACGACCAGGTGCGCCAGGGGCTCGAACTCGTCCCGGAGCCACTGCAGCAGGTCACGCATAGCAGCCGAGTCGGCGGCATCGTAGCGGAACTGCGCCAGCAGAGCCCGCAGACGACCGGCTTCCCGCAAGGGCGCGAAAGCGTCCCGGAACTGCGCCGCCAAGGCCGGGTCCCGGCGACCTCCGTGGGTGAAGTCCTGGTTGAGCTTGGCGGTGAAGAAGAAGGCTGGGAAGGGTCCCACCTTCCTCGCCCAGGAGGCCGTCGCGGCCGCCGTGGGTGTGCGGTAGAAGGAGCTGTTGACCTCGACCATGTCGACGTAGTTGGCCAGGAAGGTGAGGGGGTCGGCCGCATAGCGCTCTGCCCCCGGTTCGGGAACTGAGGCCGCCGCCTCGAAGAGCAGGGGCTGCCGTGCCGGCGGGGCGGGCAGGCGATAGACGGTGTCGCGCCAGTCTTCGTAGCTCCAGCCCGCCACACCGCAGGCGACGGGGACCCGGGCTACGGTTGGGCCCGCCATGGGCATCTCCTCACGCCGGCGGCGCGCCGGTCTGGCCAGGGCCAGCCCTGTGCTTGCCCTCCAGGCCAACCTCTCCTCGTCACCCGCGAGGAAGGACGGATCGTCCGCTGTCGCCCGCGGGCGCTCAGGACTCCACAAACTCGCGATGGAGTTCGCGCAGGGCCCTACTGAAGTCCTCACGGGCGACGATGAACTGCATATTGACCTGGCGCATGGCCTGGTCCATACCCAGCACGTTGATGCCGGCACTGGCGAGGGCCTTGGCCGCACGGAACAGCAGCCCGGGGATCTTCATGTTGCTGCCGATGACGCAGACCATCCCGACAGGCTGCACCCGCACCTGGGCCCCGGGAAGGCTCCGGCGGACCAGTTCGACGCACTCATTGAGGCGCTTGGCCTTCTCCGGCACCATGTGGGTGATGGTGTTGGCGTTGGTGTTCTTGGCGATGAAGCTGATGCCGGTGTCGGCGAAGGCCTTGACCAGGCCGAAGTCGTAGCCGGCCTTGCCGACCATCTCCGGGTCGTAACACTCCACGGCGATGATGTCGTTGCGGCCGCAGATGATCTCGACGCGCGGCTCAGGGGAGACGTAGTCGCGTTGGATGAGGGTGCCGGCATCCTCGGGATCAAAGGCATTCTTGACCCGGATAGGGATACTGCACAGCTCCATCTCCTTGGACGCCTTCGGGTGAATGGCCTCCATCTCCAGGTCACTGAGCTGGTCGGCAATGTCGAAGTTGGTGTTGCCGATGACCTTCACCTTGTCGGCACCGATGACCGCGGGGTCGCCGGAGCTGAGGTGGTACTCCTTGTGGATGATGCCTTCGCGGGCGCCCGTGATCACGGCCACCTTGCTGAAGGTGATCTCGCTATAGCCGCGGTCGAAGTGGGTCATGATCCCTTCGTCGAACTTGGCATAGCCCGTGACGATCGGCATCTCGCGGGCGAAGTCGACGCCCTCGAAGCCCCTACGTACGGCGCTGTCGAGGTCGGTGCTCTCGCTGTCCTTCCAGCCGGTGAGGTCCACCAGGCGGGCATTGACGCCGCGGGCGCGCAGGATCAGGACCGAGTTGAAGGCACTGTGGGCTTCTCCCACGGCGCTGAGCAGCTCGCGGGTCGGGGGCAGGTAATCGCGCTCGTTGAAGTGGCCATACGAGAGGATGTGGACCAGGTCACGGAGGCAGTCGCGGATGCCATTGAGGCGTTCGTTGACGAACTGGTCAGCGTCCGTCTGGTCCAACCCCAGGGGCGCGAACGAGCGGTTGAACTCGATCATCCGGGCGCGGACGCCCTCCAGGGCCTCTTCCCAGGCGGCATCGCCCGCCGCGAACCGGCCATAGACGCCGGGCGCGCCGTTCTTCTTGTTCTCCAAGAGGAGATTGGTGATGCCGCCATAGGCGGACACCACGAAGACGCGGTTGTACATATCCGCGGCTGAGCGCCGGCCGATGATCACGTTGGCCATGATCTCGCCGAAGCGGCTCATTGACGTGCCGCCGATCTTCTCGACCGTGTGCATACCGGCCATGGTCCACCTGCGCCTGGGAGCCCTCGGGTTGCCGAGCCGCCCGCCGCACCGTCATCGGGCGTACGGGGGAACGATGGAGCGGAATATAGCCCGCGAGACGGCCCCGACAACCGCGGCACAGGAGTGCCCAGGGTTGCCTCGCGAAACCGGCGCCAGTCCCGCGGCCGCGGGACCGAAGGCCGTTCGGGCCAGGGGCCCCAGTCGGAGCTGGGACCTACAGATGCATTCACAGATCCGCCGCCCCCCAGGCCGCCATCTCGGGACCGCCCTGAGGAGTGCCCAGGCCGTGGGTATGCGTGCCGTCCGGACGGACGCGTCTGCCGCCTTGCCGGCTCCCGCGCGTTGGGGAGTCCGCCTGAGCGCAACGGCCCTCCCGGCCGCCGCCGCTGACCCCGCCGCTCGGGTGCGCTGGCGCCGACCGAGGAGGTGCCCGGGGGCAACCGCTCCGTCTTCTCTGGGGACGGCGTCGAGGCATCGACCACAGGCTGGCCCGTGGCTTGATCCAGGCCCTTCGACGGGCTTGGGGCCAAACCAGCCACCGCGCGCCGTCCGTGGCGCTGACTCAGAGACACGCCCGGCAGGTCATTCCCAGAAACGCCACCAGGCTTTGCGGTCAGCCTTTGACTCCTGGCCGGTCTGGGACCCCTGCTCGAGCCCCTTCTGGACCTGGCCTGCTTTGGCTTCCGCCTGCTTGCCGAAGCCGCTGGCCTCGTCGTGGGCTGCGGCGCTTTTGCCGCCGATCGTCCGGTCGGCCTCGTCGACGGCCTTGCGAGCGGCCTCCTTCCTGGCGCGGGCCTCGTCGTCGGCCCGCTTCATCTCCTCGTCCGCCTGTTTACGGGCCTGCCTGACGCGTTCCTCGACCTCGGCCGGCTTGATGGTGCCTGCCCGGCCGGCCTTTCTGGCCGCCTCCTGGGCCTCCTCGCGCTTCTGGATCGCCGCCTTCTTCCGCTCCGCGGCTTCCCGGTCGGCTCGCTCAATGGCGTCATGCTCGGCCTGTCGAGCGTTCCTGGCGCGCTCTTCGGGGGTCTCCCGTCCACGGCCACGGTCTCCCTTGTCAGGCGCATCGCCCTGCCTGGGCGGGTCCTTCTCGAGACGGGGCGGAAGGACAGGGGCGGCGCCCTTCTCGGGGGCTTCCTGGGCAGCCTCCTCCTTGCCGGGGCCTTGCCGCTGGTCCGGCTTGCCCTTGTTCTTGGCGTTGTCGCGCTCGTCCTTCCACTCCTCTTGGGCGGCCTTCTTGGTGGGCCACCAGGAAGGCTTGGCTTGCGTCACGGCCGGGATCACGAGGGCTGCCGCTATGAAGGGGATGACACGCCGCATCATGGGGGAGGCTCCTTGGTTGGTTGGGGGCACCGCAGATCCCGGGTGCCACGTGGGGACAGGTCGTGTGACTCATGCCCAGCCCCGTCGTCGCCCGCCGGGCCAGGTTTCCGAGTGGCTGCGCCGATGGCTTTTCGCGGCGGTCACGTTGCCTAATGTAGCAGAAGGTCCTCGGGAAACCAGGACCGCCGAGGGCGGGCGCGGACGCGGTCACTGGGTTGGGGGTCTGGCCCGACGCGTGGTGCCGGACCCCGGGTGCGGGTGTCCCGCGGCCGTCCCGCGACGGCGGGACCACAGGCATCCCTTGACCATCCCGCGGCGCAGCACGACCGTAGGTCCGGCCACGGGCAGCGGTTCCGCTATGGACACAGGCCCGTGGTGGCATGGCCTGCTGCCGGGCACGCGGCGCTGGAGCGCGACATCTCCGCCTGGCGCCGCCGGGTTGGGGGGGACCCGGCCTCCACGGGGTCGGTGCCACGCCGGCCGGGCTTCAGACCTTGACCTCCTTGCCGGCGGCGTAGCTGCGGTAGATGCCGTCCAGGATGCGCAGCACCTTGAGGCTCTGCTCCGCCGGCACAGGGGACGGCCCGTGGCTCAGGATCGCCTGGCTGAAGGCAAGGATCTCGGACTGGTGCCCGCCCACGCGGTCATCGGGGAAGCTCAACTGGGCGTCGGTGACGGAGCCTGCCGTCTCGCCGTGAATGGTCAGCGCCGGCCATTCGGCCCCGGCCTCGGTGCCGCAGAGGATGATGCGCGAGTATTCCTTCTCCTTGATATTCAGCAGCCAGGAACACTCCAGGCTCATGGCGGCCCCGCTCTCGAAGCGGACGAACCCGGCGGCGAAGTCCTCAACGCTCATGGCCTGGCGGTCCCACTCGCCCCACCAGCCGCGAATGTCCTCGCGCTTGCCGAGCTTGCAGGGCGCGATGCCGCTGACCGTGACCGGTTCCGGGAACCCCATGAAGTTCAGGGTCGTGTCCAGGACATGGACGCCGATGTCGATGCAGGGCCCCCCGCCCGAGTAGTCCTTGGCGATGAAGCTCATGCCCTTGTTCCAGCCGGGGATGAAGCGCCGCCGCAGGCAGTGGGAACGGGCGTAGTAGATCTCGCCCAGGGCACCCGTGTCGAGGTAGGCCTTCATATACTGGCTGCTGCGCTCATGGCGCTGAGACTGCGCACACATCAGGAGCGTGCCGGCCTTGTCGCGGGCCGCGATCATGCGGCGGATGGCGGCCGGCGTGGGCGCCAGGGGTTTCTCGCACATCACGTGCTTGCCGGCCTTGAGGGAGTTGGTGGTGATCTCCTCGTGGACCATGTTCGGCACGCAGATGTCCACGGCATCGATGTCCGCCTGCTTGAGCATCCGCCGGTGGTCCAGGTACCACTGGTCCTTGGGGATGTGGAACTCCTCGCCGCGGCGCAGGAGGGCTGCCTCGAGGATGTCGCAGATGGCCACCACCTGGCACTCGGGGTTGAGCTTCTGCCAGCCGTTGAAGTGTGCCCCCGAGATGCCGCCACAGCCCACCAGTCCGACCTTTAGCTTCGCCTTGTCCATCGTGCGTCTCCCTGTACCTGCCGACGCCTGACCGATCTGCAGGCGGGCTCGGGGCCCACGGCGCCCGAGCATTACGTCTTGCCCGGACAGCAACGTACGCTGTTTCGGTCCAGATGCGAGAGGGTGACGGGCGGGCGGCGGGCAGGGCTGCCTCAGGACCGCGCGTCGTGCCCCCCTTCCCTGGAGCGCCCGCGGCCTCGCGGGCAGTGGCCGCCGCGCCGGCGGCCACCTCAGCCCGGGATGACGTTGAACATCATCGGCTGGCGGCCGGTGAGCAGGTAGTAGCAGGCACCGAAAAGGGCGGGGAAAAGGGCCCCCAGCACTTCCCCGGCAATGAGACCGACCATCAGCGGCCGAAGGCGGTTGTAGAGGCCGACGCCGCCGTACTTGGCCACCAGGGCCTTGAGGGCCCAGCCCAGCAGGTACGATGGCCCCATGTAGCGCAGCGGGGTCGATGCCCAGGTGACGAACAGCAGCGGGTGCAGCGGCCAGCCGACAAAGCGCAGGCGGGCGGCGGTGCAGAGCACCACCAGCGCGAAGCCGCAGAGCGTCATCACCAGGCAACTGGGATTGGGCGAGACCTGCCGGAACCAGGCCAGACCTCGAGCCGGCAGCGCCTCGGGGTCCACCCCCTGAGCAGCCAACTTCTGGCGCACCAGGACGGCACTGTCGAAGGGGCCGCGCGGCACGGTGATGGTCGACCAGGCGTCGCCGGCAGCGCTGCCCATATCATACTTGATGTAGAGGGTGACCGGGATGGCCACCGCCAGGCCCAGCACCAGCGCCGCCCCGCTCCAGAGGGCCGCCGGTCCCAGCCGCACCCGGCGCGCCTCCAGGACCTTCAGCGAGTTGGCCAGGAAGGGCATCAGAGCCTCGCGCGGGTCGATGAACAGTACCGTGGTGACCAGCATCAGGATGAGGAGCTGGCGGGTCCCCACGGCCCGTGCGCCCAGCAGTCCCCAGAGCACGGCGCAGGGCCAGAAGTAGCACTTGAGGTAGATCTGCCCGGTCTCGGCGATCACGCGGCTCAGGACGGTGAAACCGATGACCATGATCACGACATAGAGCAGGGCCATCACCGGACCGGCTCCCGCCAGCCAGAGCTGCATCGCCAGCAGAGCCCCCAGCAGCAGGAAGCCCCGGCAGCCCCAGACGGCGTCCGCTTCGATGGGGTCCGATGCCGGGAATCCGGCCGCCCGCCGCAGGGCGCAGAGGTAGTAGCGCCGGCCGGTGAAGGCCATGGTGGCGACGACGCCGAGGTTGGCACCGAAGAGGGCGAAGCTCTGCGGGTTGAGGGACAGGTAGGACACCCCCTCGATGGGCGCCATGAGCTGAATCCCATACCCCGCCAGAAACCCCACCAGCAGGTACCAGAGAAACGGGCCGACACCGAAGGAGAAGGCCACGTCCGCTGGGACAAAGTAGGCCAGCCCCACAATGATGAGGTAGAGATGCGGTCTGAACAGCGCCAGCCCGCCGCCGCGCACAAGCACGGGGATGGCCTTGCCGATGGCGGTGAAGTCGAAGTCGGTCGGCACGCGAATGAGGGCCTCCGGGAGCCAGGCCGCGGCGAAGTTGTTCAGGTGGATGGCGGCGACCACGCCCGTGCCCAGCCAGAAGGTCCGCTCCCGCAGCACCGCTGGCCAGCCGCCGTCGGCGCCCGGTAGCAGGGCCTCCGTGAACCGGGCGATGGGGAAGGGGAGGTGCTCATGCTGCGACCATTGCCGGTGGAGCACGAGCGAGAGGCCGATGAGGGCACCCCAGAGGGTCAGGGTGAAGGGCAGCCAGTAGGCCAGGGGGCGGATCCAGGCTTCCCAGGGCACCCGGCGCGGGCTCACGTGCTGACCGCCCTGGCTGAAGCCCTGGACGAAGCCGCCGATGACCCGGTCCTCGCTGCCCGCCGGGTCCACCAGCATCCGGGCTGGCACCTGGTTCAGGACGTGCGCCTGCTTCCAAGCGGGCTGTGTCTTGACCAGGTGGTGCGGCATCACCAGCGTCGGGACCAGCGTCCGCACCAACCCGCCGCCTGGGACCGCCGCCCCGGCCAGCGTCAGCGCCAGCACCACCGCCAGTTCGGCTCCGGTCAGGCGCCAGCGGCGCAGCAGCGGGTTGGCGACCAGCACCGCGAGGATGAGGGTACCGTAGATGGCCGCCGGCATGTTGTTGCCGACCAGGTACGTCTGGCGCAGGACCCAGTCGTTGAAGAAGCAGGTCCCGCAGACGAAGGCGGCGCCGGCCAGGCCCAGCAGGAGGCTGCGCAGGGTCATGGGCCCCGCCCGCCGCCGGTGGGCGGCACGTTCGCTGGTGTCGGCGCCGGTAGCCCCCGGCAGGCGGGTATGGGCCATGCCACGGGGAGCGTCTGGCCCGCCTGGGCCGACGCCAGGGCCGCGTCCAGCACCGCCTGGAGGCGCCAGCCATCCAGCAAGGATACGGGCAGCGGCAGCGCCTGCTCGAAGGCGTCGACGGCGGCCGTCAGGGTCTCGCGCAGCGGGTCGGCCCTGGCGGGGGCAGGCACCGTCTCTCCCCCGGGCCATAGCGTTAGCCCCGCCGCGCCCAGGTGCGCATAGCCCTCGGTCCCGGTGACCTCGATGACGATGTCCTCCCCAGGGATGCGGTGGGGCAGGCGGGCCACCAGGAGGTTGCCCACGGCCCCGTCGGCGAAGGTCAGGTTCATCTCTGCCCAGTCCTCTGCCCCCACCTGGCGGTACTCCTCGTAGAACCGGTTCGCGGTCAGCGCACAGACCGAGGAGACGGGGACGGGATGGAGCCGGAACAGCGTCACCAGCGCGTGGCTGCCGATGGTGGTCATCTCGCCGCTGGGGACCTCGCTACGCCAGCGTGGGTTCGGGCGGAACCCCGGGAAGATGCCCCCCATGAAGCACAGACGGAGGCCGATCGAGAGGGTCCGCCCCAGTCGACCGGCTTGGATGGCGGCTACCAGGGCGGCCACCAGGGGGCGGTTCTGGTAGCCTGCCAGCATGAAGACGCGGCCCCCGGACGCCGTTTCCGCCTCGGCCAGCGACGCCACCTCGGCGGCGTTCATGGCCAGGGGCTTGTCGGTCACCACGTGCTTACCGGCGGCCAAGGCTGTTCGGATCACCTCCGCCTTGCGCAGGGGGCAGACCATGGCGCTGACGGCGTCGATGTCCGATCGTGCCAGCAGGTCCTGCCAATCCGCCACGAACTCCGCCCCAAGTCGCGCGGCGTAGGCCTGGCCAAAGGCCACCGGGTCTTCGCCGAAGTGACGGTCGCCCCAGCCGTCCTCGGTGGTCACCGCCACGACCCGTGCGCGGCCGGTGCCGGCCAGGGACTGTTCGAGGCTGTGGCAACCCCAGACGCCGACCCCGATCACCCCGATCCGCAGCATGGTTCGCCTGCTCCCGGCTGGTGTCCCTGTTCAGGCCCAGGGAATATCCCCCGCCAACCCGCCTGCCGCCAGCCGCGGTAGGTTCCCTGCAGGGCTGCTCCAGGGTCGCCGTCGGCGCGGCGGTACAGGTTCCCGCAGGCGCGGGACTGTAGGTCCCAGCTCCGACTGGGACCTGGGCCGGAACGGACTTCGGTCCCGCGGCCGCGGGACTGACGACGGTTTCGCGAAGCCCTGGGTCCCCCGCTGCGGCCGGGCTTGCCAGGGGTGTCTTCTCAAGGGTGGCGCAACGGTGTGTGCCCATGCCCTTGCCGGCCGGCGTTGACCAACTGCCAGAGGCCATTGTCCGACGCCAGGTCGCGGACCAGCCTGCCGGTACTCACGCCGAAGGTGTCGGCAGCCTGCGCGAGGCGGTACTGGTGGCCCTCGAGCACGTCCAGGACAGCCGCCAGCCAGGGCGCGTACTCCGCCGATTTCGCCGGTGGTCGCCAGGGCCCTGACCACACGGCCGGGGGGCGGCAACGGCAGTGAAAGGCCAACTCCCGGCGCAGTTTGCGCAACGCCAGCAGGCGGTTGGTGTGCTGCGAGCGAGTCTCGTCGCAGGTCGTGCTGATGCCGGTTCCGGTGTGGGTCAGGCGCACCGCGCTCTCGGTCCGGTTGCGCTTCTGCCCGCCACGGCCGGTCCCGAAGAAGACATCGGTGCGGCACTGGCGCAGAAGCGTCTCATCGCTCATGGTAAGCAGGTGCAGACGCTCGGGCGCGGTCAGGGCAACTCCGTCGGCAGTGCTGGCGGGTGGCATGCCCTTCACTATACCGCCTCCGGGCGCCGGACCGAAAGAGTGGGTCCCGGACAGACTCCACACACGCTGCGAGGTGCGGTCATGGTTCAGGGTCTGACGCTCCGACGGACGGTGGGGGTGCTTGGCCTGGCGCTGGGCCTCGTGGTGTGCGGCTGCGCCAGGATGTCCCGGCCTCTGCCTCTGGACACGGCCAAGGAAACGGTCGTCAAGTACTACGAGGGCGGCGCTTACGAACGGGACGCGCGCGCGGCCCTCGCGCCCGCCATGCGGACCATTGGGAAACTCAAACCCGAGGAGTCGGCCAAGACGGCCATCGTCCTCGACATCGACGAGACCGCGCTGTCGACCTACGAGTACCAGAAGGGCATGGACTTCGGTCACTACGGCACCGCCTACCACGACTGGCTACGCAGACGGCGCGCCACGGCCGTGGTCCCGGTGCTGGAGGTCTACCGCGCGGCCCGGGCCAAGGGTCTCGCCGCCTTCTTCGTCACCGGCCGGCGCGAAGCTTTCCGGGCCGACACCGAGGCCAACCTCAAGGCGGTCGGGTACGAAGGCTGGACCGACATCCTGATGAAGCCCGATGCCTACAGCGACCGTTCGGTGGTGCCCCTCAAAACGCGGTACCGCGAGCAGATCGAGGGGCGGGGATACAGGATCCTCCTCAATATCGGAGACCAGGACAGTGACCTGGCCGGCGGGCACGCGGAGCAGACGATTCTGCTGCCCAACTACATCTACCGTTCGCCCTGAGGGGGAAAGGGAGCACGAGCAAGAGGGGGCCGTGGGGTGGCCCGGGGGGCGGTCCGGGGTGGGGGGGGGGGCTGGCGCTCTTACGCCCGCCCGCCCGATCAGTCGGATCAGTCGGATCAGTCGGATCGGGCACGGGCACGGGCACGGAATGGAGACGGCGATGACGAGGCGCGTCGGGATTGCGGTGCTGGGGTGGGTGTGTCTGGCGGCGTGGACGGCCGAGACGGTCGGGGTCCGTCCGTATGAACTGGACTGGGCCGGTCGCCTCCGCGACGAGAACCCGGCCCTGGTGGACTTCGAGGACCTGAGCGGCTGGACCGTGCAGACGAAGAACGCCGAGGCCAGCTTCGGCCGCAGCCGCGCGCAGCAGATCTGGGGTGAGGGGGTCGGCGAGCTGGTCTACCGGACTGCCGGTCCCGGGCCCGAGGTCCGCATTCGGCCCCCGGATCCGATCGCCATCAGTGGCTCTTTCGACGCGGTGAGTTGCTGGATCTACGGCAACAACTGGGGCTATACCACGGACCCGACGACGCCCCAGGTGAGCGTCTCGGCGCTGTTTCTCGACAACGGCGGCCAGGAGTTCCGGGTCCATCTCACCACCGTGAACTGGGAGGAGTGGTTTCTCTGCCGGCGCCGGCTGTCTGCCGAGGAGATGGCCGTGGCCAAGGCCGGCGGCGTGCGCTTTGCAGGGCTCCTCATCACCAACGGCCGCAACAAGGACGACCGACGGCTGTACTTCGACAGCCTCTGCGTGTTCACGGAGCAACTCCCGGCGCTGACCTTCGAGCCGCGGCCTGAACGGGGTATCCCGATGTTCCCCGGGCAGTCGGTCGGCACGAACACGGGTCCCGGCAAGCTGCCCTTCCCGACGCGTCCGGAGACCATCCTGCCGGGGAACCTGGTCGAGGATGCCAAGAGCGCCGTGGTGGCGTCGGGCGGCGGGGGATTCGGGTTTCTCTACGAGGGCAGCGACGGCAAGCTTACCTACCGGCTGGAGCCCAAGACGGGGACGTTCTCGGACCTGACCGCCACGTGGCTTGGACGGGGTGAGGCGTTCCAGCCCTGCGCTGAGGGCGGTGTCTTCCTGGCGAGCCCCAAGGGCCCCACGGCGCCGGGGAAGGCGGAGCACGTGGGGACAGAGCTCGTCGGCGACACGGTGGTCTCCCGTTGGCGCCTGAGTGCGGGAGAGGTCACGGCCGAGGTGACCTACACCTACCGGCTGTGGGGCAAGTCGCTGGTGATCGACGTGGTCGCCCCGGGCGGCGGCGTGGCCGAGGTCCGGTATGGCCGCGCCCGGGGGTTGGGGAACCCGCGGCTGGTCACCAACCCGTTCTATCCGGCCCAGGGCGGCCGCCCGGCGGTGGTTGTCGCCGGTCCTCCCGAGGCGCCCCTGTTCGTCACGGGCAACACCGACTGGTATCTGTCGAGTGCTGCGGAGCCCTGGGCCAGCAATGCCGTCGACGACCAGGGCGTGCTCTACAATGGCGGGACCCGGTACATCGCCAAGACCGATGGTCGGCGCAACGACTGCTACGAGCGCCTCTTCCTGACCGTCTCGCCACGCTACGAGGAGGTCCTTCCGGTGATCCCGAACCCGGTCTCGCCATGGAAGCACGTGACCGGCACCCGCCTCTGGCGCGCCCATGGCGCCGGCAACCGCGAGAACGATGCCCGGCACTGGCGCGAGTGCCAGCGCTGGGGCATGACCCAGGTCATCGTCACCGACCACGAGACCGGCTGGCGCGACGGCGGCGAGAGCTTCACCTTCCGCACCCGCCCCGCGCCCGGGAAGGGCGGCGACGAGGGCCAGTCCAAGTACGCCCGGATCATGCAGGACGAACTCGGGTTCGTCTACGGCCCCTACAATAACTACACTGATTTTGCACCCGTCAACGAATTTTGGACGCCGGACCTCATCGGCCGCACTCCTGATAACCAGCTCCAGACCGCCTGGATGCGCTGCTACGCGCCGAAGCCGGCTCGGGCCGTCGAGTACTGCGCCCGGCTGGCGCCCATCATCCAGGAGAAGTTCCACTTCAGCACCGCCTACTGCGACGTGCACACGGCCGTGGCCCCCTGGCACCGCGTAGACTACGACGCGCGCGTACCGGGGGCCGGCTCCTTTTCGGCCGTGTTCTACCTCTACGGCGAGATCATGCTGCACCAGAAGAAGGCCTGGAATGGGCCGGTCTACTCCGAGGGTAACCACCACTCGTTCTACAGCGGGCTGACCGACGGCAACTACGGCCAGGACCAGGCCTACCGGCCCGCGGAGAACCCCTGGCTGGTGGACTTCGACCTGCGCCGTATGCACGACCTGTGCTGCAACTTCGGCATGGGCAACCCTGAGATGTTCTACGCCAACGAGGTCCCCGACGTCAGCACCAAGGCCCTGCAGGATGCCTGGATCGACCGCTTCCTGGCCGCCACGGTCGCCTTTGGCCACCCCGGGTTCCTCGCCTACGAGGGTGGCTTCCATAACGCCTTGCGCAGCTATTACATGCTGCAGCAGCTCCACAGCCGGTACTGCCTGGCCAGCGCCACCGAGATCCGCTACGCCGACGCCACCGGGAAGCTCCTGGATACCTCTTTGGCTGTGGCCTCGGGGGCCTACCGGCGTTCCCAGGTGGTCACCCGCTACAGCGATGGGACCGTCACGGTGGCCAATGGACACCCGGCCGAGCGCCTGCGCGCCGACGTCTTTGGCCGCGCCATCGACCTGCCGCCCAATGGCTATGCCGGCTGGACGGCGGACGGTGCCATCGAGGTGCTGGCCGGGGACGCCCGGGGCAGTCGCGGCGACTATGCGGTGACCCCTGCCTATCTCTACGTCGATGGCCGGGGCCGCATGCTGCGCTTCGCCCGTGCCGCGGGCGACGGCATCGGCATCTGTCGCGTCCTGCCCGAGGGCGGCTACGAGGTGCTACTCTACAAGGATGCCGACTGCGGCTTTGCCATCGAGGCCACCGCGGCCGTAGCCCTGGACCGCGAGCGCCGCGAGGTCGGCCCGGCCCAACTCCGGACCGCCCGGGGGCTGACCTACGTGGTGCCCGTGCCAGGCGCCTTCAGCTACCGCCTGAACGCCGGCAAGGCGCCCGCCAGCACGCGCTTGACCTGTGACCGCGACGAGGTCATCCCAGGCGAGACCGTGACCATCCGCGGCGCGCAGGAACACGCCTGGCAGGTCCCTGCCGATGCCCGGCCCGGCCAGCGTCTCTGGCAGCCGTTCGAGAACGCCTGGATCGACTTCACGGTGGTGCCCATGACGGACGCGAGCGTGAGACTGGAGGGCCAGGACCTGGTCGTCGATCTGCGCAGCAACCTGGCGGCGCCGGCGGTGGTTACGGTGACGGCCGCCGGCAGGCAGGCGACCGGACAGACCGAACCCGGCCAGTTGCGTACCGTGCACCTCGACCTCGGCGTGCCCGAGCGCGAGGATGCCTCCCTGCTGACCGTCAGTATCCGGGCCGGCGACCTGGTCCAGGAGGTGGTGCGGGGGCTGTGTGTCGCCTCGGCGCCGGCGTCGCTGGTGGCCTTGCCCGAACGCTTCACTGCCGGCATGTGCCTGCGTGGCCAGGCCGAGACGACCGACTTCGGCACGACCTCTGCTTACGCCCGGCGTCAGCAGTCCACCTGCGGGGACGTGACCAAGACGACCATCTCCATGCATCCCCCGTGGATGGGAGGTACGGGCTATGCCTTTGCCCGCTACGCGGGGGTGACGCTGCCGGCCGCCCCGCCGGGGGCCTTCCGGGCCGTGGTCGGCAAGGGCGATGGCAGCGACCTCGGTGATGGCATTCTCTACCGGGTGGTGGTGCACGCCGCCGGCGGGAAGGCCACGGTGGCCGCCGAGCAGACGGTGACGCAGCATGGGTGGTTCCCCATCGAGGCCGACCTGGGCCCGTGGGCCGGGCAGGCCATCGAGATCCAGCTTGTCTCGGACGTGGGTCCCGCCGACAACTCCTCGGGAGACTGGGCCTGCTGGGCTGACCTGCGCATCGAGACCGCCGCTTCGGTACTGGTCAGGACCCTCGACGAGGACGCCGAGAAGTACCGCCGCGAGCCGGGGCCATACCCGCTGGCGGGCCTTACGCCGGAAGTCCTGCGCGGGGCTCGGGTAGGCTGGCTGCGCTACGATGGCATGGGCCTGGAGGGCGACTCGCCGACCTACGGTACCATCGCCGTGCTCAACGGCGTTACCCTTGGCCCGATGGCCCGCGCCGGCGGCGCCGAGGGGGCCGGCGTCTGGTCTGAGACGGTGGGCGTCGCCCTGACCCCCGAGGCCATTGCCAGCCTCGGGGTGCGCAACGTTTTCGCCCTGCAGAACCCCCGCCAGGACTGCTTCAAGGTCCGGCGTTTCTGGCTCGACCTGGAGTTGGCCGACGGCCGGCCCTGTTCGTCGCAGATCGCCGTTGCCGTCTACACGCAACCGCCGACCTGGGCCTATGCCGAGGGGACCCTTGTGCCGCAGGGCCAGGCGATCACCGTTGACCTCTGGTTCACCCCCTGATGGAAGGAGCCTCCTGAGCATGCTTACTGCCGCGATGGTAAAGGCGCACGCGCTGAGCAGCGGCGCGGACCTGGTGGGGATCGCCTCCATGGACCGGTTCGGCGAGCTGCCGGCCCAGGTCAACCCCAGGTCCATCTTCCCTGATGCCAAGTCCATGGTGGTGTTGGGCTTCCGCCTCTTTCGCGGGGTCTTCCGCGGAATCCAGGAGCAGACCTTCTACACCGCCTACAACCTGATGGGATATGCCGGGACCAAGTGGGTATTCCAGCCCATTGCCCTGTGGAAGTTCGTCAAGCAGCTCGAGGACGCCGGGTACGAGGCGGTACCCATCCCCGACAACTTCCCCTGGAGCAACATCGACCGGATGCAGGCCGACGAGCAGGGCCAGGGCTTCATCGACGTGAACCCGTCCCAGTACGGCAGGACGGACGGCACCTGGAGCCGCCCGGTGGCCCCGGGTCGGGCTGCCCCGGACGTCTTCTTCCAGCTCCGCCTGGCGGCCTACGCCGCGGGCCTCGGCGGGATCGGCTACAGCGGCATGCTCCTGACCCCCGAATTCGGCCCGCGGCAGATGTTCGCCGCCGTCATCACCGACGCCGAGCTGGAGCCCGACCCGCTGTACGAAGGCAGGCTCTGCGACCGGTGCATGGCCTGTGTCCGTGAGTGCCCCGGCTGTGCCATCAGCGACGGCGAGACGACTCGCCTGCGCATTGCCGGGCGCGACCTGGAGTGCGGCAAGTTCGACTTCGATCGGTGCGCGGTCGCCTTCCATGGGGGCGGCGAGCGTGTTGCTAATGCTTCGATCGCCACCGAGAAGGAC
>Ga0172375_10005674_pt1 | contig 17877 bp, 16 predicted proteins | sample LakKiv1m_FD_114537 | JGI IMG/M metagenome (GOLD analysis project Ga0172375, IMG submission 114537) | Freshwater microbial communities from Kabuno Bay, South-Kivu, Congo - kab_092012_11.1m | ecosystem: Environmental > Aquatic > Freshwater > Lake | place: Democratic Republic of the Congo...
CCGATCATATAATTCCACTGATCGCTTTCCGGCAGATAATTCAGGATATACTGCTGTTGTTCGTCAGGATTTTTAATCCCGAGATTCAGCCGGTTATTGTCCAGTGCGCCGAGACTCAGGATCACGAGCCGGTTATTCGGATCAAAGACCGTCTCGGTTTTTAACTGATAATCGTTGAAAGTCGGCAGGAACGGCAGACCGATGACGTCGAACAAAAACTTCAGGTAAGAGCGCCGCACCGAAAACAGATAGGTCGTTCGCGCGGTGAGCGGTCCGTCAACCGTATAAGCCATCTCGGAAGCGCCCAGCACGGCGCGATGATTGGTGCGCTCCTTATTGCCCGATTTTTGCTTGAAATCAAAAACGCCGCTGAGGGCATTGCCGCGGCTGGCCGGGAAGGCGCCGGAGTAAAAATCAACCGTTTCGATGAAATCGGCATTCAGTATTCCATTCGAACCGCCGGATGAACCCTGCGTCGCGAAATGGTTCAGGTTGGGAATCTCGATGCCGTCGAGATAAAAGCGGCTTTCATTGGGACCACCGCCGCGCACAACGACGTCATTGCGATAGGAAACGGTCGAGCCGACGCCCGGAAAAGACTGAATGACTTTCGAGATATCGCGGTTGGCGCCGGGCGCTTTTTCAATATCCGACAGAATGATTTTCTGCACGGAAATGGGCGCGTCAATTTTTTTCAGGAATTCCGACGGACGGACTTCCACCTGCTGGAATTCGATGGCCTGCTGTTCCATGCCGATCTCGACAAAAGCGGAGCGGGCGTTATTGACCTGAATTTCCGCCGAGTAAGCGATTTTATAACCGATGAAAGACGCCATCAGAGTATAAAATCCGGGCTGAACGCCGTTGATCAGGAAATTGCCGTCCAGGTCACTGGCGGCGCCGATGCTTTGATTGACCACGATGACATTAACGAAAGGCAACGGTTCATTATTTTTCTTATCATAAACCCGACCGCGGATGACCCCGCTCTGCGCCAGAACATTGGAAAACAATAACAGACCGACCGCCGTGATAGCAAACAAGTAGCGTTTCATCACTGTGCCCTCCGATCGATCTTCAAGACGACTTTTTCCACAATGTGCAGGGCGGTCGTCAAGGTGCTCAGGTCGGTGTAAAGCCGGCCGTCTTTACCGGAGTAATGGCTGTGACCGATCGGATTCAGATAATATTCGGAAATATCACTGTCCAGATCGACTGTCACCGCATAAACCAGCGCCGGTTGCAGGGAGGTCATGTAATCGAAATCATCCGGGTATTTATTATTCGTCCAGTAGCGATTGGAGTCCCAGGCCTGATTGATCTCCAGCAAAACCCGAAAACGGCGCGGCAAAATTTTGTCAGATTTGGTTTGCAGAATAAAATCAGCCGACGGCGTGGCGCCGCTGATCGCATCCGGCACGGGATTATCCGGTGTAGGCAGGTCGGGCACTCTGCCGGTCAAATGTCCGCGTTTATGCAACCAGTACGGCAGAGTCGCCGGACGCACCGCCGCGCCCGGTTCCGCTTTCCACTTGCCGGATTCGAGTTCACCGTGTCCGTATATCCCGGTGGCGACGTATTTCGTAACAAACAATGTCTGAATGAATTTTCCTTCCAGGTCTTCCAGCCAGATCGCGAATGACGGATGATTGTGCATCGGGCCTTTGTGAAATTCCAAGCTCAGCGCCGTGCCTTTCCCGTCAATATTGGAATGAACGACTGCCACGCCGGTTTGACTCTCCCGCACCGAAACCGGCGAACAACCGGATAGCGCCATTGCAATCAGCACCGCACTAACTGTAAAGAACCGTAAATATCTCATAAAATCTCCTGATTTCTATTATCGCCTTTTTGAGAACGAATTGCGAAGATGGTTACAGGGAAAATTGCCTGCCCGAGTTTTACGCGATAATGGAAAAGGCGGGCGAGCTACGAGTCATTGGTAGTCATTGTCCGGCTACCGCCGGAGTCATTCATAGTCATTCAATAGTTTTCGAGTTGCACCGGAAGGAGTCTCGGGTGGGACGAGTTACGGATATTAGTTAAAGAATCAGTGCAAACATATAATCAATACCGTCCGTATATGGCCCTGAATTATCGCACTCTAGAGAGTGTCTATGCAGCCGGTTAACCTGTCAACTATTTTAGGATACGACAACTATGAATGACGCCGCGTCAGCGGCTGATGACTACCAATGACTCCGGCAGTAGCCGGACAATGACGCAATTTATTCGGAATTTTTCTTCAGTCCGACGATTTCCCACGGCAGGATGATGCGGCCGGGCGTATTCAGTTCGTCCCGCACCCGCATGAAGCACAAGCCGGCGTATTTTTCCTTGGCCTGCAGGGCGGCGACCCATTCCGGATAAGGCGTATCGAAAGTCGTCATCTTGCTGCTGGAGGATTCGCGGATAAATAACTTGCCATCCTTGACGATCGCCATCAGCATGTGCGCCGAAAAAATGTCGGTCTTGTTAGCGAAGATCAGCGCCAGGATGTCGCCGTTGCGGATGTTCTTTTCGACTTTAGCCAAGGTCTCTTTCGGGACATAATCCAGGGTCACGGTGCGATCCGGCCGGACGTAGCGCAGGTCGGTAATGCCTTTGCCTTCAAAAAAATTACGGTGCGAAATCGTACGGGTGAACTGTTTGGTGTAATCGCCGCCGACCTGGCGCGAAACGTGTTCGAGCAGCCAGCTGTTTTCCGGCAGCCAGTCGACCATGGTATAATGGTTGCGGGTGCGCATTCCGATGATACCGTCCTTGTAGCGAATCTGCTGGAGATTATTGAAAAAATTGTCCCAGCTGTCTGAGATGGACAGCGCCAGGACATGTTCGCAATAGACCATGCAGTTGGTTTCCTGGAAATTGACTAACGGCCAGGCCTCGTAAAGCGCATAAGGGCCGTCGCCGGCGCAGGTCAGGTTGTACGGCATACCTAAAAATTTATTGGAGTAAAGCGCAATCCGGTCGGTAATCGTCAGATTTTGGGCGCTGACGGTCGTCAGGAGTTGATCGATTTCGGCGTTGGACATGGCATAGATTTTCTTTTCCTGTCCGAATATTCCGGATACTCCGGCCAGCATAACGAATAGAAACAGACTAAGATCGAGAGTGGATTTCTTCATTTTATACTCCAATTGTTATTCACCGCAGAGGACGCGGAGATCACAGAGATTATTTTTTTTGTCAAATATAAAAGGGAATTCATAAATAATTCTTAACCAAAATCCCGGTTAATCATAGAGCGAAAGAACGATCAAATTTACACCCGCAGTTGTGATTCCCAAATAAATCGTCTCAACGCCGCAGCATTGAGACGAGTATTAAATATTTATGGACTTGGTTCTATTCCAGCGAGTGAACGACCAGACCGCTGCGCAGTTTCGGCTCGAACCAGGTAGACTTGGGCGGCATGATCTGGCCGGCGTCGGCAATCGCCATCAATTGAGCGATCGAGGTCGGACAGAGTGCAAAAGCCACCGCCATTTCACCGGAATCAACGCGCCTTTCCAGTTCTTTCAGACCGCGAATGCCGCCAACGAAATCAATGCGTTCGTCCTTGCGCGGATCGCCGATCCCCAGCACCGGAGTCAGCAGACTATTCTGCAGGATGGAAACATCCAGACTTTCGACCGGATCATCGGTTTTGAAAGTGCCCGGTTTGGCTACCAGAATATACCATATATGCTTGAGGTACATTCCGAAGTGATTGGGCGCGGTCGGTTTGGCACATTCGGCACAACAGGCCGGACTGAGTGTGAATTTATCCGCAATTTTCGCGAGGAATTCGTCAACCGTTAAACCGTTCAAATCCTTAACGACCCGGTTATAGTCCAGAATCCGCAATTGATCGTGCGGGAAGAAAACCGCCAGGAACCAGTTGTATTCTTCGTGACCGGTATGATGCGGATTTTTCTCGCGGCGCATTTTACCGACCAAAGCCGCCGACTTGGCGCGATGATGTCCGTCCGCCACGTAGCAATATGGAATTTGCCCGAAATGATTAACCAATTTGACGATCGTTTCCGGATCGTTGATCAGCCAGAGCGTGTGCTGAATGCCATCCACGGCCGTGAAATCGTATTCCGGGGCATTTTCGGTAACGATTTTCTTAATAATCGCATCAATGACCGGTTTGGCGGGGTAAGTCAGGAAGACCGGGCCGGTATTCGCGTTGGTGTAATCGACATGCCGGACGCGGTCGCGTTCCTTGGCTTCGCGGGTCAGCTCATGAATCTTGATCCGCCCCTCGAGATAATCAGTTACGTTAGCTGTCGTCACCAGACCGTACTGGCTGTGGCCGTTCATAATCTGACGGTAGATATAGAGCATTTCGGACTGGTCTTTGAAAAGCCAGCCTTTGGTCAGCAATGTGTCCAGATTCTCACGGGCTTTCAGATAGACGCTTTCATCGTACGGATCGAGGTGCGGCGGCAGATCGATTTCGGCTTTGCTGACATGCAGAAAGGAATACGGATCGTCAGCGGCCAAGGCGCGGGCCTCTTCCGAATTCAGAACGTCATACGGCAGAGCCGCAATTTTGGCGGCTAGTTCTTTAACCGGCCGGATGCCGTGCAGGGCTTTAATTTTTACCATGAAATATTCCTACAGAGTTTTAATATGCTCAACGACGCGTTGGGCGATTTCAATCCCGACACGTTCCTGGGCTTCAATGGTGCTGGCGCCGATGTGCGGGGAACAGGAAACGCGCGGATGTCTGACCAATTCGAGGTCTTTGGGCGGCTCTTCACTGTAAACATCCAGACCGGCGCCGCCGACTTGCCCGGAATTCAATCCGGCCAGTAAAGCCTTCTCATCGATGGCAGTGCCACGGGCACAATTGACAATATAGGCGCCCTTTTTCATCATGTCGATTTCCTTTGCGGTGATGAGCGGCTGACTGGCTTTCGGGGTATGCAGAGTAATGAAATCCGCCAACTTCAGAAGGACTTCCAGACTGACCTGCTTAACGCCGGTTTCGGGCTTTACATCAACGACATCGTAAACGATAACGCTCATTCCCCAGGCTGTCGCCAAACGGGCAACGATTTTCCCGATCCGCCCATAACCAACGATGCCGAGGGTTTTACCGGCCAATTCGATGCCGTTGCCGAAGGCTTTCTTCTCCCAGCGCCCCTCACTCAGAGAAGCCTTAGTCAGATTTAACGAACGCGCCAGCGCCAGCAGATGCGCAAACACCAGTTCCGCCACCGAATGGGAATTGGCGCCCGGAGCGTTCAGCACCGCGATGCCCTTCGAGCGGGCGTACTGATGTTCGATATTGTCAATTCCCGTTCCGGCGCGGGCGATCAGTTTCAGGCTTTTACCGGCATCAATGACCGGCTGGGTGACTTTAGTCGCCGATCGCACGATGATCCCGCCATAATCCGGAATCGCTTTTATCAAATCATCCAACTCATAATGTTTGACGACTAATTCATGGCCGGCTTCCTTTAAAATGTTCTGGCCGTTCTGATCGAGTCCATCGGCAATTAATATCTTCATAATTGACTCCTTTCTTTGAATCCTACATTTTTACAATCGTCTCATCGATGAGGTTCAGCAGGGTTTTCAATTCGGCAATCGTCCGGTCGGCCATGTGGGCAATCCGGAAAGTCTTTTCCTTCAGATCGCCATAGCCATTGGAAATCTGATAACCGACTTCGCCGAGTTTCTTGTTCAGATCGGCTATCGAAATGCCGCGGGTGTTATTGACGGTTGTCAATGTGACGGATTCGTAGCCCGGTTCCGGAAAAACGGCAAATTTTTCGTTCGCCCAGGCGCGGGTGATCTTCGCCATTTCCAGGTGACGGGCGTAGCGGTTTTCCAGGCCTTCGACGTTTAAGATGTAGTCTAATTGCAAATCCAGCGCATACATGTGCGACAGCGACGGCGTGGACGGATACTGAAAATTCTTCTTGATACAATAGTCATAGAGTTCGACAATATCGAGATAGGCGCCGCGGAAGGGCACAGTGCGGGCATGCTCAAGGGCGCGCATGCTGACCGAGCAAACCGACATTCCGGGCGGCAGACCGAGACACTTCTGGGTAGACGTAATGCAAACGTCGATCCCGAGTTCGTCGACGGGAATCTTGACGCCGCCCATCGAGGAAACCGTATCGACTAACCAGTAAACGTCCGGGTATTTGCGTTTAATCTCGGCGATTTCGGCCACCGGGTTCATCAAACTGGTCGAGGTTTCGTTATGCGTAATGGTGAAAACATCGTACTTACCGGTCGAAAGGTACTGATCGACAACTTCCGGCAGAGTCGGATGCCCAAGCTCGGCCTTGACCAGATCGTACGGCACGTTATTGGCTTTCGCGAGTGCGGCCCAGCGATCGCCGAAAGCACCGACCGAGAAAATCACCGCCCGTTTGGCGGTACAGGAACGAATCGAACCTTCCATCAGTCCGGTGCCGGACGAAGTCGAAAGCAGGATCGGATTCTGGGTGAAAAATAGTTTTTGTAATTTTTCCGAAATGCGTTGTTGCAGGGCTGAAGCATCTTTCGAGCGATGCCCGATCATAGGCGTGGCCATGGCCTGTAAAACTTCCGGCCTGACATCCACCGGGCCGGGAATAAAAAGTTTTTTATGCATAAGCACCTCCTGTGGTAATTAGTTTTTTAAGTACAAACGAATCTTCATCTACGTAGATTGACTGCAAACTTCTTTCCAAAAACCCCGCTTTCATAAAAGTCCTTAATAAATTTAAGTAAAATTCAATTAAGCCGGGACACAATTTATTCCTAAAACCAGTAAAACCGGTTTGTGCGGATTGCCAGTTTTAGGAAAACTCAGGCCAGACAAAGATTGTCAGACATCCGATTAAATCGGTAATGATATTCCTTATAATCACAAACCCGGCGCTTGGTATTCGGTCGGTGGCACTACATTTGATAAAGAAATTGCAGGATAAACGCCCTTTGAAAATTAAATTACACCAAAAGCAAGCTGATCGGGCTTGCCGGTTAATTAAGTAAAAATTGAAAGGAAAATGATGAATCCGAAAACGATTGAATGGAGCAAACTCGAGTTTAAATATTCATACACGCCGTTTCGATTCCTGGCGCGCTGGAAGGATGGAAAATGGGACGAAGGTCAATTAGTCACCGAGAATAAAATCAGCATTGACGAAGGCGCGACCTGCCTGCATTACGGGCAGCAGATTTTCGAAGGCATGAAAGCCCAGCACACTAAAGACGGACGGATTATGCTGTTCCGGCCGCGTGAAAATGCCGACCGCTTCCGCCGTTCGGCCGCCCGCCTCCTGATGGCCGAAGTCCCCGAAGATTTGTTCATGAAAGGCATCCTCGAAACCGTGAAAGCCAATGCCGATTTCGTTCCGCCGTATGGCACGGGCGCTTCGCTCTACATCCGTCCGTTTCAGATCGGTGTCGGTGAAAACCTGGGCGTCAAACCGGCTCCCGAATATATCTTTTCGGTTTTCGTCTGTCCGGTCGGGCCCTACTTTAAAGCCGGTTTCAAGACCATCAAACTGAAAGTTGACGAGTATTACGACCGCGCCGCCCTGCACGGTATCGGCAGAGCTAAAGCCGGTGGCAATTATTCGGCTTCTTTAATGCCCTTGAAAATCGCCCGCGAAGAAGGTTTCAACGAAATCGTCTATCTTGATTCCGTCGAACATAAATATTTCGAGGAGACCGGCGCCTCCAATGTTTTTTTCGTATTCAAAAACGGTAAGTTAGCCACGCCTAAATCGGATTCGATCCTGGAAAGCATTACCCGTCAATCACTGGTAAAAGTAGCCCGCGAGGAATTCGGCCTCGATATGGTTGAACGCCGCATCAGCGTCGATGAGATCGCTGATTTTTCCGAAGCTGGCGCCTGTGGTACGGCGGCGGTTATCACGCCGGTCGGAACTCTCGGCTACCGCGGCAGGATGTATAAAATGTATGCCGATGGACAGGAAGCCGGTCCGGTCACGACCCAATTGTACAAATACCTGACGGCCTGTCAGCTCGGCGACATCCCGGACAAGTTTGGCTGGCTGGAAGAAGTAAAATAAGCACTCGGGAGAATCAGATGGGTTCGGATGATTTCAAATGGGAAGACCTTGACAAAGACGGCCTGACCTTTTTAATGGAAAACCGCAAAGAGGTTCTGAAAAATTATCAGAAAATGGTCGGCTCGCTCGGCAATCACTTGGACGAAAAAACCCGCCAATTGATTATGCTGGCAATTCAGATCAACAGTCCCTCGCCGGAAGCCATAAAAATACTGATTCCAAAAGTCATCCGCGCCGGCGCGACCCGCGATGAAATCATCGACGCCCTCATCCTGACCATGCCGGTCGTGGGATTGTCCACCGTACTAAGAATGCTGCCCTTCATTTTGAAGGAACTCGAAGCTCATGCGGAGGCCTTCCCAAATTCCGCCCAATAAATATGGAGTCTGTGGCTAAATATTAATAATCGTATCACGGGATTGACGGCCTTTTAGAGATTATAATTATCCCCGTGAACTAATCTGGAAATAAAAATGAACCTGATCCAAAACGCCGAATTTATCGCACCGGACATTAAGCGATTCATCATTGAAGCCCCTTTAATTGCCCGCAAAGCCCAACCCGGCCAATTCGTGATTTTACGCGTCTGGGAAAAAGGCGAACGCATCCCGATCACAATCGTCAATGGCAACGCCGAAAATGGCACCGTCACCCTGATCATCCAGGGACTGGGTAAAACCACCCGCCAGATGAATCTCCTTAAAAGCGGCGATTACGTCCATGACATCGTCGGTCCACTCGGTCAGGCTACCCATATCGAAAATTTCGGCCTGGCGGTTTGTGTCAGCGGCGGCGTCGGCACAGCTGAATCTCTGCCGATCGCGAAAGCCCTGAAAGCTGTCGGCAATACCGTCATCGCCATTATTGGTGCCCGCGAAAAAGACCTCGTCATTTGCGAAGTCGAAATGCGCGCGATCTGCGATGAAGTTTTCGTGACAACCGACGACGGCAGTTACGGCCAGCCCGGCCTGGTCACGGATGTTTTAAAGACCATCATTGCCCGCGAGCATAAGCCGGACTTTGTGCTGGCGGTCGGGCCGCTGCCTATGATGCGCGCCGTATCCGAAATGACCCGGCCATCCGCTATCAAAACCATGGTCTCGCTGAACAGCATCATGATCGACGGCACCGGCATGTGCGGAGGCTGCCGCGCCACGGTTGGCGGCAAAACCGTTTTCGTCTGCGTCGATGGCCCGGAATTCGACGGCCACCAGGTCAATTTCGCCGAAATCGCCGGACGCCAGCGTCAATTCAACGAACAGGAAAAAATCTCCGCTACGATAATCAATACCCAGCCGGAAAAAGTTCAGCACCAGTGCCGGCTCTCCAAAGTTATTACCGAAACCAGTTTATCCTGAAAGAGGTCCAGAAATTGTCATCTCCACTCCTGAGTAAAAAAGAGCGTATGGCGATTCCGCGCCAATCAATGCCGGAACAACCCGCCCAGGTCCGTAACCGTAATTTTAGTGAAGTCAATCTTGGTTATGATGCCGAAACCGCCGTTCTCGAAGCCCGGCGCTGTTTGGACTGCCCGCGGCCGACCTGTATCGACGGTTGCCCGGTGAATATAAAAATCCCCGATTTTATTCGTCTGATTGTCGAAAGAAATTTTCTGGGCGCCGCCCGCAAGATCAAGGAAGACAACCTGCTGCCCTCGGTCTGCGGCCGGGTCTGTCCCCAGGAAGAACAGTGTGAAAAGACCTGCATTCTGCGCGGTAAATTTCAACCGGTTTCGATCGGTCGGCTGGAGCGCTTTGTTGCCGATTACGAGCGCCAAAACGCCCAACCGGAAGCACCGGTGCTCTCGCCGCGAAATGGTAAAAAAATCGCCATCGTCGGTTCCGGTCCGTCCGGTCTGGCCTGCGCCAGCGATCTGGTCCAATGGGGTTACGACGTTACGATTTTCGAGGCTTTGCATGAATTCGGCGGAGTGCTGATCTACGGCATTCCGGAATTCCGCCTGCCGAAAGCCATCCTAAAATATGAAATCGAAAACCTGAAACGCATGGGCGTCCGTTTCGAAGCCAATTTTATTGTCGGGAAAACCATGACGATTGACGAGTTATTCACAGTCGCCGGTTTTGACGCCGTTTTCCTGGGCGTCGGCGCCGGTCTGCCGTGGTTTATGAACATCCCCGGCGAAAATCTGATGGGCGTTTATTCCGCCAATGAATTCCTGACGCGCGTCAATCTGATGCGGGCTTATGAATTTCCCGAGGCTGACACGCCGGTCAAGATCGGCAAACAGGTCGTGGTGGTCGGCGGCGGCAACACCGCCATGGATGCCGTCCGGACTGCCAAACGCCTCGGCGCCGATACGGCCACGATCGTCTATCGCCGTTCGGAAGTCGAAATGCCGGCCCGGATCGAAGAAGTCCATCACGCCAAAGACGAAGGCATCGTTTTCCGTACTTTAACCAATCCGGTCGAATTCATCGCTGATGAAAAAGGCTGGGTCAAGGCCGCCCGCTGTCTGAAAATGGAACTCGGCGAACCCGGCCCGGACGGACGGCGGCGCCCGATTCCGGTCAAAGGTTCGGAATTCGACATCCCGGTCGATCTGGTCGTCATGGCGATCGGTAATGGCTCCAATCCGCTTATTTCGCGCACCACGCCCGATCTGCAATGCAATAAATGGGGCAACATTATCGCCAACGAGAAAAACGGACGCACTTCCAAACGCGGTGTTTTTGCCGGTGGTGATATCGTTTCCGGCGGAGCAACCGTCATCCTGGCCATGGGCGCCGGACGCGACGCCGCCCGCTCCATCGATGAATTCATTAAAACCGGTCAATGGGAAACCGAATCCAGGGCAAAGCCGATCGTGTAATCATCAGAGGATCTATGCCGATATCCATCAATGTAGCGCAATCAATGACCCGTTCTTCGTGGATCCGGAAAATGTTCGAAACGGGGATAGCTTTGAAAAAGCAACACGGCGACGATAAGGTATACGATTTCTCGCTCGGCAATCCCGACCTGCCAAGCCCCGATATTTTCAACCAGGTTTTATGTGCCGAAGCTGCCAAAACCGGCTCTCACCTCCACGGTTATATGCAGAACAAAGGTTACCCGGAAACCTGCGCGGCCATCGCCAAAATCCTCGAAACCGAAAGCGGTCTGCCGTTTACCGAAAACCAGATCGTCATGACCTGCGGGGCAGCCGGCGCCATCAACATCATTCTCAAATCTTTGCTCGATCCGGGCGACGAGGTCATCGTCATTGCTCCGTTTTTCACGGAATACAATTTTTATGTGGAAAATCATCAGGGACGCCTGGTTATTTCAGAAGCCGATGCCGATTTGTTACCCGATCCTGCCGACATCGCCGCGAAAATCACACCACGTACGCGCGTCCTTCTGATCAATTCCCCCAACAATCCGACCGGGCGGGTTTACAATGAAGAAATTTTATACAAAATCGGCCAAATCCTGACTCGGAAAAGCGCCGAAATCGGCCACCCGATTTACCTGCTGACCGATGAACCATACAAGAAAATCGTGTACGACGGTTTAAAATATCACTCGTCTTTCCGCTATTACCGGCATACAATTCTGGCCACCAGTTTTTCCAAAGACCTTTCGCTGGCCGGTGAACGTATCGGCTACCTGGCGCTCAGCCCGCTGATCGAGGATTATCCAACACTAATCAACGCGGCTGCTTTTTGTAATCGGGTGTTGGGCTTTATCAATGCTCCGGCTCTCATGCAGCGCGTCATCCGGCAGACCCTGGATGTCCAGGTCGATGTGGAATTGTATCAACGCCGGCGCGATTTGCTTTTTGAGGCGCTGGTTAAAATCGGTTACGATATTAAAAAGCCGGAAGGCGCCTTCTACCTTTTCCCGAAATGTCCGATCCATGACGATGTCAAATTCGTTTACGCCTTGCAGGACAAACTGATCATCACCACGCCGGGGGTCGCTTTTCACCGACCGGGATATTTCCGGATTTCCTACGCCGTGCCGGAAAGAGTCATTCAGGGCGCAATTCCCGGCTTCGAACAGGTTTTCAAAGAAATCTAAAAATCAATAACCATGGAGTATATATGAACGAAACGAAAACAGCCCCGAAAGTTACCGTCACAAAAGGGCATGTCGTTATCAACACTGAAGAATGTAAAGGTTGCGAACTGTGTGTCGTGTCTTGCCCGGCTCATGTCCTGTATCTGACCGACCGTTTCAACACTCACGGTTATCACCCGTCAGCTTATAAAGGCGAAGGCTGTACCGGTTGCGGGATTTGTTTTTATAATTGTCCCGAGTTAGGCGCAATCACGGTCTTCAAACGCTGGGACCAGATTACCGAAACGGCCTTCTGCCCGGGTTGCGGCAGCGAACAGAAAGTCTTTCCGAAGGAAAACGAACCCGGCGCGTTGCTGTGCACGGTATGCCTGCAGCCGATTCGTCCGACGGAAAAGGTCATAACGATTAAATAGAGAGAGGAATATTTATGGCCAAACAATTCATTAAAGGCAACGAAGCCGTCGTGAAAGGCGCCGTCCTGGCGGGTTGCCAGTCTTATTACGGTTATCCGATAACCCCGGCCAGCGAAATTGCGCATGCGGCCGCCATTTATCTGCCGGCCTCAGGCGGGACATTCGTTCAGGCCGAGAGCGAAGTCGCCGCGATCAACATGGTCTACGGGGCCGCAGCGGCCGGCGACCGCGTTATGACGGCCTCTTCCGGTCCCGGCATCAGTCTGAAGCAGGAAGGTATTTCCTATTGCGCCGGTTCCGAACTGCCCTGTGTAATTGTCGATGTCATGCGCGGCGGTCCGGGACTCGGCAACATCGCTCCTGAACAGAGCGACTACAATCAGGTTGTCAAAGGCGGCGGCCACGGCAATTATAAAAACATCGTGCTGGCGCCCAATTCCGTCCAGGAAATGTGTGACTTCGGCATGTTGGCTTTCGAACTGGCCGATAAATACCGCAATCCGGTCTATGTGTTGGCAGACGGCTACATCGGCCAGATGATGGAGCCGGTTGATTTTCCCGAGCCGGTCACCCAGTTCCCGGAAAAAACCTGGGCCGTTAAAGGCACTCGCGAGACATCCAATAACCTGGTCACTTCAATCGAACTCGACCCGGACGATCTCGAAAGGCATAACCAGAAACTCCAGCAAAAATACGCCATCATGGAAGAGCAGGAAGTGCGTTATGAAGGCTACCGCCTGGATGACGCCGAAATCGTCCTGGTCGGATTTGGCATTATTTCCCGAATTTTGCATACCATCGTCGATACTTTACGCGGCATGGGAATCAGAGTCGGGGTACTCCGACCGATTACGCTTTTCCCTTTTCCCAAAAAGAAAATCGGTGAACTCGCCGAACGCGTAAATTTTTTCTTGGTCGTGGAGATGAACAATGGACAAATGGTCGACGACGTCCGCTTAGTGGTTTCCGGGCGCAAACCGGTGTATTTTTATAACCGGATGGGCGGCAACGTTCCTTCCGAAAAAGAAATTAACGACGAAGTCATGAAACTCATGAGGTCTGTATGAACAATATTCTGCATAAATCCGCCGTTTTTTACGACGTTTTCGAGCGCAAACCGGGCACCGATCGGCTGACGACCACCTACTGCCCGGGTTGCGGTCATGGCAATCTGCATAAACTGATCGGCGAGGCGCTGGTCGATTTCGGTGTAAGCGACCGTACGATCCTGATCAGTCCGGTCGGTTGCAGTGTTTTCGCTTATTATTATTTTCAGACCGGCAATGTCCAGGTCGCGCACGGACGGGCGCCGGCGGCGGCGACCGGTATCAAACGTTCTCATCCGGAATCGGTCGTCATATCTTACCAGGGTGACGGCGATCTGGCGGCGATTGGCACGGCTGAAATCATTCATGCCGCCAATCGCGGCGAAGGTATCACCGTTTTCTTCGTCAATAATGCCATCTACGGTATGACCGGCGGCCAAATGGCTCCTACGACCCTGATCGGTCAAAAAACCATGACGACTCCGCGCGGCCGCAGCATAAATAATGAAGGCTACCCGATCGGCATGTCGGAAATCATCGCCACCCTCGACGCGCCGGTCTATGTCGAACGCATCATGCTGGGCGACACCAAATCCATTCTTCAAGCCCGTCAGGCCGTTCGCAAAGCCCTCAAACTTCAGATCGAAAAAAATGCGTTCAGCTTCATCGAAGTGCTTTCAGCCTGCCCGTCCAATCTTAAAATGACTTCGGTCCGCAGCCGCGAATGGGTGCGCGAAGTGCTCCAGAAACAGTTTCCGCTGGGCGTGAAAAAAGACGTCTCCGAAAAATTTCCCGGCAAAGACTTCAGACATACTCCCGTCGACCGCAGTGAACTCTACCCGATCCTGAATATCGAACCGATCTCAGTCGATCTGGAAAAAATCGCCCCTTATAAAAAAACGGATTTCCTGACTGAAATCAAGGTTTCCGGTTTTGGCGGTCAGGGGGTTTTAAGTCTCGGTAATGTCCTGGCCGAAATGGGTATGCGCCACAACTATGAAGTCAGCTGGCTGCCCTCCTATGGCCCGGAAATGCGCGGCGGCACCGCCAATTGCAGCGTCAAAATCGCCAATCGTAAAATCGGCTCGCCTTTAGTCGCCAGCCCGACGGTTCTGATTGCGATGAACCGCCCATCGTTAGATAAATTCGAAAACGACGTCATTTCCGATGGCATTATCATTTATGACGACTCGATCATCGACCGCCCTCCGGTGCGTAAGGATGTCCGGATTTTACCCATCCCAGCCACGAAACTGGCCGACGAACTGGGTAATTCCAAAGCCGCCAATATGATTATAGTCGGCGCCTTGGTGGAATATCTGGGTTTTATGTCGATCGAAGTCATCCTGCATTCACTTGGCGATGTATTAAAGCGGAAAAACTTAGTCGAGCTGAACCAGAAGGCTATCTTAAAAGGAGCCGAATTCATTCGTCATCTGAAATCCTGAATGATATCATCCGGGCCGGATTGATTCCAGCTTACAATCTCTAATCTCCTTCAGCCGATCCTATACGATCGGCTGATTTTTTATATCACTAAATCATATTTTTGAAATAAAACTTGACAAAAAGGGTGGCGGGGCTTATATTTTGACCGAACGGTCAGTCTAATAAAACAACAGGAATATTAAAATGACAAAAAAACCAAAAGAAAATGTCCGGCGGAAAATTCTGGATACCGCCGAAATTCTCTTCGCTCAACAAGGCTTCGACGCCACCGGTATTGATCTGATTGCCAAAACAGCCGGAATTACCAAATCCCTGATTTACTATTATTTTAAAAGCAAAGAAGAAATTCTGTCGGAATTATTTCAGGCCTTCTTTTCTCAAAGTATCGATGTTAAAGCTCGGATTACTCGGATTCTGGTCACTGACAGCCAGAATTATGATATCGAAAAAATCCTCGCCGAACACACTATACCTTTCCTGATGGAGCATAAAGACATTATTAAAATTGCCGTCGCCGAATCTCTTAAGGAAGTTGCCGTCACTCCCCATGTCAATATCTTTAAATATTTTGATCAGAATTTTCAGGCCGCTGCCGATCTTGTCAATCAATACGGCATCCAGTATAATCGGGATATTTCGGATCTGAGTGGTTTTTTTCTGTTTTGGGCGCCCCTGTTCTCATTTGTAATTTTTTGCGACGAATGGTGTGAATATTATCATTGCGATTTAGACAACATCACTATCTTGTTCGTTGCTACTTATGCCCAGATGTATCGTAACATGGTAAACCTGAAATTTGAGAAACCCACAATGTTGAATCCTCCAAATCAGTCAGATAAAACTGAATAAATGGAATCAGAAGCAAAGGTATAAAAACATGTTTTTAATCGGGATTAATTATCCGGAGTGGTCAAATTCATATGAATTAATATTGACCTTTTTAATAAAAAATATTACATTCTTTCCAGTTTTTTGTAATGAGATAACCTGGATCAGGCGATCATCCCGGCTCCGGGATGGTGGGGCTGGGCGTTATGCAACAGGCGAGAAGGCTTGTGGGACCACTAATCAAGGTTCCACAGGCTTTTTTTATTTGCAGCCTGGCGGAATCTATAAAGCTGTTTAAGGAGTAGCGCGATGTTTAAATCAACTACGCTTACAAACAACATTATGATCACCGATGCCAATCCAGGATTGCATTTCGTTAATATCTCGTTTATTCACGACAATCTGGATCGTCATAAAGCTGCATATACTAATTATGTCTATCGTCTGCTTCCGGCGTTATCCTTCCTGCGTGAACTAAAATATATAATTTATCTCATGACAACTTCCCGAAAACCGACCGGGGAGATGCTGAAAATCATTTCCAACGATCAATCCCGGTTTTTATTCGTTCGCCTATTTATTAATAATCAACCATGGAGGGCTTATGAAATCTGAAGAAAAAATCATGGGAGCGGTTGCCAACTTTGTAATCCGCTACCACAAACTGATTCCCTTTGTTGCGCTCATTCTTTTCATCCTGAGCATCATTGCGGCTGGCAATATCCAGACCAAGACCGAAATCAAGGATTTACTGTCCGATGAAGATCCGATAATTAAAAGTTACATCGAAGTCGATTCGATTTTTACGGGTGGAGCGACGATCATGATCACGATTGAAGGTCATGACAAAAAACGCATGGCTGAATGTGCCGAGGAATTCGTGACCGAATACCGCCAGAACCAAACCGCAATGGAACTGACTAAAGCCATTGATTTAAAACTGGATCGCGATTTCGTGACCAAATGGGGTTTTATGCTCCAGAAAGCTTCTGACATTGATAAAACCCGGAAGACTTTTTCACAGCTTAATTTACTCCCGTTTATCACCGCCCTGAACAACTCATTCGAGGAGACTTACACCGGCGAAGCGGCCGAAGAGGAACTGGTGACCAACATGCAGGAAAAGGATGCAGTGGCCACCCTGGATCAGATGGAAACCTTTATAACGCTTTTACGGGAATATCTCCAACAGCCGGATAGTATCCCGGTCGAACACCAAGGGAAAATCCTGGCTGAGACTTTTCTTTACGGCGATCCCTACAACTTTACCCACGACAATAGCATGTTGCTGTTTACCATCTCGCCCAATTTTAATATGGTCGACCTGGATAAAATCATGACCGTAATGACGGTCATTAAAGGTATTCGCGATGATCTTAATGTCAGGTTTCCGGACTTAAAAGTGGGTTATACCGGCGAAGTTCCGATGCAGGGAGACGAACAGGATGCCCTGGGTTTTGATATGATGGTACCTTCCTTGGTCGCGTTGGTGCTAATCCTGCTGTTATTTATTTTTTCTTTCAACCAACTGCGCTCGATTGTATTCATCATCTTATGTCTGATTACGGGCATTGTGTTTAATTATGGATTTCTGGGAGTCACTATTAAAGAGATCAATATGCTGACCAGCATTATGGCGGTATTATTGATCGGTCTGGGAGTTGACTATGGCATCCAGATTGTTGCCAATTTCACCACTTACCGTGAAGACGGATTTTCACCGGCTGAGGCTGTTCGTCGCACTTATCAGAAAGCCGGAATGGGCACCTTCTTAGCCGCTTTAACCACCGCCCTGGCTTTTTTCGTCATGCCGGCAACCGGCACCCAGGCTTTTACCCAGTTTGGAATGGTCATGGGAACCGGGATAATCAATTGTTTTATCGCAATGTTTCTTCTGCTTCCATCCATTTTGCTTTGGTGGGGTAAAAAAGAAATCACTGCCTCTCATCTTCCCAACATTAATTATCAATTTTTAGTAAAAATCGGCAAAGCCACCTACAACAAACGCAATCTGACATTAATCATCGGCTCCGTCATAACGGTCTTTCTGTTTGTGGCTATGCTTTTTAATCGGATGGACTA
>Ga0172375_10005676_pt1 | contig 17868 bp, 18 predicted proteins | sample LakKiv1m_FD_114537 | JGI IMG/M metagenome (GOLD analysis project Ga0172375, IMG submission 114537) | Freshwater microbial communities from Kabuno Bay, South-Kivu, Congo - kab_092012_11.1m | ecosystem: Environmental > Aquatic > Freshwater > Lake | place: Democratic Republic of the Congo...
CTGTAATTCATAAGTATATTTCCTCTTTTGTAGTAACTTAGTAGTAGTTATTTATAAATCTTGTCCTCAGAAATTGCTTCAATCTAAAACCAAGCTCGTATTAAGAAAATCATCCCTATTCCTATAGCAATAAGAACGGAATAGAGAATCACGATAGTTCTTCGGAATTCTTTTCCACCAAAAAAGTAAGAAATTCCTCCTTTCACGGCAATGTTGGTTAACACTGCGATTAATACTCCTATAGTGGCGGTTTCTAAAGGCAGGGTGGTCTTGGACAATTGCGATAAGGAGAGGGTAATAGCATCCACGTCGGCGAAGCCAGAAATTAAACTGACTACGTAAACGCCGCTTTGGTGGAAGTATATATCGGCAATCTTAACGATGGCTAGGATAAAAGCAAAGAAAGCCCCAAATTTCAAAGCTGGACCGAGAGTAAAAGGAGATTTCAGATCAATATTTCCTTTGATATCTTTTGCTTTTCGCCATAAAGAATAACTTACGGCTGCTGTAATCAAAATCAAAACTAAATTAGCCGGTAATACTTTCCAGAATAAATTTTGGTTGATAGCAAAGATTACAACTAGGACTCGAGTGAGCATAACGCCGTTAGCCAAAACTACTCCCAATACTAATGCCCGATAGATATTTCTTTCTTTACTACTTCTTTGCGCAAAACTGGTGGTTACCGCAGTACTGCTGACTAGTCCTCCCAATAATCCGGCAATGACGATGCCTTTTTCTCCAAACCATTTCATGGCAATATAACCTACAAAACTTATTCCGGAAATGAACACTACCATTAACCAGATCACGTATGGATTAAAAATTTCATAAGGTCCGTATCCTTGGTTGGGGAGAAGAGGGAGGATGATGAAAGCGATCACCGCAAATTTCAAAGTATCTGACATCTCTTGACTACTTATCTTTTGAGCAAAGCTATGCAATAGGGTTCGGGCATATAAAATTATAACCATAACAATAGTTATAATTACGGCAAAAGTCAATTCATCATAATAACATAATATTCCAATAACAAAAGTAAGTAGAGCAGCAATTTCCGAGGTAGCTCCAATTTTATTTTCCGAGGATTTAGAAGTGACAAAATAGGCAATAATTATCAAAATACCCATAATCAAAATACCACAAATCAACATCCAGATAGAAATTTTATCGCCCAAAAAAGCACATAAAGCACCGAATAAGGCAATAAGTGGAAAGGTTCTAATTCCAGCGAAATCTTTACCTTTTTGCTTATGGCTGGTGTATTCTCTTTCTAATCCGATCAAGGCTCCTAGAAATAAAGCAGCAAGGATCCTCAACAATGTGGTAGTTTCAAGCATCTATTCCTCTTTTGGAAGAGAGATATTGGAATTTATATATTTAACTGGTTTTGTTGGTACTAAAACCTTATAAATCCTGAAATTTTACTCTATCTGTGATAGAATGATCATAACTATAGATACGCAGAAGGATTCTCCGCAAGAGATGCGTAAATTGATTGCCATGCTCCAAGCTTTAGTGGGAGAATCAAATAATTATTCTCACTATGAAAATTATAATAATCCTTCTACTACTCCTGCTTCTGTAGAACAAACAACCAATATGATGAGCATGTTTGGAGATGCAGGTTCTTCAGTTGCATCCGGCAATAACAATGTCAGTGGAACCGCTCCCAATTTTGGCTCTTTCTTGAACTTGGTAGATAAGAAAGCTGCTTCTAAGAAATATCTTGATGAACCCAAAGTTGAAATGTATTAACGTTGATAAATCTTAGCTAATATCGGTTCTAATTCCTCTGCAGGTGCTTTGTAGCGAGCATTTTCAGCAATGAATTGAGCGGCGGGCTTAGAAATATCTAAATGCGATATTAAACAAATTTTTCCGGTTTCTGGTTTCCAACCCCCCTGACTAAAATCTTCCATAGTTAAAATAAGGTAAGGAGAATCAATACGTAATAATCTTAATTCTCTAAACTCGTGATGATCCTTAATAAGTTCTGGGGTAGCCAAGGCGTCTAAACTTAATCTCTTTCCGCCCAGGCGATTAATATGTACTCCATTCAATGAAGCAGGTCTATCACGAGAAGTTCCTTCTAATTTTAGACTAAGATAAAAATGTACTAAGCGATCTAGATATTCATCTTTACTTTTACTTAAGTCGGGGTGGAAATAGACCGTAGAATAATTTGCATATCGGTTAGCAAAGAAAACCGGTTGGTCTAAGTTTTCAGAAAGGCTAGCACAAAAATCGTCGCATTCAAATTCAGTATCTCTATGTTCATGTAAATGTATCATATTTTTTTATACCCTTCCTTTTTTAAAAAGGTTTCCATAGAAAAGTAAATGAGATTATTTTAAAGAACAATTTATATTCTTAATCTCTACTTAATAAGTTATGCCTTGGAATAGAACCCAGCTTTGGATGATACGAATGGGAGATCGGATTGAATTCCTTAAGGAAGACCATCATATTATTGGCAGAGACACTCCCATCGCCAACGGCTTATATGTCGGTGCACATGCTCGAGAGATCCTTCTAGTCGATCCCGATTCTACTTTACTAAAGTCTTATTATTCTGAACTAGTACGAGATTCTCCGCAGCAGGAACAAGAAATTCTCAAAAAATGTTTTGATTATTCTCGAAGATTGATGACCTTTGATGAAGGTTCGGTTGATCTCTATTTAAGTGTGGTAAAACCGGATCAAATCGTTTCTTTAGATATATTCCTACTGAGAAGAACCGGAGTATGTAGACATTTTGCTTTACTTAATGGTTATTTCTTAGAAAGAATGATTCAAGAAGAGAGATTAGATGGAAAAGTTAGTGTGGGTCGGAATAGTTACGCCTTCGGAGCGCATGCTTGGTGCAGATATACAAGTAAGAAAGGAGTAACTGTTTTGGATGGAGCGCAAAACTATTTTGGAGATGTACATCATGGAAAGTGGTGGTATGCTCGTAATGAAGATGAAGGAGAAGGAGTAGGCAAAGCAATCACCAGACCTATGCGAGCAATCAAAATTGATCCGATTAAATAAAGAAGATTAATCCTACTGCGATTACTATTAATACTGCATAAAATCCAATGACGATCTTAGAAAAATTCTTTCCACCTAAGAAGTAGGCGATTCCTCCTTTAGTGCAGAGGTTAGCAATAACTCCCAACAGGATTCCATTCTCTCCCACCTCTAAAGCCAGATTATTTTTAGCTAATTGAGCAATAGAAATAGTGATAGAATCTACATCAGCAAAACCGGATAAGGCGCTAAGAACATAAAATCCGCTATTGGAAAGATAGACGCTGGCTATTTTCGTTCCTGCCAGGATGGCCGAAAAGAAAAGAGCGAATTTTAGTGCGGGCCAAAAGGTGAAGGGAGAACTTAATTCTACTTTTCCTTTGATTTTACTGGCTTTAGTCCATAACCAATAGGAAAAGATGATGGTTATTAACATTAAAATGCTCATGCTGATAGCCACATGCGGCAATAATTTTTGGTTAAGGACGGCTACCCAAAAAATCACTCGGCCCATAGCTACCAAATTGGCTAAGATCACACCTAAAGCTAAAGCGCGATAAATATTCATCTCCTTTTTACTACGTTCTGAAAATCCTACGGTTAAAGCGGTGCTGCTGGCTAGTCCTCCCAACAGTCCGGCTAAGGCTACTCCTCGATCTCCTAACCATTTCATAGCAATATAACCCACAAAACTAACTCCCGAGACCATTACCACCATCAACCAGATATTATAAGGATTAAAGATTTCATAAGGTCCGTAAGCTTGGTTGGGAAGGAGAGGAAGAATAACAAAAGCGATTACTGCAAATTTCAAGGTGTCAGCCATTTCTTCTTTGTTAATCTTCTGAGCTAGGTAATGTAAAAAAGATCGCGCATAAAGTATAATGGCCATAATAATAGTTAAAATTACGGCCAGGGTGATTTCATTTTTGTAGCAGAGTACACCGATAAAAAACATCAAAAATCCGGCGATCTCTGAAGTTGTTCCTGCCGCATGATGAGAATGTTTTGATAAAGTAAAGTAAGCAATAATAATCAATACACCCATTACCAGAATACTCACTACTAAAATCCATTGAGAAAATAGCTCTCCCAAATAAGTAGCCATGGCTCCAAACAAAGCGATTAGGGGAAAAGTACGGATTCCGGCAAAAGAATACCCTCGATGTTTATAGGTAGCGTACTCTCTTTCTAAACCGATTAACGCTCCTAAGGCTAAGGCCACTAAAAATCTTTCCAGTATCCCTAATTCTAACATCTCTTCACCTTAAACTAGAAAGGATATATTTGTTTATATAGTTTACTTAATATTACGTAATTTAGGAGATAAGAAAGATTACAACTTTGAAGTAGAAATTTAAATAGTGCGTTCTTTTTGCTTTGTTCACATGAAAAGTTATTATGATATTTTAGAAGTGTCCCCCACTGCATCTAAAGAAGAGCTTAAGAAATCTTATTATCGCTTAGTATGGAAATTTCATCCCGATAAAAATCCCGGAAATCAACTTGCTGAAGAACGTTTTAAAGAGATCGCCGAAGCTTATGCCGTTCTAATCGATCAAGAGAAACGTGGTACTTACGATTTTGATCTTAATCGAGGTTATATTAAATGTGATATCTCCACAGAGCCACGAGTTAGAGCGGAGAGTAGTACCGCTTATCATTATAAAACTACAGGACCATCAGAAGAAGCCAAAAGAGCTGCACAAAGAGAGAACTCTCGACGTGCCTATGAAGAAAGGGTAGGAAGAGCAGAAGAGCTTGCTAAGGAAAGACTGCGAACAGAGCAAGAGGGAAAAAGATGGAATGTAGCCAATTTCTTATACACCAATTCTAAAAGTGTAGTGGAATTAACTCGACGTTCAGTTCTAGAAATAAGTTTGTTAGGGTCAGCTACCGGAGCCAGCAGTTATCTAACCGATTTATTGTTCGAAAATGAAAAAATCACTGCGGGTTATGGTGTATCAGCATTGTCTCTGATTTTAGCTGTGTCTACTGTTTACGCCTCACTAAAATACTTCACAGAAAGACGCGTCTTGGCACAAGAAAGGAAAGGTTTGGAAGACAGAATGAGATCTTTTGGCGGAGATTTTTAATTAGATTTTATAATAATTAATTTCAATATCCAAAATCCATGGTTGCTAAAAGTAAATGTGGGTATACCTCATTAAATTTTCCTATTTGAAAAGTTGCTCCTACTTGATATCTGGGGTTAATAAATTTCCCCTGATTACTGGGAACGGTTTCAAAAGGTTTCCATCCTTCTCTGTTGAAATCAACCCACCCATGCCATCCACGAACTTTTTCTTTATCGGTTATTAAGTATCCTAAGGAAACTCTTAAATCGGGATGTAATTCTGGTGGAGCGATAGAAAGAAAAGCAGCATAAGTATAAGTACAGAACTCTTTACATACCGGCTTTAAGTGATGAAATTCCCAATAATTTTTCCAAGAAGTACGATCCTCGCTAAGTGCGTGGCAAGCTACCATATTTGCAGCAAGAAGATATTCTTCTAATCCGGAAAAACCGAGGTTTTCCGTCTCGGGAGGAATAACTAATCTTTCCTGAATTTTTTTAATTTTTCTCGTCCAGCCCTTTGAAGCTAAATTTTCAAGAAATCCCATTTTCTAATTTTTGTTTCTCCTTCTCTGCTTTCTTGGCTTCCCGTTCTTGCTTTCTCAACTCTCGTTCTATCTTCTTGGCTTCATTCTCCTTTTTCTTCAGCTCTTTAGCTGCCGCTAATTCTTCTTCCTCTTTATTCTTGAGATGATCCTTCCAACGCAATAAAGTATAGTTGACGGGATTCTTGATATGAGAACACAAATGATCTGGCTTACACACCCCGATACTTTTGTAGTAGGCTTCGTTATCGCAGTTTGGCGGTAATTTCTCTCCCGGAACTAAGAAACGTAATTGTGAAGTGATATAATTATCGCGCAGAGGACCAGCACCTTGAGTATTCTTTTCCCGGTTCCATTCCAATAAGAAAGTTTCCATTTCTTTTTTACTCCAGCCGATCTTACCGAGGTAATTTCCCCAACAGAATACGGCCCGCTTCTTTCCATCTTCTATTCCGTTCAATAATAATTTCATGCAAGGGGGAAAGAATTCTTCTCTGATGGGAGAGGTCAAAACTTCATCCGCTTCTTTCTCTTTCTGCACTTTTAATTTCTCTTTCTCTTCTTTTTGTACTATCGTACTCGTCTGGAAGTCGAGAGCTTGTCGTAGCAAGTCTTTAGCACTCGGTCCGGAAACATTTCGATCTAAGAAATTAAACATGGGCATTAAGATCTTATCGGGATGAGCCATCTCTCGCTGGAATTCCATGACCCTTTCTGGATCGATGGGCAAGCTAACTAAACCAGATTTCTCGTGTAGGGAATAGGGCATACGATACAGATGTCGGGGAGCAATTAAAACCGTATCAATTTCTAAGAATTTGTCTACATTAAACTTTTCTACTTTGTCTCCATAATGGTTCTTCTCGTAATAAATCAATTCTTCTTTAGTCAGTCCTACTTTTTCTTTAATATGGGAAAAATCGTTATGTTCAAATTCTAAAATTTTTTTACCTAACTCTTCTTGAATATTATATTTAACATAAGCTGCAATCTTTCGGGCTGCTTCCGGGAATAATAACTTGCTGGGCGTACTTCCTACGGTGCTGGGAAAAGCTTCAAAAGGAACGCCGATATGAAAACCCTTGTTTCCAGAGAACTTGCAGGAGACATCTTTCACTCCACATCTCTTTAGAAATTTAATCACTAAATCCGCACAGATTTTACTGTAATCGATAAACTTACAGTCGATATCTAATACCAGATCCCATCCTTTACGCAGCTCGTCCATTTCCTTCTTGGCAATAGAACTGCTTAGATCTAGAGGATTATCCCAAATTTCTTCACTGCAGTGGAAAGAAGTAGCTCCTTTCAAAGCCAGTTCAATGATCTCCTTAGGATACATGACAATGTCTGGACGTTTACCAAAACCATCTCCATAGCGCACACTAAACTCTTTACTTTGAGCATGATTAACTAGCTCCTCTTGAATGTCTTTTCTTTTGTAGAAGCGTAAGCAAGTAGCTTTATCTAAAGGCATAAAACTGATGAGAAGAAGGGGTATAAAATACTTTCGTGACAATTATGCTCTGGTGGTTTTAAAATGATATTGGGTCCCAGCGACTAGAGTTTTTCCTTCAGTCATTGCTTTCATTTCTTCTAAAGCTTCTAATTGAAGCACTAATTCAGGAGACGGACGATAAGAAAAACCATATTTTCTAAAACTATCAAATTTATCTTGGGCTTTTTCTAATTCGTATTGGTGATTAAATCTAGCTGGATGAGACATCTCATTCTCATTCCAATCTAAAACTTTTCCTCCGCTTTTAGTGACTATATCGATCACATCTTTTGGAGAATAAGCTTTATTCGCAAACGAATAAAATCCATTGATAATATTTAACCCTATTTTCTGTTCTAATTCCCCCATTTTAGCTACGTAATCGTCTAAGGGCATCCCGCCTACATTGGCATTTTCCCAATTCTCTACTCCAAAGGTATATGTACCTTCTTCAGGAAGATAGGAATATATCTTTTTTAACACTTCAATGGGATTTTCAAGAACAACAAATACACCGCTAGAGATAATCATATTCGGTCTCGGTTGGGCTTCCCAAATTAAAGTATCTATGTCTCCTTGGAATACTTTTACTCGCATTGTAAACTTTTCTGGAAAGTTTCTTAACATGGCAGGAGATGGATCTACGGCATAAATTATTGGGGCTACCCTGTCGATTAAAAATTGAGTCAAAAATCCATACCCGCATCCTAAATCAGCCACTACGTCATTTCTGGAAGGGTTGGCAAAATCCACTAATTTTTCGCATAATTTTGCCCAGTAACCTTGGGAACTAATTCCACCTAAGGCGCTCACATATTCACGATCGAGGTAAGTTCTTGGATCGCATAGATCCATGTGTTTAATAGGCATAAAGATAAACTATTATTGTTAATTTAAAAGAATTTCTCAATAAAATAAAAGATTTTAAAATTACAATCCACTAGCTTCTTTCTGGAATTCTTTAGCTTTCTTTTTTAAGTTAGCCAGAGCTTCCTTTAAGGCTTTTCGGGGTTCTAATCCTTTAGTTTCTAGATGGAACTTAGGAAAACCGACTAGAGGGTGATCAATCTTATAGGTGACTAACTCTACTCCTTTGATCTCTTGCAATTCGTGCTTCAAGGCATTACAGAAAGTATGGGTTTCTCCTTTAAGCTCAAATACCAATTTGGTTTTAGTTTCCTCGACAACGTTGAATTCCATAAGCAGTAAATCTGCGGGGTTAATTTATAAAGCTTTCTCTTAAAAATTCGTTACTAGAACCTCATAAAATCGCCAAAAGATTTAAAATCATATAGTTATTACCCTGTATGATGGTTGGCTCTAAACAGACTCCGGAATATCAAACTTACAAAGTTCTGGAACACTGGCGACCTCAAAATCAAGTCCTTCTAAGCAAAAAATTAGCTCTTCCCGGGAAAAAGCTTTCTCCCTTAATGTCTTACCTTTATCAAAGAGTTAAGAAAGAATACGCTAATTTTCCCCGGAGGAAGAATGACAAAGAGCAGTTTACTCATCCCCTAAATGTGGTTTTGGATCTGCAAAAAGCAGGAATTAATGATGAAGTTACTCTTTGTGCTGGATTGGTTCACGATTTAGTCGAAGAGAAAGTTGATGTGTATAAGCGCCAGAATAAATTAAGTGATACTAAGGATAACAAACAACTAGATAAATATGAGGAAGAAGTATGGGAAGAGTTAGATGAAGAAATTTCTTTCTTCTGCAAAAAAAATAAGATTTCTCTTAAGGTAGCCAAGGAAATTATGCTTATCCTTCATCTTCTTACTCGACATAAACGAGATTTCTATTATCGTTCCATCTCTCAGATTTTTACTTGCGCCAAAGACCCTTATCGAGAAAAAGCCATTCAAATCAAACTTTCTGACCGTATCCACAACATTCAAAGTTTAGAAAATTATGATGAGCAGGAAATGTTGTATCAATGTTTCAAAAACTTGTTTATTATTAATAACACTAAACGTTATCTTCAACAAAAATATGGAAAGAATGTCAATCCCAACCAAGGTATAAGACCGACAGAAAAATTGTTTAAGAAATGTTGTAAAGCCACTTATGATGCTTTCTGGAAAGTGTTCATGCTTTCTCGTGATAAAGGTATTTTTGAAATAGAATCGATGATTCATCTGGCTTTCAAGAAATTTGCCTGGGAAAGAGGAGGATTATGGCAGGTTACCGAAATTGATCCAAAAGAAACCCACCCTATTCGTCTCTTCCAAGGCATAGTTAAGAAGTATGACGCTCGCTTACATCATGAGTGGGACGTCTATGAACGAATGAAAAAAAGCGAAATAGAATATTGTAAGAGATTCTTTGCTGATTATAATTTTAGCCCTAAGCAGCTAGAAGCAATTATTGATTATAAGGATGCTTATGCCATGAAAGAAGTTGTAGCTAAGTTATTGTACGATCCCAAGTATGTGGTAGAAAGTTTTGGTTGCTCTACTTTGTGCAAGAGAAGTATGATCTGCATGAGCTGTGACTTGAAATAGTTATTCTAACCTATATCTTTATAAATAAGCCTCATTTTAATATAAAAGTACTAGAAGAGTTGTCTAGCTGGCAAAGAACGAGTGCGTTGAAGCGCATCTGGCGTTCTTTAACGTGCAAGAATATAATCTATTTCTTGACGTATTCCATTATGACATCTACCTTGAGGTAAAAGTATAATATGAAATTTGAAGAAATGAACCTCGATCCGCGGTTATTAAAAGCGGTTCAACAATTAGGCTATGAAGAAGCCACCACTATTCAAGAAAGAGCTATTCCTTTGATCAAAGAAGGAAAAGATGTGGTTGGTCAATCGGCTACCGGTAGCGGTAAAACTGCTGCTTTCGGATTACCCCTATTAGAAAAAATTCATGTAGGTCAAGGCTTACAGATGATAGTTTTAACTCCTACTCGCGAATTGTGCGTCCAAGTTGCCGACACTATCGGAACATTAGGAAGATTCCTTAATGTGAGGATTGCTAAAGTTTACGGTGGAGTAGGTATGGGTCCCCAAGTGGATGCCTTACAAACCGCCGACATTATGGTCGGAACTCCTGGTAGAGTGTTAGATCACTTAAGACAGGGAACTTTGAATTTAACTCATGCCCATTTAGTCGTTCTAGATGAAGCAGATAAGATGTTCGAGATGGGTTTTATTGAGGATGTAGAACAGATTTTGGACTACGCACCTAAACAAAGACAAACTTTGTTGTTTAGTGCCACCATGTCCGATGCCGTGATGCACTTAGTAGAAAAGCATCAACATCATCCCGTAAACATTAAGACCGAAACTTATGTTGATCGAAGCTTGTTAAAACAAGTTTACTATAATGTTAATCAACGAGAGAAGTTCTCTTTATTGGTTCACTTATTGAAAAATAAGACGTCGGGAATGGCTTTAGTATTTTGTGCTACCAGAGACCAAGCTGATTCTGTTTCTCGTAACTTAAAGTTTAATGGGATTAAAGTTATGGCTATCCACGGAGGATTAAGTCAGAACAAGCGTGAATTTGCCTTAAAACAATTACGCGAAGAAAATATCGACGTTTTAGTTGCTACTGACGTAGCTGCTCGTGGATTAGATATTAAGAATGTTACTAGCGTTTTTAATTATGATTTGCCCAAGACTTCTGAAGAGTATATTCATAGAATTGGAAGAACGGCTCGTGCTGGTTCCAGTGGAGAAGCTGTTTCTTTGCTTTCAGAAAGAGATTATGAAAACTTCGCTCGAGTGGAAAAAGATCGTAGTTTAAACATTAAAGAAGAACCTCTTCCCGAATTTGAGAAAGTCAGATTTGTTCGCGAGGAAGAACATCGTGGAGGAAGATTTGGTGGTCATAGTCATTTCGGACAGAGAGGCCCACATCAGGGTGTAGCTACTAGCGCTTATGGTCGTAATGGTAATCAAGGTCCCCGACGTGAAGGAGGAGAACATCATGGTGGCCAAGGAGGATTCCATCATGGTCCCAGAGAAGGTGGAGATCATCGAGGCGGCCAGGGATTCCATGGACATTCCGGTAATCCTCGAAGAAGCCGAAGTATGACTAGAGATTAATTCTCTTATTTTTTATATTTTTTTACCTTTTTTAAGCCCAAACTTTTATATACTTTTAATCGCTAAATTATTTTATGAAAATAGCTGTTTGCGGGAGCCTTAATTTCACTTACGAAATTAAAGAAATTGCTGATAAATTAAAGGAGTTAGGTTTTGAAGTACACATTCCCTTTGGTTGTGAGAGGATTTTGAAGGGAGAATTTTCTTTTGAAGAAATAAAAAAGGAAAAGGAAAATGGACAGTTTTCCAATCGGGCCATAAAATATGACGCTATTCGAAAATATTGGGATATTATAGATTGGTCAGATGCAATTTTAGTAGCCAACTTTGACAAAAAAGGGATTCAAGGTTATATTGGAGGAAATTCTTTCTTAGAGATGGGTTTTGCTCACATTCTAAATAAGAAGATATTTTTATTGAATGACATCCCCAAGATGGTTTATAGTGATGAGATCAAAGCCATGCAGCCCCTTATTTTGAATGAAAATCTTTCTAGAATTAAATGACCTTAAAGAATTTTAAAATAAAAATAAAAAAAATCTAATATGAATATAATTATGAGTTATATCTGATTAGAACTTCTTGTGCTTTTGATAGCAGTTTCTACAATAAACTGGCTTTCCGGGAGTGGGCTTGAAAGGTACTTCGCACTCTTGGTTGCAGTCTGCACAAACAGCTTTGTGTTTCTCTCTGGGTCCGTCAAAACTTCTTTGGTTTCCAAAATTTCCCATTTTATATATTTCACCTAACGTATATACAGAAAAAGTATTATACTTTCTCCGTTACAAAAGTAGTGTCCACGATAAGCTGTGGATTACATCTGTTGATTGTAAAATAGAGGCAGTAGTTTATAAAACTATGTCTTTTAAGGTGGAATAAAGGAAAAATTACCATAATTAAGGCAACATTAATAAATCCCCCCCTTTCCGGGATTCTTGGTGAGAATTTATGTTCGTAATTAAATATGGTGGATCAAGATTAAGTAAAGAAGAAGGTTATGATTTGAGTTTTATTGGTACTCTGGCTAAAATGGTAAGAGATTATTCCAGTGAAAAGTTTATGATCATTATTGGGGGAGGATTTAAGGCCAGACAATTGCAGGAAGAAGGATTAAGAAGAATGCAAGAAGGGGCTACAATTGAGGACCTTTTTTCTCCTGATGAAAATTTAATCGAACAAGGAAATGGTTTGGATCCAAATTCTCCAAAATATGTTTCTGATCTTAAAGATTTGTTAGGGATTAAAGCTACTCGAGATAATGCTGCTTTTGTGATTCAAAGATTTGGGATGTTAGGAATCCGAGACGTTTGTCCTCAAGTGGTCTTTGACTCCAGTGATAAAGTAGAAGGAGATTATCGTATCTTTTTTGCCGGGGGATATAAACCGGGAGCAAGTACCGATCATCCTACTTTGATGTTGGCCCATGCTTACGGTGCAACTGATGTGGTGAAAATCAGTGACTTTCCTATCGTAAAAGATCTTTGTGCTGATGAAGTAGAAGGATTAACCAAAGATGCCCGAAACGCCAAAGTTGCTGCTGCTCCGGATTTACCTCGAGCAACTTGGAAAAAGATGTTAGAACTGGCAGGAGAATGGAAGCCGGGTAAACATGTTGCTCTTGACCCAGAAAGTGCTCGCTTTGGAATTAAACATTCCGGAATGACTTTGTATATCTGTCCTGAAGATCAGTTGAAGTACGCTTTGGCCAGAGACGAGAAGCATTACGCGGCTACGATTGTTAGAGGATAATTCTCTTTATTTTTAGTTATTTTATTATTATACTACTATAGTGGAATGACTAAAGTTTAAAAGGAATTTGTGTTTATAAAGAAGGGTGGCTATAGCTGGTTATAATTTGAGTACTATTTATCGCAGTTTAAGCGAAGATCTATCTGCTTTGCAAAAGTTGTTATATCTTTTACACGAACGTAGGCAGAAAGTGCAGAAGGTTCAGGATCAGGTTAAGGCCGGAGAGATTTTCACTTTTAACGCCGCCCCCCAAATTGCAGAGATAAACAAAAATTTTTCCGTGAGGGTGTTTCCAGAAGTGGAGAGATTTTTCAAAAAACCAAAGACTTTTATCTTCTATTTGGATCAAAATTATCAGGAGATATCGCAACTGGTTCAGAGTATTCCCCCTAAATCTGAATATGTAGTGGATGGTAAAAAGATTTCCGGAAAACATCTCGCCAAAGAAATCCTTCAGTTGATAAAAAAATCTCGTTCACTTCTAGCTCGCAATGGTAAACTATATCATTTATTGGATGTAGTGACTCATTTTTGGAAGGACCATAAAGGAGCAAAATATATGAATATCTACTCCAAAAAGTATCCTTCTGGGCAAGGATGGGAAGAGTTGGAACAGATTGTTGACGAAGGTTATACTACCTTATTCAGATTAGGTCGGATACTGGGGGCACTTTCTTCCGATCTTAAACGTACTTCGCTAGCCTCAATTTCTTATGATATTGAAAGCATGCTTGCGGGTAATATGGATCTGTTTTATGCGGTTCTAGCTCTATTTAAGGAAAATTCTAATGAGTTTGTTTCTTTCATAAATAATAGTAAAGATATCCTGTCGAAAGAGGGCCTGATTTTGCTTCTTAAGTATCTTCAAGAATTTAGAGGAAGAACTGTAGACTATTCTCGTCTCATTAAAGAAATGAGTGCCTATTTTTATCTGCTCGGACCCCTTATTCTTGAAGGAAAGATTTCTTTTGTGGAAGCTTTGAGTAATTTTAAGATTATTGAAAATGATTATTATCTTAGGGAGACAAATGAAATTATAATGAACTTAAGAATGAAGGATCAGATCTCTACTGAAGTTTTTTTTAGGGTATTCTATCTTTTAAATCCTCCCTTAGATTCTAAAAACCTCTTGTCTAAAAAAATTGGATCCCACGGCTCATGGCACTTCAAAGAGTTTCTTAGGGCTTATCAAGAGAAAATTGATGATGAGCTATTGATGCTTTTGATAAGTGGCTATAGTAACGATAATATTGGCCATCCCCGAAAATTTTTTTTGGATATGCCCCTGCCTGTACTAAAAAATCTTCTGAAAGAGATTATAAATAATAATCTAGTCCTAGATCTCGGTTATTATGAAGAGGAGTCTATCCAAAAAATCTTTAAGCGGGAGATAAAAGATTATCCCGAGAAGGTTATTCCTTTCTATGATTTTGTGATTAAATTACTTTCGTTTAAAAATAGGGGTGATTTTTTTAGTTATTTAAATTTAGTAACCCTACCTGATTTCTTTTCCAAAGATAATTTAAACCTTCTTTACACCCTTGTTAAAAAGGATATAAATATGGCTATTAGTTATATCTTTTTGATCAACTTATACCAACCAGAAAATTCTATTGGTTTCGAAAATAATTTTAGTGACGAACAAAAAAAGAAGATTGCTTGGTATTTAGCCAAAAAGAAAGTGGAATCTCAAGATCTTTATTTTCAGGATATTTTTAAGGTGGTAAGAATAGAACGCTTTGAGGAATATTTTCCTATTTTTACGGACATCATTAGGATATATTTGAAATATCCTTCCTTTGCAAAAAATATTCCTTCCTTATTAAAATATTTCGGGCCGACCAAAACTTTCCTAGAATGGAAAGGTGTGGTTAAAAGTTTGCGTTCAGCTTTATCTGATGAAGTAACTTTTCTTACCTGTTCTTTGTTAGCTAATTTTTCGGTGAGGGGAAGAGAAGAGCCGCATCTGATGACCGTTGAAATTGCTGAGAAGATTGCCCATCACGCTAAAGGTACCTCCCCAGAAGTTTTGATCAGTCAAATTTATTATTTTTTCAATCGCAGAATCACAGCCCAAAATATTCTTTCGATTGTGGAGGGTTATGTTCGTCTTCATCCTTTTAATCATGACGTGGGCAATCATCTGAGATTAGTAAATAGTTTATTAAATGTGGGATTGATCTCTCTCGAGGATCTTATTAATTCTGATAGTTCTTTTTTCGAACCCGAGAATATTCTGAATTCCAAAAATATAAAAAAGGTCAACAGTTATGAGGGACTCCTTATCTTTTTAGAATTTATTGCTTTAGATCATCCTAACTTTGCTCATAATTTACGTAGAATTATTGCTCATCTAATGAAACATCCTATCTCCATCGGCCGATCAGATATTGAATCATATATTCCCCGAATCAGAAACGCTTTCTCCGCTCTTCTTTCTATTCCCGAATTGAGCTCGGAAGATAAATATGTTTTACGTCAACTGGCCTTGCTACTTCCACTGGGTGGGGGTGCACAGCTCATCAATCAGGTCCGTCAAGATGCGATTGATCTGAACACTGTTAATAATATGCTAGGTCCTTTGCGTCAGAAGATTCATAACTGGCCCGGCCGGGAAGATTTAGATCTGTTCTCCTCTTATCTTAAATTGATGCGCTTTCCGAATATGGAACTAAAAGAAGCTCAGGAAGAATTCGCTCACTTCAGGGATCTATGTAAGAAACATCTGCGCGGAGGGTTGGCAGAATTTAATCCGGATATTATTTTAAATTATCATGAAATGCTTAGCAAGACTACCTTAAGCATAGCTGAACAGCTAGTACTACATCTAAACCAACTGTGGAGATTTGACTTCTCTTATTTAGGCGACAAAATAAAATCTCTTGCCGAGGACCCCGGTCATTTACAACTTAATCCTAAATTGGCTAAGATTTATAGTGAACTATTGCAAGATTTAGATAAATTGATTTTGGATTTAGCTAAGAAAAATAGCTCTCAGATTGCGAAGAAGATCGGAAGCTTGCGTTACGATATACATATATTGATTGAACAATCCACAGGAAATTTTAAGGCGGAATTATATTATCTGAATTTGTTCTTAGAAAGTCTTGAGAATCAGGTACATACCGAAATCGTTCTTGGTTACAGCTTTAATTCCTGGAATGACCTCCAAGTATTCTGTGGGTTATTACAACAAAAAGCTTTCTCCGGGATATCTTCTTATAAGGCAAATGAGGTACTAGCTGAGGCATCTCACCTCATCGAAGATTTTCTACGTTCTCGATATATCCGTGATTTAGATCGAGCCATTTCTTATTATCATGAATCTATAGCTAGGCTGGATGATAAGATAGTAAGACAATTCAAAGAAGTATTTGGGGAAGAACACAAACTTTCATCAAAAGAAATGGAAGAGGCTGTTTCTCCCTTCTATCGTAACGGTGCTTTGTTTCAATTGGATCAGTTACTCAAAATCTATGATGAAAATAGAGGAAGGATTATGGAAATATTGAAAAATACTGAAAGACCGGTAACCAGCTTCTTAAAGGATTCAAGAAGAAGGATTTTGGAAGAAGCAGGAGTAAATCCGGATGAATATGAGATTTCCCGGGGGAGATTATAATTTTAGTTTGTAACAATAAAACATATAAACCAAAACCAATTCATTAACTAATCAAAACAAAAAACGAGGTGTTATAATCATGGGAGCAACAGGAAGAGTGGCGATACATGGGTTTCATACGGGAGAAAAGAAAAAATGGTACTATATGCACCATAAATTAGGATGGCATCTTTTTTTCAAAGGAGAAAAGGTTTCTGTTAAGATCGAAGATTTAACTAATTTGACGGTAATCCCTATGGGTAAAATAGGAGCGATTGAGGGTATCGATGCGGTAATTGATTTAGATAGTGGTTTAGTCCTTAAAGGAAAAGGAGTTCGTTTAGATAATTATTAGTTATTTTTTCTTATTTTGGCTTATTTTTTATTGATTAAACCTATAAATATAAGCGTGTTTCTTAACCGCATGGAGACAAAAGACTTAGATAGGATTGTGGGACAGACTCCCGCCACTATGTACGATCGTTTTAGAGCTGCAGGAGGTTATATTCGACCCGGTTGTTTAGCTCAGTCAGCCTGTTTAGGTTCTCTAGGGGCAGTGATATATGGAGCATCGACATTTACCCTAGAGGATCCCTGGAAAGGGTTAGCATTGGTTCTGGGAGGTATTCTTACTTGTAAAATATTGGATAGGTATCACGAGATTTAATGATTATTTTAATCTAAATAGTATACTCAAATCCCGTAAACTTAATATACCCTCTTTTAATACTCTTTCTTATGTCCTTGTTTAAAGATATGCTCAAAGGTGGTGAGACTTTATTTAGAGACAGCGTCGTTCTGGATTATGATTTTCAACCCAAAATCATGAAGTATCGTGAAAATGAGCAGATGCGCTTTGCTCTGGCTATCCGTCCTTTGTTACAGGATAACAACGGAAGAAACCTTTTCGTGTACGGTCCGCCGGGAGTAGGAAAGACTACTGCCTGTAAACATGTGCTTCGGGAGTTGGAAGAAGAGACGGATGAAATACATACCGTTTATATCAATTGCTGGAAGGAAAATACTTCTTTCAAAATTTATCTTAAAATTTGTGAAGATTTGGGATATAAATTCATTCAGAGCAAGAAGACTTCAGAGTTGTTTGGCATGATCAAACAGCATTTCAACAAGAAGCCTATTGTCTTTGTCTTTGATGAAATTGACAAATTAGAGGATACGGACTTCTTGTATAGCATCTTAGAAGATATTTATCGTAAGTCGATTATTTTATTAACCAACTACCGCGATTCTTATGCCGAGTTAGACGAAAGAATCAGAAGTAGATTCTCTCCAGAATTCTTATCTTTCCGTTCCTATAATGAA
>Ga0172375_10005679_pt1 | contig 17865 bp, 8 predicted proteins | sample LakKiv1m_FD_114537 | JGI IMG/M metagenome (GOLD analysis project Ga0172375, IMG submission 114537) | Freshwater microbial communities from Kabuno Bay, South-Kivu, Congo - kab_092012_11.1m | ecosystem: Environmental > Aquatic > Freshwater > Lake | place: Democratic Republic of the Congo...
CAGGGTACAGTGATTTTGGCTATCCGGATACCTGGAAAACAGTTGTATTGACCGGTGAACCGGATTGGATGGATACAATGACAGGTAGTGGGATTCGAAAATGGCTAACGGTTTATTTATCGGTTCTTGGTGGGTCCTTACTGATTATTTTATTTCTGGTATTTAGGATGAACCGGCTCCGGAGATTTCCAACACAAAGCGAACTGATCCCATCGAAGGTGATCTTTCTCGACAAGGATAACCTTAAAATGCCTGAGTTATCACCAAACCAGCAAATGCTGAAGAAAGCTTCGGATATCCTGACAATTCAACGGCAGGAAAACTATGGTTCCGAAAAACTGGCTGGCGACCTCGGTGTTTCAATCCGGACGCTTCAACGCATTACCAAAGAAGAATTAGATATTACACCCACCAATTTTATATACCTCGTAAAACTCAACCTGGCTGCTGAGTATTTGAAAAAGCGACTTGGCAATGTTTCGGAAACTGCTTACGAATTCGGCTTTTCCGATCCCGGATATTTTTCCAAGCTTTTTAAAAAACATTTCGGCATGTCGCCAGTCGAATACCTCGATAAAAACGACGATTTAAAGGAATCTTCCGGTAGCTGATATCTCTGGCGTTCTTTTTCCAGCATTAGGCGCAATTCTCCATGCCTTTTTTCTCCCCGCATCCTAGTTTTGTGTCATGCAAAACCAACTTACAATTATCTCGTGTATTGCTGGCTTATTCGTAATTTTCATTGAAGCTGCTATTTATCAGTCTCATTTCAGGTGGGTTGCCGGTGTAATGGCTCTGCTGCTAATTTTCAGTTTTCGTATATGGCTCGGGGAGATAACAAGAAAAGCCGAAATGATCATGGCTGTTTCGAGCTGGTGTTGCACATTGATTACAGTTGCATTTTTATTTAATTAATAATTAAAACAAAAAAATATCATGAAAAATTTCACTACCTCCGTTATGATCCTGATGCTGCTTGGTACCATGGCATTGGGTCAGAAAAATCAATTGATCCCCTTTGATGAGATCCTCGCTATTGCAAATCGAAATGCCACGGCGCTATGGGGCGATGTTTACCCTGCCGAGCCTATACCTTATTATGGTATCGATGATGAAATTGTTGCCTGGCGGTTCAACTATTCCATCGGGAAACCTTTTCCAGCCAAAGAAGAATTGCTGCTTCAAATCCAGAATTTTGAAATCGTAAAAGATAGCTACAAACAATGGGGCGGCGATAAGTTTGGCAGAATCCTGATTGGAGCAAGAGCTAACATGCCGGTACTGCTTGAATATTCGAAATGTCTCTCGGCAGAATATGCATTGGGCAATAAGCTCAATCAACTTATAAACGAAGCTTTCCAGGGAAAGAATGCCTCAAACGGCAAAATCTACTATTTGAATCATTTCAATACCTGGCATCAAGTGATTTCTGAAAATACAACAAAATATGTGTGTACTTCACCCACAGGTGGTATTTTGGATACTATACATTTTTACGAAAAGAAGGCACAGTCTGAAATTTTTTGCGAAACCGGCGATTTTTCAAAACTATGGAACAGCTATAAAAATGGATTTGTGGCACCAACCGACGGCGACAAATACATACCCTACCATGAATGTATGCCTTTTTACGACTGGAGTTTCGGTTGCAGCCCTACTGCTGCTGCGATGCTTTTCGCCTGGTACGATTACAGGTCGTTGTTTGTTACAAGCAAATATCCATATTTCGTAGGGTGGCATTATCAAAGGTTTGATAATGTTGAAAATGAAACCGATTACAACGTCTGCAACCTTCAACTTGACCTTGCACTTGCTATGTCAACAGATACGATGACCGGAAGTACCCAATCCTACAATATTGACGACGGAATGAGTTGGGTTGCCAACCACCAGCGGGGGTACAATTTTGATATCGTGAACAGATATACCTTATTGTGGACCCGGCTTACTGATGATATTGATGCCGGAAAACCTTTAATTGTTAGCATTCCGGGACATTCCACAACCGGCGTTGGCTACAATGGTAGCACCGATATGGCCATTACCCACTATACCCATGATCCACCAAACCACCTGGTGTGGGTAAGCCGCTGGGACATTGATATGATCACCCGTGTATCATCCGGAGGGCAGAAAGGTTCGGCCATTCAACTGACGAGACCAGTGGGAGATCAGCTATACAACCACAACGGTAATGGTGAAGTTTACAGCGCAGGAAATTATGCCGAAATCACCTGGCTGTCTGATTATGTACCCGGAAGCTGGGTTGACCTGCTTTACTCAACCGATGGTGGACATAGTTTCGAAACAATCGTATCCGGTACCGAAAACGATGGCTTGTACAATTGGTTAATTCCTGCAGGAATCTCATCAACCTCGTGTCGTGTAATTGCCAATTTGCGCACACCGGACATGGAACCATACATCGCGGGGGCTGACGGTTCGCGTGGAAATTTCATTATCAACAATGCAGGACCTGTTCAAACCATGGTAAACGAACATATTTACTCATGCGACAGCTTATCAGGATATTATCATTTCCAGCACACCGACCCATCGTGGGCAGCGATTGGAGCAAAATCTGATTTTGGGAATTGCAATTGGGAAATTCAGTTTTTCAACAACACTAATTTTAATCAAACACCCATAACCTATTCAACCTTTGCAGGGGTGACCAATTTTATGGTTGTTGACGGAAACCACTATCCGTCAACCTTGCGGGGAATTAAAATCAGGCCGTTAGCTGATGATCTGCCGGTGAATTTAGAATATGAGGGTGGAAATGAAAATCTCACTACCGGAACCAATGGACCATACAACTGGAATGCCAGCGAAATCGTCGAAATGAAAGATATTCATCTCGCTCCCGGAAGATACTATTTTGAACTCGTTATCACCAGTGGCTGGCCCGATCTGGGAATGGCTCTTTTCGGCTCCGCCGATGGCCAATACCTGAAACGACGCTATGAATACCTTGCGTTTTCCGATTATTCTACCGGCAGCCAAACCGAATCATTCAACGTAACCATCACTCAGGAAGACGATTATGGCTTATGCATTTTTTCGAACAGGCGGGAAGCCGGCAATTACACAATAAAAATCTCCGATGCTTTTATATGGACCGGAGTTGTTTCGTCAGACTGGCACAACCCGGATAACTGGAGTGGGCACCTGATCCCCGATATTTCCGCCAATGTTATTATCACCGGTGATGGATTTCACCCACATATCTCAGGAGGCGATGCAAGTTGCGGTAAAATGAATATTCTGCACGATGGAAGGCTCTACATCGATGGTCGGAACCTTACAATAAATGGTGATTTAACCTTAAATGGCTGGTTGTTAACCACCAATTCGGCTTCACGAATTGCCTGCTATGGCAATTTGGTGGCAAACCAATACAGTTATCTTGAATTAGCCAGCAATTCAGGTATTAACGCTTATGGCAACTGGACTTTTGAAGAAAATACGAACATTCAGCTGAATCAAGGTTTTGTAGATTTCAAAGGAACTGGAAACTCTACCATTTACTCCAAATCAGAAAATTCATGGTTCTATGATCTGAAAGTTTCAAAAACCGGTGGGGGCTGGACAGCTTATGATAATTGCACCGCCATCGAGCCTCTGCATATCAAAAACCAGTTTGTCCTGTATGATGGTGCAATTTTTATTCAATATGCCATGTATGATGTGATTTTTGATGGCCCTTTTTTGAGTTATGCCGGAAGTCATTTTTATTTCCAGAACGGAACTGTACGTTTTGAAAGGGAAGGAACGGGGGGAATTTCCATTTTCAGCGAAAGCGGAAGTTATTTTAACAATGTGGTAATAAGTGTGGATGATTGGTTAGGATTATCATCAGATATCGAAATCAGGGGTGATTTACTGATAGAGGATGGCATGTTTAAAACCCTGGGTTACGATGTTTTTATCAGGGGAGACTGGTACAACAATTCGGGATTTGATCACGACAACGCCCGAGTAATTTTTAATGGATCCGGAATACAGGAAGTCACCGGAAGCAATTTCTGGGAACTCGAGCTGAACAAAACATCAGGTGAACTGCGGGTTCACGAATCAACCGTTTCTGTCCAGCATTACAACTGGACGCAGGGCACCGTGCGTGTAAATGGTGGCTGGTTTCAGTTAAACGACCTGATCGATCCCGGAATTTATGGGACAGTAATCCTGACCAGTGGCCAGCTCGATGTACACCAGGAGACTGACGAATACCTCGACCTCAACGGAAATCTGCAAATATCCGGAGGGGCTATGAATATTTATGGCGGAAATGGCGACAGTTACTGGCCCTTTTCGGCAAACGCCTCTTTTACGATGAGCGATGGTGTACTTGATTTTAAAACAAACGGGTTACGGATTAATAATTCCGCAACTTATTCGCTTACCGAAAATATTACCGGTGGGATCATTAAAATTTATGGTAACCTTACGGTAACCCGGACTGACTTTAATCCTGCCGGTGGGACAATTCTTTTCTACGGATACACCGATGATGCCACGGTTTCAGTGGCAAATGGAAGCAATCTTTTCAATCTTGAACTGGATAAAAGCAGTAAAGGACCGAAAGCCCTGGCGAAAACCTTAACGGCATCCGGCACTCTTGACCTGAACGGGGACTTTATAATTACAGGTGGGAACTTTGAAGCCCCGGCAAAAATGTATATTGCCGGTAATTTTATAAACACACAAACTCATTGGAATTTCGACGAACTCACTGGTGAAGTTATTCTGGATGGTGCTGTTGATCAGGTTTTTAATCAGGATGAAACTTTTTACAAACTTACAATCAACAAACCAGGTAACGGAACAGTATCAGTTGAAAACGGTGTAACTTTCACAGCCTTGAACACCTTGTTTGTTGATCGTGGAAATCTCGTTTTTGAAGAAGGCAGCACTTTGTTTCTGGATGGCAATTTTGATGCTGATTACCTGGGAAGTGTGTTTTTTTATGGCATGTCAGGAAGTGAAATATCTGTAACCAGCGCATCAAAAAGCAACTTTGGATTCGATATTTCGGCCGGGGGTTATATATCTGCCAGAAACACCATTTTCAGTAATACAGATGTTGATGGGGTTTACCTCCACAGCGGAGCTTATGTTGATCCGGAAAATGCTTTCACGGATTGTACCTTTTCAAATGGTGCTCCCGGAGGTACGCTGATTACTTGGGACAACGGTGCAGAAGTGGTGGTTCATCATGCTGTTTTTCCAGCCAATGCAACCGGTTGTACTTTTAATGTAAAAAAGACCACCAACAATGGCCGGGTGTTTTTTGATGAAGCATCCGGACCTTTTGCCGGTGCTGCATTTGAAAGTGATCCCTTCTCACGGATTGACTGGGAATATATTCCGCCACTTACCCTTCCGTTTAACGAAACCTGGGCTACCAGTTCTTATGAAACGCAGCACTGGGTTCCCGAAGGAACAAACTGGCTCATTTCAGGGGCATGGGGAAATCCGCTTCCATCGGCTTACTTCCATTTTTATCCGCGGCTCTACAACTATTCCGTACCTCTGAGAAGCCATTTGTTGGATGGCTCGGAAGTATCGGATATTCATTTAAAATACGACATCAGGTATGTAAATTACAGTTCGGCGACATTGGAACAATTCAAAGTACAGGCAGTGCTTCAAAATGGAGATTTTGTCACCCTGGCTACTTACAGCAACGCCGGTGGAACCTTTGGTTTTATAACCGAAGAATTTGATATTTCCGCGTTTGCTGATGGTGAAATTTTTTACCTGCGGTTTACAGCTTTAGGTGCTGATACCTGGAATACTGACGGATGGTTTATTGACAATATACAGGTTTCAGGCACACCACCAGAACCGGGAAAACTCAACGGATTTGTCAAGGATGCAATTACTGATCAACCCATTTCGGGTGCAGCCATTCAGTTGGATGGAACTCCCTATTCGGCAATCAGCCAGATAAACGGCGAATATACCATAGCCGCAATACTTCCAGGGATTTACACAGCCCTGATTTCGAAGGATAATTATGAGCCTGAAACCGTAACAGGAATCGAAATCATTTCGGGTGAAACTGCCCTGAAAAATTTCTATCTCACCTTAATTCCTCCCACCTATTGCACACAAGCGCTTTACACCGCTGGCTGTGCCGAAGGTGACGGATTAAATAGCTTTCGGCTTGGCTCCATAAATAATACTGAATCGGGTTGCAGCTCCGGTGGATACGGCGATTTTTCTGCGATGACCACCAGCCTGAGCCGTGGATATCCCTATGCTTTGTCGGTTTCATCCAATTTCAACAATCAGAATGTTTCAGTTTGGATTGATCTGAATAATGATTTTATTTTTACCGAAAGCGAAAGGCTGATTACAGATTTTAACCTCTCAACAAGTGGAGAGATTTATACAACCGCACTTTATATCCCGGAAGATGCCCCCACCGGAACTCACCGGTTGCGTGCACGTACCAATTGGAGCGATCCGTGCACTGATCCTTGTGCAACCTACGATTATGGCGAGGTGGAAGATTACACGGTGGAAATTGCAAATACGACTGTTTTTGGTGATATCATGGTTTTTGTGACGGATGAAATGTCAAAAGGTGTTGTCGAAAATGCCAGGGTTGAAGTTGTGGGAACAAGCTGGTTAGGTTTTACTGAAGAAGAAGGATTTGCCATCATTAACGATGTTGATCCGGGTTTATACGACCTTTTAATAACTGCCGAAAATTATGAGGACTATTTACTTACCGGACAATTTGTATATCCTGATTTGCTCCTTTCGTGCTCCGTTGTTTTAACTCCGTTGTTTCCTCTAACCCATTCAATTTCACTCAGCACAGGCTGGCAAGGCCTATCAAGCTATCTGATACCGGGCAACGATAATACCGAAAATATCTTTGAACCCATCCATGATGAGCTGGTAATTGCCAGCAATTTTGACGGCATTTATTGGCCCGAAATGACGATAAACACCATTGGAACCTGGAATGAGCACGATGCTTTTTGTGTAAAAGTTTCCTCCAATGTCGAACTCCAGATTTCGGGTTACAACGAAACCAATAAAACTGTACCTCTTAATGAAGGATGGACAATGATGCCGGTGGCCTGCCAAACCCCGGTTTCGGTTGAGGATTTGATAATTCCGGCTTTGAGCAATATTGTAATCGTTAAGGAAATTGCAGGGACCGGAGTTTACTGGCCCGAAATGGCCATCAATTCGCTCATTCAGGTTGATCCCGGAAAAGCATACCTTGTCCTGACTGATGCTGAATGCAGTGTTACATTTCCAGAAAACCCTGAGACAAAAACACCTTCATACCAGCCCGTAATCATTCCATTACCTTCTGATTGGGCCAGGCCTGTTGCAACCCCATCATCACACATTATTGCCTTTCCGGCAGATATTTGGGCTGGTTTTAATCTGGAAAATGGAAATATTATCGGGGCTTTCACCAACGACAGTATTTGCGCAGGCAGCACGCTGATTTCAGAAAAGATGACATTGTCTGTTTTTGCCGATGACCCGCTTACACAGGAAACTGAAGGATTTATACCGGATGAAAAGATGAATTTCAGAATTTCGACCGGATCGGAAATCAAAGAAATTGGTTTCACTTTTGATCCTGCTTTTCCTGATTATTCAGGTACTTTTGTGGAGAATGGAATATCAGTGGTAAGGGCAGTTTTGAATGTCGGCATACCACAAACTGATTGCAATAACTGGGAACCGGTTATTTATCCGAATCCTGGTAATGGCATTTTCAACATCAGCGGAATTGACGAAACTACCCAGGTGATCGTGTGGAACAACAAAGGACAGGAAATCGTAGCGACACGATTAAACCCAAGTAAAAAACAATTGGATCTGGGATGGGTTCCCGGTGGCATTTATTTTGTCAGCTTTTTTACCGAAGCCGGTGTATATCAAAAGAAAATTGTGATCTGCAAATGAGAACAAAGGAATAATTTTTCTGGTGGAATATTAATTCCCTGATGGAAATAAATCTGTTTTAACAAATGTTTGGTACAATCGGACCAACTGGTTGTGCCAAACATCTTTTGGCCCGGCAGAAAACTCCTGAGAATCAGGATATCAGTTTTCATTTTCGGTCGTAGCCTAAAAAACCTTTCTTTTGTATTCAAATTACAAAAGCATCATGGACGGCAGATTTAAAACCAGGGAAATTAAAGTTGGAAAAATCATTATCGGAGGCAAAAACCCGGTAACGGTTCAATGGATGACCAACACAAACACCGCTGATACTGCGGCAACGGTGAGAAAGGCAATGCAGTTGGCCGATGCTGGCTGTGAAATGGTGAGAATTGCCAACATCTGTTTTAAGCAGAAAGCAGTACTGGTATAACAATAATTGGCATTTTGGTAATGGTTCCATCAGCTCTTTTAAACAACTCCTACTCATCATATGCTCAAAACATCAGTTTATTACAATGATTGAGCTTCATCCTGTGAATTTTACAGAACTTTTTACTGACAGGTAAATTTTTCTAAAGCTGATACTTGTTAATAAAATTCACCAAATACATTGGCAATGAAAGTAGTTTGTACTCCACGGATTGGTTTTCATTTTTCATTCTAACGCTGGTTTTTATCTCAGTCAGGCTGGGAAGATCGGTGTTGAAACGAATAGCAAAATCTTTTTTCTTTTCAAGCATAAATATGTGCAACGATTTAAGCGTTCCGGTTTTACCAGCCTTTACTTCTATTGGGATCGTCGAGCTTCCCGATTCAATGATATAATCAATTTCTGCATTTGAATCCTTGTTTTCGCGTAGCCAGTAGTACAATTCGTTATTAATAAAATATGGCTTCAGTGCCAGTAATTGCTGTCCGATAAACTGTTCTGCCAGTTCACCTTCGTTGATGAGCATAAGGTTTTCCAAATCAATCAACCTGATTTTCAGTAGATGAGTGACCAGGCCAATATCAACAAAAAGCGGTTTAAATGTTTTGTAATCTGCATATTGCATCAAAGGCACACTTGCCGAAGATGTAGCCATAATGCGATGCACGATCCTGCTCAGTTCCAGTTTACTGAATGCCTGATTGATTACAGAGGATATTACAGAGGAGTCTATTGCAGCAAATTTCATCTTTTTTCCGATTCCTCGTGGAAGATAGCGAAGCACCTTTCGCAGATATTCAAAATTATTGCTTTTCCCATATTTTGTAAAATCAATTTCCATCGAAGTCAGAATGTTTTCGTGAACACGTTCTACTTCCAATAATTCGGAAGTCTCGGTATAAACTTTTACTGCTTCGGGCATGCCACCGATAAAGAAATAGTATCGCAATAATTTCAAGATTTTATTGTGAACCACTGCTGATATTTCTCTGTCCGGATTGTATGCTGAGAGAAATTCCACAATCATGTCTTCACCACAGGCAAGAAGGAACTCAATAAAATTCATTGGATACATATACATAAATTCCACACGACCAACCGGCATCGGAAGTTCAAGTTCATTTAGAATATGATCGAGGAGCGATCCGGCTGCCACAACATGCAAGCCGGGAACATTTTCATAAAAATACCGTAACGCACTGATAGCCTGTGGGCACATCTGAATTTCATCCAAAAACAACAAGGTTTTTTGTGGGATAATTTTCCTACCAAAGGTGAGGCTGATATTTTCGAGAATAACAGATGTGTCATTGGTTGTAAAAAATTCATTATACTGAGGATGCTCTTCAAAATTAATTTTGATAAAAAACTCAAATTCATTGGCAAATTTTTCGATTAACCAGGTTTTACCTACTTGCCTTGCCCCGCGGATAATAAGCGGTTTCCTGGTGCTGCGCACTTTCCAGTCGTTTAAAAATGTGATTGATTCCCTGTACATATTAATAAAATTTATAGCAAAGATATAAAAATCCCAAAAAAGGTGCCTGTTTCAGGACTTAATTGGATAAAACAGGTACCTGTTTCCGGCGATAAATAGACAAAACAGGTATCTGTTTCATTCAGTGTACTTCGAAATTTCACAATAACAATGGCTTTCACCTCAACATGCCCTTTTCAATTTTCTTATTCAAAATTATTATCCACCGATATATCTGCCCTCACCTTGAAAATTGTATAGAAGTATTAAGAGGAAGCCTAAAAAACCTTTCTTTTGTATTCAAACTACAAAAACATCATGGCCGGCAGATTTAAAACCAGGGAAGTTAAAGTTGGAAAAATCATTATCGGAGGCAAAAATCCGGTAACGGTTCAATCGATGACCAATACAAACACCGCTGATACTGCGGCAACGGTGAGACAGGCAATGCAGTTGGCCGATGCTGGCTGTGAAATGGTGAGAATTACTGCTCCCGGAATCCGTGAAGCCGAAAACCTGGCCATAATTAAAGCCGAACTGTATAAAAAAGGCTATGATGTTCCATTGATTGCCGACATCCATTTTAATCCAAAAGCCGCACTGATTGCCGCTTCAATTGTTGATAAAGTACGGATAAACCCCGGAAATTACACCGACCGGAACATTGGCAAAACAGATTTTACTGATAAAGAATATCAGGAAGCCATTCATCACATCGAAAAAAGAATTGTTCCCTTAATTGAGGTTCTCAAAAAAAATGGTGCTGCCATGCGTATAGGTTCCAATCACGGCTCATTATCCGAACGGATCATCAGCCGGTTTGGAAACACGCCGGAAGGCATGGTGGAAGCAGCCCTCGAATTTGTCAGGATTTGCCGGAAGATGGACTATCAGGAACTGGTTTTGTCGATGAAGGCAAGCAATGTAAGGGTGATGGTTCACGCTACACGACTTTTGGTTAAAAAAATGATTGCCGAAGGCTTGAATTATCCGATCCACCTGGGTGTAACGGAAGCTGGTGACGCCGAAGATGGCAGGATTAAATCAGCAGCCGGAACCGGGACTTTGCTTGCCGACGGTATTGGGGATACCATCCGTGTTTCCTTAACCGAAGATCCGGTAAACGAAATTCCGGTTGCACAGCAAATCAGCTCCTGCTTTTCAAATGTAAATTCATACACTGAAGATCCTTTCACCCACTTTTTTTATGATCCGTTCAGTTTTACCAAAAGAGAGACCGACAGCAGTTTCTTATCAAAGGATTTCATTTTTCCGCTTGTGGTTGGTCATGAACAAATGAACAAATCATTTGCTCCGGATTTAATCTTTTCTGAAGATAAAATTTATGGAAAAGGTAGCACTTATAAAGTTTTAGAAGGCTATAAATCAGATTTTGAAAAGCATTTACAGGAAGGTTTTGTCAAAATAAATGCTTCTGAAATTTCGGTTAACTGGCTGAAAAGCATGCATCAGCCCGTAAAGTTCATTTTAATTATTGAATCAACGTCAACAAATCCTGTCGAAGAATGGCGGAAGGTTTTTGGGATGCTTCATCAGGAAGATTTAAAAATCCCGGTAATCCTGAAAAAAGCCTATTCTGAAAATGATCAGGCAAAATTGGGAATCAGGGCTGCGCTTGATTTTGGCCCGCTTTTTACCGATGGTCTCGGTGATGGAATCTGGCTTGAAGACGAAAATATCTCCGGTGAAAAACTTGTCGAAATTTCCTTCAGGATTTTACAAGCCTGTGGTTCCCGGATATCAAAAACCGAATTTATTGCCTGCCCATCCTGCGGCCGCACACAGTACGACATTCAGGCCTCACTTCAGAAAATAAAATCGAAAACCTCACATCTGCCCGGCCTCAAAATAGCCGTGATGGGCTGCATTGTAAATGGACCCGGCGAAATGGCCGATGCCGATTATGGCTATGTTGGAATGGGGAACGGCAAAGTTGCTTTGTTCAGAGGAAAGAAGATGGTTTTTAAATCTATCCCTGAGACCGAGGCTGTAAATAGCTTGATAAATCTGATCAAGGAAAACGGGGACTGGCGGGAGGCATGAATAAATATTCTTCCTGTTTTTGTGATTTTACAAATCTAAAAAAACCATTTTTATTTATTAGAATCATCGATTTTTAAAAAGCAAATAAATTCCGTAAATTCCGTAACGGAAAAAGTGTAATTTTGCTAAAAAACTGAAAATCATGACACCAGTTAAACTTAATAATCCATTTGTGACCTCCGGTTACGTTTCACCGGACTATTTTTGCGATCGTGCACAGGAAACACAACACCTTTTGGAAGCAATAGATTCATCACGCAACTTAGCATTGATTTCTATCCGCCGTATGGGTAAAACAGGCCTATTGAAACATATTCAATACCTGATCAGCGATCAATTCAAAAATAGGGAAGTAATTTATATTGATTTGTTGCCAACACAATCTGCCAAAGATTTTCTGAGTTTTCTTGGCAACGCATAAATTCAGGTTGAACATAAAGAGAAAAACATTTTTGAGAATTTACTATCTGCCTTATCCCATCTTCGGCCAGGTTTAACTTATGATACATTGTCCGGTCAACCTTCTCTAGTATTTAGTGTTATGAACGAAAATGAGTTTGGAATGGGCTTGCATCAGTTACTGCCATTATTTAATTCAATGGATAAAACACTTACCATTGTTTTGGATGAATTTCAGCAAATACTCGAATATCCTGAAAAAAACACCGAACATTTGTTGCGGGGCATTATTCAGGAAAACCCTCAGATTTCATTTATTTTGTCGGGAAGTAAGCGGCATTTAATGGAAGCCATGTTAAACACTTCAAGCAGGCCGTTTTATCAAAGCATGGAATTAATGTATCTTGATCCTATTCCTGCTGAACATTACATACCGTTTATCAAAGACCTTTTTTATAGTTCAGCTACCGGTTTTCCGATTGAATTGATTCAAAAAGTACTTGAATGGTGCCGGTTTCATACCTTTTATGTGCAACATTTCTGTAACCGTTTATATGTCAGTGGATTGAAAGATGTTAATAAGGCTGCAATTAATCAGTTAAGTATCGAAATCCTGTCATCATACGAACCTCTTTATTTGTCGTATCGAAAATTACTTTCAACACATCAATATTTACTTATTCAGGCTATTGCTGCCGAAAATGGTGTTTCACAGCCTTATTCGAGCGACTTTATCCGGAAATATAAATTAAAAACCGCCAGCTCGGTAAAGAGTTCGCTTGATGTTTTATTTTCAAAAGAGATGATTTTAATCGTTAATAATCAATGGATTGTTTATGATGTATTCTTTTCGCGTTGGTTGGAGCACAATTGGAAAATGTTCAATCTCTGAATTGAAAAACATTTATGGTTAATTTATTCTGGATAAAAAAATTAATCCATTAAAACATCCCCGGGGCTATCGCTGTAGAAAGTTTGATTTGCTTAAAGAAAACGGGGACTGGCGGGAGGCATAACTCCAGTGTTGACTTTACTCTCCCTTCGTTAACCACTCCAGCTTTTTATTATTTTTACCGCTTTAAAACTTATCTACAGTTTATGTCCGAATCAAACAGGACCAACAATATCATACGTGCTTCATGGATTGCAGTGGTAAGCAATGCTGTCCTGGCTATTCTCAAAATCGCGGTTGGCCTGATTGCCGGCAGCCTTGCCGTTGTCGGCGATGGTATCGATTCGTCGGGAGATATTGTAACTTCGCTTATCACACTGGTTACAGCAAGCATCATTTCGAGAGCGCCAAATGTAAAATTCCCCTACGGTTACAGCAAAGCCGATACTGTTGCTGCCAAAGCCCTTTCGTTCATCATTTTCTTTGCCGGTGCACAACTGGGTATTTCAACGGTAGAGAGGTTATTTAAGGGTGGCGACAGCCCAATTCCTGAGACGTTTGCCATTTACGTTATCCTGATTTCGATTGTAGTCAAACTATTGTTGTCGATGTATTTGCTTAATACCGGGCGAAAGGTGGAAAGCCCCATGCTGATTGCCAATGGCCGCAATATGAAAAACGATGTTGTGATTTCGGGCTCGGTGCTTGTTGGATTGTTTTTCACCATAACACTTCAAATGCCGGTGATCGATTCTGTTTTTGCCCTGCTCATCAGCCTGTGGATCATGAAAAGTGGCTTCGACATTTTTATGGAAACGAATATTGAGTTGATGGATGGAATTTCCGATCAATCAATTTACAACAAAATTTTTGAAATTATAAACCAGGTAAAAGGAGCTAAAAATCCGCATCGGTTAAGGGTAAGGAAATTGGCTAATTTATTTGTGATCAGCATCGACATCGAAGTTGACCCCGAACTTAAAGTGGGTGAAGCACACAAAATCGCGCAAACTGTAGAACGAAGGCTTAAAATGCAACTTGGGAACGTTTATGATGTCATGATACACACCGAACCATTTGGAAATTTTGAACACGACGAAAAATATGGGGTTTCGGAGGAAAAATTAAATAACACCTGACCGGATAAACAACGCATACCAATACCATAATAAAATTCAGGCTCTCAAAAAATGAAAAAAACTACGCTATTTTTAACTGCTCTGATCGTCTTTGCCGGAACATTAAACCTGCCGGCACAGGACAAACTTTTTACAACCGGCGATTACCTTAACCGCAACCTGTTGGCAAAATCTATCATCAATCCTGGCTGGCGGGGCGATCTGGAAACCTTTACCTTTATCGAAAACAATTCCCTTCTCCAAAAAGAAGTAGCCACTCCCGAAAAGGTTGACACGATTCTGACTTTGGCAAGCCTGAATATAAAGTTGAAACACATAGGTCAGGAAGAACTCGGGCGGTTTCCATCGATAACCTGGCTGGATAATAACAGGTTCTATTTTAGCAATCAGACGCTGATTTTTACTTACGATATGGCCATCTCCACCGTGACAAAAACCAATGAATACGATAAAAACGGAGAAAACGTAACTATCGGTGAAAAATCACTCCGGGTGGCATATACCATCCGCAATAACTTATTTATAGCTATCGACGGTGAAACCATGCAGGTTTCTGACGAAAAAAACAGCGATATCGTTTACGGTCAGGTACCATCTCGAAATGAATTTGGGATAGATGCCGGCTCGTTTTGGTCGCCCGATGGGAAATTACTTGCTTTTTATAAAACCGACCAAAGCGAAGTAAGCGATTATCCGTTGGTCGATATTTTTGACCGTATCGCTCAGCCTGCGCCCATCAAATACCCGATGGCCGGCATGAAAAGCCAGAAAGTGGAATTGGGAATTTTTGATCCCGGCCTCAACGAAATCGTTTACCTGCAAACCCCCGGGCCCGAAAACCAGTACCTCGCTTCGGTAAGCTGGGACCCATCGGGGTTGTTTCTTTATACCGGCATCTTAAACCGGGATCAGAATCATTTTGCAATGAATAAATACGATGTCGTAAGCGGGAAATTCATCAAAACACTTTTTGAAGAAAATAACGATCGTTACGTGGAACCCATGCATGGCTTGACTTTCCTAAAAACCGATGCGACAAAATTTATCTGGCAGAGTCGCCGCGACGGCTGGAATCACCTTTACCTTTATGATACCGATGGGAAACTCATCAGACAAATCACACAGGGCGAATGGGAAGTAACTGATCTGATTGGTTTCGATCCTCAGGAAAAGTCGGTGTTTTATGAAGCCACAAAAGATAGCCCTATTGAGCGGCATCTTTATAAAACCGAAATAAAATCAGGAAAGACAGAGCGATTAACCAATGGCGAGGGAGTGCACCATATCATTCCATCAAAAAACATGAATTATTTTATCGATGCTTTCAGCAGTACCCGGGTGGCCCGTGCTAATTACCTCTTAAATGATAAAGGTGAAAGGCTTGCTGTACTTAAGGAGGACAATAATCCTTACAAGGATTATAAAATCGGTGAACTTTCGATTTTCACGATAAAGGCTGATGATGGTGTAACTGACCTTTATTGCCGGCTGATAAAACCAGTCGACTTTGATCCGGCAAAAAAGTACCCGGCATTGATCTATGTCTATGGCGGGCCACATGCCCAGATGATCGACAAATCCTGGACCGGCGGAGCAGGGTTCTGGTTGAATTTCATGGCACAGCAGGGGTATGTGGTTTTTACCCTCGACAATCGTGGTTCGTCGAACCGGGGATTTGAATTCGAAAGCATCATCCACAGGCAGGTTGGCGAAAAAGAGATGGCCGACCAGATGTCAGGTGTCAGATACCTTAAATCGCTTAGTTTTGTCGATTCCACACGAATGGGCATCGATGGCTGGAGTTATGGCGGTTTTATGACCATAGCACTCATGTTGCGCAATCCCGGTGTTTTCAAAGTGGGATGTGCCGGCGGTCCCGTTATCGACTGGAAATGGTATGAGGTAATGTATGGAGAGCGTTACATGGATACGCCCATGCAAAATCCTGGCGGATACGAAAAAGCCTCATTATTGAATTATGTCGGCAATCTGGAAGGAAAATTACTGATCATTCATGGGACAAACGATAATACGGTGGTCTGGCAGAACAGCCTCACTTTCCTCGATGAATGCATAAAACAAGGCAAACAGGTCGATTATTTCGTGTACCCGGGCGCTGAACACAACATGCGGGGAAAGGCCAGGGTGCACCTTTTTGATAAGATTTCCGGATATTTTAACGATTTTCTGAAGTAATATTACTTTCTTTAATTATAAAAATTCTCCTGAAATCATGATATTTCTGAGGTTTTTCCTTTAATCTGAACAGTGTATTGAAGAAGCTACCTGATCACCATTTTCTCAACTTTAACCAAATTGCCGCTTTCGATTCTTACAATGTAAATCCCCTTTCGGGCATCTGAAAGATCGACCTGCGTTTTCCCTGAAAAGGAAGTTTCATAAGCTTTCTGGCCCGTCAGGTCCAAAATGGTCAGCCGGAAATTCCGCTGAGCATCGCCAGCTACAAATTCAATCAGACTGTTACCGGGATTAGGATAAAAGGATATGCTGGGATTGCCGTTTTCGCCAATGTAAGTGGGATCGAAAATAATTTTACTTGCCGCTGACATTCCATCGGTTGTAAACAAACCATCCGATGATGGCAAAGCTGCATTAAACTCAAGACCTATTTCAAATTCCTGCTTACTTTGTGGCCTGTAAAGTTTGAATTTCATCATTTCATTGTCCAGATAACCTTCTTTTTCGATAGTTGTGGGATCGTCGCCAAAAACCTGCAATAAAATATTATGCGAGAGGTCGTTAACCTGAACCAATCCTGTACAAATTCCTTCCGCGGTAAAAGCCCCGATTACATCGCCAGCCATTAGTTTGTTAAGAACCGATGATGGCAGCGCAATTGCATGGTTTGACGGTGTCATCACCGGATCGTTCCAGGGTGAATTATTCTTGATCACCGGATTAACAACTTCATCATCTTTAAAAGCAGTACAGGCAGGGAAAGTAACTGAAAAATTCTGGGTTGCGGCAATAAAGTAAGCTTTTCCCGGCGTGAATGTCAGCAGGGTTTTTATATCCATGGCCGGCCAGTAAATGCTGGATCCGGCAATTTCTTTGATTATGACTATATTATTCAGATTCGCAGCGAAAAGCGTTTCAATCTCTACATTACAATCACTTAATACCGGGATGATATTCCAGCCTGAAATGAGGTTTGCTGTTTTGGGTGAATAGTCGCATCCGATAATGGGTAAGGTAACCGGCGCAGTAACTTTGATGATGTATCCCGATGTTGGACTCCATTTGCCAATTGTATTAATATTCTGAGCTGGCCAATAGGTTTTGGTAAGGTTTTTAACGATTACCAGTGAATTTAAAATGGGTGCCAGGATTCTACTGATCGAATCAGCACCCGATCTGGGTGCAGCACTTGGAATATTTTTCAATGGCAACGAAGTAGCGGGTAAAAGATAGCTTGAAATACCGCTCCAGCCTTGTTGAATAACCAGATTTTGGGCTTTGTAAGCCGGAAGAGAAATCACTTTCGACAAGCCCATTGGATACCATTTATACCATC
>Ga0172375_10005680_pt1 | contig 17864 bp, 20 predicted proteins | sample LakKiv1m_FD_114537 | JGI IMG/M metagenome (GOLD analysis project Ga0172375, IMG submission 114537) | Freshwater microbial communities from Kabuno Bay, South-Kivu, Congo - kab_092012_11.1m | ecosystem: Environmental > Aquatic > Freshwater > Lake | place: Democratic Republic of the Congo...
GCAGGGGCGCGACGGGCTTCAGTGGGAAGGGTATTAGAAGTCGTGGACCTTGCCGCCGGTGAAAGCGGCGCGACGATGGTCGTGGGGGCTTGTGTGGACCGCTTGCTGCACGTGTCTCCCGCAGCCGGTGCGACAATGCGGGCGCAGTATACTTTTCTGAGCTCGGATTCCACAACCAGGAGGCGGAATGCCGGCGACCGACCCGCTGCTCACCGTCCACGACGGGAACCTCTGCTTCGACGGCGCCGATCTGGTCGCTCTGGCGGACGAGCACGAGACACCCTTCTTCGTGTTCAGCGAACGGCGGCTGCGCACCAACGTGGGTGAGCTCATCGACGCCTTCACGGCGCGCCACGCCGCGACCGAGGTGTTCTACGCCAGCAAGGCCTGCTCCAACCGCTGGTTCCTCAAGGTGCTGTGTGAGACCGGAGCGGGCATCGAGGTGAATTCCGGCGGCGAGCTCGAGAAGGCGCTCGCCGCCGGCTTCGAGCCGCGCCGGATCGTGTTCAACGGCGTCGCCAAGACCGAGGCGGAGATCCGGCGCGCAGTCACCTGCGGTGTGCGCGCCTCAATGGTCGACTCGCTGTTCGAGCTGCGACGCATCGCCGCCGTGGCGGCGGCGGCCGGGGTCGTCGCGCCGGTCGCGCCTCGCATCGACGTGCACGTCCCGACGCTCACCCACCCCGGGCTGGAGACGGCGCACGGCGGCAAGGCCGGTATCGACCGCGACGACGCGGTCGCGGCGTTCCGGCTGGCGGCTGCGGACCCCGCACTCGATCCGGTCGGCCTGCACCTCCACGTGGGTTCGCAGATCACCAGTGTCGAGCCGTACCGGCAGGCGGTTGACGCCACGCTCGACCTGATCGCCGCGGTCGAGGCGGCCGCCGGCGTGCGCCTGCGGTTCCTGAACGCCGGCGGGGGTTTCGCGGTGCCGTACCGGGAGGCGCCGGTGACCTGTCGTTCCAGCGACTACTTCTGCTCGCAGCTGACTCCCGCCGACTACGCCGCCGTGATCGCCGGAGACGTGGAGGCGCGCCGTCCCGACCTGACGCTCTTCCTCGAGCCGGGCCGCTCGATCGCCGCAACGACGGCCGTGCTGGTGACGCGGGTCGAGAACGAGAAGACCAAGGGCTACCGCGACGGCGCCGGCAGGCGCATCGGCGATGTCCGCTGGCTCACCGTGGACGCAGGCTTCAACACCCTGCTGGAACACACCAACTACAGCTGGTACTACCGGGCCATCGTCGCCTCGCGGGCCGACGAAGAGCCCGCGGCGGAGTTCCGGCTCGCCGGACCGTTGTGCGACGGTGGCGACGTCTTCGCCGGTGACGGCGACTCGCCGTACCGGCTGTTCCCGGCTGCGACGACCGTCGGCGATGTCGTCGCCTTTCTCGACGCGGGCGCTTACACGCTCGAGATGATGAGCCCCTACAACGCCCGTCCGAGGGCCGGCGCGTTCGCGGTCACCGAGGGCGGCGCGCTCGTCCGCATCCGTCGCCGCGACACCGACGCCGACCTGGTCGCGCACGACGCGGCGCCCGGCTTCGACTGACCGGCCGCGGGGGCGAATCGCCCCCGCGGCCGGGTCGCGTTGCCGTACGGCGCGTCTCACACGCGCTTCAGATGACCCACTGTGGCCGTACCTTGGCGTACCTGTAGCGGGTGCTGCTGGATCCCAGCTTCCAGAACACGCGGTAGTAGTTGGTACTGTGGGCGTCGATCACCTTCTGCCCGGCGCTGTTGGTGCCGGCGACGACGGCGACGTGGTCCCAGAAGCCGTCTCCGGTCCAGTCGTAGTAGATGAAGTCGCCGCGAGACAGCACGCCGGCGGACTTGGCCCAGTCGGTGCGACGGCCGTTCCAGAAGCTGATCATCTTGGTGACGTTGATCCAGCTGAGGCTGTACCTGTCGTCGCCGGGCGAAGACGTGCCGCGCTTGTCGTACCACCAACCGTTGTCCCAACCGCCGGACGACAGGGGCATGTCGCCGGCGCGGGCGCACTGCGAGGCGAAGTTGGCGCAGTCGGCGCTGAAGCGGACGTAGGTGGGGTTGGCCGAGAGCGCCCACTTGTCGGCGAAGGCCTGTGCCCCCGGCCGGTCGTACTTGATGATGTCTTGGTAGCGCCGCGTGGACGCTGCCGCCGCGGACCGTGTGACCGGCGGGAGCCGAAGGGTAGGTGCGCTGCGCTCCAGAGAGCGTCCAGCGCGGCGCACGGCTGCCTTCGAGGCGCCGGCCGCCTCGAGGTAGCTCGGCCGCATCACGTCGGTGTACGTGTCGGAGCTCACGCGCCAGCCGGCGCCGGTGCGCTCGAGGCGCAGCGTGTGGTCGATGCCGCTGGCCTCCGTGTCCAGTTCGCCGGACGGGGCGCGCCACGTGGTCGTGACGATGGCGTGCGCCGTCACCGTCGCCGCCGTCTCGTCGTCGTCGACCTGCACGCCGAGGATCTCGACGGCGCAGGCGACGTCCTGGACGGCGTGGTGGAGCTGACGGGCGCGGCGGGCAGTGCCCCGCGCCACGAGGGCCTCGGCGGCGACGACGCCGCCGTCCGGCGCCGCCCAGTGCGACAGGGCGGCCTGTGGATCGGCCGTCGTGACGGCGGCAGCGCGCGCTTCGAGAAAGGCGGTCGCCACGGCGGCCGCGTCCGGGTCCGTGGCGGCCGGTGCGGTCTCGGCCGTCGTGGGGAGGGGCGAGGTCGCCAGGGCGGTCGCCGACAGGCTCGCGGCGCCCATCGCGGCGAGCGTGGCGAGTGCGACGACGACGAGTCGCGGCAAGAACGTGGTCTTCATGGGACCCCTTTCTGGAGGGTTATGGGCTGGTGGCGACGGCTGTGATCAGCCAGTCCCCCGCCGTGGTGCCGACCCTCCCCAGGGTGAAGAACAGAGTGGCGAGACCGTCCGGCAGCGGGCAGCCCCGCCCCGCGTGGACGCGCACGCGGGTGAGCAGGGTGATGGTACGCGCGTCCGGGACGGCGTAGACACGCGCCGAACGGAAGCGGAAGCCGCGCAGCGACTGCAGCTCGCGCCGAGACCAGAGGTCGCCGCGCGAGCAGAGTGTCGCCGCCCTCGCCAGCTGCCCGTCGTCGAGCAGGCGGCAGTAGAGCTCCACCGTGCGGACCGCGTCGAGGCGCTGTGCCCCTTCCGGCAGCGGCTCGGGTATCGTCGAGACCGGTGCGGGGCTGGAGGCTGCGAGGTGGGCGTCGCCGGGTACGACCGACGGCGCCGCGGGCTCGTCGCGGCCGCACCCGCCGAGGAGCAGCGCGGTCGTCATGAGCGCCAGGACGAGTGCGACGGCGGAGAGCGCGGTGAGCGACTCGACGAACGCGGAGGTTGTGCGGGCGGTGATCATGCCGGCATCCTGCGCCGTCGCCCCGGTCACCCTCAAGGATGACACTGGTGGCGCCGCGGTGACGATGCCGGCGGCGCGCGGTGACGTTGCCGCGCGACGGCTCTCGGTGACGCGGGGCGTCGCTCGTGCGAGAATCCCGGCGCATGAGCGAGCCACACGACACCCAGCCGGGAGCGCCGCTTCCGCAGCCGCCGCTCACGTTCGGCGCCGTCGTGCGTCGCGACCTGCGCGTCGGCGTCGTCGCCGGGCTGCAGACCTTCTGGGATCTCGCCAAGGTCATGATCCCGGCCTACGGAGCCACCCTCGTGCTCGAGCGCCTCGGCGTGATCGCCTGGCTCGCGGACCTCGCGCGACCGTTGATGGAGGCGCTGGGGTTGCCGGGTGACGCGGCGGTGCCGCTGGTCGTCGGATACGTCCTCAACATCTACGCGGCGGTGGGGTCGATGCAGGCGCTCGACCTCGATCCGCGTCAGGTCACGGTGCTGGCGATCGCGATCCTCATCGGGCACAACCTCGTGGTCGAAGGGGCGGTGCTGCACAAGGCCGGGATGAACGGCTTCGCCTTCGGTGCCCTCCGCATCGTGGCGGGACTCGCCGCGGCGGCGACCGCGAACCTCATCATGGGACTGGTCTGACGATGGCCGACCTGCTGAAGACCTTCGCCGCCGGGTCCTTCGACCTGCTGCTGCGCGTCTTTCTGATCGTCGTGCCGATCATGGTCGTCCTCGAGTTGTTCGAGGGCACGAAGGCCTTCCGGGCGGTCGTCCGCGCCTGGGCGCGTCTGGTGCGGCACGTCGGCCTCGACGAGCGGTCCGCCGCTCCCACGCTGATCGGCTTCCTGTTCGGGCTTGCGTACGGCGGTGGCGTGATCGTGCGGGACGTCCGCCGGCACGATCTCGGGCGCCGCCAGGTCTTCATCATGAGCACCTTTCTGAGCATGGTCCACGCGATCGTCGAGGACTCGCTCATCTTCATCGCCCTGGGGGCCAGTCTCTTCTGGGTGGTCGGCTACCGGATCGTCTGGGCGGCGTTCGTCACGCTTCTGCTGACCGCGGTCGCCGGACTGCTCGTGCGCCGGTACCGCCTGTGAGCGGGGCGGCGCGTTGACAGCACGCGCCTCGCCTCCATAATGTTGAGTGGAATTATCGGGAATGGACGACCTCGAGGAACCTCCGGCTCTGATGAACATCTCGATGAAGAGCAGATACGCGGTCAGAGCTCTCACCGAGCTCGGCCGCATCGAACGGACGCGGTCCGGCGGGCCCGTGCGTCTGGGCGAGATCGCCGAGCGCCGCGACATCCCGCTGCAGTTCCTCGAGCAGGTCTTCGCGTCGCTCCGCCGCGGGGGAGTGGTCCGCAGCCGCCGCGGCGCCGCCGGAGGCTACACGCTGGCCCGCCCGGCAGACGACATCACGGTCCTCGACGTCGTGACCGTCCTCGACGGGCCGCCGTCACCGGCCGAGTGTACGCAGGGAGTCTGCGAGCAGATCGACAGCTGCGGCGCTGCTTCGGTGTGGATCGCGGCGCAGCGGGCGCTCGAAGGCGTCCTCAGAGGTACGACGATCGGCGATCTGCTGCGGCGCGAGGACGCGCTGCGCGCCGGTGCGCCGATGTATCACATCTGACATCCGCGGGTCGGGCTCTCACGGGAGCCGCACCCGCAGGCGAGGAGACCGCATGAAGAGGGCAGGGAGCATCACCGAACTCATCGGGCGCACACCGCTCGTGCGCCTGAACCGCATCTCCGACGAGACCGGGGCGGAAGTCCTCGGCAAGCTCGAATCGTTCAACCCCGGCGGCAGTGTCAAGGACCGCATCGGCCTCTCCATGGTCGAGGCCGCAGAGGCCGAGGGCATCATCGCTCCGGGACGCACCACCATCATCGAGCCCACCAGCGGCAACACCGGCGTGGCACTGGCGATGGTGGCCGCGTCTCGCGGCTACGACCTGGTCCTGGCGATGCCCGACACGATGAGCGTGGAGCGGCGCGCCCTGCTGAAAGCCTACGGTGCGCGCCTCGTCCTCACCCCGGGATCGGAGGGCATGAGCGGCGCGGTCGCCCGCGCACTCGAGCTGGCCGCCGACCGCGAGGACGCCTTCGTGCCGCAGCAGTTCGAGAACGCGGCGAACCCGCAGGCCCACCGGGCAACCACGGCCGAGGAGATCTGGGCGGACACCGAAGGCGAGATCGCGGCGTTCGTCGCCGGAGTCGGCACCGGCGGGACACTGACCGGTGTGGGGCAGGTACTCAAGGAGCGGCGGCCCGGCGTCGTCGTGGTGGCCGTTGAGCCGGCGGAGTCGGCCGTGCTGTCGGGCCGCCCCCCCGGGGTCCACCGCATCCAGGGCATCGGCGCCGGGTTCGTCCCCAAGGTCCTCGACGTCGGCATCGCCGACGAGATCGTGACCGTGGCCAGTGACGACGCTCTTGCCACGTCCCGTAGCCTGGCGCGTGACGAGGGCATCCTCGTCGGGATCTCCGCCGGCGCCAACGCCTGGGCCGCCGACGCGATCGCCCGGCGTCCGGAGATGGCCGGCGCCGTGATCGTGACCATCCTCTGCGACACCGGCGAGCGCTACCTGTCGACGCCGCTGTTCGCCGACCTGCCGCAGGAGCCGGGGTGAGCCGGCCGTGCTGAGCGCCGGCGAGCCGCACGGCCGCTACGACCGCCAGCTGATGCTGGAAGAGATCGGGGAGCGCGGCCAAGAGTCCTTGCGCCGGGGGTCGGTGCTCGTGGTCGGCGCCGGCGGGCTCGGCGCGCCGGTCCTGTACTACCTCGTCGCAGCGGGCGTGGGGCGTGTCGGGATCGTCGACGACGACGTCGTCGAGCTGTCCAACCTGCAGCGCCAGATACTGTACGTCACCGACGACATCGGTCGTCCCAAGGCCGAGGTCGCCGCGTCCCGGCTCGCCGCGCTCAATCCCGAGGTGGAGCTGGAGCCGTGCGCGTCCCGCTTCACGGCAGCCGGCGCGTTCGCGATGATCGACCGCTACGACGTCGTCGTGACGGCGGTCGACAACTTCCCGACCCGCTATCTGCTCAACGACGCCTGCGTGCTGCGCCGCAAGACGCTGGTGGAGGGAGCGGTCCTGGGCCTGATCGGCCTGGCGATGACGATCCGGGGCGGCGAGACCGCCTGCTACCGGTGTCTGTTCCCCGAGCCGCCGCCGGCGACCGGCGTCGCCGCCCCTTCGGAGGCCGGTGTCCTCGGTCCGGTGCCGGGTACGATCGGCGCCATCCAGGCGCTCGAGGCGATCAAGGTGCTCACCGGTGTCGGGCGGCCTCTCTACGATCGTCTGCTACAGTTCGACGGCGCGGCACTGGCGTTCGCCGAAGTGGAGGTCGCGCGTGTGCCCACCTGCCCCATCTGCGGTGAGCGGCCGGTCATCACGGACCTCGGAGACCTCGATGGATGATCCCCGTACGGCCATGGGTCGGCTCCTGGCGCAGTTCGACGGCGTCGGGAGCGTCTGCGTGGCCTTCTCCGGCGGCGTCGACTCGAGTCTGGTGCTCGCCGCCGCTGCGCGTGCGCTGGGCAAGGAGCATGTGGTCGCCTTCACGGCCGTCTCGCCGACGTATCTGCCGGTGGAGCTCACCACGGCCCGCGACGTCGCCGCGAGTCTCGGGGTCGAGCACGTGGTGTCGGCGACGCACGAGTTCGACGACCCTCGCTTCGTCGGCAATCCGCGCGAGCGCTGCTACTTCTGCAAGTCCGGCCTTCTCGATGAGCTCGCGCGGGTCGCCGCCGAACACGGTTGCGACACGCTGATCGACGGCGCCAACGCGGACGATCTCGGCGATCACCGTCCCGGCCTGCGCGCCGCCGCCGACCGGGGTGTGCGGCAGCCGCTCATCGCGGCCGGGATCGGCAAAGACGAGGTCCGTCGCCTGGCGCGCGAGCTGGGCCTGGCCACGTGGGACGCTCCCCAGCACGCATGTCTGGCGTCGCGGATCCCTTACGGCGAGTCGATCACCGTGGAGAAGCTGGCCGCCGTCGCCGCCGCCGAGCAGGCGCTGCACGAGCTCGGCTTTCGCCAGTGCCGCGTGCGGCACCACGGCACGGTGGCCAGAGTGGAGGTCGAGGTCGGGGACCTCGAGCGGGCGGTCCTGGTCCGGGAAGAGCTGGCCCGCCGCGTCCGCGCGGCGGGGTTCGTCTACGTGGCGCTCGATCTGGACGGGTTCCGCACGGGGAGCATGAACGAGGCGTGATAGCGTACCGGTGGAGCGGACGGCCGGACGGCCGCCGTGTCGGGGAGACCGACCCGGGGAGGAGATGGGCGTGACGCGCAAGCTGCTTGCCCTGCTGGGTCTGGGCGCCGCCGGCTGCTGGTTCCTGGGGCGGCGTACGCGCGCCTGTCGACCGGTGAACGCGCTCGCCGGGAGCCTCCGGCAGGATGTGCGGACGGCCATCGACGAGATCAGCAGTGACGTGCACGCGGTGCAGGAGCGTGACCCGGCCGCCACCTCGAAGCTCGAGATCATGACGTCCTACTCGGGGCTGCACGCCCTGTGGCTGCACCGTCTCGCCCACCGGCTGCAGACCGCCGGCCTGCCGCTGCTGCCGCGCTGGATCAGCCAGTTCAATCGCTGGGTCACCGGCATCGAGATCCACCCGGGCGCGACGATCGGGCACGGCCTGTTCATCGACCACGGTTCGGGGGTCGTCATCGGTGAGACCACCGAGATCGGGGACGACGTGACGATCTACCAGGGCGTGACCCTGGGCGGTACGGGCAAGGAGTCCGGCAAGCGCCATCCGACCGTGGGCGACAACGTGGTGTTCGGGGCCGGCGCCAAGGTGCTCGGTGGCATCAGCGTCGGCGACAACGCCAAGGTCGGCGCCGGGAGCGTGGTCGTCAGCGACGTGCCGAAGAACTCGACGGTGGTCGGCAATCCCGGCCGCCCGGTGCTGCTGCAGGGGCAGAGGGTCGGTATCCCGGACATCGACTACCGGCATCTGCCCGACCCGGTGGCCGAGGCGATCAAGTGCCTGGTGGCCCGCATCGTCGAGATGGAGAAGGAACTCGACGAGATCCATCCCGAGCGCAGCGGCAAGCGTGAGGCGGCGCTGCTCGAGACGCAGAAGATGCTGGCGGAGTTGCTTCGCTTCGACGAGGGCGCCGGGATCTGACGACGCTTCGCGGCGCCCGCTCCCGGATGCTCCCGGGGCGCCGGCTCAGGCGGCGAGGAAGCGGCGCATGGCGGGGTCCCGCGGCGGTGCGTCGGCGTCGGCGAGTTCCCAGGCCTCCCTGAACCCGAGGTCGAGCAGGAAGAGCTCCGGGTCGACCAGCCCGTAGAACCGCCACGTCACGCCGTGGTCGGAGGTCGAGTACAGGACGCCGCCGTCGGTCACGATGTAGTCCCTGACGGGAGCGCCGTCGCGCCCGTCGTCCGCCAGTAGCACCGTGTAACTGCTCGCCACGCCGGTCATGGTCCGCCTCCTCGCCAGTCCGCAGGGCCCCGTTGCATCCCTCACGCGAGTCATCGGTGTGTCAACGGCGCTGCCGCATGAGGCCGAGGGCTCATACCGCCTGGGCATCGTTCCTGCGTGTCGCGGGCGTACGACGGACGGGCGGGGCGCGCGCCGCGCGCCCCGCCCGTCCGTGCCACACCCGCGTCGCGCCAGGGGGGGGGTGCGCGGCGTGGGCCTCGAGTCCGGCGGGCTCCTGCCGACGGTCTTGCCCGCCGGCCCCGGTCTCCATGATCGTCCCCGGACGATCGGCCGGGGTCCCGGCGATCCGCTCTCTAGACCATCGCGCGGCCTGCGGCAAGGAGCATCAAGAGCATCCCGAGTGTGATACACGTGAACCAGACCGATCGCGTGCGGACCATCATCGCCTCCAGACCCCGTCGCCCGGTCCGCGGCAGTCTTCCACGAACGCCGCGGGCTCTTCCCCTCTTCGTCGGTCGAGAACCGGCGTGGCCGCTACCTACCCGCACTCGCCCGGGGCGCTAACCGTTGGCCCTCGTGGAGCCCTGAGGCGCCGTGGGGGTATGCTACGATTGCTGCCCTCTCAGGCGACCGATGAACGGAGCGTGATCAGCCCATGAGCGAGGTCCGGCGTCTCGTGCTCGACGTCCTCAAACCCCACCAGCCCACGATGCTCGTGCTCGCCGACAAGCTCGGCGACCTCGAGGGTGTGCACGGGGTCGACATCACGCTGATCGAGATCGACAACAAGGTCGAGAACATCAAGATCACGCTGGAGGGCGACGACGTCGACTTCCAGGACGTCGCCGAAGTGGTGCAGGAGTCGGGCGGCAGCATCCACTCCATCGACAAGGTCTCGACCGGCAAGCACCTCATCGATGAGGTCGAGACCCCCCAGGACGCCGGCGCGAGCTGGCTCCGCTGACGTCGCGCCGGCTGACACCCAGGTGAGCGGCGCATGAGCTCTCCGGCCAAGCCCGGCATCAGCGCGAGTCTGCGCCGCTTCGTCGAGACGCTGCGTCATTACCACGAGATCGCCGACGTCGGCGAGATCGCCCGTCGCTACTTCCCCATGAACGCCTTTGACGGCGTGCTCACCGCTCTCGGCATCGTGACCGGCGCTTTCTTCGGCGGGGTCACCGATCCCAGCTCACTCGTCGTCGTCATCGCCTCCGCGTCCCTGAGCCTCGGCGTGTCGGGCTTTTACGGGTCGTATCTCTCCGAGCAGGCGGAGCGCACCCGGGCGTTGCGCGAGCTGGAGGAGACGATGCTCTCCCGGCTCGACTCGACGGACGTCGGTTCGGCCGCGCGCTACGCGGCCGTCGCGATCGCTGCGGTGGCGGGGTTCGCCTCGGCGATCGGCGGCCTCATCATGTGCATCCCCTTTCTCCTGCAGCCGCTGCTTGGCGTCAACGGATCCTTCTACGGGGCGTGGGGCATCGCCACCCTCGAGCTGGTCTTGCTCGGCGTGTTCCTCGGCCACGTCTCGCGAGGCAGGCTCGTCGTCTCGAGCGTGAAGCTGGTGCTCGCCGGCGGCGTCGCGTTCGGTCTGAGCCTGCTTCTCAACGTGGCGGGGCTCTGACGTGGGGCATCGGCCCGACCGAAGCCGCGGTGGTCCGGCTCAGGCGGACCACCCGCTGCTCGCCGGCCTCAACGAGGAGCAGCGCAAGGCGGTCACGCACGTCGACGGTCCGCTGCTGATCCTGGCCGGCGCCGGCTCCGGCAAGACGCGCGTGCTCACGCATCGGGTCGCCTGGCTCCTCCAGGTCGAGCACGCACGCCCCGACGAGGTCGTCGCCATCACCTTCACCAACAAGGCCGCCGGCGAGATGAAGGAGCGCATCGAGGGCCTCGTGGGGCCGGTGGCGCGCACCATGTGGATCAGCACCTTCCACAGCATGTGCGCACGCCTGCTGCGCCGCGAGGCCCAGCGCCTGGGCTACAAGAGCACGTTCACGATCCACGACGAGGACGACCGGCGCCGTCTCATCAAGCGCTGCATGGAGGAGCTGAACGTCGATCCCAAGCGGTTCCCACCTGAAGCCATCAGCCGCCAGATCAGCGACGCCAAGAACCAGCTGCTCGGCCCGGCAGGGTTCCGCGAGCAGGCGGGGCGATTCGCTCAAGTCGCGGCCGAGGTCTACGGACTCTACGAGAAGCGCCACGCGGAGATGAACGCGATGGACTTCGACGACCTGCTGATGAAGACGGTGCAGCTCCTGGAGGGCTACCCCGACCGGCTGCACCACTACCAGCAGGCCTTCCGCTTCGTGCTCGTCGACGAGTACCAGGACACGAACCACGCCCAGTACCGGCTCGCCAACCTGCTCGCGGGCGCGCACGGCAACCTGGCCGTGGTCGGCGACGACGACCAGAGCATCTACTCCTGGCGGGGCGCCGACATCCGCAACATCCTCGAGTTCGAGCGCGACTACCCCGAGGCGGTGATCATCCGTCTGGAGCAGAACTACCGCTCCACGCAGCCGATCCTCGACGCGGCGAACGCGGTCGTCACCCACAACCGCAAGCGCAAGGGCAAGAACCTCTGGACGCCGCGCGGCACCGGCGCCCTCGTGCAGGTGGTCGAGGTCAACGACGAGCGCGCCGAGGCCCAGTTCGTCGCCAGCGAGGTGCAGAAGCTGCTCGAGGGGGAGACCGGCGCCGAGAGGGCCTACCGGCCGGACGAGGTGGCCGTGCTCTACCGCACCAACGCCCAGAGCCGGGTGCTCGAGGAGCAGTTCGGCCGCTACGCCATCGCGTACCGGGTGATCGGCGGGCCGAGATTCTACGAACGCGCCGAGATCCGCGATCTCATCGCCTATCTGACCGTCCTCGTGAACCCCGACGACTCGCAGCGGCTGCTGCGCATCGTCAACCAGCCGAAGCGCGGCATCGGCGCCACGAGTGTGCAGAGGCTGCAGGCGCACGCCGCCGGCGTAGGGGAGAGTCTGTGGAGCGCGTTGCGCGACGCCGGGGACGTGCCCGGTCTGTCGGCCGGCGCGGTCAACGGCCTGCTGGCCTTCGTCCGGATCATCGAGGGCCTTCAGGCCGGGCTAGCCGGCCGTCCGGTCGCCGAGGTCGTGCGCAGCGTCCTCGAGGAGAGCGGCTACGAGGCCGCGCTCAAGGCGCAGAAGACGCTGGAGTCGGAGGGCCGGCTCGAGAACCTCGAAGAGCTCGTGGGGGTCGCCGCCGAGTACGAGCGGCGCGCCGACGCTCCCAGTCTCGACGGTTTCCTGCAGGAGATCTCGCTCTTCAGCGACACCGACAAGCTCGCCGACGCGAGTTCGCTGCTCACGCTCATGACGCTGCACAACGCCAAGGGTCTGGAGTTCCCGGTCGTGTTCATCGCCGGCATGGAAGAGGGCGTGTTCCCGCACCAGCGTTCTCTCGACGAACAGAACGTCGAGGAGGAACGCCGGCTGGCCTACGTCGGCATCACAAGGGCGATGGACCGGCTGTACCTCGTCCACGCGCGCGCCAGGACGCTCTGGGGCGCGTCCCAGTACAATCTCCCGTCACGCTTCCTGGATGAGATCCCGGCCGACCTCACCGAGCGGAAGGCCGTCGGCGGCGGCCGGGCCGGCGGCTGGGACGGCGCCCGTGGCGGCGCCCGCGGCGCCGGGTCGTGGGGCGGCGCCCGTGGCGCCGGCGACGGTCGCGGCGAGGCCGGAGGCTGGGGCGACCGTCCGGGTCGCGGGGGTGTCTACGACGACTTGGGCGAGACGCTGGGCTCCGGCCGTCGCTTCACCGGCTTCGAGAAGAAGGCGCTCGATGAGGAGGTCGTGGAGCAGTTCTTCGCGTCCGGCGACCGTGTGCTCCACGCGACGCTCGGCGAGGGGACGGTGATCGCCATGCAGAGCGGCGGCATCGTCGTCGTGCGGTTCGAGAACGACGGCTCCGAGCGCCGTCTCATGGCCAGCGTGGCGCCGCTCAGGAAACTCCGCGGCTGAGCGACCGTGCTTCCACGGCCGATCCGCTCGGCCGTCCGTGCGCCGTCACGGCCCGGTGCCGCTCTCGTACATGCGCCAGCTGCCGTCGGACATGCGCACGACGCTCTCGAAGAGCCGGTGGGTGCCCGCGCCTCCCCACGGGCTCACCGCACTCGCGGGCTCGATCCAGACGACGACGGCGAACTGGATGGTGGAGCCCTCCGGCGGGCGCGTGGCCGTCGAGTCCGGGACGAGCCGGACGAAGCGCGCGTCGCCGATGTCCGCGCCGTCCCACTGCTGGATAGGGGCTCCGGGGGCGACGAGGAAGCGCTGGGCCTCCGGAAGACGGCCATCCGCGACGAGCTTCCAGAACTCCCTCACGACGGCGACTGCGGCGGCCGGGGGGGCTCCGCCGGTGATCGGGGGGGAGGGTTCGGGCGTGGGGCTCGCGGACGAGGGCGGTGGGGAGGACGAGCCACCGCAGGCGGCCAGCAGGACGGCGCAGAGCAGAGCGGTGAGTGCGGCGAGGGCCGCGGGTCGCCGACCCGTCCGGTACCCGGCGTCGTCGCGCGGTCGTGGAGTCGCGGTGGTGAGCGGTGACATGTGGCCCCTTTCCCGGCGTCGGCGGTCGTGACGCAAGCCCACCACAGGTCACGCGTTCTGTACAGGATGACAATGAGAGCGAGGGCCGGTGTGCCGCCTGGGCGGTACCGCCGCCCCCGCCGTCGTGCGGCCTGCGATAGAGTGGCGAACGCCAGTCCACCCATGGTCGAGGAGGGTCAGCCATGGCCGTCGAGGTCACCCGAGAAGGCGCCGTCGCCGTCGTCACCGTCAACCGGCCGGAGGTACTCAACTCCCTGAGCCGGCAGACCAACGAGGAGCTCCTCGCCGTGGTGCGCGAACTCTCGGCGGACGTATCGGTGCGCGCTGTGGTACTCACCGGTGGCGGCGACAAGTCCTTCGTCGCCGGCGCCGACATCCCCGAGATGAGGGAGTTCACCGCCGAGGAGGCGCGCCGGTCGGGGGCCCTGGGCCAATCCGTGATGACGGCCATCGAGGCGGCGCCCCAGCCGTGGGTGGCGGCCGTCAACGGTTTCGCCCTCGGCGGTGGTTGCGAGCTCGCCCTGGCCTGCGACATCCGCCTGGCCGCCGAGAACGCCAAGTTCGGCCAGCCGGAGATCGGCCTCGGTATCACACCCGGTTTCGGGGGCACCCAGCGCCTGCCGCGCATCGTCGGGATGGGCTGGGCCAAGTACCTCGTCCTCAGCGGGCGTCACGTGCGCGCCGACGAGGCGCTGCGCATCGGCCTCGTGCAGGCGGTCTACCCGAAGGGCGAGCTCATGACCCAGGCGATGAAACTCGCCGGGGAGCTCGCCGGCAAGAGTCCGCTGGCGATGCGCTACTGCAAGGCGGCCGTCCAGGCGGCGGCGGACACCGACATCACCACCGGGCAGGCGATCGAGCGGGATCTGTTCGCCCTGTCGTTCGCCAGCGAGGATCGGGCCGAGGGCATGGACGCCTTTCTCGAGAAGCGGCCGCCGGACTTCCGCGGCCGCTGACGACGCGCGGCCCGGCGAGGCCGTCTAGGAGCCGAGTGCGGCGCGGAGTCGCGCCAGCGCCGCGTACACGCCGGGGGTGGCGCGGACGAGCACGTCGGCGCTCTCGAGCACCGGACGCGGCGTTTCGTCGGTCACGGCGGCGAGCGCGCAGACGCTCCTCCGCGCGTCTCGCTCCCCCCAGTCGTGGAGCGCCGCGAAGGCCGTCACGTCGGTGAGGTCGTCGCCGCAGCACAGCGCCGAGAGGGACTCGCTCTCGTTCAGGAGCCGGCGGGTCGCCGTGCCCTTGCTGAACGACAGTGGCGGCCGCACCTCGAAGGCGAAGTGGCCGGTCGCGATTGCGAGGCCGCGAGCACGCGCCGGTTCGACCACGCGTGTGAGGATCTGATGCCGGGTGTGGGCCGCGTCCGGCGCCAGCCTGTAGTGGACGGCGAGCACCGTGCGTTTGTCTTCGAGGACGATGCCGAGAGCGTCGCAGTCGAGGTCGCGCGCGGCGTCCTGGGCGACTTCGTGCACGATGCCGACGTAGCGTTCGGCCTGCGGCTCGACGTGAGGCACGCCGTCCGGGCCCATCGTCTCGAGGCCGTGCGTGCCGACGTACACGGCCCCGTCCACGGGGATCATGCGGCGTCCGTCCTCCACGGCGCGGCCGGTGACGAAGGCGATCAGCCCCAGCCGCGTCACGAGGTCCGCGAGGATGTCGCGGAAGCGCTGCGGCACGATCGCCTCGGACGGGCGGGGGGCGATCGGCGAGATCGTGCCGTCGATGTCGCAGAGGAGGGCCGCCGCCGCAGGCGCCGAAGCGGCGGCCTTCACGAACCGGGCCAGTGATCCCGCTCCCCGGATGATGGTCTGCGTGTCGTCCACGTCCCTCCTCGCGTCTCGTGTCCCGAGCGTACCGGATGCCGGCGCACTCGCCAAGGACGGCCGCCGTCGGGGGTCAAGTTCCCCCGGTCGCTGCCGATACGGTCGGAGAGAGATGGCCGACTCAGCCGACAGCGCACGCGCCTTGCGACCGGGCGGGAAGCCGCGCGACATGCGTGCGGACCCGTACCTCAAGTCCATGCTCCTCGGGCTCATCGAGGACAGCTATCTGCACACCGGGACCTTCACCCAGTTCGCCGCGGAAGTGCTCCAGGTGATCGCCTACGCCGTGACTGTTCCGCTGGCCTTCACCGAGGGCTTTCTCAAGGCGTATCTCTCGATCGAGCGCGTCGTGGAGGACGAGGACGGTCGCATAAGCATCATCCCCAAGCCCGGCGCCACCATCGCCGACATGGTCCGCGACGTCGACGAGATCACGGCGCAGGTCGATCCCGGCGCCGTGTTCAATCCCGTGGTGCGTGCCAAGCTGGACGCGGTGCACGAGACGTCCGGCAAGGCGATGAAGTGGGACATCAATACGCTGTCGAGGATGGACGACGGGGAGCTCATGGGCGTGCTGCGGGAGATGCAGGCCGAGTCCGAGGCTGCCGGCGGCGAAGGCGCTCCCAGCGGCGGGGACGAGGCCACAGACTCCGTTCGCGCCAGGATCGCGACCATCCGTCGCAACGTGCGCCAGTTCCAGACCCGTCACGGTGCAGACGCCGCCGGGGCGGGCTCCGGTCCTGACGACGGCGTCTCGGGGTCCGCGAGCCCGGGAGGCGGCGCCTCCTGACCCGCGGCCCGGCCTCGTTCCGGGCCCTGAGCCTCGCGTGCGCCCGGCCGCTCCGGCCCCACCCGGGATCACCGCTTGTCGGTGTCGTGGTCGCGTGTCTTCGGATAGCATAGGCACGCTCCAGGGGAGGGGCCGGTATGCAGCACTTCTCAGACAGATTGGCGAGGGCAGTCCGTACCCGCCGCAGCGTGGTCTGCGTCGGCCTCGACCCCGTGCTCGAGCGCATGCCGCCCGGACTGGTGGAGAAGTACCGGACGCGGGCCGCCGAGACCGGTGAGGAGGCCGCCGTGGCCGCCTGCTTCGAGGAGTTCTGCTGCGGCATCGTCGAGGCCGTCGCCGGCGTCGCCGCCTGCGTGAAGCCGCAAGCGGCGTTCTTCGAGCAGTACGGCTCCGCCGGCTGGGACGCGCTCGGCGCCGTCATCCGCTGCGCCCACGAGCACGACCTGCCGGTGATCCTCGACGTCAAGCGCGGGGACATCAGCTCGACCGGGGCCGCCTACGGGCGCGCGGCCTTCGGCGGCGCGCCCGGCTTCGCGGCTCCGGTCGCCGGGCTGGACGCCGACGCCGTCACCGCCAGTCCATATCTGGGTGACGACTCCCTGACGCCGGTGGTCGAGCACTGTTCACGGGGGCGAGGCGTGTTCGTCCTGACGCGCACGAGCAACCCCGGCGCCCACCTGCTGCAGGACGTCGAGATCGGCGGGCGCCCCTTGTTTCTCAGGGTCGCCGATCTGGTCGCCCGGCTGGGAGAGGAGCACGTCGGCGACGAGGGCTACAGCGACGTCGGCGCGGTCGCGGGAGCGACCGCGCCGACGTCGCTGCGGCTGGTGCGCGAAGTGCTCCCGAACGCTTTTCTGCTGGTGCCGGGCTACGGTGCGCAGGGGGGCGCCGCGGGCGCTCTGGCGGGCATCGCCGCGGGCGCCGCGGCCGGGTTCATCGTCAACGCGTCACGGTCCATCATCTTCGCCTGGCAGGAGAATGGCGGGGACTTCCAAAGGGCTGCGGCCGCCGCCGCCGAATCTATGCGCAGCCAGTTCCTCTTCGCCCTATGAACGACGACGCACCCGACAAGCGACCACGACGCCGCCGCTCGACGGCAGGCGGAGCAGCGCGACGCGACGCGTCCGGTCGGCGGCCGACCCCCGAGCCCGCGTCCGTGGTCTCCGACCCGACCGACCCGGACGCGGCCCTGCAGCGCCTTGAGTCGATGAGCACTGCGGGGCCGCAGTCCTCCTCGGCCGCGCCTCTGCCACCGGCGCCCGCGGTGTCCGTGCCGAGACCGGCACCGCACTCCCCGGGGCGAGGTCAGCGCCCGGCGCGTTCACGCCCGCGTCCCGCGGCAGGTCCGCACGGCAGCCGCCTGGCCGCCCGCATCGCTGCCCCGGTGGTCTTCCTCATCGCCGTCATCGCTCTCATCGGCATCGCGACCAGCTCCGGCGTCATCGGCGGCTCCGACCCATCGCCGACCCCGTCGCCGAAGGCCACCAAGAACAAGGGCGGAAGCTCCAACCCTGCGGGCACCAAGAAGTACACGGTGAAGAGCGGCGACACGCTCTCCGCCATCGCCTCCCGCTTCGACACCTCGGTCAGCGAGATCGAGGAGCTCAATCCGGATCTCACCGCGAGCACTCTCGTCGCGGGCGACAAGATCCTCGTCCCGACCGAGTAGTCCCCGGCAGACACGGGGAGCTCCCCTCCACTCGCCGGGTCGCTCCCGGCTACCTCCTCCCGGCCGTCGTGCTCCGCCACGTCGCACCTCCGGTGTACGACCGTGGCGCCGCCGTGGGTGTGAAGTCCACCTCGGTGGGGAATATCCCCTCATACGTATTGCAAAGTGGGGAAGAGTGGGGTACAGTGACGACCATGCAGCGGCCGGTCCTGGTGGGGGAGTTCGATTTCACGCTCGACGCGAAGAACCGCGTCGCCGTCCCCGCCCGCCTGCGCACC
>Ga0172375_10005683_pt1 | contig 17856 bp, 14 predicted proteins | sample LakKiv1m_FD_114537 | JGI IMG/M metagenome (GOLD analysis project Ga0172375, IMG submission 114537) | Freshwater microbial communities from Kabuno Bay, South-Kivu, Congo - kab_092012_11.1m | ecosystem: Environmental > Aquatic > Freshwater > Lake | place: Democratic Republic of the Congo...
TCAATCGAGGATTATATGCACCCTCTCCGGATCGATTTTAAACTGTACTGTGCCTTCCCTCAGAATATTCTCGCCGGGATCGAACACATCGGCCAGGATTTCAGCGCCGAAAACATCAATCCAATAGCGGATACTGGAACCCTCGAAGATTGAGCGGATAAGCTTCCCATTGAAGAAATTCTGCTTGTCCCCGCCGGCCGCGGCTTTGTCGAGCAGTTTTATGCTTTCGGGCCGGATCGCAAGTGTCACGCTATCGCCTATTCGAGGCGCATTTCCCGCGCCAGAGCCCCGTGGCTTTTCTCGCGCGGCGATCGTGGCGCCGCCGCTTTTCGCCTCGACTTCGATTCGATCATCGCCCACGGCGCGAACGACTCCCGGTATGAAATTTACCGCGCCAATGAACGATGCCACAAAAGCGCTGTTCGGACGATAGTACACATCGGAGGGAGTGCCTACCTGCATGACCCGGCCGTCTTTCATCACGGCTATCATGTCGGACATCGCCAGAGCTTCGGACTGGTCGTGCGTCACGTAGATCGTCGTTATCTTGAGACGCTGCTGAAGCTGGCGCAATTCGGCGCGAATCGAAACCCTCAACTTAGCGTCGAGATTCGATAGGGGCTCATCCAGCAAAAGCACTTCAGGCTCCATCACCAGCGCCCTGGCCAGCGCGACGCGCTGCTGCTGCCCCCCGCTTATTTGACCGGGAGTTCTTTCGAGAAGATTCCCGATATCGAGATAGCCGATCGTTTTTTCAAGCCGCTTGCCGATTTCCTCCTGCGGCGTTTTTCTTATCCGCAGTCCATAGGTTATGTTCTCGCGGATATTCATATGGGGGAACAGCGCGTAATCCTGGAAAACCATGATCGCGTTGCGCAAATGCGATGGCACATCGTTGACCCGCTGGTCATCGATGAGAATTTCGCCCATCTCGACATTGTAAAAGCCAGCCAATGTCCTCAGCAGCGTCGTCTTGCCGCAGCCGCTGGGCCCAAGCAAGGTAGTGAAGCTCCCCCGCGGTATTTCCAGCGAGATATCGTCGAGCACCTTTGATTTTCCGAAGGTCTTGCTTACGTTGCTTATGGCGACATGAACGTTCTCCATGCCAGGGTCCTCCAGACTCAGACTTTGAACAATTGGGCTTGCTTGCCCATCAGGAGCTTCGCGATTCCGAGCGTCCCGAACGAGATGACGAGCAATACGCAGGTGAGCGCCGCGGCTTTCCCATAAAATCCATCGCTGACGAGATTCATTATGCTGAAGGTCACGACAGCGTTCTTCGACGTCGACAGGAATACGATAACGCTCAACGTTGTCACCGCCCTTATGAAGGAGATGATGAACGACGAGAAAAACGGCCCTTTTATGAGGGGTATCTCTATTTCCCTGAATATCCGCATGCTCGTGGCCCCGAGATTGCTCGCGGCGTCATTGAAGGAAGGAGATATTTGCTGCAGCGCTCCTATACCCGTCTGGTAGCCGGTGGAAATATTCCAGAAAATCATGCTGAGCACGATGATCGCCGCCGTTCCGTACATATCGATGGGCGGACGCGTAAATCCGATCGAGTACCCGATGCCAAGGAAAATTCCCGGCAATGCCGCGGGAAGGATACATGTAAAATCGACGAATCGCCGCATCAGGAATTTCTTTCGCGAGACGAGATAGGCGGCGACCATGGAAAACAACGCGCTCGAAAATCCGGCCACAATGGAGTACGACAAGCTTCTGAACAGCTCTTTCGATCGCGAGGAAATTTCCCGGAAATACCGCAGCGTTGGGCTCCAATCGTAGCCCCAGCCGTTTACGAAAGCGCCCACGAGAAGCCCAACGTAGACGAGCACTATCAAAACGGAAATGATCGCGCATATCGCAAACAACGTCCACTTGACCGCTTTCCCGGTTTTTTGGATCTCCACCTGGGCGATTTTGCCGGTCACGGTGACATAGGATCGCTTATTGACCCAATACCGCTGGAAGAAAAATATCGCGAAGGACGGTACGAGAAGGAATATCGAAAGAACGGCGGCCCCCGCGATATCCGCCCAGCCTTCCACGCGCATCCACGCCTCGGTGGCCAGCACGGAAAAACTTCCCGATATCATGATTGGATTGCCAAAGTCGGCAAGCACTTGAATCGCGACGAGGAGCGCCGCCCCCGCCACGCCGGGGCGCGCGAGCGGGAAGGTCACTGTCCGAAACAAGGCAAAGCCCGTCGCGCCGAGATTCCTTCCAGCGTGCTCGAGCATCGGCGAAATGGATTGGAGCACACCTTCCATCACGAGAAACGCGACAGGGAAAAAAGCGATGGTTTGGGCTAGCCACAAGCCATGCCATCCGAAAATATTCGTTTTGACGCCGAACATCCCCGCCGTGATCAGCCCGTTTTTCCCGAACATCATGATGTAGCTGAACGCGACCATGAAGGGCGGGGAAAAAAGCGGCAGGAGGCTTATGAGCTTGAAAATTTTTCTTCCGGGGACCTTGGTTCGCGCGACGGTAAACGCGAATATGAAACCTATCGTCGTCGCCGAGAGCGTGGATAGAATCACCATCATGAGACTGTTGAGCGCGGTACGCATATAGCGCTCGCTTTTCAGAATCGAAAGGAAATCGCCAATCTTGGGAAAGAGGAACACTTCCACGATCGGATAAATGACGAAGCCCAAGAGACAGACCACAATGAAAAGAATGGCGATTGTCAGCGATAGTTCATGCTTTCGGCGCTTCATTCACATCCCTCGATTTCTCGGGCAAAAATTCGGTCCGCCCGGATGAGCGGACCGATTCGATGATGATGGCAACAATGCGGCTGACGCTTATTTTCCGGTGATATTCGCCCATTCCTTCTTCCAGCGATCCACGTTGTCCGCCGCGGCTTTCAAGTCCCAGGGAGCCAGTTTGAGGCTCTCGAAGGGAGGCACACCGGCGGGCATCACCACGCCGCCGCGCACTGGATAGCGGAATCCATTCCTGGCGTTGATCTGCTCGGCAGCCGGCGAAAGCAGGAAATCGATGAATTTCTTTGCGGCGTCGGGGTGCGGAGCTCCTTTCAGGATGGAAGCGCATCCAATTTCGAAGCCGGTATCCTTGGGGAAAACAACGGTTATGGGCAGGTTGCCCTGCATTTTCTGCTTAAGCGCGTCGTGACCCCACGCAAATCCGACATAGGCTTCACCCTGGGCGACCAGAGGTATGGAGCCATTGGCGCCTTTGGTATATTGCGCCACGGATGGATTCAGTTTGCGCACATAATCGAATCCTGCCTTCTCGCTTCCAAGCCTGAATATCTGCGCCGCGAGCATAAGATAGGCGCCGCCGGTGGTGGCCGGATTGGAGGCGATCACTTCGCCCTTATATACCGGATTCAAAAGATCATCCCAGGTCGCCGGAGGATTGATTCCCATCGGCTTCAGCTTTTGCTCATAAATCCTGTCGTTATAGACAAGACAGAGAGCGCCGAAATACCAGCCTGTCCAATATCCATCCGGATCCATGAAAGTCGGATCGATCTTGGCCTCTTTGACGACCGGCGACTGGTATTTCTGGAGATACTTCCCCGACGCGAGCTCGGTGTGGAAGCTCGAATTTCCACCGATAAAGACATCGGCTCGCGCGTGGGCCGATTCAGCCTTGATTCTTGCAGCGATCGTCCCCGCCTCCTCTATTTGCAGGGCGATTTCCACGGGGATGCCGGTCGCCTCCCTGAAAGCGGCCGCAAGATCATTGGCGGTTTTTTCATCCAAGGCCGCGTAGATCGTCAGCGCGCTATCCGCGCCTTGCGCAAACGCATTCGCCGCCAAAAGCAAGGCGAACAGCACAATCACCACCTTCTTCATAGCTTTGCCTCCCTCTATCCATTAACCACATCGACTGTTTAGTTCGGCAGGTCGTGGCCGCAGCCACAAGACTGACGGATTACAAGCCGTGTCGGTAATATGATTTTGTGTTCGCGCGGGACATGTCTTTCCAGGATTTGCACGATCATCTCCATAGCCGCAGCCCCAATTTCATGCATAGGCTGTTGGACCGTCGTGAGCGGCGGAAGCAGGAACTCGGAAAAAAACGTATCGTCGAATCCGGTAACGGCGATATCTTCAGGAACGCGAATTCCTCTTTCCCGGCACAGCAAAATCGCCCCCAAAGCCATATGATCATTCGCGCAAAAAACCGCGTCGTAGGTATTCGCGTCGAGCGCTTCCCGAATCGCCTGGTATCCCGATGCTTTCGAGTAATCCCCATGCAGCACATCGAGTCTTTCTGGGTCGTGCCCCGCTTCGCTCAAACCAATCTTGAAACCATACAAGCGATCGTTTGAGTCGAGATTGTCTTCCGGGCCCGCGATGAAAAGGATCTTGCGAAATCTGTGCTCCGCGTAATGGCGCGCCATCTGCCTGGCTCCCCCCACGTTGTCTATCAGTATCGCGGGGGAATCGTCCTCAGTTGGCGGCTTCCCGATGAAAAGAAAGGGTATCCCACGACGCTTGAGCGCCACGAGGAAGTCGTGATCAACGGGCTGCAACCCGGTATTTCTCAGGATGAACGCATCGACCTTGTTGCTATTTACAAGGTCGTTCAATGCCTTTTTGTTGTTGCGCGTCTTCAGAAGGATGTTGTAGTTGCCTTCCTCGGCGACCGCCTCAACTCCCGTCAGCAAAGACGCGTAGTACTCGGTCATCACATCGGGGAGGAGCACCGCGATCGTCCGCGATTTTCCGCCCGACAAAGCGCTTGCGGCGCTGCTTGGGATATACCCCAGGCTTCGGATCGCATCTTCGACTTTCGCGGCGGTGGAGGGTTTCACGTTCCCTTCCTTATTCATGACACGCGACACCGTCGCTTTGGAAAAGCCGCTGAGCGAAGCGACATGGTCGATGGTGACGCGCGATTCTTCAATATTTTGTTTCATAATGTAACCGCTTTCTATATTAATCACTGTTCACCACTTGTCAAGCACAATTTTTTTAATTTATAGTTCAAACAGTGTCGCCTATCGAGCGGCCTGGAGAATCATGCTTAGAATCACGTTCATCAACGTCGGCTACGGCGATTCCATACTGCTGGAGGAATGGAAAGGATCGAAAAGAGCCTTCGCGATGCTCGTCGACGCGGGCCCGCCGTTCGAAGGCGAGCATCATGGCGATTATGGCGCGAAATCCGATCGTATCCCTCCCATCGCCTATCTCAAGGAACACGGGATTGAAAAACTCGACATCATTTTCCTAACACATTTTCATATCGATCATGTGGGGGGAATCCCGGCGGTTATGCGCGGAATTCCGTTTGGCGAGGTTTGGGCCAATTACCGCCTGCCCTCAACGCTGCCCTCTCTAGCGATCACACTCGGCTCGAAGTGCCGTCCCGAATCCGCGGTGATGCGCCGATCGCTGGAATTGCTGGATGAGATGGGCAGGCTGGCCCGCGCGAAGGGGAAGGACATAAAGCCTGTATTCCAGCATAGATTCGGGGAAAACCTTACAGCGGCCCTATCAACTGATATTTACGCCGTGAATTCCGGCTTGGCGGCAAACATGGATCGTCAGGTAAAACGCCTATACGCGAATATCGCGGCCGAAACTGAGCCGGCCCTCTTCGCGCTCGATCAAACGCAAAACGCCAGCTGCGCAGCGCTGCGGCTTTCGTACAAAGGGCGCAGCGCGCTTCTTGCGGCCGACCTTCCCCATGGCTATTGGAGCCCTCTCATCGATGGGGGGCATTCGCTCCGAGCCGATATACTCAAATTCCCGCATCATGGACAAGCCGATGGCGCGTCGCCCAAATTTGCCGCCGCGGTCGCCCCCTCACATGTCGTGTTTTGTGTTTCGGCGGACAACCCCTTCGGGTGTCCAAGACCATCCGCTTTTTCGCCTTTCAGCAAAGATGCTCACTTCCATGCTACGGAAAACATCAGCATGCCACCAATGCTTCCCTCAACCCCGCCTCACCGCGCGGTAATTTTCGAGATCCACGACGATGGGAATTTGGAGTGGAGGATTGAGGCGACTTGATCGCTCGGCGAACCAAAGCTATGTCCCAAGAGTAAAATAGAAGCAGGCTCCCTTGCCCGGTTCCGCTTCTGGCCATACGCGACCTCCATGTCTGGTCACGATCCTTTGGACGGTGACGAGCCCGATGCCGGTTCCCGAGTACTCGGTGAAGGAATGCAAGCGATGGAAGGGGGTAAAAAGCTCCCCCGCGTAAGCCATGTCAAAGCCGACACCATTATCCCTCACCCAGAAAACCGTTTCGCTCGCTCCCTCATCGGCTTTTTTCATGGATCCGATTTCCACCCTTGGCAAAGCCGATTTTGCGCTGAATTTGAAAGCGTTCTCAAACAGATTGCGCAGGAGTATTTCGGTTAGGGCAAGATCGGCGAACACACGCATGCCGGGCTCGATGACGACCTCAGGGACCGGTCCTTCCCATCCTTGCAGTATGTTCGCGCTTGTTTCGCGCGCCAAAGCGCTGAGATCGAAATACTGTCTCGCGAGCGGGAAGCGGGTCACTCTGGAAAGGCCAAGGAGGTCTTCTATGAGCTGCCCCATCCGCCTCGAGGCTTCCCTTATCCGTCGCAGATAATCACGGCCGGTATCATCCAGCGCTGCGCCGTACTTGTCCGCCAAAATCGAGCTGAAGCCCTCCGCCGCGCGCAGGGGGGCCCTTAGGTCATGCGATACCGCGTAAGAGAATGATTCCAGCTCCTTGTTGGCCGCCTCCAATTCCGAGGTCCTGAGGGAAACACGCCGCTCGAGGTCCTGGTTCAGCTTTGCTATTTCCGCCTCGGCTTTTTTCCGTTCGGCATTCTCAATCGACAGCTGCCGTGTTTTCTGGGCAACGTTCTTTTTGAGCGACCATGACCAAACTAAGGCCAGGAGCAAAAGGACAAAAAGGACTAAAATGATGATTGCCGCGTACCGGGCGATGACGAAGAAAATGGAACCCTGGGCTTTATAGGGTGCAAGCCATTTATCTTCGATTTTTCTGTATTCACCGCTCGCCATGACAGCCGATAGCCCTTGGGAGAGCTGACCCAAAAGAACGCCGCTGGAACTCGGCACCGCGTAACAGTATTCCGCCGCGAGAACAGGGGCATTTGACAGCCTAATGTTCCTTAGCTTATTTTTTTTAATGAAATACAATGCTGGTATCTGGGCGACGAGGGCATAGTCGCCCTTGCCTTCAGCAAGCGAAACCAAGGCCTCTTCCTGCGAAGCAACGCGAATAAGATTTCCCCCGAATCCTGTTTTGGTCGCGAGGTCATCCATGATATCGCCCGCCATCACGATGATGGCTTTCCCGGCTAAATCCTTAAGGAAAGCCGGCAACACAACGTCTGATCTTGCCGCGATGACATGGTTTACGACGGAGTAGGTGGACGAAAACCCATACACTCTGTCTCGTTCGGCCGTATAGAACATGCCCTGTACCGCATCAACGCTGCCCGAGCTCAGGCCTTTCCGAATATCATCCCAGCGGCCAAGGCGGATTTCGATATTGAACCCCAATTGGCGGGCAATAGCGCGGGTGAGGTCGACATTGAACCCAGCCGGCTGCCCATTTTTATCGAGATATTCATAAGGCGGGTAATTGCTGTCGCCACCCATGATAATTCTGCTGCCGGCTTGGCTAAAAGCTTCGATTTCGGAAAACCAGGTCGCGTAGAGTTCCCTGAATGTCCCGTCAGCCATGACGATCGAAAGCCCTTCATTCAAGAGAGCCAGCAGTTCCTTGTTCCCTTTTCTGGTCGCGAAGCAGAAGCTCTGCTTGAAATCCGCGAGTGGTGGGCCCGCCACTTTCAAGTTTTTAAAACCGTTGTTTTTGATGATCTGCATCGCGAGCAGTTTTTGAATGACAACGGCGTCGTACCTTCCTTCCGAAAGATTTCGTAGAGCGACCTCGAACGAATCAAGCGAGATGATTTCAGCTCCAAGCTTGGCGCGAAGAAGGTATTCTTCGGCGTTATCGCCTTTGAGAACCGCGACCTGCCTGCCGGCCAGATCGGAGGGAATTTTAATATCGGTCGTCGAATCGCGCACGATGATGGTTCCATGCATCACCAAATAGGGAAAGGTGAAGTCGTATATCGCTTCACGTTCCGGTGTTCGACCCACAAGAGGAAGCACTTCTATGCGCCCTTCCGCCAGCTTCTGCTTGATCTCGGCCCATGTGCCCGTCTCGAATACCGCCTCCCGATCCATTGCCCTCAAAGCGGCCCGGAGCAGCTCCACCGAGAACCCCGTCACGGAATTGTCTGGGTTCACGATGCAGTAGGGGGGATAGTCGTATTCGCAACCGGAAAGAATTGCTTTGCTGGAACTCTGCGCCCCGATTGTCCCGGGCAAAAGAAAAATGGCAATCGCAAACAGCGCTATGAGATGAAAAAGTCGGGCCGGATTTTTTCGCACTATAGATATCGTAATGCAGGCGATCCCCTATGTCCACTCGAAGGTGAAGTCGGGAAAAAGAAAAAACCGGCCCTCAAAAAGAGGGCCGGTTTCCGATTTAGCAGGGACAGGACTCGAACCTGTGACCTCCGGGTTATGAGCCCGACGAGCTGCCAACTGCTCTACCCTGCGTCGTGTTGACAATACATTACAGAAAACTGCAAAAAATGTCAATAGACGGAAATAGTTTGAGGGGGTCGCGGCCGTCACAGCGCGCGCTACAGTTTGAAAAGCCGATGCAGATTCGTCGTTTTCGCGACACGGTAGTGAAGATAAATGAGAAAGCCCGCGATCGGGATAAGGGCGATGGCCGTGATCGCCGACCAGCCCAAGCTGATCTTTCCAAAAGCGAAAAGATCGATGAAGGTCTCTACGCCAAGGCAGATGAGGGCGGCGCCGACGAGTATGAAAGCAAGGATATTGAGCCCCTTTCGCTTGGCGTTCCTCACCGAAAGCGCAACACCCGCTATGACGATTTCCGCGAAAATAGCGATCGGCACCGCCAAGCGCCAAGCCCAGGACATGTCGCCGGTAAAAAGCCCAAGCGCCAGGAGAAAGATCGGCATATCGAGAATGGCGAGAACATAGCGCAGGCGGGACGTTTCTCCCATGACGAGGAAAGCGGTGGCTACCACCCAGACGAAGAAGAATGCCGAAACAGGGTAAAGGGACCAGGACAGCTTGCCCGCCACGAGGATATTGATCAGCGAAAGCGCGACGATGGCGATGGAAAAGGCGACGGACAGAACTTCCCAGGCGATTTTCCGCTTTTCGAAGACAGTGAGGGATTCGGCTTCCGTCACCTCGCCGAGGAAACCCTGTCGTCGCGATGGGTGGTCGCCTTCATTCGTGTCGGGGCAGTCGGGTTCAGCTGCGGCGGTGGATCTGGGGTTTCTGGCGCCGCAAAGGGGGCAGGCCGGGGCGTTTCCGATTTCAACGCCGCAATCGGGGCAGTAGGGCATTGTTTACTCCTCGTCATCGCGGCAGCGGACGCTGACCGCGAGACCCAGGCTTCGGAGACGGCGGAAAAACAACCGTTCAAGCTCGCGCGAATGTGTCAAGCTTCCGAAGGTAACGATTAGATCATCCTTCCAAGAGATGACCGACGCATTGGTCAATGTAGTCTTGCTCGGCGCCGGGACAAAAGCGACACTCCCGAGATGCGGCACGATGCCGGGCGGCAGATGCAGCGTTCCAAGATTGGATATGAAACCGCTCAGCATTGTTTCGCCAAGCTTCGCGAATAGGATTCGCGCAGCCACATCCTTTATGAAGAGAGGGACTACCCTCACGAGGAGATTCCTCGTACCCCCGGCGTTGCGGGCAATCTGGCGGGCGATGGAGCGCGGATCGTTCTCGAGCCTCATCTGATAGTGGGCGCGCTTTACAAGTTCGTCGAAACCGCGGGCGCCCAATTGCATATTCTCGCGCAGGAGTATGAAAAGGGAAAAATTCCTGTTCGTCCTGGTCTTGAAGAATTGCCTCAGGTTGACCGGTATTTCAACGCTGATGAAGTGGTCCTTGGGGCTTTTGGGCTCCGAAAGCCACAAACTCTGCAGAGCATCGAGATACACGGCGCCCAGCAACTCCGTGATGGTCACATTCCTTTTCTTGGCCTCGCCGAGGACGGCTTGAAGATCGAGACGAGCGGTGATAACCCTGTATTGGCCCGAAGGCAAACGAGGCGCGCGCATATGCCAAGCCCGGGGATTTGGCTCTGGTATGGGGAGTTTCCCAGGGAAATGCTTCTGATAGCCATCTTCATATTCTTCTTTATCAGGCTGTGTTTCGATCGGAAAAATGTCCGAATATTCCCCTTCGCCTATCGTCGCGCCAGGCTCGATCCCTTTCAAGGCAAAATATCTGACGAGGAGGGTTTTTAGGAAGGACATCCCTCCCGTGCCATCGGTCAGCGCGTGGGAAAATTCCACCGCGATTCGATTGTCCAAGGAGCGAACCCTGAACATTCGCGTTCCGCGTCGATTTATGTTCCAGTGCTGGGAGGGGCTGCCTTCATCGGGGAAAGCCTGGGGACTCGTGTGGCATTGGTCAAGATAGTACCAAAAGAATCCGCGCTTCAAGTTCACGTTGAAATAGGGAAAACGGTTTGCGGTCTCGGCGAGGGCGTGATTCAGGAGGACTAGGTCGACAGGCTCATCGAGGCTCACTTCGACCCTAAAAAGCCCGCTGCTTATTTCATCCGTGACGGCGGGCATGATGACGCCCGCGTTGTCGAGACTGTACCAGGCTCCCGATTCATCAACTTGCTTTGTGTGGATGAAACGTTGGCTCTTGTCAACCGCCATGGTTAATTATAGGAACGGTACATAAGGAAACACAAGTACGAGCATGATCATCACGACGAGGGCCGGCAGAAAGTCGGCCGTCTTCAATTTCTTTATGTCGAGAAGGCCGAAACCTATCATGAGCACAAGGGCTCCCCCTATTCCGGTGAGTTCCGCGAGCATGATGTTGGTGACGAAAGGTTTGACCCATACAGAAAGGAGCGTGAGGACTCCCTGGTAGATGAGGACGGAGAAAGCCGAGAAGATGACGCCTGGCCCCATCGCTCCCGCAAAGATGATGGACATGAAACCATCGAGAACGCTCTTTGTTAGAAGGATTGAGTAGTCGCCCTCGGTGCCCGCCTTGAAAGATCCAACGATGGCCATTGCCCCCGCGCAATAGAGAACCGAGGCGTTGAGAAAACCGGCAGCGAAGGTGGAGCCTTCGGACTTTTTGTCGAAGCGTTGCTTGAGACGCTCGCCCAGCCTCATGATGCCGCCTTCGATGTCGAGTATGGTGCCGGCGAGCCCTCCCAGGATGAGGGCAATCGCAAAGGCGAGAAGGTGGGTGGTTTTCAGGACCATCTGGATGCCTATCGTGAGCGAGGTGATTCCGGAGGCGGCATAGATGATGTTTTGGTAGCGCTCCTTCAAGCCTCTTCTGAGGATGAGGCCTGCGATGGATCCTATGATGACGGCGAGCGCATTGATGACAGTGGCGATCATTGGACACCTTCCGCGGAGGTCATGCAGAAACCTTCATGGTTGACCCCGGTCGCGGAAGTATAGCATAATCGAATTCTGGAAGGGGAGCCTATGCACAGTAAATTTCAAGTTCATCCCAAGGGCGCTAAGCGATTCCGCGCGATAGGCGCCACTATTGCCGCCATGTTTTTCGCGGTGATTCTATCGGTATCCTGCGCGACGAAGCTTCCCCCCATCCCTGAGGATATCAGCTCGGCCGAAATAATCCAGAAGGCTCAGGAGCGATCCGATATCAACGATTGGAAGGGCGCCCAATATTACTACAAAGCCCTTCTGGAAAAATTCCCCAACGACCAGGCTCTCGTCGTGACGGCTATGTATGAATTGGCTTTCATAGAGTACAAGCAGGGTCATTACGAGGCCGCCAGGGCGGGATTTACCGCCGTTCTGGAGAAATATGCGTCCCCCGAAGGCTCCACCTTACCGCAGACCTGGAAGATATTGGCGGAAAAAGTGATGGCGAAGCTCCCCCCATCCACGATGAAATAAGCCGCGCGAAAGCCTACGCGACCGCGGCTTTGTGTTGGGTTTCAGCCTCTCTCATTCGAAGGTCGACAGGTCGTCGGCAACCTCCAGCCATTCCTCGTTCAGCGCCGAAGCTTCGGTTTCGAGTTCGGTGATTGAGGCGAGGATTTTTTTCACTTTGATGCCATCGGAATAATTGGCCGGGAGAGCCATGGCGTTTTCCAGGGCTTTCTTTTCAGCGGAGACGGCCATGAGCCTTCCGAGGATTTCCTCCTCACGCTTTTTCAATTTGCGATAGCGGGCTTTTTTCGCCTTTTCGTCGTCCCAGGACGCGGACTGCTGTGGAAGGACAAGGGTCGCCGCGCTTCTTGCGGGATCGGGCTGGGGCTGGTCGGGCGAGGCGGCGGCCGCCAGCGCCGCTTTCTTCTCAAGATAATAGGCGTAATCGCCGTAATAAAGCCGGGGTGTGGTGCCCGCCTCAAGTTCGAGGACCATGTCGGCGAGTTCGGCGATGAAGCCCCGATCGTGTGACACGAAAAGAACGGTGCCCTCGAAGCTTCTCAAGGCTTCCAGCAGGACATCCTTGGACGTGAGATCGAGATGGTTGGTGGGCTCGTCCAGAATAAGGAGATTGGCCGGATGGAGAAGCATCTTCAAAAGCGCCAGGCGCGAACGCTCCCCACCCGATAGCACCGAAACAGGCTTTTCGACCTCATCGCCCCTGAAAAGGAAGGCACCGAGCATATTTCTGAGCTTTGGGTTGAGCTCGTTGGGGCAGACGGTTTCCGCCTCCTCTTCAACCGTTCGCTCAGAAGACATCTTTTCAGCCGAATCCTGGGCGAAATAGCCTATCTCTATGCCGGAGCCCAGGGTGATGGAGCCTTCGAAATTCCGATCCGTGCCGGCGATGAGGCGCATGAGTGTCGATTTGCCCGCCCCGTTCGGGCCGACGAAAGCGATCTTGCGGCCGCGTTCTATCTCGAGCGACAGCTTGTCGATGACCCGCAGCTCGCCATAGGATTTGCCGAGGTTTTCGATCCGCACCGAAATCTTCCCCGAGCGGGGCGCCGGGGGAAACTTGAAATGGATGTGCTTCATCCCCTCCGGTATCTCGATCGGGATGATTTTATCCAGCATCTTGATGCGGCTCTGAACCTGGGCCGCCTTGGATTCCTTGTACCGGAATCGGCGAACGAAGTCCTCGATCTTCTGAATCTCTTCCTGTTGGCGTTCCCAGGATTCGAAAATAGCCTCGAGTTCCTTCGAGCGACGGTTTTCGTAGCCCGAATACGTACCCGGATAGCGTGACAGCTTGCCATTGAAAAGCTCATAGACTTCGCTGATCGTGACATCCAGAAAATAGCGGTCGTGGGAGACGAGAAGAACGCCGCCCCTATAGTCGCGAAGAAAGGTCTCGAGCCATGTGCGGGCCTCAAGGTCGAGGTAGTTCGTCGGCTCGTCGAGGAGCATGATATCCGGATCTTCGAGGAGGACCTTGGCGAGGGCGAGGCGCATCTGCCAGCCGCCCGACAGCTCTCCGGTTTTCTTCAGAAAATCGCGATCGGAGAATCCCAAGCCTCTAAGCACTTCGGCGATGCGCTCGGCCCTCCTGAAGTAGCCTGAGGACTCTACCGCGCGCCCGATGTCGTCGAACTCCTCGAGGAGGCGGCCCGTCTGCCTGTCATCAATATCCTTCGCCTGGAGCCTGTGTCCCAGATCTTCCTGACGGGCAATCATGTCCGCGATGTGGGAAAAGGCGGTTTCCGCTTCCTCGAGCACCGTGCCGCGGCCCAGGACGACATTGGTTTGAGGAAGGTAGCTTATCCTCGCGCCCTTGGTTATCGCTATTTCGCCGGTATCGGCCTTGAATTGGCCGACCGCTATCTTCATGAGCGTGGATTTGCCCGCGCCATTTGGACCGGCCAAGGCGGCCCTGGAGCCTTCCATCAGCGTGAGGGTGGCCGATTTGATGAGATCCCTGGCCCCAAAGGCCACACTTATATTGCTTAATTGCACGAAGGCCATTGGATTCCGCCCTGGGTTACTGATTTCCGGGGAGGTTGAAGGTCGCCATCCCCAGCTTTTTGTCGATATCGGTCAGGGGCAGTCCTGGAGGCGCAAGCGTTGCCTTCGCGAGCGTGAGCCCTTTCGTCTCAAGTCGATAGACATAATCCGATCTCTGTCCCGTCGAGTCGGGATACAGCGAAAAACCTCCCTGCCAGAGTTTCGCCAGATCACCGGAAAGTCTGAGGCCAAAAGTGATCGCACCTTTCTGCCCAGGCGCGCTGTCATCGGCCGAAGGCGGGAAACCAGCGGGCAGGAATAAGGTATCCTTCCATGAATAAAGCCCGCTTGGCCACATTTCCAGGGTCCCCGCGGAGGGGGATGAGTACTTCAGGATTCCCGTTCCATCATCCTTCATTTTGCTATTCGCGACGGCAGCCTCAAAGAAACGTCTCGAGGCATCCGAGCGTCTGGCTTCTTCTGATCGGATAGCCTCGCGGATATCCTTGTCCACGACGATAAAACGGATAAAATTGTCGCCCGGCTTCCATCCGGCAAAATCCTCTGGCAGAGCTTCGCCCGCGAGGCCCCATGAGGCGAGCAGGCTGCTGTCGCTCTCGAGCTTGATCCTCAGATCGGTCGATTCGAATACCGTCCAATCCCCTTCCTGCGAGATGGCTGAGTACGGGAAAACCTTGGATACGGCCGGCAGCTCTACGCGCACTTGCTTGTTGATGGCATCGCCGAACAGCCCGAACCGGAGAGAGAAATAATCCAAGTCCACGGTCGTTTCGTCGAGCATCGAGGCGTACCAGGCAGGCCTCCAGGTGCGCGAGAAAATCGTGTTGACCGCCGCGGAATCCGTCTGCGCCACCTTTTGGTCCGGCGCGTTGCCGGAATTTTCATCGAATATGCGCACCGTGTAGCTGAAAACATAGCCCCGCGTTCCATCCAAGGTCAGGACTTCATACCAGTCGCCCGGCAATTTTTCCGATCCCGTATAGACCGCTTCCCCATCGACCCGTTTCAAGGCCTTGACCATTTCGCTTTCCCGGAGCCGATATACGCGCTTGCCCGTATTCGTGGGGGCATCCCTTACCGGAAGCCCATCGCGGTCGGCGATTAGGTAGATGGAGGCCAAATCGGCCATCTGCGCGGCTCGTTTCGCGGCGGCGCTCTTTGAAGCGAACATTTCGATCTGCCAGAGCGGGACTTCCAATCGCTCCTTGGACCCATCCCCCAAACCGATCACGAAAACCTTGGTGATATTGGATTTCAGGTAGACGGGAATAATGCTTCCCGCTTTCGCGCTGGTTCCTTTTACCGTCCAGAGTACGAAGCCCCAGCCGATACGGGGTGAACAAGACGCGAGCGACGAGAGGATGATGACGGCAAGGATCAGAAACGGCGCCCGGCGTCGCATCGAATGCGATAGCGTAAAAATTCCCCCTGTTTTCATTCGGGGAAAGTGTACACCGCGAGGAGCTTTTTGGTAAAGGCGCGATCAGCGGTAGTAAAACGCTGGATTTGTGGTATCATGTTTGAATCAATTTTCCAAGGAGATGGGCACATGAAGGGAGACGACGCGAAGGCAGCCTCTGCCACGAATCCGGTCGCCGCCATAGAAATAGGCTCAACGGGAATACGTTTGCTGATAGCCTCGATCGACGCGTCGGGCGGCATCAAGGTGCTTGATAGGGCGGGCAAGCCCAGCAGGATTGGCCGGGATGTATTCACGCAGGGGAATATCGGCAGGGATGCCATTCGGGAAAGCATCGCCGTGCTCGCATCGTTCCGGGAGTTGCTTCACGGCTATGGCATTTCGCCCGATGAAGCCAAGGTCATAGGAACAAGCGCCCTCCGCGAGGCGTCCAACAAGGATACCTTTGTCGACAGGGTGGCCCTGCAAACCGGTTTCAAAATCAGGGTAGTCGAAGATATCGAAGAAAACCATCTCATGTATCTCGCTGTCCAGCAAGCCCTGCAAGATGAGCGGAAACTGCTTTCCCGCTCGAACTCGATGATTCTGGAAGTCGGCGGAGGTACCACGGAAATCATGCTGCTCCGACGCGGCAAGATGGTGTCCAGCCACAGCCTTCATATAGGGACGCTCAGGCTAGATGAGCAGATGCGAGAGGCGGGAGCCTCGAAGAATTATCTCCAGGAATATCTCGAAAGCAATATAAAGACGGCGTGTGATCTCATGGCCGAGGAAATTCCTCTCGAAACGGTAAAATCCTTCATCGTGATCGGCTCGGACGCGCGCTTTGCGGCGTATTGCATTTCCGGCAAAAATTTTGGCGCCTATTCCATGCTCGAGCGAGACCAATTCATCTCCTTCGTGGATTCCATCTCCAAGCTTCCCATAGAAGAATGCATCGCCATCTATCATTTGCCGTGGGCCGAAGCCGAGGGTCTCGCGCCCGGCCTGGCGATCGAGTCACTCTTCTTGGCCAGGACAGGCGCGGAACTAGTTATTGTCCCCAACGTCTCGATCAGGGAGGGCCTCCTTCTCGCGGAAGTGCGGGGTCTGGACCCCGCGGTCGAAGAGGAACTCAAACGACAGGTCGTCGCTTCAGCCCAGGCCTTGGGCAAGCGTTACCATTACGATGAAATGCACGCGCGAAGCGTGAGCGGGCTGAGTCTCGCCATTTTCGACGCGCTTTCGAATGAGCATGGACTTGGCTACCATGAGAGGCTGCTCCTCGAGACCGCGGCCATCCTCCATGATATCGGAACCTACATCCGTTCCTCGGGTCATCACCGGCACGGCGAATATATTGTGTCGAACTCGGAAATTTTCGGACTCAACAGGAGCGACATCAATATCATATCCAATGTCGTCAGATATCACCGCCGCACTCCCCCGGCACCCACCCATGTGAATTATATATCCCTCCCAAGGGAAGACAGAATCATCGTCATGAAGCTTTCCGCCATACTCCGCGTCGCGGACGCCCTCGACAGAAATCATTCGGGAAGAGTGGTCGACGCTTCTTTCGAAAAGAATAGCGACAAGTTCATCATCAGGTCCGCGAAAAATCTCGACTTCTCTCTGGAAAGGCTTTCGCTCGCCGACAAGGGTGATCTCTTCGAGGATGTTTTCGGTCTCGTCCCGACGATACTGTGAGGCGGCAATGAGCGATTATCCAGTCCTTAACCGCGAGCTTTCCTGGATCGAATTCAACGCGCGGGTGCTGCAGGAAGCTCTGAAAGAATCCTGGCCAACCCTGGAGCGCCTGAAATTCCTGGGGATCGTTTCCTCCAATTTTGACGAGTTCTTCATGGTACGCGTCGCTGGACTCAAAGCCGCGATCGGCCGCGACGACCGCACGCCCGACTCCTCTGGCTCGACGCCCGGCCACATTCTCGAGCTGGTGTCTGCCCGCGTCAGAGAGCTGGCGGAGCGGCAGCACCGCTGTCTCGTCGAGGATGTCCTTCCTTCACTAGCGGCCGCGGGACTGGAAATCGTATCGCCCTCGAGCTGGAACCCCGCTGAAAAGCGCTATCTGGAAGTTTACTTCAATGAGCAGGTATTTCCCCTGATTACTCCCTTGCGCATCGAGGATGACGCCTTTCCTTCCACCGGGAACCTGCAGATCCACTGCGCTTTCGAACTCGAGACCGAAGATGGCAATAAAGTCTACGCCGTCGTCCAGGTACCCAAGAATTCCGGGCGCTTCATACCTCTTCCGAAACAGAACGAGGACGATTCGGAGGGCCTTCGCTTTTCCCTCATCGAAGACCTTATAATAAGCTTCGCCTCGCGACTTTTCCCCGGGCACAAGGTAAACGGCTCCCTGGTCTTCAAGGTGACGAGGGACGCGGATTCGGGAGTCGATGAAAACAGGCAGGAGGATTTCCTCACGGCCATGGAAGAGGTGCTGGCGGGA
>Ga0172375_10005684_pt1 | contig 17854 bp, 15 predicted proteins | sample LakKiv1m_FD_114537 | JGI IMG/M metagenome (GOLD analysis project Ga0172375, IMG submission 114537) | Freshwater microbial communities from Kabuno Bay, South-Kivu, Congo - kab_092012_11.1m | ecosystem: Environmental > Aquatic > Freshwater > Lake | place: Democratic Republic of the Congo...
CGACATCCCCGAGGAGGACCGCGACTACTACCTGGAGCGGATCTACCCCTCCTTCGGCAACCTGGTCCCCCGCGACATCGCCTCCCGCCAGGCCAAGAACGTCTGCGACGAGGGTCGCGGCGTCGGCCCGATGGTCGGCGACTTCCGGCGCGGCGTCTACCTCGACTTCGCCGACGCGATCAAGCGTCTCGGCGAGGACGCGGTCCGGGAGAAGTACGACAACCTCTTCGACATGTACGAGCGGATCACGGGTGAGAACCCGTACGAGGTCCCGATGCGGATCTACCCCGCCGTGCACTACGTGATGGGCGGCCTGTGGGTGGACTACCACCTGCAGTCCAACATCCCGGGCCTGTTCGTGACGGGCGAGGCGAACTTCTCCGACCACGGCGCCAACCGCCTCGGCGCGTCCGCGCTGATGCAGGGGCTCGCCGACGGCTACTTCGTCCTGCCGAACACCATCCGCGACTTCCTCGCCGACGGCCCGTTCGAGGCGATCGACGAGAGCCACCCGGCGGTCGTCGAGGCGCGGCAGTCCGTGGAGGACCGCATCCAGCGCTTCCTCTCCATCGGCGGCACCCGCTCGGCCGACTCCTTCCACAAGGAGCTCGGCAACATCATGTGGGAGTACTGCGGCATGGAGCGCACCGAGGACGGGCTGCGCAAGGCGATCGACATGATCCGCGAGCTCAAGGCCGAGTTCTGGAGCAACCTCAAGGTCCTCGGCACCGCCGACAGCCTCAACCAGTCGCTGGAGAAGGCCGGCCGCGTGGCCGACTTCATCGAGCTCGGCGAGCTCATGTGCATCGACGCGCTCAACCGGCGCGAGTCCTGCGGCGGCCACTTCCGTGCCGAGTCGCAGACCGAGGACGGCGAGGCGCTCCGCCACGACGACGAGTTCGCCTACGTCGCCGCCTGGGAGTGGGGTGGCGAGGACGGCCAGCCCGTGCTCCACAAGGAAGACCTGATCTACACCGCCATCGAGATGAAGCAGAGGTCGTACAAGTGAGCGGCATGAACCTCACCCTCAAGATCTGGCGTCAGCCCAACGCCGCGAGCGAGGGCGCCATGCACACCTACGAGGTCTCGGGCATCTCCACCGACATGAGCTTCCTGGAGATGCTCGACGTCCTCAACGAGCAGCTGAACGAGGCCGGCGAGGAGCCGGTCGCGTTCGACTCCGACTGTCGCGAGGGCATCTGCGGCACCTGCTCGCTGATGATCAACGGCGACGCGCACGGCCCGGAGGTCACCACGACCTGCCAGCTGCACATGCGCTCGTTCAAGGACGGCGACACCATCACCATCGAGCCGTGGCGCGCCGACGCCTTCCCGGTCGTCCGCGACCTGTGCGTCGACCGCAGCGCGTTCGACCGGCTCATCCAGGCCGGTGGCTACATCTCCGCCAACACCGGGTCCGCGCCCGAGGCCAACTCGGTCCCCGCGCCGCGCGACAAGGCCATGCGGGCCTTCAACGTCGCCACCTGCATCGGCTGCGGCGCCTGCGTGGCGGCCTGCCCCAACGGCTCCGCCTCGCTGTTCGTCGGCGCGAAGATCACCCACCTGGGCGAGCTCCCGCAGGGCCAGCCCGAGCGGTCCAGCCGCGTCGCGGGAATGGTCGCCCAGCACGACCACGAGGGCTTCGGCGGGTGCACCAACATCGGCGAGTGCGCCGCCGCGTGCCCCAAGGAGATCCCGCTCGACGTGATCAGCCAGCTCAACAAGGACCTGCGCACGGCGATCCGCGAGGGCTTCTGACCCGCTTCCCGACCGCCGTCCGTACGACGCCCCCCGGCCACCCGATGGCCGGGGGGCGTTCACGTTCCGCGGCCACCGTGGGGGCATGCGCGTCGCGATCGTCACCGACAGCTTCCACCGCACCGGGGTGCCCGCCGACGAGGTGACCCACGCCGTCCGGCACACGCTCGACCACCTGGTCGACCACGGCCACGACGCCGTCGTCGTGGCACCCGGACCGGGCCTGGCCGACTACCGCGGGGTGCCCGTGGTGCGCACCGGCGTGGCCCACCCACGCGTCGTCGCGAGGGCTTTGGCCCGCAGCGGTGCCGACCTGGTCCACCTGCCCTCGCCGAAGCTGCTCGGCGCGGCGGGTCTCGTCGCCGCGCGCCGCCTCGGCATGCCCGTGCTGGCCAGCCACCACACCGACGTCACGTCCCGGGCCCGCCAGCGCTGGGTCCGCGAGGTGTACGCCCGCGCGGACCGCACCCTCGCGCCCTCCCGCTCCGCCGTCGAGCACCTCACCGTGCTCGGAGCGAGCGACGTCCGGCTCTGGCAGCCCGGCATCGCCCTGGACCTGTTCTCACCGGCGATGCGCGACCCGCACCTGCACGCCCACTGGTCGCGCGCGTCTCGCCGCGGGGGTGCCCGGGTGGTCGTCGGCTACGTCGGCGCACTCAAGCGCGACAAGCAGGTGCGCCGCCTCGTGGAGCTCGCCTCCGTGCCCGGGATCCGGCTGGTCGTCATCGGCGAGGGCCCCGAGCAGGCCTGGCTCGCCGACCGCCTCCCCCACGCCCACTTCACCGGGCCGTTGGGCCGGGACGCGCTGGCCCACGCCATGGCGTCCCTCGACGTCCTCGTCCACCCCGGCGAGAGCCAGACGTTCTGCCACGCGGTGCGCGAGGCCCAGGCCAGCGGTGTCGCCGTCGTCGCCCCCGCGGCCGGCGGCGCGGTCGACGCCGTGCGCCACGACCGCACCGGTCTGCTCTACGACCCCGCCGAGCCCCGCGAGCTGCGCGCGGCGGTCGGCGCCCTCGTCACCTCGCCCGCCCTGCGCGACCGGCTCGCCCGGACCGCGCTCACCGTCCCCCAGCGGGACTGGCCGACCGCGTCCGCCGAGCTCGTCGCCCACGCGGCGGACCTGGCCGCGCGCTCCCTCGGCACCCGCGCCGCCTGAGCGCTCAACCGCCCAGGTCGTAGCGCCGCGACGGCTGCCACCCGGTCGTCGCGTCGTGGTGGTAGAGCCAGAAGTGGTCGCACTCGAAGGCGCAGTCGAAGTCGGCGAGCTCGTCGAAGGCCCGGTCGAGGCGATCCTCGGCTAGATCGTGCGCGACGGTCACGTGCGGGTGGTACGGGAAGGCCAGGTCGACGGCCAGCGGGCCGCGCCGCACCTGCGCGGCCAGCGTCTCGCATCCGGAGATCCCCTCGGCGAGCGCGACGAAGACCACCGAGGAGACCGGACGGAAGGTGCCGGTCCCGCGGAGGTGGACCCGGAAGGACCCGTGGTGGTCGGCGGCGTCGGCGAGGTGGGCGTCGACCTCCGCCAGGGCCTCGTCGGCGACCTCGGTTGGCGGCACCAGGGTGATGTGGGTCGGGATCATGCGCGCCGTGGCGTCGCCGAGACCCTCGCGGTAGTCCTGGAGCCGCCCGGCCCAGGGCTCCGGGATCGCGATGGAGACGCCGATGGTGGGCACGACCGCCTCGACCTCAGCTCCGGGGGAGGAAGCCGACGCGGTCGTAGACGTCGGCCAGCGTGCGGTCGGCGACCTGCCGGGCCCGCTCGGAGCCGTCGTGGAGGACGCGGTCGAGCTCGGTGCGGTCGTCGAGCAGGGCGAGGGTGCGGTCGCGCAGCGGCGTCACGAAGGAGACGACCGCGTCGGCGAGGTCACCCTTGAAGGTGCCGTAGCCCGCGCCGTCGTACTCCTTCTCCAGCGCCTCGACCGAGCGACCCGTGAGGGCGCTGAAGATGGTGAGGAGGTTGGACACCCCGGGCTTGGCCTCGGGGTCGAAGCGGACCTCCGCGCCGGAGTCGGTGACCGCCGAGCGGATCTTCTTCGCCGAGACCGACGGCTCGTCGAGCAGGTCGATGATGCCGGCCGGCGAGGACGCGGACTTCGACATCTTCGCGGTGGGGTGCTGCAGGTCGAAGATCTTCGCCGTCTCCTTGAGGATGTACGGCTCCGGCAGGCGGAAGGTCTTCTTGAAGCGTGCGTTGAACCGCTGCGCCAGGTCGCGCGTCAGCTCGAGGTGCTGGCGCTGGTCCTCGCCGACGGGCACGTAGGCGGGCCGGTAGAGCAGGATGTCGGCGGCCTGGAGGATCGGGTAGGTGAACAGGCCGACGCTCGCGGCCCCCTCGCCGCCCTTGGCGGACTTGTCCTTGAACTGCGTCATCCGGCGCGCCTCGCCGAAGGCGGTCAGGCAGTTGAGGACCCAGGCCAGCTGCGCGTGGGCCGGCACCTGCGACTGCACGAACAGCGCCGAGCGGGCGGGGTCGATGCCCATGGCGATCAGCTGCGCGACCGAGCGGTGGGTGCGTTCCCGCAGCACCTTCGGGTCGTGCTCGACGGTGATCGCGTGGAGGTCGGCGATCATGACGAAGGCGTCGTGGTCCGCCTGGAGGTCCACCCACTGCCGCAGCGCACCGAGGTAGTTGCCGAAGTGGAAGGAGTCACTGGTGGGCTGGATGCCCGACAGGATCCGGGGTCGCGCGGCGGGTGCGCTGGACGACGTCGACATGCCCGCCATCATCCCTCATCGCCGGGCTCGGCCGCGTCGCCGGGGGCGGGCGCCGGCTCCGGCAGGCGGACCACCCGGACGCGCTGCACCCGACGCCCCTCGACCGAGACGACGGTGAGGCGGAACCCCTCGTGGTCGACCTCGTCGCCGTCGCGCAGCACGCGGCCCAGTCGCTGCATCAGGAAGCCGGCCACGGTCTCGTAGGGACCCTCGGGCAGCTCCAGCCCCGTCTCGTCCTCGAAGTCGTCGAGGTTGAGGAGCCCGTCGACCTCCACGACGTCGCCCGCGCGGGTCGTGGGGTGGTCGGCGACGTCGTACTCGTCGCGGATGTCGCCGACGAGCTCCTCCATGAGGTCCTCCATCGTGACGATGCCGGCGGTGCCGCCGTACTCGTCCGCGACGATCGCGAGGTGCTGACCCTCCCGGCGCATGTCGGTCAGGGCGGCCAGCAGCGGGCGGGTCCACGGCAGGGTGAGCGCCGGGCGGGCGAGCTCGCCGCACCGCACCGAGCGACCCACCATGTCGGGGTCGAGCAGGTCCCGGACGTGGACGAAGCCGACGACGTCGTCCGAGGTCGCCCCGATGACCGGGTAGCGGGAGTGGGGCTTGGCGATGGCGTCGCGGGCCGCCTTGTGCACGGGCGTGCTGGCGTCGAGGAAGTCGACCTCGGTGCGCGGGATCATCACCTCCCGCAGCTGGCGGTCGCCGGCCTCGAAGACGTCCTCGACGATCCGACGCTCCTCCTCGCCCAGCGTCTCGTGGGCGTGCACGAGCTCGCGGAGCTCCTCCTCGCTCATCTGCTCCTTCTGCGCCTCCGGGTCACCCCCGAAGAGGCGGACCAGCGCGTTGGTGGAGATCGAGAGCAGCCAGATCACCGGCCGCGCCAGGCGCGAGATCCGGTCGATCAGCGGGCCGAGCGCCAGCGAGAACGCCTCCGCGCGCTGCAGCGCGAGCCGCTTCGGCGTCAGCTCGCCCAGCACCAGCGACAGGTAGGAGATGAAGATCGTCACCAGCACAAGGGCCGCGGGGTCGGCCGCTCCGGTGGGGACCCCGAGGTCCCGCAGCACGGGCGCGAGGTCGCCGGCGAGGGTGGCACCGCCGAACGCCGCCGACAGGAAGCCCATCAGCGTGACGCCGATCTGCACCCCCGACAGGAAGCGGTTGGGGTCGGCGTTGAGCTCGGCGACGGTCTGGCCCCGACGGCCCCGCGACGCGAGCGCCTTCGCCTGCGAGTCGCGCAGCGACACCAGGGCGATCTCGGCGGCGGCGAACACGCCGCCGACGAGCACGAACACCAGGACCAGGGCGAGGTTGGCGAGGGTGTCGCTCACGCGCACCCCCGCCTGGGCGGGTCATCCGGCATGGCTCCCAGCATAGGGGCCCTAGGCTCGGGGCCGTGCTGACGCCGTGGGGTGCCGAGGTCGACCCCGCCGCGCCCTGGCCCGAGCACCCTCGGCCCCGCCTCGTGCGCGACGGATGGGTGTCCCTGAACGGGTGGTGGGACCACACCGTGCGGCCGACGTCGGCCCCCGCGCCGGTGGACCGCGCCGACTACGACGCCGGCATCGTGGTGCCCTACTCCCCCGAGGCCGCGCTCTCCCGCAGCTGGCGCGTGGGTCGACCCCTCGGGACCGGCGAGACCCTGTACTACCGCCGTACGGTGGTGGTGCCCCAGGAGCTGCGGACCGACGACCGTCGCCTGCTGCTGCACCTCGGCGCCGTCGACCAGACCTGCGTCGTCGCCGTCGACGGCCGCGAGGTCGGCCGCCACGACGGTGGCTTCTGGCCGTTCACGATCGACGTGACCGACGCGCTCGTACGGGGCTACGGCGAGCTGACCGTCGCCGTCACCGACCCGACCGAGTCCGGCACCGGCGCCCGCGGCAAGCAGCGCCGGGACGCGGGCTGGATCTGGTACCCCGCCCAGTCCGGCATCTGGCAGAGCGTGTGGCTCGAGGCCGTCCCCCGGACGTACGTCACGGACGTCGAGGTGCTCCCCCTCCCGGACCTCGCCGACCCGGCGCGCACCGTCGTCGAGGTGACGGTCCACAGCAACGCACCGGCGCGCGCCCGGGTGCGGATCGGCGAGACCGAGGTCGACGGCCCGACCAGCCTCCCGCTGCGGGTGCCGCTGCCCCACGCGCGCCTGTGGTCGCCCGACGACCCGCACCTGTACGACGTCGACGTCTCCCTCGCCCCGCCCACCGGCCCGGCGGACCGGGTGACGTCCTACGTCGGCGTCCGCACGATCGGCGTCGGAGCCGACCCGGACGACCCCGCGGGGCCGGTGCGGTTCCTGCTCAACGGCCGGGTGCAGCCGATGGTCGGGGTGCTCGACCAGGGCTACTGGCCCGACGGGCTGCTCACCCCGCCCTCGGACGCCGCGCTGGAGGCCGACGTCCGGACAGTGCGCGAGCTCGGCTTCACCGTCCTGCGCAAGCACGTGAAGGTCGAGCCGCAGCGGTTCTACCACCACTGTGACCGGCTCGGCGTCCTGGTGTGGCAGGACCTGCCCAACGGCGGCGGGCGCTATCGCCACTCGGTCACGGTCCTGCCGGCAAAGCGGCCGGTGCGCCTGCCCGACCGGGGCCGGACGGCGTACGCCCTGCTCGGCCGCAGCGAGGCCGCGGGCCGAGCCGCGTTCGAGCGGGACCTGCGGCGCACGGTCGACCTGCTGGCGGGGCACCCGAGCGTGGTCACGTGGACCGTCTTCAACGAGGGCTGGGGCCAGTTCGACGCCCGTCGCCTGACGGCGCTGCTCCAACGGCTCGACCCCACCCGCCCGGTCTGCCCGGTGAGCGGCTGGCACGACCAGGGCGGCCGGGAGCGGCGCGCGCTGGGCCAGGTGCGCTCGCTGCACGTCTACCTGCGCCCGGTCCGGCTGTCGCGGCGGCTGCGGCGCCGCGAGCGCGCGCGGGGTCGAGCCGTCGTCCTGGGTGAGTACGGCGGCTTGCACCTCGCCGTCCCCGGCCACGTGCCCGCGAGCGGTGAGGAGCCGTTCGGCTACCGCTCCGTGGCCGACGAGGCCGAGCTCGCCGACGCCCTGGCGACCCTCGAGCGCGAGGAGATCGGGCCGGCGCGGGCGGCGGGGGTCGCGGCGACGTTCTACACCCAGCTCACCGACGTCGCCGCCGAGGTCAACGGCCTGCTCACCTGGGACCGGCGGGTGCGCAAGGTCGCGCGCTACCCGGGCCCGCCGACGGACCCGGCCTGACGTCAGTCCGTCAGGCGCGGGTCGCCGACCACGCACAGGACGAGACCGGCGGGGTCGCGCAGCACGCGCCAGAAGCGACCGCCACCCGCCGCCTCCTGCGCACCGAGCGCCCGCAGGTCGTCGACCGCACCGTCGAGCGCGGAGGTGTGCAGGTCGAGGTGGAAGCGCGCGGGTCCGTCGCCGATCTCCTGGGACAGGACGGTGAAGGGGATGGTGTCCGGGGCGGCCCACCAGCCGAACTCCGGCAGGTCCTCGGAGCGGGTGTGGTCCCACCCCCACAGCGCCGTCCAGTAGGCCATCTCCGCCGCGTGCTGGTCGCTCGGGGCGTCGATGCACAGGTGGTCGAGGGCCGAGCGTGCCCCCGAGGGCCCGGCAGCCGGCGCCGGTCGCCGCGACGCATCGTGGGTGACGAAGCAGTGCACCAACCCGGCCGGTGACGCCACCACGGCGTAGCTCGCCTCGGGCCGGGCGAGCAGCCGACCGCCGGCGCCCTCGGCCTGGGCGACGGCGGCGTCCACGTCGTCGACGTGCAGGTCGAGGTGCACCCGCGCCTCGCCCTCCATGATCTTCTGCACCTTCAGGACGGCATCGCCGTCGGTCGGCACGATCGTGACGAACTCCTCGCGCGCCCCGCGGGCCGGCGACACGCGAGCGCCCAGTGCCTCGGCCCAGAAGCGGACCGTGGCCTCGTACGCCTCGTCCGGCACGTCGACGAACGCGGTGATCCAGCGGGGGGTCGCGGCGGTGTGCATGACCGCACCGTACGCCCGACGTCCCGCCTCAGCGCAGACCCAGCACGTCCGAGCCGATCGTGACGACGAATGCCGAGACGACGAGGATGAAGAAGACCCGGACGAAGCGGGCGCCGCGCGCCACGGCCGTGCGGGCGCCGACGTACCCCCCGACCAGGTTGGCCGCGCCGAGCACCAGCCCGACCTGCCACAGCACCGCGCCCTGCGGCACGAACACGCAGAGCGCGGCGACGTTGGTGGCCCAGTTGGCCATCCGCGCCTTCGCGGAGGCCTCGAGGAAGTTGTAGCCGAGCAGACCCACGAGGGCGAAGACGAAGAAGGAGCCCGTCCCGGGCCCCAGGGCGCCGTCGTAGAACCCCACGACCGCGCCCGCCGTCATCGCGGCGAGGGTGTGGCGGCGACCCGCCCACCGCAGCGCGGTGACCTCGCCGAGATCCGGCTTCAGCACGACGTACGCCCCGACGACGACGAGCACGACCAGGATGATCGGGTCGAAGGCCGAGCGCGGGACGAAGGAGGCGACGAAGGCGCCGCCGACGGACCCGGCGAACGCGCACGCCATGAGCGGCAGGAACGTCCGCGGGTCGGGGCGCACCCGCCGGTAGTAGGTCGCCGCGCTCACGCTCGTCCCGCACACCGACCCGAGCTTGTTCGTCGCCAGGATCTGCACCGGGCTCGCGCCGGGCAGCCCGACGACCAGTGCGGGGAGCTGGATCAGCCCCCCGCCGCCGACGACGGCGTCGACGAAGCCGGCCGACAGACCGGCCAGGGCGAGCAGCGCGAGCGTCAGCCCCGAGACGTCCTCCACGGGCGTGAGCCTAGGAGGTCGCCCCGGGGCCGTTGCCCGACAGGGTCAGGGGGCCGGTGGGCTCACCCGATGACCGGCAGGGTCACAGGGAGCGGCACTGGTTCTCCTTGTTGCCGTTCACGCGGTTGTTGCCGCCGACGGGGGCCGGGGAGTTGCTCTTGCACTGCAGGTTGCCGTCGACCACGTTGCCGCGGACGCGGAAGCGACCGGAGTTCGAGAACAGCTGGATGTCGCCCTCGACCGTCGTACGACGGACCACGCCGCCCTTGCCGGACTTCAGCTGGATGTTGCCGTCGACGAACGAGCGGACGAGGCGGTCGCCCACCTTCCGGGCCCGCACGGCGACCCGCTGGTGGCCCTGCGACTGGATGTTGCCGTCCACGCGCACCCCGCGGGCGATCAGCGTCGCGCCGTTGCGGACGATCACGTTGCCGTCGACGCGCGTGCCGAGCAGCCGGCAGGTCGCGCCGGAGGGGACGACGATGTTGTCGCTCACGGACACGGCGCCGATGGTGCCCGTGCAGCGGCGGTCGTCGGCCTGCGCGGGGGCCGCGACGGCGAGCGTGCCGGACAGCGCGAGCGCGAGCGGGGCGAGGAGGGCGGTCGTACGGCGCATGACGGGGGTCCTTTCGGGACGAACGGGACGAGCGGTCCGATGTCGGTCACCGAACCGTCCCGCACCGCCGTGAAGCCGTTGTGAGGACTCCATGAGGGCGCTCTCATCCGCCGCCGGGTCGCCGGTGCTCCCCCGTCGGCGCGAGGATCGGCGCATGCGCATCGTCTCGCTCCTGCCGTCGACCACCGAGATCCTGTTCGCGCTCGGCGCCGGGGACGACGTCGTCGGGGTGACCTTCGAGTGCGACCACCCGGCCGAGGCACGGTCGCGGCGCATCGTCTCCTCGACCTCCCTGCCCGAGGGTCTGGCGCCCGCCGAGATCGACGCCTTCGTCTCCGGCGCGCTCGCGCGCGGCGAGGACCTCTACCGCCTCGACGCCGGCGCGCTGGCCGACCTCGACGCGGAGCTCGTCGTCACGCAGGACCTGTGCGCGGTCTGCGCCGTCGACGTCTCGACGGTCGACGACGCGCTGGCACACCTCGGGTGCACCGCCCGCGTGGCGAGCTTCGACCCGCACACCCTCGCCGAGGTCTGGGACTCGGTCCGCGCCCTCGGCGCCGCGACCGGACGGGACGCGGCCGCCGCGACCCTGGTCGCCGACCTGGAGGCCCGCCTGGCCGCCGTCCGGGCGCGCGTCGCGGACCGGGACCGCCCCCGGGTCGCGGTTCTGGAGTGGACGGACCCGCCGTACGCCCCCGGGCACTGGATCCCCGAGATGGTGGAGGCCGCCGGCGGGTCGTGCGTCCTCGGCGCCGCCGGTGAGAAGTCGGTGCGCGTGCGCTGGGACGACGTGCACGCCGCGCGCCCCGACGTGGTGGTCGTCGCCCCGTGCGGGTACGACCTCGCCGGCGCCCGCGCCCAGGCCGACGCCCTGCTCGACGCCGGGTTGCTGCCGGACGGCGTCCGCGTGCACCCCGTCGACGCCAACGGCTGCTACGCCCGCCCGGGCCCGCGCCTCGTCGACGGCGTGGAGGAGCTCGCGGGCTTCCTGCACCCCTGAGCGGGCGCGCCCTCGATCCGGGGGTCGGTCAGGCGCGCGCGAGGAAGCCCAGCAGGTCCTGGCGGGTCAGCACGCCGACCGGTCGGCCGTCCTCCTGCACCAGCAGCGCGTCGGCGCTCTGGAGCGCCGACATGGCCTCGGCGATCGGCTCGGTCGCGCCGACGGTCGGCAGCGCGTCGCTCATGTGCTGCTCGACCGGGTCCGCCAGCCTGGCGTGGCCGGCGTACAACGCGTCGAGGAGAGCGCGCTCGGAGACCGAGCCGGCGACCTCGGCGGCCATCACCGGCGGCTCGGCACGGACGACCGGCATCTGCGAGACGCCGTACTCCTGGAGGATGTGGACGGCCTCCGCGACGGTCTCGTTGGGGTGGGTGTGGACCAGCGCCGGGATGTCGCCCTGCTTGGCCCGCAGCACCTCCCCCACCGACTGCTCGGCGCCGCCGGGCGCGGGCAGGAAGCCGTACTGACCGAGCCACTCGTCGTTGAAGACCTTGGTGAGGTAGCCCCGCCCGGAGTCCGGCAGCAGCACGACGATGACGGCGTCGGGGTCGTCGAGCTCGCGGGCCAGCTGCACCGCGGCGAAGGCTGCCATGCCGGAGGACCCGCCGACCAGCAGCGCCTCCTCGCGCGCGAGCCGCCGGGTGAAGGCGAAGGAGTCGGCGTCGGAGACCTCGATGATCCGGTCGGCGATGTCGCGGTCGTACGTGGTGGGCCAGAAGTCCTCGCCGACGCCCTCGACGAGGTAGGGGCGACCCGTGCCGCCGGAGTAGACCGACCCGTGGGGGTCGGCGCCGACGATCTGCACGTCGGGGTTCTGCTCCTTGAGGTAGCGCCCGATGCCGGAGATGGTGCCGCCGGTGCCGACGCCGGCCACGAAGTGGGTGATCCGACCCTCGGTCTGCTCCCAGACCTCGGGGCCGGTCGTCTCGTAGTGGGAGCGCGGGTTGTGGGGGTTGGAGTACTGGTCCGGCTTCCACGCGCCCGGCTGGGAGGCCAGCCGGTCCGAGACGTTGTAGTAGGAGTCCGGGTGCTCGGGCGCGACCGCGGTCGGGCACACGACCACCTCGGCGCCGTACGCCTTGAGGACGTTGCGCTTGTCCTCGCTGACCTTGTCGGGGCACACGAACACGCAGCGGTAGCCCTTGGCCTGGGCGACCATCGCCAACCCGACCCCGGTGTTGCCCGACGTCGGCTCGACGATCGTCCCGCCCGGCTGGAGCGCGCCGGAGGCCTCCGCGGCCTCGATCATGCGCGTCGCGATGCGGTCCTTCACCGACCCGCCGGGGTTGAGGTACTCGATCTTGGCCAGCACCGTCCCCGGGGCGCCGTCGGTCGTCCGACCCAGGCGCAGGAGCGGGGTGTTGCCGACCAGGTCCACCATGGAGTTCACGTAGCGCACGCGTGGACTCTACGTGGGCTGGGTAGTTTGGGCCCTATGGGGAAGGTGTCCGCTGCGCGTCGACTCGCCGCCGCCGCCGCGTTCGGCGGGGGCGGTGCCTCCGTGCTGGGCGCCTCCGCCTTCGCCCTGTTCAAGCTCGAGGCGCACCTCGCGCGCCGCACCATCGGCGGCCCGCTGGACGACCCGGTCCCCGACGCCAGCGGCTGGTACGGCAAGGGCCGGCCCGGCCCGGCGGTCAAGATCGCCCTGCTGGGTGACTCCAGTGCCGCCGGCTACGGCGTCGACCGCGTGGAGGAGACGCCCGGCGCGGTGCTCGCCTCCGGCGTGGCCGAGCGCGCCGACCGCCGGGTCTACCTGCGCTCGTTCGCCGTCGTCGGGGCGCAGTCCTCCGACCTCGCCGCCCAGATCGACCAGGCGCTGGCGATCGAGCCCGACGTCGCCGTGATCCTCATCGGCGCCAACGACGTCACCCACACGGTGCTGCCGGCCCAGTCGGTCCGCTACCTCGACCTCGGCGTCCGCCGACTGCGAGCGGCCGGCATCGAGGTCGTCGTCGGGACCTGCCCCGACCTCGGCACCATCGAGCCCATCGCGCCGCCCCTCAAGCAGCTGGCGCGGGCCTGGTCGCGGCGGCTCGCCGCCGCCCAGACCATCACGGTGGTCGAGGCCGGCGGGCGTACGGTCTCGGTGGGGTCGATCCTCGGGCCGGAGTTCGCCGCCGCGCCCGCGATCCTCTTCGGGCCCGACCAGTTCCACCCCTCCGCCGCGGGCTACTCCCACCTGGTCGCCGTGCTGCTGCCGTCGGTCCTCGCCGCGCTCGGCGTCATCGCCGAGGAGGAGGCCGAGCCGGCCGCGATCCGCGGCGAGGGCGTGCTCCCGATCTCGTACGCCGCCGTCGCCGCCGCCCGCACGCCCGGCACCGAGGTGGACGGCACCCAGGTCGACGGGAGCGACCGCGGTGCCCGGGGTCGCTGGGCGCTCATCCGCCGCCGCCGCCGTCACCCCGAGGGTCCGGCCGACGCCCCCGACGAGGGCGACGAGGCGACCGACGAGGGCCCCCTCGCCGAGGTCGTGTCGATCACCGACGCGAGCTGATCTCCCCGAGCCACGGCACGTCGGGCCGCCGCTCGCGCGGCAGGCACTCCACCACCGTGAGCGCGACCGCGCCCGCCAGCACCTTGTCGGCCAGCGAGATCAGCAGGTTGATCGACACCACGGCGACGACGAACAGGCCGAGCACGTCGGCGGCCGACGAGATGACGTCGTCGGTCCCGTGACCCGTGACCGCGTCGACCGACAGCACGATCGGCACCGCCACCAGGGTGCACGCGACCCCGGCGAGGAGCGACAGCCCGAAGTACCGCGGGATGGTGCGCGCCATGCCGAACCGGTGGACGCCGTAGCCCCAGACCAGCGCACCGGCGACGTTGACCGGCGCGAAGGCCCACGAGAGACCACCGGCCAGGACCGAGCCGAGGCCGTTGGTCAGCGCGCCGACGAGCGCACCCCACCACGGCCCGAGCAGCACGGCCGCCGTGGCGGTGCCGGTCATGTCGAGGTGGAGCGGCAGCCCGAGCGCGTCGACCACCAGCCGGCCGAGCAGGTTGAGTCCGATCGCGCCGAGCACGACCAGGAGGAGGTCCGACCCGGACCGGGGGCGCCGCGGCGGGTCCGGAGCCCGCCCCTCGCCCTCGGACCCGTAGACCGGGGTCTCCCCCGGCGACGGGGCATCGGTCGGGGCATCGAGCGGGGCATCGGGCAGGGTGTCGACCGGGGCGGGCCGCGGATCGGCGGCGGCCGCGCGGCGGCACCGCACCTCCCACGCGGCGACCGCGTCGTCGTCGCCGCCGAGCGCCCGCACGATGTCGAGGACCAGCTCGGTGTCGAGGCGCCGACGGCCGTCGCGGAAGGCGTCGTACACCGTGGTCCGCCCCGGCCGGGCCGCCGCGGGCGCGACCCCACGCTCGGTGCGCAACCGAGCGACCCGGACGACGATCTCCGCGAACGACGGGCTCCCGGCGTCGTGACGCAGCTCGCGCAGGTCGGCCGCGAGCGCGTCGAGATGCTCCGAGGCCTGGGTCACGCGGCGAGGGTAGCCAGCGGGACCGACGTCCGCGGACGAATCGGCACAGGCGCCCCTGCACGTGGACCGCCACGCCGGTCCCGAGAGGGTGGCGCCGCCGGCCGCCCGATGGCGACCGCGAGACCCCCGTGCTCCCGGAGACCGTCCGGCCGCCGGCGCTCACCCGCGGTCAGTTGTACGCCCGGCCGCCGCGACGTTCAACGCCGCAGGGGCCGTCCGGCCGAGTCCGAACGATCCCGAACACGCGGCGGGTCGCATCGCGGTCCGGTGACCCGCGCGGCGGTGCCGTGCGGCCCCGGAGAAGTTCATCTCCGGGAGGTGTCCTTCCGGGCGCACGGCGTTCGTCTTCATGGTGTGATCCCGAGATCGGGGTCGTCCCGTCCACGAAGGAGAACAGCGATGCCCCAGTACGCCGCCATCATCTACACCACCGACCTCGACTGGTCGGCGCCCGAGAACGCTGCCGAGATGGCCGAGTACGGCCGCTTCAGCACCGACCACGGTGCCGCCATCCGGGGAGGTGCCGCGCTCCACCCGACCTCGACGGCCACCACCGTGCGCGTCACCGGGGCCCGCGGCGGCGACGTCGTCCTCAGCGACGGCCCGTACGCCGAGACCAAGGAGGCCCTGACCGGCTTCTTCCTCCTCGAGGCCGCGGACCTGGACGAGGCCGTCCGCATCGCCGCCGAGATCCCGGCCGCCTGGAACGGTGCTGTCGAGGTGCGACCCGTCATCCCCATGACCGGGTGAGCGAGCCCGGGTGAACGAGACCGAGCAGCGGCTCGACGACACGATCCGGACGGAGGGAACGCGCATCCTCGCGACCCTCGTCCGGGTCGTCGGCGACCTCCAGGTCGCCGAGGACGCCGTGCAGGAGGCCTCGGCGCGCGCGCTGACCCAGTGGCGGACGCACGGCGTCCCCCGTGACCCGCGCGCGTGGCTGATCACCACCGCCCGCCGCGCCGCCATCGACGTGCTGCGCCGCGAGACCGTCCGGCCCGCGAAGGAGCGGGCGGCCCTCGACCTCGTCGCCGACCAGGTCGCCGCCCCGGTCGAGGAGCTCGCCGCGGACCGCGTCGACCTGTCGGGCGACCTCGACGGCGTCGACGACCGCCTGCGGCTGCTCTTCACCTGCGCCCACCCGGCCCTCTCGCGGGAGGCCCAGGTGACGCTCGCCCTCCGCGTGCTGTGCGGGCTGTCGACCGACCGCATCGCGGCGGTCCTGCTCACGAGCGAGTCGGCCGTCGCCAAGCGGCTGACCCGGACCCGCAGCAAGATCGCCCGCGCCGCCATCCCGTACGAGGTGCCGTCCGCCGAGGAGCTCCCGGGGCGCCTCGCCACGGTCTGCGCCGTCGTCCACGCCGTCTACACCGCGGCCCACACCGTCGACACCGGGTCCGCGCCGTCGGACGTCGACGGGTGTCACGAGGCCCTCCGGCTCGCGCGGCTCGTCACGCGGCTGATGCCCGACGAGGCCGCACCGATGGCGGTCCTCGCCCTCCTGCTCCTCACCGAGGCACGCCGCCCGGCCCGCACCGACCCCGACGGACGTCCCGTGGTGCTGGCCGACCAGGACCGCACGCGATGGGACGCCGCCGCCGTCGACGAGGGGACCCGGCTCCTCGCGATGTCATTGCGCCGCACCGGCGGCGTCGCGGACCCGTACCAGCTCCAGGCGGCGATCGCCGCCGAGCACGCCCGCGCGGCGTCGTACGCGGAGACCGACTGGGCCGAGGTCCTCCGCCTGTACGACTACCTCGAGCAGGTCCGCCCGTCCTCGGCCGGGCGGCTCGCCCGGGCCGTGGCTGTCGCCGAGGCGTCCGGGACCCCCGCCGGGCTCGCCGCGCTCGACGCCGCACCCGACGCCGACCGCGACCACCGCTGGCTCGCCGTCCGGGCCGAGCTCCTGGCCCGCGACGGCCGGTACCCCGAGGCGATCGCCGCGATGACGGCCTCGCTGGCCGGTCCGCTCAACGAGGCCGAGGCCGGTCACCGGCGCCGGCTCGTGGAGCGCTGGACCGAGCTGGCGCGGTGAGCCGGCGCGGACTCACTCCCACTCGATGGTGCCCGGGGGCTTCGAGGTGATGTCGACGGTGACCCGGTTGACCTCGGGCACCTCGTTGGTGATGCGGGTGGAGATCGCCTCGAGGACGTCGTAGGGCAGCCGCGCCCAGTCGGCGGTCATCGCGTCCTCGGAGGTGACCGGTCGCAGGACGACGGGGTGGCCGTACGTCCGCCCGTCGCCCTGGACGCCCACCGAGCGGACGTCGGCCAGCAGCACGACGGGGAACTGCCAGATGTCGCGGTCGAGGCCGGCCTTCGTCAGCTCCTCGCGGGCGATGGCGTCGGCGGCGCGCAGCAGGTCGAGCCGCTCGCGGGTGACCTCTCCGATGATGCGGATGCCGAGTCCGGGCCCGGGGAACGGGTGGCGCCACACGATCTCGGCCGGCAGCCCGAGCTGCTCGCCCACGAGCCGGACCTCGTCCTTGAACAGCGCCCGCAGCGGCTCGACGAGCTCGAACTGCAGGTCGTCGGGCAGCCCGCCGACGTTGTGGTGGGACTTGATGGTCGACGTGCCGGCGCCACCACCCGACTCGACGACGTCGGGGTAGAGCGTGCCCTGGACGAGGAAGGCCACCGTGTCGGCGTCCTCACCGGTCACCGCATCGGCGAGGATCTCGCGCTCGGCGGCCTCGAAGACGCGGATGAACTCCCGCCCGATGATCTTGCGCTTCTCCTCGGGGTCGGTGACCCCGGCGAGCGCGTCGAGGAACTGCTTCTCGGCGTCGACCACCTTGAGGTCGACCCCGGTCGCGGCGACGAAGTCGCGCTCGACCTGCTCGGTCTCGCCCTGGCGCATGAGGCCGTGGTCGACGTAGACGCAGGTGAGGCGGTCACCGATCGCGCGCTGCACGATCGCGGCGGCCACGGCGGAGTCGACGCCGCCCGACAGTCCGCAGATCGCCTGCCCACGATCACCGATCTGCGCGCGGATGCTCTCGATCTGCTCCTCGACGATGTTGACCATCGTCCACGTCTGGCGGCAGCCGGCGATGTCGAGGAGGAAGTGCTCGAGGACCTGCTGCCCGTGCTCGGAGTGCAGCACCTCCGGGTGCCACTGCACGCCGGCCAGCCCCTGGGCGACGTTCTCGAACGCCGCGACCGGGGTGACCGTGGTCGAGGCCAGCACCGTGAAGCCCTCGGGTGCGGCGACGACCGAGTCGCCGTGCGACATCCAGACGCGGTGCGCGGCGGGCAGGTCGGCCAGCAGGGTGCCGGGCTCGGTGACCGTGACCGGCGTACGCCCGTACTCCCGCGCCCCGGTCGCCGCCACCTCGCCGCCGAGCCCTGCCGCCATCAGCTGGAAGCCGTAGCACATGCCGAAGACGGGGACCCCCGCCGTGAAGAGGTCGGCGTCGATCCCGGGCGCGCCCTCGGCGTAGACCGAGGACGGGCCGCCGGACAGGATGACCGCCTTCGGGCCGCGCGCCAGGATCTCGGCCACCGGC